>OCTW013400648.1_pt1 | contig 90784 bp, 98 predicted proteins | sample 1539671 | NCBI WGS metagenome assembly OCTW01 (sample SAMN02144230, study PRJEB22623) | gut metagenome | biome: sheep rumen | host: Ovis aries | place: New Zealand | reverse complement strand
GTAAGCACTTTTAAGCAATCGTGAATCATCTACAACCCTTGCAATACAATGGATTGAGGTGTTTGTTATGTTGTTGCTTTTAGATAATTACGACTCCTTTACCTACAACGTCTACCAGCTGTTGGCGGAGCTTGGCGCGGACGTCGAGGTCATCCGCCATGACCAGACGACAGTGCCCGAGATCGAGGCGAAACAGTACGCGGGCATCGTCATCTCGCCGGGGCCTGGCGTCCCGGAGGAGGCGGGCATCAGCGAGGATGTCATCCGCGAACTTGGCGGCAGGGTGCCGATTCTCGGTATCTGCCTCGGCCACCAGGCCATCGGCGAGGTCTTCGGCGGCAAGGTCGTGCGCGCGGGCGAGATCGTCCACGGCAAAGTCTCGCGCATCCGCCACAACGGTCGCGGCCTCTATGAGGGACTGCCGCAGGACGTCGAGGTCGGCCGCTATCACTCCCTGATCATCGACCGCGCGACGCTGCCCGATTGCCTCGAGGTCACGAGTGAGCTCGCCGACGGCACGATCATGGGCGTGCGACACAAGGAGAAAGACATCGAGGGCATCCAGTTCCATCCAGAGTCCATCCTGACTCCGTCGGGACGGACGATGATGCAGAACTTCCTCAACCATCTCAAGGGATACGAGCAATAAAATCAAAGAGAAATCGGGAAATCCTTCTTTCGAGAAGGATTTTTCTCGTATCTCAGAGAATAGTGTAGAGTATCGAAAACGAAACGCAGCAGTTCGCAGGCGCATGCGACATGCGGGAATAGAGGAGGGAATTCGATGAAGTTCCATTTCATGAATGGCACGATGCGTGCCACAAGCAGCAAGAAGAAGATGACCGCCATCCTGCTGGGGCTGACCATGACCCTGGCACCGTATGGGATGACAAGCGCAGAGGCGGCACAAGCCGCAGAGCATCCTGCTGCGGCGGCAGCCGTGACGACTGAAGCGGCTGCACCGCAGGCGGCTAATGCTGCAGACGGAAAAGCTGCAGCGGAAAAAGCAGAGGCTGCTGCCGACAAAGAGGCAGGCAAGGATGAGGCGAAGGGGGCCGTTGCAGCACAAGAAGTCGTCATGATCGATGCGAGGAGCTCGCTCGACCAGGACTTCGACCAGCTGGCAGAGGTCAAGAACGGCACGTATGACTTCAATCTCGCGGCTTCGACGCCGAAGGGCAGCACAGGACTGACGAGCGATATCACATTTGTCTCGGAGCCGTACGCGCGGGCGAAGGGCACGATGCGCATCACGGTCACGCTGCCGGGCGCGCCGGCCTTTGAGCGCGAGCTGGCCTACTACATCCGCGAGACGGAGAAGGCTACAGCATTCTACTGCAAGCTCGGCCACGGCGAATGGCAGAAATCCGTCACGCCGCGCAAACCGGCCGACAAGAAGGTCAATGACTTCTGGTCCGCTGCCTTCTCCGACGGCTTCATGGACATCGCCAAGGATGTATCGTTCGGCGTACAGGAAGGCGCCAACCAAACGTATCTCGTGACGGTCGACGGTAAGGCGTTCGGGAAGCTGCTTGCTGATCAGATCGTGCCGACGGCCAAGGATGAAGTGATGCAGAAGACGCTGGCGGAGATCTGCCGCAGCCTGCCGGATTTCAGCTACACAGTCACGATCGACACGGAAAAGAAGCTGCTGACGGATGTCCACGCCAATCTCACGGAGCCCATCCGCAAGGCCGCATCCATCATCGTGAAGCGCCGTGACATGCCGCGCTCGGAGCGCGAGCAGCTGCTAAAGGACATCCGCGAGAGTACGGTAGACTTCCACCTGCAGGGACGCGATTTCAATACGCTCGAGGATGTGCAGGTACCGGCCGATATCCTGGCGAATGCCAAGGCGACGGACCTGCCGATGGGAAAATGATATTGGCTTGATAAAGGTTAGGGGGATTGGATTTGGATTGTGAAAGCATACAGCGGGAAATCGCAGCGACGGTGCGCCGCACGAAGGAGGACTGCCCCTTCGTACCGTCCATCACGAACTCTGTGACGATGGAGCTCGTGGCCAATGCGCAGCTGGCGGCGGGTGGCTCTGCCGCCATGGTCTATCTGCCCGATGAGGGCGAAGGCGTGGCAGCCGCCGGCGAATCCTTCTACATCAACTTGGGCACGGTCATGCCATTCTACGCGGAGACGCTGCCGCGCACCGTCCGGGCGCTCCATGAGCATCGCCGCCGCTGGGTACTCGACCCGGTGGCCATCGGCATCGGCAGCTTGCGCACGGAACTCTTGCGCTGCTTCCGCGCCATGCCGCCTGCTGTCGTGCGCGGCAATGCATCGGAGATCATCGCGCTCGCAAATCTCTGGGGGCTCGATACAGGAGCGGCTAAGGGCGGCGTGCGCGGCGTCGATGCGACGGACAGCGTCGGGGCTGCGCGCCCGGCCGCCGAGGCACTGGCTTCTTTCATCGACGGTGCTGTGGCTGTCTCGGGCGAGTGGGACCTCGTCACGGACGGCACGGTGACAGTCCGCAGTGAGGGCGGCTCACCGCTCTTCACGAAGATCACGGGCGCTGGCTGCTCGCTCGGCGGCGTCACGGCTGTCTACCTGGCTGAGGCCTCACCGTTCATCGCGGCGCTGACGGCTGTCCAGGCCTACAATCTGGCGGGCACCCGGGCGCAGAGGGAGGCCAAGGGCCCCGGCAGCTTCCGCGCGGCCTTCCTCGATGCGCTCTATCGCGCAAAGCCGGGCGCGATTGCGGAAAATCCATTTGCATTGATCTGATTGATCTGAGGAGAAGTTTCATGAATATGCGCAAGAATTTCGATATATCGGCCTACCTCGTCGTAGGTCCCGAGAATACGCTCGGACGGCCGGTGGCAGATATCATCCGGGCAGCCGTGGAGAACGGCTTCACCTGCCTGCAGATCCGCTCAAAGACGGCCTCGGCGAGGGAGCTCATCGCACTCTGCCGCGAGGCAGCGGATGTCCTGCGGGAACTCGGCAAGTCAGATGAAGTCGTCCTGCTCGTCAACGACAGGCTCGACGTTGCACTGGCGGCGCGCGAGGCGGGCATCAAGGTCGATGGCATCCACGTCGGCCAGAGTGACATCCCGGCAGCTGTCTGCCGCAAGTACCTCGGAGAGGAGGCCGTTATCGGCCTGTCGGCGCGCACGAATGAACTGCTCGACTACGTGCGCCATGCTGACACAAGCGCTATCGACTACTTCGGCGCGGGACCTCTCCATGAGACGCCGACGAAGAAGGACTGCGGTCGCGATGCTGAGGGCCATGTCATCACGAGAAGTTTCGCGGAGCTGACGGAACTCCACCGCATCAGCCCCGTGCCCGTCGTGGTCGGCGGCGGCGTCAAGGCACGCGATCTGTCCGCCCTGCGCAAGACGGGCGTCGACGGCTTTTTCGTTGTCAGTGCCGTGGCGGGAGCTGATGATCCGGCCGCTGCTGCGCGTGAGCTCGTGAAGACCTGGCAGTCTGCACCGCGTTCGTGACTCTATTGTAGAATAGATGAGATAGATGAGATGGGTGCCGCTTGCGGCATTCATCTTTTTTTTGCAGAGCCCCTATGATAAAATGGATGGGATGAGTAACGTACAGCAGAGAAGAGAGGGATATATCTTGCGATTGATTGTCGGGATTTCGGGAGCCAGTGGTGTCATCATGGGGTGGTACCTCCTCAAGGCTCTCCATGAGCTGCCGGAGGTGGAGACGCATCTGATCATCACGGAGGGGGCGGCCGTGACCTTTCCCTATGAGACGGAACACTCCCTCGAGGAGGTTCGCGCGCTGGCCGATGTCGTCCACGACAACCGCAATATGGCGGCCTCGATATCGAGCGGCTCCTATGAGACGAACGGCATGATCATCATCCCCTGCAGCATGAAGACGGTGGCCGGCATCGTCAGCGGCTACACGGATGACCTGCTGCTGCGGGCGGCCGATGTCTGCCTCAAGGAGGGGCGCAAGGTCGTCATCGTGCCGCGCGAGATGCCGATGAGCCGCATCCATCTGCGCAATATCAAGGAGGCTGCAGATTATGGCTGCATTGTCGTGCCGCCGGTGCTGACGTTCTACAACGGTGCGGACACGGTCGAGAAGCAGATCCAGCACATCGTCGGCAAGATCCTCATGCAGTTCCACATCTCGTATCGCGATTTTGTTCCCTGGCAGGGTGGTAAGCCTATGGTCTGAGACGTTTGTCTCGGACTTTTTTTATGCCGGAAAAAATTTTTAGAAATAAAGTCAAAAAGTCAGAAAAAGTATTTGACTTTTTGACTTTATCCGCTATAATAGGATATAGAAACAAGCAAGTTTCAGAATAATGATGACAATAAGAGCGATTATGGAGGATATGATTATGGGACAAGAAAAGTATACAGCGAAGACGCTGGCGGCCCTGCAGTCCGCTCAGCAGATCGCAGCCATGAAATACCATCAGGAGATTACGTCAGCGCACGTGCTGCTGGCTCTGGCCAAGGAGCCGGAGGGACTGCTCGCGACAATCTTTGAGGAATGCCAGACGGATATGCCGATGCTCAAGGCAAGACTGGAGCAGGAGCTCGCGAAGATTCCGAGCGTCAAGGGTACGGACCGCCTTGGCATGGGCATGGACATGGTGCGCGTGCTCGGCCGCGCCGAGGAATACGCTAAGTCCATGAAGGATGACTACGTCTCGACGGAGCATCTGCTGCTGGCTCTCGCAACGGACGGCAGCAGCGAGGTGCAGGACATCTGCCGCCAGTTCCACCTGACGAAATCTGCGATCCAGGCGTCCATCCGCAAGAACCGCAAGCAGAATGTCACGACGGACAACCCGGAAGAGGGCTATAAGTCCCTCGAGAAGTTCGGGCGCGACCTCACGGCTGCGGCGCGTGCCGGCAAGCTCGATCCGGTCATCGGCCGTGACGAGGAGATCCGCCGCACGATCGAGATCCTGTCACGCCGCACGAAGAACAACCCGGTGCTCATTGGTGAACCGGGCGTCGGCAAGACGGCTATCGTCGAGGGGCTCGCGCGCCGCATCGTGGCGGGCGATGTGCCGGAGTCGCTGAAGAACAAGACGCTCTTCTCACTCGACATGGGCTCCCTGATTGCCGGTGCGAAATACCGCGGTGAGTTCGAGGAACGCCTCAAGAGCGTCCTCAATGAGATCGCGAAGTCGGACGGCCAGATCCTGCTCTTCATCGATGAGCTTCACACGGTCGTTGGCGCCGGCGCGACGGAAGGCGCAATGGATGCCGGCAACCTCTTGAAGCCGATGCTGGCCCGCGGTGAACTCCGCTGCATCGGTGCGACGACGCTCAACGAGTACCGCAAGTATATCGAGAAGGATACGGCCCTCGAGCGTCGCTTCCAGCCGGTCATGGTCGGCGAGCCGAGCGTCGAGGACACGATCTCTATCCTGCGCGGCCTCAAGGAACGCTATGAGGTCCATCACGGCGTGCGCATTCGCGATGCGGCACTCGTCGCTGCGGCAACGCTGTCGGATCGCTACATCTCCGACCGCTTCCTGCCGGATAAGGCCATCGACCTCGTCGATGAGGCGGCCGCAAAGCTGCGCACGGAAATCGAATCCATGCCGCAGCCGCTCGATGAGATCCGCCGCAAGATCATGCAGCTCGAGATTGAGGAGCAGGCCTTGAAGAAGGAGACGGATGAAGCCTCCGAGGAGAAGCTCCAGAAGATCACGAAGGAGAAAGAAAAACTCCAGAAAGAGGAGACGGAGCTCAGATCGCAGTGGGAGGCGGAGAAGAATGCCATCCTGCGCGTCCGCGCGATCAAGAAGGAAATTGACGGCGTGAACAGTGAGATGGAGGCCGCTGAGCGCGCCTACGATCTCAACCGCATGTCGGAACTCAAGTACGGCAAGCTGCCCGAGCTCCAGAAGAAGCTCAAAGAAGAGGAGGCCATCATCGCGGCCAAATCGAAGGACAGCCGCCTGCTCAAGGAAGAGGTCGGCGAAGAGGATATCGCGCAGGTCGTCAGCCGCTGGACGGGCATTCCGGTGACGAAGATGCTGACGGGCGAGCGCGAGAAACTGCTGCACCTCGAAGATGTGCTGCATGCACGTGTCGTCGGTCAGGATGAAGCCGTCAAGGCTGTCAGTGAGGCTATCCTGCGCGCACGCGCCGGCATCAAGGATCCGAACCGCCCGATTGGTTCGTTCATCTTCCTCGGCCCGACGGGCGTCGGCAAGACGGAGCTCGCCAAGACCCTGGCAGAGGCGCTCTTTGATGATGAGCGCAGCATGATCCGCATCGATATGTCGGAGTACATGGAGAAGCACAGTGTATCGCGTCTCATCGGCGCGCCTCCGGGATACGTCGGCTATGATGAAGGCGGCCAGCTCACGGAAGCAGTTCGCCGTCGCCCGTACAGTGTCATCCTGCTCGATGAGATCGAGAAAGCGCATCGCGACGTCTTCAACGTGCTGTTGCAGATCCTCGACGATGGCCGCTTGACGGATGGCAAGGGCCGCGTGGTCAACTTCAAGAACACGGTCATCATCATGACGTCGAACCTCGGCTCGCATGAGATCCTCAACAAGAGCTACGATGAGGCAAAGGGTGCGGTCAAGGAAATCCTCAAGGACTACTTCCGCCCTGAGTTTCTCAACCGTGTCGATGACATCATTGTCTTCAAGGCCCTCCAGAAGGAGCAGGTCAAGAATATCGCGGCCATCATGCTCAAGAGTCTCAGCGACCGCCTTGAGAAGCAGATCAAGATCTCGCTCAAGTGGACGGATGAGGCGCTCACGGCACTTGCCGACAAGGGCTTCGATCCGGACTTCGGTGCCCGTCCGCTGCGCCGCCTGCTGACGCATACGGTCGAGACTTCCCTGTCGAAGCAGATCATCCGCGGCGATGTCCGCGAGGGCGATACCGTTGAGATCGGCTATGACGGGACAGACTTCACCTTCAAGACGCTCCCCCGCGTCAAGGAGGAAGAAGAGGCATAAGCCATCCCCTTACATGAAAACAGCTCCAGGAGCCTCATGGCTCTTGGAGCTGTTTTTATCTTATCGGATTGTCACTTGCATGTCATGGGTCATGGTGTTGGGACGAAGCGTGCGAGGAGCGTATGGCCGTTCTTGACGAGGTCGCGGCTCAGTGCGTCGAGCGGCGCGAAGATCGGCGCGTATTCGAGGCGCAGGCGGAAGCGCAGGAACTGATGTGAATTGCAGCCGAAGATCGGCACGCGGTCGAGGATGTAGGGATTCTCGTCCGGGTTGGCCAGGCCGTAGTGGACGGTGAAGGCGGCGCGGTAGCCTGCTTCCTTCGTCATGCGCTCGAGCTCTTCGTCGTAAGAGCCGCACGGATAGGCGATGAATTTGATGGGTTTATTCAGGCGCCATTCAAGGGCTTTCTTGGAGTCCGTGAGCTGGTGCTGTACCTGGTCAGACGGGATCTTGTCGAGCTCTGGATGCGAGAGCGTGTGGCTCTCGAAGTCGATGAGGCCGCTCTGCTGCATCTCGTCGACCTGTGCCCAGGTCATGTAGTTGGGGTAGGTGCCGACGAAGTCTGAGATCAGGAAGATCGTCCCCTTGAGGTTGTACTTCTCGAGGATCGGGTAGGCGTTCTTGTAGTTGTCGACGTAGCCGTCATCGAACGTCAGGATGACGGGCTTCTCGGGCAGCGGCGTGCCGTTTTCCCAGGCGTCCATCATCTCCTCCGGTGTGATAGCGTGGTAGCCGTTGTCGGAGAGGTACTTCATCTGCTCGTCGAACTCGTCCGTGTGGACAGTCAGCGAGTTCTCGTCGCGGTCATTGATCTGATGGTAGTTGAGCACTGGTACGGCACGGGTGACCGAGTGCATGCGGTAGGCGCAGAGCGCGAATATCGCCAGGAAGATTATCAGTAGAGCCAGCAGGATTCGTTTGATCCAGGTAGTCATCGAGACACATCCTTTTCATTCATACAGTACAATTGGCAGTACGATCCGGGATGGACAAAGGGCCCATCTCCATACATATCGTTTAGTATATAACAAGCGAGAAATGAGGTCAAGGAAGCCCGGTGAGGTTCAGCTGAGCAGAAAAGGTTTTACAAATCGTCAAATCGGCTTATAATGATATAGGTGTAACATGCACAGGAATTGGCGGCATAAGGCCGTCCATCCCTCAGAATATCCATGATATCCATGATATATAGTATAAAGGAGTATTCATCCAGATGATGAGAAATGATTTATGCTGGTGTGGCAGCGGCAAGAAGTACAAGAAATGCCACGAAGACTTTGATGAGCGCATCTCGGAGATGAAATTCGACATCTTCCGCGGCCAGGTGCGCCCGCCGAAGAAGGTCATCAACAACGAGAAGGATATTGCCGGCGTGCGCGCCGCTGGCGTCATCAATGACGGCGCACTCGACCTCATGACGGAACTCGTCCGCCCGGGCGTCGATACGGCATCGCTCGACCAGGCTGCGGCTGACTACATCCGCGAGCGCGGCGGTATCCCGGCCTGCCTCAACTACGAGGGCTATCCGAAGAACGTCTGCATCTCGATCAACGAGGTCGTCTGTCACGGCATCCCGTCGAAGAAGACGATCCTCAAGGAGGGCGATATCCTGAATATCGACATCACGACGATCCTCAACGGCTACTACGCGGATGCCTCGCGCATGTACATCGTCGGCAAGGCTTCGCCGGAAGCAGAGAAACTCGTGCGCGTCACGAAGGAGTGCATGGAGCTCGGCATCAAGGCCATCCGCCCCTGGCACTTCCTCGGCGACATTGGCGCAGCCTGCGCGGCGCATGCGCATGAGAACGGCTACTCCGTCGTCACGGACCTCGGCGGTCACGGCGTCGGCAAGGACTTCCACCTCGAGCCGTTCGTGCCGCACGTCGGGGAGAAGGACACGGGCATGCTGCTCGTGCCGGGCATGATCCTGACGGTCGAGCCGATGATCAATGAAGGTTCTTACAAGGTCGTCGTCGACAAGGGAGACGGCTGGACGGTCCGCACGAAGGACGGCAAGCTTTCCGCACAGTGGGAGAATACGGTGCTCATCACGGAGACGGGGACGGAAGTCCTCTCGTCCTGATGCGGTACGATCAGAAAGAATGAGAGGATAGATACATGACAACATTCCAGGAACTCGGCATCCGCGCCTCTCTCTGCGATGTCCTGCGCAATCACGGCATCAAGGAGGCGACGCCGGTGCAGGAGAAGGCCATGCCACTCGTGCGCGCAGGAAACGACTGCATCGTCAAGGCGCAGACGGGCACGGGCAAGACGCTAGCCTTCCTGTTGCCGATCATCGAGAAGATCAAGCCGCAGGCAGCCGTCACGCAGGCACTCGTCATCACGCCGACGCGCGAGCTGGCCATTCAGATCGCCAAGGTCGCGCAGTCGCTCGCGGCTGCGGCCGACATCTCTTCGCTCGTCATCTTCGGCGGGCAGGACATCGAGCGGCAGAAGCAGAAGCTCCGCCGCCATCCGCAGCTCATCATCGGCACGCCGGGACGCCTTTTGGACCATCTGCGCCGCCAGACAATCGACCTCTCGCAGGTCAACAAGGTCGTCCTCGACGAGGCCGATGAGATGATGCGCCTTGGCTTCATCGAGGACGTCGAGACGCTGCTGCAGGCAACGGCAGGCGACCGCCAGCTCATGCTGTTCTCGGCGACAATGCCGGACCGCGTCAAGGCACTCTCGGCGCGCTACATGAACGCGCCCCATAACCTTGAGATCAAGTCGGAGCATGTGACGCTCGACGCCATCGACCAGGTCATCATCGACACGCGCGAGGAGACGAAGATCGACAAGCTCTGCGAGATCATCAATCAGGAGCAGCCTTATCTTGCGATGGTCTTCTGCCACACGAAGCAGCGCGCGCACATGGTCACGATGGCGCTCGCCGCGCGCGGCTACCTCGTCGATGAGCTGCACGGTGACCTCTCGCAGGTCCAGCGCACGCTCGTACTCAAGCGCTTCCGCAAGGCCGAGCTCCAGATCCTCTGTGCGACGGACATCGCGGCGCGCGGCCTCGACATCGAGGGCGTGACGCATGTCTTCAACTACGATATCCCGCATGATGCCGAGAGTTACATCCACCGCATCGGCCGCACGGGCCGCGCGGGCGAGCGCGGCAAGGCCATCACCTTCGTCAACGCACGCCAGTATGACCTGTTGCGCCGCATCGAGAGCGGCATCAAGGACAGGATACGCAAGCAGCGCTCGGAGCGCGGACGCCGCCACAAGGAGAAGCAGGAGCAGATTCTCAAGGAGATTCGCGAGAAGCGTGCGGAGAAGAAGGCACAGCGCAAGCCGCTGTCGAAGTATGCCAACCGCAAGGGGGCCTCGCACAAGGGGCGCAATGACCGCAGCCGCCGCCAGAAGGCACGCGGCACGAAGTCGAATCTCGGCCATCGCGCCAAGCCGGGGCGTTCCGGCCGCAGATAAGAAAGGGCAATAGGAGCAGCCACTTCCTCAATCCGCTGGGGAAGTGGCTGTTTTTTGACAAAAAATTTTCAAAAACTTTGAAAAACAATAGGATGCAAGCAGGAATATGGAGAAAAAAGACGAATAAATGTACTGTAATCAAATTTGAGTACCGAACGTACCAACAAACCTAAGGGGGAATTTCCATGATCGGCATCAAGAATGTTATCGCAATCGTCTGCGGCGGCGGCCCCGCTCCTGGCATCAACAGCGTCATCTCGGGTATCACGAATGAGGCGACGCGCCATGGCTGGGATGTACTCGGCATCTACGATGGTTTCTCGAGACTTGCGCGCGGCGAGAAGAATTACGTCCGCCTCGAGCCGAAGGACATCAGCCACATCCACATGGCGGGCGGCTGCATCCTCAAGATGAGCCGCTTCAACCCGACAAAGAAAGAGTCCGACCTGCGCACGGTCGTGGAGACGCTGACGGAGCTCGGTGTCACGCACCTCGTGACGATCGGCGGCGATGACACGGCCTACAGCTCGGCAGCCGTCTCGGAAGAGGCGCGCAAGATGGGCCGCACGATCAATGTCGTCCACGTGCCGAAGACCATCGACAACGACCTGCCGCTTCCGGAAGGCGTGCCGACTTTTGGCTTTGAGACGGCCCGCGCTTTCGCGACGACGGAGATTGAGAACCTCATGGAAGATGCGCGCACGACGAACAACCGCTGGTACTTCACGATCGCCATGGGCCGCACGGCCGGTCACCTGGCACTTGGCATGGGACGCAGCGCCGGTGCTGCCATCACGATCATCCCGGAGGAGTTCCCGCAGAAGAAGATTCCGCTGCAGCAGCTCGTCGACATCGTCACGGGCTCCATCGTCAAGCGCTACCTGACGGGCAAGAACTACGGCGTCGCTGTCATCGCTGAAGGTGTCATCGAGAAGATTGCGCCGGAAGACTTCAAGAAGCTCGGCGAGGTCGTGACGGATGAGCACGGCCATATTCGCTACAGCGAGCTCGACTTCGGCGAAATTCTCAAGCAGGCAGTGCTCGCTGAGGTCAAGAAGATCGGCATCAAGATCTCCATCATCGATAAGGAGATCGGCTACGAGCTGCGCTGCACGGCGCCGATTGCTTACGATATCGACTACGCGCGCTCGCTCGGCTACTCGGCCGTCCGCTTCCTCATGCGCGGCGACAGCGGTGCACTGATCTCTATCCAGAACAACGAAGCTGTGCCGATGCGCTTCGAGGACATCAAGGATCCGGCCACGGGCAAGACGCGCGTGCGCAAGGTCAACATCAAGTCCGTCCAGTACCGCATCGCGCGCGGCTCGATGTTGCGCATGGAGAAGGAGGACCTCGACGATCCGGGCCTTGCCAATGCGTACCGCATGGACCCCAAGGCATTCAAGGAGCGCTATGCATATCTTTTCGAGACTGGGGAGGAACCAGAGGCAGCGCAGGCTGGCAAGGCCGAGGAAAAGAAAGCGTGACGCATCTCTTCCATATATAATGGACAGGGCAGGCATGGGCCTGCCCTGATTTTTTTTGCGATCTGGCGATTTTTTTGTTTTTAGGTGTTGACAATAGGGGAGAAAGGCTCTATAATTATATCTTGTCAGCCGGAAGTAATACGGCAGGCATGATATCGCGGGATGGAGCAGTCGGTAGCTCGTCGGGCTCATAACCCGAAGGTCACAGGTTCAAGTCCTGTTCCCGCAACCAATATGATAATCCGCAAAATCATAGATATAGATTCATCGCGGGGTGGAGCAGTCGGTAGCTCGTCGGGCTCATAACCCGAAGGTCACAGGTTCAAGTCCTGTCCCCGCAACCAAATGTGAGGTCGCTGATATAGCTCAGTCGGTAGAGCGTATCCTTGGTAAGGATAAGGTCACCAGTTCAATCCTGGTTATCAGCTCCATTCATACATGGCGGCATAGCTCAGTTGGCTAGAGCATGCGGTTCATACCCGCAGTGTCCGGAGTTCAAATCTCTGTGCCGCCACCAATTCATCAACTGAACCCCTGATGCAGGGGTTTTATTTATGCCATCTGGCAGGCAGCTGCTTTGACAGGTCCGGGCAAAAAGATTTCTTTTTGTCAAGGATTTTGTGTTGACAGCGCCTGCCAACTGTGCTAAATTGTATTAGTGACATTATGAAAAAGTCAACTTTCGCAACGTAAGGGGTGTAATAAAGGATGCGCAACAATATCACGTTGGAGTGCACGGAGTGCCACAGCCGCAACTACCGCACGAACAAGAATAAGAAGAACAACCCGGATCGTCTGGAGTTCAATAAGTACTGCAAGTTCTGCAAGAAGCACACGGTGCATAAGGAAACGAAGTAAGGACGCGTTGTCAGTACGAACGGGGATGTGAAGTGATTGTGAAGAAGTTCCTGGACGAAGTCGTCGCAGAGATGAAAAAAGTGTCCTGGTCCACCAAGAAGGAGCTCGTCAATTATACGGCTGTTGTCGGCATTGCTGTTGCTGTCGTATGTGCCCTGATTTGGATCTGCGATACGTTCTTCGCGAGATTGTTCCACATCATTTTAAGGTGAGCTGGGTGAGATAAGCATGGCAGAAAAAGACGAGATGGATCTCCGTCAGGATAACCCTGGCAGAGCCTGGTACGTCATCCACACGTATTCGGGCTATGAGAATAAGGTCAAGGCCAATCTTGAGCGCCTGATCCACACGGCCAACATGGGCAACATGATCTTCAATGTGGTCGTACCGGTTGAAGATGAGGTCGAGATCAAGGACGGCAAGAAAAAGGTCGTCCCACGTAAGGTCTTCCCTGGATATGTCCTCGTCGACATGATCGTCGATGAACATTCCTGGTACGTTGTGCGCAACACCACCGGTGTTACTGGTTTCGTCGGTTCTGAGAAGCATCCGATACCGCTTACCGATGCTGAGGCAAAACGTATTCTGAAATCCATGGGAGAAGAAGAGGAACACAAACCTGAACTCAATGTTGCAGTCGGGGATGTCGTTCGCATCAACTCGGGTGTCTTCGAGAACTACACGGGTACGGTTTCCGAGATCGATACGGAAAAAGCGCGCCTCAAGGTCATCGTCGAAGAGACGCCGATTGAGCTTGGTTTCGATCAGGTCGAAACGCTTTGAGCGGAACCATCATTCCATCATTTTTAGGAGGTGAAACAAACAATGGCTAAGAAAGTTTCTAAGATTGTAAAGCTTCAGGTTATGGCTGGCAAAGCTAATCCGGCTCCTCCGGTAGGTCCTGCACTGGGCCAGGCTGGCGTCAACATCATGGGCTTCTGCAAGGAGTTCAACGAGAGAACCAAGGCACAGGCTGGTCTTACGATCCCGGTCGTGATCACGGTTTTTGAGGATAGATCCTTCACGTTCATCACGAAGACTCCGCCGGCTGCTGTCCTTCTGAAGAAGGCCGCTGGTCTTGAGAAGGCTTCTGGTGAGCCGAACAAGAACAAAGTAGCAAAGCTGCCGCGTGCAAAAGCACAGGAAATCGCTGAGAGCAAGATGAAAGATCTGAACGCTGGCGATATCGAGGCTGCTACCCGCATGATCGAGGGTACGGCTCGCAGCATGGGCATCGAGATCGTAGACTGATCCTGATCCCTTCCTCCTGTGGGAGGCAATACCGTTATAACCACAAAAAGGAGAACAACACAAATGGCTAAAGCTGGTAAGAAATATCAGGAAGCTGCCAAGCTCGTAGAGGCTGGCAAGCTTTACACGGCCGCTGAAGCAATGGAACTCGTCAAGAAGACGGCTACGAAGAAGTTCGATGAGACGATTGAGCTGCACGTCCGCCTCGGCGTTGATCCGAAGTATGCTGATCAGCAGGTCCGCGGCGCTATGGTCCTGCCGCATGGCACGGGTAAATCCAAGCGCGTCCTCGTCTTTGCAAAAGGCGAGAAAGTCAAGGAGGCAGAGGCTGCAGGTGCAGACTTCGTTGGCTCCGATGAAATCGTCCAGAAGATCCAGGGTGGCTGGCTCGACTTCGATGTCGCTGTTGCTACGCCGGATATGATGGGTACGGTTGGTCGTCTCGGTAAGATCCTCGGCCCTCGCGGCCTCATGCCGAACCCGAAACTCGGTACGGTAACGATGGATCTCACGAAGGCAATCAGCGAGATTAAAGCAGGTAAAGTCGAATACCGCACCGATAAGGCCGGTAATGTCCATTGCCCGATTGGCAAGGCATCTTTCGACGCTGAGAAGCTTCAGCAGAACTTCCAGGCCCTGATTGATACACTGATCCGCGTTAAGCCGGCTGCTGCAAAGGGCCAGTACATCCGCTCCATCACGGTTAGCGCCACGATGGGCCCGGGCGTACCGGTTCAGCTCTAAGCCGCTCTGAGGATCAGGCGAGACTCCGGTCTCCAATCGCATATCGAAGGCTGTAGACAGCAGGTTTGATATTTCATCATCTAACGACGATCATGTCGCCTGCCGAGGCCGGAGTCACCTAACTTAGAAAATGTGACCTCCGGCGGACAGCCGGAGGTTTTTTGATCTGTTTTAAAATCCAAGAAGACAGGAGGTGTAATAGAATGGGTGTTACTTCCGCTAAACAGGCTGTTGTCGCTCAGCTCAAGGAGCAGCTCGAGTCCGCTAAGGGCGTCGTGCTCACGAGCTACAAGGGTCTTACGGTTGCACAGGATACGGAACTCCGTCGCGAACTCCGCGAGGCTGGCGTTTCCTATCATGTCGTAAAGAACACGATGCTCCGCATCGCTGCCAAAGAGGCAGGCATCGAGGGCATCGAAGAGCACCTCGAGGGCACGACGGCTTTCGCATTCTCCACGGAGGATGCTGTTGCTCCGGCAAAGGTCATCTGCGGCTTCATCAAGAAGAACAAGCTCGAGGATGCTGAGGTACTGACGGTCAAAGTCGGTATGGTCGAAGGCAAGGTCATCGGCGTCGACGAGGTCAAAGCTCTCGCAGCTCTGCCGTCCCGCGAGGAACTCATTGCCAAGCTGCTTGGCAGCATGAACGCACCGATTTCCAACACGGTCAACGTTCTGCAGGGCGTTATCCGCAATGCGGTCTATGTGCTTGACGCAATCCGCTCGCAGAAAGAGTCCGCTTAATTCCATTCAGGAGGCTCAGGCCGCCTGAGGGGTTAAGAAATAAACACGAAGAATTCAAATCGAAAATAACAAAACATTGGAGGAAAATCAAATGACTAAAGAAGAAATCATGGAAGCCATTGAAAACATGACTGTCCTCGAGCTGTCCGAGCTCGTAAAGGCTATGGAAGACAAGTTCGGCGTTAGCGCTGCTGCTCCGGTTGCAGTTGCTGCTGCTGGCGCTGCTGCTGGCGCTGCTGCTGAAGAGAAGACTGAGTTCACGGTCGTTCTCTCCGCTGTTGGCGACAAGAAGATCAACGTCATCAAGGCTGTCCGTGAAGCTACGGGCCTCGGCCTGAAGGAAGCTAAGGCTCTCGTTGATGGCGCTCCGGCTCCGGTCAAGGAGAACGTCTCCAAGGCTGATGCTGATGCCCTCAAGGCTAAGCTCGAAGAGGCTGGCGCTACGGTTGAGCTGAAGTAATTCAGTTTGCTGAATATGGGACCGTCCGCAAGGACGGTCTTTTTTTTATGCACCTGACTTGACAGTCAAGTCAAGCTATGGTATAGTGTTAAACTACAGGAAATTGAATAGGGATAACTATGCGTATGTGGAAAGGAACGGAAGCAAGGTGCAAAAAAATAAGCTGACCTTGTTTTTTTCTTGTTCTATGATTCCGCATCTATTTGTGTTATTTCTCTATCTTTCAAAAAACATTCTAGTAAAATCAGGCTAAGGGGTGAAGGATTTAATGTTTAATCCTGTGCCGGTGGGCAAACGAACCAGGTATAGCTATGCCAGAATCAAAGAGGTCATGGAGATGCCGCATCTGCTGGACATCCAGCGGAACAGTTACCAGTGGTTCCTCGATAAAGGACTGCAGGAGATTTTCCATGATATCTCACCAATCCAGGATTTCTCCGGAAATCTGGTCTTGTCCTTCGAGAGCTTCTCGCTCGGCGAGCCGAAGTACGATCTCGACGAGTGCAAGGAACGCGATGTGACGCTGGCAGCACCTCTTCGGGTGAATGTCCGCCTCATCAATCGCGAGACAGGCGAAATCAAAGAGCAGGAAGTCTTCATGGGCGATTTCCCGCTTATGACCGATACGGGTACGTTCATCATCAATGGTGCAGAGCGTGTCATCGTCAGCCAGCTCGTTCGCTCTCCGGGCGCCTACTACGGCGAGGAGATCGATCCGACCGGCAAGCACCTCTACAATGCAACGGTGATCCCGAACCGTGGTGCGTGGATCGAGCTCGAGACGGATACGAATGACGTCGTCTCGGTCCGCATCGACCGCACGCGCAAGATGCCCGTAACGTATTTCATCCGCGCACTCGGTTTCGATACGGATGAGAAGATCATCGAGCTCTTCGGCGACGATCCTCGCATGCTCAACACGATCGAGCGTGATGGCGAGGATGTCAAGTCGCAGGGCAAGGCTGTCATCGAGATCTACAAGCGCCTGCGTCCGGGCGAGCCGGCGAATGAGGACAATGCGACGCAGCTCCTCAATTCGCTGTTCTTCGATCCGAAGCGCTACGACCTCGCTACGGTCGGCCGCTACAAGCTGACGAAGAAGCTCGGCTGGAAGCGCCGCATCCTCGGCAAGGTCCTCGCAGAGCCGATCGTCGACCACGAGACGGGCGAGATCGTCATCCCGCAGGGCGAAGTCGTCACGGAAGACATGCTCGATGCTATCGATGTCGAGCGCGAGAAGCAGCTCTTCGGTGAGGGCAACCTCATCACGCTGTTCCTGCTCAAGAAGGATGGCACGAAGGTCCGCCTGCTCTGCTCGCCGACGCTTGACATCCACGACCGCACGATCACGAAGAACGATATCCTCGCTTCGATCAGCTATCTGCTCAACCTCATGGATGGCTTCGGCACGACGGATGATATCGACCACCTCGGTAACCGCCGCGTCCGCGCCGTCGGTGAACTGCTGCAGAATCAGTTCCGCATCGGCCTCTCACGCATGGAGCGCGTCGTCCGCGAACGCATGACGATCCAGGATGTCGATGTCATCACGCCGCAGGCACTCATCAACATCCGTCCTGTCGTTGCTGCTGTCAAGGAATTCTTTGGTTCCTCCCAGCTCTCGCAGTTCATGGACCAGCACAACCCGCTGTCCGAGCTCACGCATAAGCGCCGTCTCTCGGCTCTCGGCCCGGGCGGTCTTTCCCGTGAGCGCGCAGGCTTCGAAGTCCGCGATGTCCACAACTCCCACTACGGCCGCATGTGCCCAGTCGAGTCCCCAGAAGGCCCGAATATCGGCCTCATCGGTTCTCTGGCCACGTATGCGCGCGTCAACCAGTTCGGCTTCATGGAGACGCCGTACCGCCGCGTCGACAAGGAGAACCACCGCGTGACGGACGAAGTCCGCTACCTGACGGCCGATGAAGAGGACGAGCTCGTCATCGCACAGGCCAACGAGCCGCTCGACGAGAACGAGTGGTTCGTCAACGAGCGCGTCACGGCGCGTTTCAACGAAGAGACGGGCCTGCACACGCGCGAGACGGTCGACTACATGGACGTCAGCCCGCGCCAGGTCTTCTCAATCGCGACGACGATGATCCCATTCCTCGAGAACGACGATGCGAACCGTGCCCTCATGGGTGCGAACATGCAGCGCCAGGCCGTTCCTCTTCTGCGCACGCAGGCTCCGCTCGTCGGCACGGGCATGGAGTACAAGGCTGCCTGCGACTCGGGCGTCATGGTACTCGCTAAGCGCGCCGGCGTCGTCGAGGAAGTCACGGCGGATTACATCGACGTCCGCACGGAGAGCGGCGAACTCGACCACTACAAACTGCAGAAATTCCTGCGCTCCAACCAGGGCACCTGCATCAACCAGGTCCCGATTGTCTATAAAGGCGACGAAGTAGAGGAGAAACAACCAATCGCTGACGGCCCGGCAACGGACCACGGCGAACTTGCACTCGGCTACAACATCATCGTTGCGTACATGCCTTGGGAAGGCTACAACTACGAGGATGCTGTCCTGCTCTCCGAGAACCTCGTCAAGCGCGATATCTACACGTCCATCCACATCGAGGAATACGAGTGCGATGCGCGTGATACGAAACTCGGCCCTGAGGAGATCACGCGCGACATCCCGAATGTCGCTGAAGAAGCCCTCAAGGACCTCGATGAAGAAGGCATTATCTCGATCGGTGCCGACGTCCGTCCTGGCGATATCCTCGTCGGCAAGGTCACGCCGAAAGGCGAGACGGAGCTCACGGCAGAGGAGCGCCTGCTGCGTGCCATCTTCGGCGAGAAGGCACGCGAGGTCCGCGACACGTCGCTGCGCGTCCCGCACGGCGAGCAGGGCAAGATCGTCGACGTCAAGATCTTCAGCCGCGAGAACAACGATGAGCTGCCGCCAGGCGTCAACCGCCTCGTCCGCGTCTACATCGCCCAGAAGCGCAAGATCTCGGTCGGCGATAAGATGGCAGGCCGTCACGGCAACAAGGGTGTCGTCTCGCGCATCATGCGCCAGGAAGACATGCCGTTCCTGCCGGACGGCACGCCGGTCGACATCGTCCTGAACCCGCTGGGCGTCCCGTCCCGCATGAATATCGGTCAGATCCTCGAGGCACACCTCGGCCGTGCTGTCCTCGAGATCGGCAAGCAGATCAAGGAGCACAATCCGACGATCGAGCAGCGCCTGCGCGACCTCGGCTACGACGTCGACCGCCTCGGCATGCCGAAGCCGGATGTCGCTGGCCTGCACATCGCGACGCCTGTCTTCGACGGTGCGAGCGATGAAGAGGTATTCGGCACCATCAAGGCTGCTGGCCTGCCGGTCGACGGCAAGACCGTCCTCTACGATGGCCGCACGGGTGAGCCGTTTGAGAACCGCGTAACCGTCGGCTGCACGTACTTCCTCAAGCTGCATCACCTCGTCGACGATAAGATCCACGCTCGTTCCACGGGCCCGTACTCCCTCGTCACGCAGCAGCCGCTCGGTGGTAAAGCACAGTTCGGCGGCCAGCGCTTCGGCGAGATGGAGGTCTGGGCACTCGAGGCATACGGCGCCGCTTACACGCTGCAGGAGATCCTGACGGTCAAGTCCGACGATGTCGTCGGCCGTGTCAAGGCGTACGAGGCCATCGTCAAGGGCGAGAATATCCCAGAGCCGGGCGTTCCGGAATCCTTCAAGGTCCTCATCAAAGAGCTCCAGTCCATCGGTCTTGACATCAAGGTCCTCAACGAGGATGCTAAGGAAATCACGATCCAGGACGACGATGACGATGATGAGAACATCAACGAAAAAGCAAAGAACCTCGATCTCGATGTAGCAGGCGTTGACCCGACGAAGGGCGAGGACGCCGCTGCGAAGGCTGATGCCGCTGACCACTACGACGAGGGTGCTCCGTCCGACGACGAGAAGCCGGATGACATCATCGCCGATATCGGCAGCCTCGGTTCGATCGTAGATCCGTCCGATGATGGAGAAGATGAGAAATAAGAAGGGAGTGTCATCTCTTTGCTGGATGTAAATAATTTTGATTCGATGCGCATCGGGCTTGCATCCCCGGACAAGATCCGGGAGTGGTCCTACGGCGAAGTCAAGAAGCCGGAGACGATCAACTACCGCACGCTCAAGCCGGAGCGTGACGGCCTGTTCTGCGAGCGCATTTTCGGACCGACGCGTGACTGGGAATGTCACTGCGGCAAGTACAAGCGCATCCGTTATAAGGGCATCATCTGCGATCGCTGCGGCGTCGAGGTGACGCGGGCAAAAGTCCGCCGTGAGCGCATGGGTCATATCGAGCTCGCCGCTCCGGTCTCCCATATCTGGTACTTCAAGGGCATCCCGAGCCGCATGGGCCTGATCCTCGACATCTCGCCGCGCGCCCTCGAGAAAGTCCTCTACTTTGCCTACTACATCGTGCTCGACCCGGGCGAGACGGAACTGACGAAGAAGAGCCTGCTCTCCGAGAAGGACTACCATGAAGCGCTCGAGAAATACGGCAATACCTTCCGCGTCGGCATGGGCGCCGAGGCCATCAAGGAGCTCCTCGAGGAGCTCGACCTCGACCGCATGAGCGAGGTCCTGCGCAAGGAAGTCCGCACGGCTTCCGGCCAGAAGAAGGTCCGCGCTATCCGCCGCCTCGAAGTTGTCGAGGCATTCCGCAAGTCGGGCAACAAGCCGTCGTGGATGATCCTCGACGTCGTCCCAGTCATCCCGCCAGACCTGCGCCCAATGGTACAGCTTGACGGTGGCCGCTTCGCGACGTCCGACCTCAACGATCTCTACCGCCGCGTCATCAACCGCAACAACCGCCTCAAGCGCCTCTTGGACCTCGGTGCGCCGGACATCATCGTGCGCAACGAGAAGCGCATGCTGCAGGAGGCTGTCGACGCCCTGATCGATAACGGCCGCCGTGGCCGTCCGGTCACGGGCCCGGGCAACCGCCCGCTCAAGTCGCTCTCCGACATGCTCAAGGGCAAACAGGGCCGCTTCCGCCAGAACCTGCTCGGCAAGCGCGTCGACTATTCGGGCCGTTCCGTTATCGTCGTCGGCCCGGAACTCAAGCTGCATCAGTGCGGCCTGCCGAAAGTCATGGCACTCGAGCTCTTCAAGCCGTTTGTCATGAAGAAGCTCGTCGCTTCGGGCGCTGCGCACAACATCAAGAGTGCTAAGCGCATGGTCGAGCGCGCACGCCCAGAGGTCTGGGATGTCCTCGAGGACGTCATCAAGGAGCATCCGGTTCTCCTGAACCGTGCTCCGACGCTGCATCGTCTCGGCATCCAGGCCTTCGAGCCGGTCCTGACGGAAGGTCATGCACTGAAGCTCCATCCGCTGGCCTGCACGGCCTACAACGCCGACTTCGATGGTGACCAGATGGCTATCCATCTGCCGCTGTCGGCCGAGGCACAGGCTGAGGCGCGCATCCTGATGCTCGCAGCCAACCACATCCTCGCACCGAAGGACGGCAAGCCAATCATCGTCCCGACGCAGGATATGGTTCTCGGTTCCTACTACCTGACGATCCTCAAGCCAGGCGCCAAGGGCGAGGGCATGGTCGTCACGGGTATCGCTGAGGCACTGCTCGCTTATCAGCAGCACGACCTTGAGCTGCAGGCGGAGATTCGCTGCCGCATCGAAGGCTATGGCCTCGTGCGCACATCTCTCGGCCGCATGATCTTCAACGAGATCCTGCCGCCGGAGCTCCGTTACTACCATCAGGACAAGGGCAGTGACGAGTGGAAGCTCGGCATCCTCATGAACAAGAAAGAGCTTGGCAAACTCGTTGCCAACTGCTATAACCACTTTGGCGCGACGAAGACGGCAGAAGTCATCGACGGCGTCAAGAACCTCGGTTACCATTATGCCTGCATCGCCGGCATGACGGTCGCCATCTCCGACGTCATCGTGCCGCCGAAGAAGAAAGTCATCATCGGCGATACGCAGAAGATCGTCAACAAGGTCGAGCGCCAGTACGACCGCGGTCTTATCACCGAGGACGAGCGCTACCACAAGGTCGTCGCTCTCTGGTCGAAGGCTACGGACGATGTCGCAGACGCCATGATGGACAACATGGACGCCTTCAACCCGATCTTCATGATGGCGGACTCCGGTGCCCGCGGTAACAAGCAGCAGATGCGTCAGCTCGCCGGCATGCGCGGCCTCATGGCTGATCCGTCTGGTAAGATCATCGACCTGCCGATCACGGCAAACTTCCGCGAGGGCCTGTCGGTATCCGATTACTTCATTTCCTCGCACGGTGCCCGCAAGGGTCTGGCCGATACGGCACTGCGTACGGCTGACTCGGGTTACCTCACGCGCCGTCTCGTCGATGTCGCGCAGGATGTCATCGTCCGCGAAGAGGACTGCGATGTCTCGACGCTGAACCTCGTCCAGGCGCGCGCACGCCTGACGGCCTCGACATTCGATGCCCTCGAGCTGCTCAACGACAGCCTCATGGGCCGTCTGCTCGGCGCCGACGTGCTCGATCCGGAGACGAAGGAAGTCCTCTTCCCGAGAGACACGATCCTCGACGAAGAGAAACTCACGACGATCGGCGAGAAGAATGTCCACGAGATCATGGTCCGCGGCTCCTCGCTCGCATCGGAGGCTTCGCTCTCCAATGCGATGATCACGGAAGTCGTCACGCTCGGCGAACCGGATGAGAAGGAGCGCGAGAAGACGCGTCAGGCCATCTTCCAGGAGATGAATGGCAAGGAAGTCACGCACGACGTCGTCGCTCTCGACGGCACGGTTGTCTTTGAGGCGGGCGAGAAACTCACGCAGCAGAGCATCCAGGATATCCTGGACAGCGACGCCAAGGAGATCCACATCCGCAACAACAATGTCCGCGGCATCGAAGTCGAAGCCATCAAGGAAGGCGACGGTATCATCGAGTCGCTGGCAGAGCGCATTGTCGGCCGCTTCCTCGCCGAGAACATCGACGATCCGGAGACGGGCGAACGCATCGCTTCCATCAACGACATGGTCGACGAGGCCCTTGCAAAGCGCATCGAGAAGGTGCGCGACCGCGTTTCCATCCGCAGCGTCCTGACCTGCAAATCGCAGTTCGGCGTCTGCGTCAAGTGCTATGGCCGCGACCTCGCCAACCAGGCAGAGGTCGAGATCGGCGAGGCTGTCGGTACGATTGCCGCACAGTCCATCGGCGAGCCGGGCACGCAGCTCACGATGCGTACGTTCCATTCCGGCGGTGTCGCTGGTGACGATATCACCCAGGGTCTTCCGCGTGTCGAAGAGCTCTTCGAGGCACGCAAGCCGAAGCATCACGCCATCATCGCAGAGATTGAAGGCGATGCCGAGGTCGAGGATACGGGCAAGGGCATGCGCAAGGTCACGATCCATCCGAGCGAGGGCCAGGCGCGCGAGTATGCCATCCCGTACGGCGCACGCATGCACGTTAAGCAGGGCATGCACCTCATGCCGGGTGACAAGCTCACTGAGGGTTCGGTCAACCCGCACGACATCCTGCGCGTCTGCGGCCTGCAGGCTACGCAGCGCTACCTCGTGTACGAAGTACAGAAGGTATACAAATCCCAGGGTGTTGAGATCAACGACAAGCACATCGAGGTCATGGTCCGCCAGATGCTCCACAAGGTGAAGATCGAGGAGTCCGGTACGACGGATTTCCTGCCGGGCGAGTACATCGATATCAATGCCTTCGAGACGGCCAACACCAAGGCCATCGAGGAAGACGGCGAGCCGGCTGTCGCCAAGCCGATCCTGCTCGGCATCACGAAGGCTTCTCTGGCCACGGATTCCTTCCTCTCGGCCGCATCGTTCCAGGAGACGACGCGTGTCCTGACGGATGCTGCCATCAAGGGCAAGGTCGATCCGCTCATTGGCCTCAAGGAGAACGTCATCATCGGCAAGCTCATCCCGGCTGGTACGGGCATGAGCCGTTATCGCAACCTCAAGGTCATCGATAACGACCCGAAGCCGGTGGAAGAAGTTCCTGTCGCTGCTCCAGAAGAGTCCGCTGAATCAGCTGAGACAGTTGAGACGGTTGAGACGGAAGCTACGACGGAAAACACGGGCGCATAATCTAAGAACCCCAACAACAAAAATAAAACCTTCCCCGCTCTTGCGGGGAGGGTTTTTGCATTATCTAATGATAGGATTGAGAAATACTAAGCGATATAGTCTGGAGGTATCACTATGTCAGAAACATGCAACCATGACTGCGGCTCCTGCGGGACAACCTGTGGTCAGGACACACGCAAGAAGGACTTCCACGAAGCGCCGAACGAGCTCAGCACAATCCGCCATGTCATCGCTGTCGTCAGCGGCAAGGGCGGCGTCGGCAAATCGCTCGTCACAGGGCTGATGTCGGTGGCCATGAGCCGCAAGGGCAAGCACACGGGCATCCTCGATGCCGATATCACGGGCCCGTCCATCCCGAAGATGTTCGGCACGAAGGGCGAAGTGCGCGGCAACCAGGCTGGTGCCTATCCGGTGCGCACGGCCGGCGGCATCGAGGTCGTCAGCATGAATCTCCTGCTCGAGAACTCGACGGACCCCGTCGTCTGGCGTGGCCCGATCATCAGTGGTGTCGTCAAGCAGTTCTGGCACGACTTCATCTGGGAGGACATCGATTACCTGTTTGTCGACATGCCGCCGGGAACGGGCGATGTGCCGCTGACAGTCATGCAGTCCATCAAGCTCGATGGCATCATCATCGTCACGAGCCCGCAGGAGCTCGTCTCGATGATCGTCGAGAAGGCCGTCAAGATGGCCGAGGGCATGAAGGTGCCAATTCTCGGCCTCGTCGAGAACATGAGCTACTTCGAGTGCCCCGACTGCGGCAAGCGCCACGAGATTTTCGGCCACAGCCACATCGAAGAGATCGCGAAGTCGTACGGCCTCGATGTGCTCGCGCGCATCCCCATCGAGCCGCAGCTCGCCGCTAAGTGTGATGCTGGCCAGATCGAGACGGTCGCCGACACGCACATGCAAGACGCCGTTCAGAAGCTGCTCGACCGCGAGGAGAAAGCATCGGAGTGATATCCAGCAGGCTCGTGACTGGCACGCCATTCCTTGGGCGAGCAGTGGAAGAGCGCATGGAAGGCTCGTGAGAATGTCGAGTAATCGCGGAAGCCTGCAAGATGGCTGATCTCGGTGACGGACTTTCCTGTGCGGAGCTGGTCGCGCGCGAAGAGCAGACGCTTGTTGCGGATGTAGGCATGCAAGCTGTAACCTGTATCGGCTTTGAACTTCTTCATGAGGTAATAGCGGCTCAGGAAGACGTGGCCCGCGAGCACCGCGATCGAGAGGTCGTCCGCGAGATGCTCGTTGATATAGGTGAGCACTTCCTGAATCTTGGGGTCGTATGAGACGGCGTCCAAGGTCTTGAGCTCGTGGTCCCCGAGGCTGCGGTTGAGCAGGATCAAGAATTCAATAAAGAGGATCTCTGTGTACAGCCCATTGGCGAAACCCTCGCCATGGGCTGTTTTTTCGAGCTTGTCCATGTGGAAGAGCAGGTCATGGCTGCGGTTCGGCAGCTGATGCATGACGCTGCCGTGTTCCCTGGCCTCCGTGAAGCACTGGGAGAGCTTCGCGCGTGTGTCGAGGCGCCGCAGGAAGTCCGGCGCGATGTAGATGACGATGCGCTCGTATGCCGCTTCATCGTCGAGGAAGACCGGCCGATGGATCTCGCCAGCCGTGACAAAGACGATGTCGTTTGGCCGCAGGTGATATGTCTTGCCCTCGATGATGTAGTCGACATGGCCGCCGAGGAACAGGATGATCTTATGGAAATCGTGGTAGTGGAAGGGGATATCGCGCAGCTTCCTGTCGTGCAGGTGGAAGACGCGGAAGTCGCTGCTCAGATAGCCCTTTTTGGGATACGTTTGCATCAAAACACCTCCTGCTTCTATCATAGGACACTTTTTGCAATATATAAAGCATATTTTGTGATTTTCTTGCATATCGATGACTGCTATAATAGAGCCATCGCAAGCAAGAAAGAAAGGGTGACCGGTATGATGATCGTTCGAATCTATCAGGTAGAGAAACAGGAATATATGGTAATGGATGGCACGACGGGATTCATGCCGGGAGCAGCAGCCATCCGGCTGCTCGCACATCGCCGCTTCGGCGTCGGTGCTGACCGCGTTCTTGTCTTCACGGGCAGCGAGGAGATTCCCTCGTTCAAGGCCTTCACGGCAGACGGGGAGGAGCAGGAGATGCAGGAAAGCGATTATGCAGCACTCGCCAAGGTCAAGGAAGACTTTGAAGTCCACTTGACGGATTCCTTTGTGCAGAGGATGCGCCAGGCCGATCGTGCAAAGATGGCAGCTGCCTGCTGAGTGGATTGTCAGGAGTCATTGCGAGAGCAGTGGCTCTTTTTTTATGGAATATCTTTGACTTTTTGTTGTTTATGGTGTATATTAATACCTGTACGTTAGCACTCGGAGACTATGAGTGCTAACACCTATCTGTGCATATAACAATCCTAGATAAAGAGAGGCAGATTTCCATGGCAAAAGAAACACATGAATTCCAAGCGGAGACAAAGCAGCTGCTCGACCTCATGATTCATTCCATCTACACGAATCACGAGATCTTCCTGCGCGAGCTCATCTCCAATGCATCGGATGCAATCGATAAAGCGCATTTCGAGAGCCTGACAGACCGCAGCCTGCTCGAAGGCGATGAGGCCTTCCAGATCTTCCTGACGCCGGATGCAGAGCAGCACACGCTGACGATCGCCGACAACGGCATCGGCATGAACCGTGATGAGCTCATCGAGAACATCGGCACGATCGCGAAGTCCGGCACGAAGGCTTTCCTTGAGCAGCTCAAGAAGGCGAAAGAGGAGAACAAGGACCTGACGGACAAAGAGATGATCGGCCAGTTCGGCGTCGGCTTCTACTCGGCCTTCATGGTCGCGGACCATGTGACGATCGTGACGCGCAAGGCAGGCGAGAAGCAGGCCTGGAAGTGGGAGTCGAATGCAGACGGCTCCTACACCATTGAGGAGTGCGAGAAGGCGGAGCGCGGCACGGCCATCACGCTGCACCTCAAGGATGCGTTCTGCGGCAAGGAAGCCGAGCAGGACTTCACGGACAACTACGAGCTCGAGCGCCTCGTCAAGAAGTACAGCGACTACGTCCGCTACCCGATCAAGATGGACTTCACCTTCGAGGAGACACCGAAGGACAAGGACGGCAAGGAGATCGAGGGTGCCGACAAGATCAAGAAGGTCGAGACGCGCACGCTGAACTCCATGCAGCCGCTCTGGACGAAGAACAAGTCGGAGATCAAGAAGGAAGAGTACAACGAGTTCTTCAAGCACCAGTTCCACGAGTGGGAGGACCCGATGGAGGTCTTCCACACGAAGGCAGAGGGAACGGTCGAGTATACGGCACTCTTGGCCATCCCGGCGCATGCGCCGTTCAACCTCTACCAGACGGACTACGAGCCGGGCCTGCAGCTCTACAGCCGCCATGTCTTCATCATGGACAAGTGCAAGGACCTGCTGCCGGACTACCTGCGCTTCATGAAGGGCCTTGTTGACTCGCCGGATCTCTCGCTGAACATCTCGCGTGAGCTCCTGCAGCAGAGTCGCGAGCTCAAGGCCATCGGCCGCGCTCTCGAGAAGAACATCCTCAAGACGCTGGCGCGCAAGCTCAAGAATGACCGCGAGTGGTACGAGAAATTCTGGAACGAGTACGGCAAGTCGCTCAAGATTGGCATCTACAACAGCATCTACAGCGGCTCGGATACGGTCGACAAGCTCAAGGACCTCATCCTCTTCCTGAGCTCGAAGGAGGGCAAGCTCGTCACGCTCAAGGAATACGTCGAGCGCATGCCGGAGAGCCAGAAGAAGATCTACTACGCGACGGCCAAGGACAAGGAGACCATCGAGCAGCTGCCGCAGATGGAGACGCTGCGCGACAAGGGCATCGAGGTGCTCTACCTGCTCGACCCGGTCGATGAATTCGCCATCGAGACGATCCACCAGTACGAGGAGAAGCCGTTCCACTCCATCAGCCGCGGTGACCTCGGCCTCGACGATGCGGAGAGCCAGGAGGTCAAGAAGGAGACGGAGGAGATCCAGAAGGACAACAGCGACCTCATGAAGGATATCAAGGAAGCGCTCGGCGACAAGGTCGAGGACGTCAAGGTATCCTCGAGGCTCAAGTCCAGCGCTGTCTGTCTCGTCGCTGACGAAGCGGGTCCGTCGCTCGCGATGGAGCAGGCGTTCTCTCAGATGAAGAACCCGATGTTCAAGGCACAGCGCATCCTTGAGATCAACCCGCATCACGAGCTCTTCAGCCGCCTCAAGGAGATCCACGAGGCAGGCAAGGACAGCCAGGACTTCAAGGATTACTGCGATCTCCTTTACACGCAGGCCTTGCTGATCGAGGGCATCCTGCCGGAGAATCCGGTCGATTTTGCCAATAAAGTGGCCAAACTCATGGCAAAATAAATTGTCATTCTTGATAGGAGAGATAGGGTATACGTTTACCCTATCTCTCCTTTTTTGCCCCCAAAACGACGAATTGCAACTACAATTTAGAAAACAGATAAAAAAGTAAAAATCCCTGAAAATCCTCTTGCTTTTTATTATTTAATAGCGTATAATACTAACTGTAAACAAAAGAAAACGTTTGCTACTTGCGAAAGAAAAGACAACAAGGTTACCAAGAGAACTCATCTCAATCATTTCGGATCCTGCCCTTGTTGGGGAAAGCTGTCTTATCGAAAGAGAAAACGTTTACACTTTGAAAGGGGAAATCTACTATGAAAGAGAATCTCGTCATCACGATCAGCCGTCAGTATGGCGCGGGCGGACGTGAGCTGGCCGGCATCCTCGCCGAGAAGCTCGGCATCAAGCTCTACGATCGCCAGCTCGTACATCTGGCAGCGGCAAAGCTCGGCATCCACGACCTTAGCGAAGACGAGCTGCTCGAGATGGAGAACACGGTCAAGCCGCTCTCGATGAGTTTCATCCCGTTCCATTCGTTCGGTACGCACATGGGCGAATCGAGCCAGGGCATGTTCATGAGCGAGTCTGCCGTCATCCGCAAGATTGCAGAGGATGGCTCGTGCATCTTCCTCGGCCGCTGCGCTGACTACGCACTGCGCAACAACGACAACCACTTCGATATCTTCGTCTGCGCAGATGATGAGTTCCGCGAGAAGCGCGGCCAGACGATCTACGAAGGCAAGAGCCTCAAGGAGCTCAACCGCGAGAACGAGAAGCGCGCCCGCTACTACAACTACTACACGGGCCGCACGTGGGGCGACGGCGCAAATTACGACCTCGTCGTCAACACGAGCAAGGGCGCTTCGCTCGAAGAGGTTGCCGACGGCATCATCGCTTACATCAACAAGGTCAAAGCATAACCTATCATCACTGGGGATTCATTAGGGGAGGCATTCATAATGAATAGCAAATTACTGCAGCGCATCTGCTATGCGTGCGGCACGTTCGGTCATGACGTGTTCTATGCCATGATCGGTACCTACTTCATGATTTTTGTCACGAGTAACCTGTTCCACTCGGACAACCCGAGCCACGATGCTTACATGATCGGCATTGTCACGACGATTATCCTCGTGCTCCGTATCCTCGAGCTCTTCGTCGATCCGTTCATCGGCAACTTGATCGATAAGACGAAGACGCGTTGGGGCCGCTTCAAACCATGGGTCATCGTCGGCGCCTTTGTCGCAGCCATCACGCTGGCTTTCCTGTTCACGGACTTCGGCGGCCTGACGGTCACGAATCCGACGCTCTACCTGATCCTCTTCGCCATCGTATACTTCATCATGGATATCTTCTACAGCGCGAAAGACGTTGCTATCTGGTCCATGATCCCGGCGCTCTCCTTCGATTCGCATGAACGCGATATCACGGCTACGATTGCCCGTATCGGTTCCGTCTTCGGTGCCAACCTCGTCACGGTCATTGTCATGCCGGTCGTCCTCTACTTCTCGCTGAACCAGAACGGCGGTGCTGGTGACCCGACTGGTTGGTTCGCATTTGCCTGCGTCGGCGGCGGTATCGCAACGCTCGGCGCCATCATCCTCGGCCTCGGCACGCACGAGCAGGAATCTGCACTGCGTGAGAACAAGACGGAGACTTCTGCAAAAGACGTATTCAAGGTCCTGACGCAGAACGATCAGCTCATGTGGACGGCTATCGCTTACCTTGTCTATGGTATCGGCATCAACATCGTCAACAACTTCAACCTCTACTACTTTATCTACGTCATCGGTGATGCTACGAAATTCTCCATCCTCGGTGTCATCAACACAGTCATCGGCCTTATCGCTGTTGCCCTGTTCCCAGCTCTGACGGCTAAGTTCAGCCGCCGCAAGCTCTTCTTCGCTTCCATTGCCATCATGCTCGTTGCGCTCCTCATCTATGCTGGTTCCGGCACGAATGTCACGATGGCACTCATCGGCGCAGGCCTCTTCGCTCTGCCGCAGCCGCTCGTCTTCCTCGTCGTCCTCATGACGATTACGGACTCCGTCGAGTATGGCCAGCTCAAGATCGGCCATCGCGATGAAGCTGTCTGCCTCTGCGTACGTCCTCTCGTCGATAAATTCGCTGGTGCTGTCTCGAGCGGCATCATCGGCCTCGTCGCTGTCTGGGTCGGCATGACGGGCGGTGCTTCCGCTGCTGACATCAAGCCGGACGCACTCTTCCATTTCCAGATCGTCATGTTCGCAGCTCCGATCGTCCTCATGGTCATCGCTTCCTTCATCTATCGTGCAAAGGTAACGCTGACGGAGGCAGAGCATGCGCGCATCGTCCGCGAGCTCGAGGAGAAATGGGAAGACCTCAGCAAATAATGTGTTAAAAATGAACAGCGTCGTCGATGGCATCCATGCCATCGCATGACATGTGACCTTAGGAGGGGGCCGTTGTACCAGATTGATACAGCGGCCTTTCTTCGTGAAAAAAGGAGGAAATATCTGATGTTTACAGTCGATCGTCTTGCAGACCCCACGTTCTTTGCAGAGAACCGCCTGCCGGCCCACAGTGACCACGTGGCCTTTGCCGATGCGATGGAGATGGCGGAAGGCGTCTCCTCGCTGCGTCGCAGCCTAAACGGCATCTGGTCGTTCCACTACGCGCGCAATCTCGCCGCGCGTCCGCAGGGCTTCGAGCAGCCGGATTACGATGTCAGCGGCTGGGAGACCATCCGTGTGCCGGCACACTGGCAGATGGAAGGCCACGGCGTACCGCAGTACACGAACCAGACGTATCCGTGGGACGGCCATGAAGTCGTCCATCCGGGCCAGGTGCCGCAGCGCGACAACCCTGTCGGCTCCTACGTCAAGGACTTCGTCCTGCCGGAGGACTGGGACAATGCTGTGCTCTCGCTGCAGGGCGTCGAGTCGGCTGTCGCTGTCTATATGAACGGTCAGTACGTCGGCTACAGTGAGGATTCGTTTACGCCGTCCGACTTCGACCTCACGCCGTATCTCAAGGCTGGCGTGAACCGCCTGGCGCTGCAGGTCTTCCGCTTCAGCTCGGGCAGCTGGATCGAGGATCAGGATTTCTGGCGCTTCTCGGGCATCTTCCGCGAGGTCATCCTCTATACGAAGCCGGCCATCCACCTCGATGACCTGCGCGTCACGGCAGCGCCAATTCATGGCTACCAGGACGGCAAGCTCCACCTCGACATGAAGTGGAACAGCGGCGAGGCACACAAGGTGCAGATCGAGCTCTTCGATGCTGAGACGGGTGAGTGCTGCCTCAAGGAAGAGCAGCAGGCCGAGGGACTCACGTCCTCTTTCGAGGCGGAGCTCACGGGCGTCAAGCTCTGGAGCGCAGAAGCGCCGAACCTCTACCGCGCCGTCATCTCGGTCGAGGATGAAGCAGGCCACCTGCTTGAGGTCATCCCGCAGAACATCGGCTTCCGCGAGTTCCGCATGGACGATGGGCTCATGAAGCTCAACGGCAAGCGCATCGTCTTCAAGGGCACGAACCGCCACGAGTTTGACTGCTACAGCGGCCGCGCGGCAGATCCTGCGGAGATCGAGAAGGACATCATCATCATGAAGCAGCACAACATCAATGCGCTGCGCTGCTCGCATTACCCGAACTCGAGCTACATCTACGAGCTCTGCGACCGCTACGGCCTCTACGTCATCGATGAGACGAACCTCGAGACGCACGGCTCCTGGATGCGCAACGGCAAGTGCGACATCGTCGAGGAGACGCTGCCGAATGACCACGAGGAGTGGCAGGATATCATCCTCGACCGCGCGAAATCCATGCTTGAGCGCGACAAGAACCACGCTGCCATCCTGATCTGGTCCTGCGGCAACGAGTCCTGCGGCGGCAAGGACCTCTACGTGATGAGCGAGTACTTCCGCCAGGCTGACCCGACGCGCCTCGTCCACTACGAGAACATCTTCTGGGACCGCCGCTATAACGGCACGAGCGACATGGAGAGCCAGATGTACCCGACGGTCGCGGACATCAAGAAGTTCCTCGCCGAGCACCGCGACAAGCCGTTCATCTGCTGTGAGTACACGCATGCGATGGGCAACAGCATCGGCGGTATGCACAAGTACACGGACCTCACGGATGAGGAACCGCTTTACCAGGGCGGCTTCATCTGGGACTTTGTCGATCAGGCCATCTGGCACAAGGACCGCTATGGCAAGGATGCGCTCGCGTACGGCGGTGACTTCGGCGACCGCCCGAATGACGGCAACTTCAGCGGCGACGGCATCCTGTTCGCTGACCGCAAGCTGACGACGAAAATGCAGGATGTCAAGTTCAACTACCAGAATTTCGACCTCGATGTCACAGCTGAGCAGGTCACCATCCACAACAAGAGCCTGTTCACCGATACGGCGTCATATGAGCTGCACCTGGAGCTCATGCTCGATGGCAAGACGATCTGGGAGACGACTGCGGACGCGCCGCACATCCTGCCGGGCGAGTCGGGCACCGTCTCTCTTGAGGACCTGCCTCTGACGAATGCGGGTGAGGAGACGGTCACGGCGTCGCTGTGCCTCAAGGAAGACACGCTCTGGGCTAAGAGAGGCTTTGAGATTGCCTTCGGCCAGGGCACGTGGCATGTCGATGAGGTCGAGGTGCCGGAGCCGCAGGAAGCTGTCTGCGCGACGGACTTTGTAAAGAGCGCGCGCTGCTTCCACTACACGCCGAACATGGAGCTTGAGACGAAGCCAGAGAAACCGCTGCACATCGTCCACGGTGACATCGACCTCGGCGTGCGCGGCACGGGCTTCGAGATCATGTTCTCGGGCGCTTCGGGCAACCTCACGTCCTACAAGTGCAACGGCGTGGAGCTCATCGAGGAGGCACCGAAGCCGTCGTTCTGGCGCGCGCCGGTCGACAACGACTACGGCAGCCGCCGCGACTTCATGACGGCGCAGTGGAAGCTCGCGAGCCTCTACCGCCGCTGCGTCAAGAAAGAGCTGCTCGATGATGCGGGCAACTGGCAGGAGTTCGACTGGTTTGGCCAGCTCGGCCAGAAGGAGTACGAGGCAAGCTCCATCTCCGTCCGCTTCACGTATGAGCTGGCCACACAGCCGCTCTCGTCCTGCCGCATGACGTACACGGTCGTCCCGGATGGTTCTATCAAGGTCGAGCTCGACTACGACGCAGTCGAGGGCCTGCCGGAAATCCCGGATTTCGCGATGATCTTCACGATGCCTGCTGACTACGGCCAGGTGCGCTTCTACGGTTACGGTCCGCTCGACAACTACGCAGACCGCCAGCGCGGCGCAAAGCTCGGCATCTTCGAGACGCAGGCCAAGGATGAGGTCGAGCCGTACCTGCTGCCACAGGAGACGGGCAACCACTGTGGCGTCCGCTGGATTGAGGTCACGGATCACCGCGGCCGCGGCGTGCGCCTCGCCATGGACGAGGAGCCTTTTGAGGCTTCGGCTCTGCCGTACAGCGCCCACGAGCTCGAGAACGCGCGCCATGCCTACGATCTGCCGGAGGTCCATCACACCTTCCTGCGCGCATCGCTCGGCCAGTGCGGCGTCGGCGGCGACAACACCTGGGGTGCTCCGGTCCTGCCGGAATACACCGTCAAGAACACGGCAAAGCACTTTGCCTTCTACTTTAAGGGTATCTGAGTGAAAGGATAGGATGAGCAATGATCCAGTTTGATGAAAAGACAGGCATCTTCCATCTGAGCAATGCGAAGATGAGCTATGTCATGCAGGTCGTCCGCGGCCGCTACCTCATGCATCGCTACTGGGGCAGGAAGCTGCGGACTTTCCGCGACAGCCGCCCGTTCCAGGAGATCGACCGCGCGTTCTCGCCGCAGCCGGCTGCCTATGAGAATGAGCGCACGTTCTCGCTCGATGTGCTGCCGCAGGAATATCCGACTACGGCCACGTCGACTACCGCATCCCAGCCTACGAGGTGCGTCTCCAGGACGGCACGACGACGACGGAGCTTTTCTACAAGGGCTATGAGATCATGAAGGGCAAGCCGGCACTTCCAGGCCTTCCGGCTTCGTATGCCGCAGAAGATGAGGCGGAGACACTCAAGATCACGCTGGCGGACTCGCAGGGCAAGCTCGAGGCAGAGCTCCTCTACACGGTATTTGCGGGCGCGGACGCCATCGCGCGCAGCGTGCGCCTGAAGAATAGCGGCGAGGAGCCTCTGGACCTGCTCAATGCGGCGAGCTTTGCGCTCGACTTCCCGGATCACGACTTTGAGCGCATGAACCTCTGGGGCGGCCATGCATCCGAGCGCACGGCAGAGCGCGTGCCACTGATGCACGGCATCGAGGAGAGTGCGAGCCGCCGCGGTGCGAGCTCGCATCAGGCATCGCCATTCCTCGCGCTCGTGCGCAAGGACGCGGGCGAGGAGAGCGGCGAGGTCTACGGCTTCAGCCTCATATGGAGTGGTGAGTTCTCGCTCAAGACGGAAGTAGAGCAGTTCGGCACGACGCGCGTCGTCGGTGGCATCAACCCGTTCGAATTCCGCTGGCACCTGGAGCCGGGGGAATCCTTCCAGACGCCGGAGGCCATCCTCGTCTACAGCACAGAAGGACTCAATGGCATGAGCCAGTCCTTCCACGAGATCGTGCGCCATCACATCGTGCGCGGCAAGTACCGCGACGCCGTGCGTCCAATCCTCGTCAATAACTGGGAGGCGACGTACTTCGATTTCGACGATGTGAAGATGGACAACCTCGCCGCCTGCGCCAAGGACCTCGGCATCGAGCTCATGGTGCTCGATGACGGCTGGTTCGGCAAGCGCGAGGACGACAACAGCTCGCTCGGCGACTGGGTTGTCAACATGGAGAAACTAAAGGGCGGCCTGCAGGGCGTCGCGGAGAGCGCGCATAAGCGCGGCCTCAAGTTCGGCCTCTGGTTTGAACCTGAGATGGTGTCGGTCGACTCTGACCTCTACCGCGCGCATCCTGACTGGGTGCTCAGGGCGCCGTCGTATCCGGTGAGCTTCGGCCGCCATCAGCTCGTGCTCGACCTCTCGCGCGCCGATGTGCGCGACTACCTCGTCGACGCTGTCTGCAAGATTCTCGACACCGCGCCGATTGACTACGTCAAGTGGGACTTCAACCGCCATCTGACGGATGCCTTCTCGGGGAAATTGCCGCCAGAGCGCCAGGGTGAGGTGCGCACGCGCTTCGTGCTCGGCCTCTACGACATTCTCGAGCGCATCACGCAGACGCATCCGGACATCCTGTTCGAGAGCTGCTCGGGCGGCGGCGGCCGCTTCGATGCAGGCATCCTGTACTACATGCCGCAGACCTGGACGAGCGATGACACAGATGCCATCTGCCGACTCTCCATCCAGAGTGGCACGAGCATGGTCTTCCCGCCCATCACGATGGGTGCCCATGTCTCCGTGACGCCGAACCATCAGGTTGGCCGCGTGACGCCGATGCAGACGCGCGCCTTCGCCGCGATGATGGGCTGCTACGGCTACGAGATGGACATCACGCGCATGAGCGAGGCGGAGAAGGCAGAGGTCCGCAGCCACATCGCGCTCTACAAGAAGATCCGCCCGACGATGCAGCTCGGCCGTTTCTACCGCCTGCTCACGCCGTTTGCGGGCAAGGGCAACGAGACGGCCTGGGAGTTCGTCGCAGAGGACGGCAAGGAGATCGTGCTCGTCTACTTCAAGACGCTCGCGACGCCGGCAACAGAGCTGCGCACGCTGAAGCTTGCACATCTCGATGCCGACTCTGAGTACGAAGTGGCCGCCTATTACCCGGCTAAAGGCCTCTCGCACGACGGTGCCGCGAATAAGAGCCTGAGCCTTGCGGGCGAGTCCTTCTTTGGCGACGAGCTCATGTACAGCGGCATCGAAGTGCCGAAGATCGACACGGACTTTGCCGCCTACATGTGGGTGTTCCACAGGAAATAAGAAGAACTGTCAAAACGATGCGTTTTTGCAGAGAAAAGCTGCCACATTGCCGTGGCAGCTTTTTTGTAGCAGGAAAAGGCGTGCATCGTGTATAATAATATCATTGTTATCGTATGAGTGGCAGCGGGGGAACTGCCACATCTGGAAACAAAATCAAGATGTTAGGGGAATTCAACATGCAGAAAATCAGAAAAGCAGTCATTCCGGCGGCCGGCTACGGCACACGCTTCCTGCCGGCGACGAAGGCGACGCCGAAGGAGATGCTGCCAATCGTCGATAAGCCGACCATCCAGTACATCGTCGAAGAGGCGCTCGCGAGCGGCATCGAGGAGATCCTCATCGTCAGCGGCCACGGCAAGCGCGCCATCGAGGATCACTTCGACTCGGCGCCGACGCTTGAGGCAGAGCTCAAGAAGAAGGGCAAGCTCGACCTCCTGAAGATGGTGCAGGATACGGCCAACATCCGCATCCACTACATCCGCCAGCGCTACATGCGCGGCCTCGGCGACGCCATTCTCTGTGCCAAGGCCTTCATGGGCGATGAGCCGTTTGCCGTGCTCTTGGGCGACGATGTCGTCTACAATCCCGCGAAGCCGGCGCTGCGCCAGCTCATCGATGTTTACGACAAGACGGGCGGCTCTGTGCTCGGCTGCCAGATGGTGCCCGACGACAAAGTCTCGTCCTACGGCATCGTCGCGGGCGATGCGACAGAGGACCCTCGCCTCATGCGCGTGCGCGACATGATCGAGAAGCCGAGCCTCGAAGAGGCGCCGAGCCGCATGGCCGTCCTCGGCCGCTACATCATCCGTCCGGAAATCTTTGGCATCCTGGAGCATACGGCACCCGGCAAGGGCGGCGAGATCCAGCTCACGGATGCACTCCTTGAACTGGCGCGCCAGCAGGCCGTCTACGCTTACGATTTTGAGGGCAAGCGCTACGACCTCGGCGACAAGCTCGGCTTCCTCAAGGCGACGGTGGAATTCGCATTGCGCCGCGAAGACCTCGGCGCGCCGTTCAAGAAGTATCTCAAGGATCTCGTCGCGAGAATCTGAGGTGTGAAGGTTGCAGAAGAAAAATAAGGCGAATCTGGCACTCGGCATCAGCGCGGCCGGTTTCCTCGGTACGATGGCAGCGGGTAGCTCCGGCTTTGTGATGGGGCTCTTCCATCACGGCTTCCTGGCCGCGACGATCGGCGGGCTGGCGGACTGGTTTGCCGTCACGGCGCTCTTCCGCAAGCCGCTGGGCATCTCGTACCGCACGGATGTCCTGCGCCGCAACAGGAAGCGCATCATGGACGCCATCGTGACGTTCGCGAGCGATGACCTCTTGAGTACCGAGAACATCATGCGCGTCATCCGCGAACAGGACACGGCGGGACTGCTCGTCGACTACCTCGAGCACCGCGGCGGCCGCGAGGGCGTCATCGAGGTCGTCGATACCGTCGTCCTCAAGGTCGTCAATGACCTCGACAGCGAGGCCCTGGCAAGGGAATTGGCTCCCGCTGTGCGCGAGGGCCTGCGGGGACTCGCACTCGAGAACGTCCTGCTGGAGCTCGTGCGCACGCTTGGCGAAGAGCAGCATTCCAAGCGCATCCTGCACAGCGTCCTGACCATCGGCGAGCAGGTTCTGCAGTCGCCGGCCATGCAGCAGGTCCTGTTCGACAACATCAAGGTGCTGCGCAAGGAATACGAAGGCGAGTCAGCCGGGCGCGCTTTCGTGCTGTCGGCTCTCGGCCTCGACGACAAGGAGCTCCTCGCAATCTTCAACGAGAAGGCGCAGAAGGGACTCGAAGATCTCTTGAGCGAGCAGACGGAGGGGTATGCGCGCCTCAAGGCCGGCTTTGAAGGCATGGTCCTCTCTTTCAGCAACGACGCATCGTTGCGCCATGCGCTCGGGGAGTGGAAAGAGCGCTGGCTCGCGCAGATGGACATCGAGGGCATGATCGCCTCCTGGATCGAGAATGTGCTCAAGGGGGAGGAGCCCTTCTGGCTGCCGCACCTGAACGCCTTTGTCGAGCAGCGCATCGATGACTTCGTGCATTCGGAAGCCTGGCAGCGCCGCTTCGACAAGATGCTCAAGGACCTCATCGAGAGCGAGCTCACAAAGCATCATGAGCTCATCCCGGGACTCATCCACGAGCGCCTCGACGAGTTCAGCGACGATGCGCTCGTCGCCTTCGTGGAAGAGAAAGTCCAGGACGACCTGCAGATGATCCGCATCAACGGCTCGATTGTCGGCTCGCTCGTCGGCATGGGGCTCTATCTCCTCGTCTGGGCGGCAGAAAGGATGTGGGGCTTATGAAATCATGGAACAAGGCAGACCGCGTGCTCTTTCTCGCGTTTCTCGTATTCCTGCTCGCCTTATTTGTGCACCTGCAGCTGCCGCATTCGGTGTTCGCCGCGGGCTTCCTCTTCTGCGCGGAAGCAGCGCTTGTCGGCGGCATCGCGGACTGGTTTGCCGTCACGGCGCTCTTCCGCAAGCCGCTCGGCTTCCCGTACCACACGGCCATCCTGCCGCGCCGCCGCCAGTCCTTCATCAAGGCATCGGTCACGATGGTCCAGAAGGAGTTCTTCTCGCGGCGCAAGGTATTCCGCCACTTAGAGCGCCTGCACCTCATGCCGATGCTCATGAAGTGGCTCGGCGAGGCAGACACGCGCGCGAAGATCTCGCATCATCTCTACCACTATGCGCGCGGCTTCCTGCTCAAGAAGGACAGCGAGCAGAAGGCCGCTGAGTTTGCGCGGCGCATCCGCACGCACCTGAGCACGATGGAGCCGGAGGAGCTCTTCATGAGCATCGGGCGCTGGCTGCAGCAGAGCGGTCGCGACAAGGACTTCCTCGAGCACATCTCCGCCTACTTGTGCGTGCGCGCTGAGCGCGCGGAGACGGCCCGGGCCATCGAAGCGATGCTCGAGCAGTACGAGAAGGAGAAGGCTAAGGGCACGCTGGCGCTCTTCCTCACAGGGCTGGCCGAGGCCATGGACCTCGTCAATCTGGAGGAAGCGGCAAGCATCATGCAGAAGCAGCTCGTGGCGATGCTCCGTGAGCTCGGCACGCGCGACTCACAGCTCCAACGGGATATGCTGGAGCTCTTCTACGAGAAAGCAGCCGTGCTCAATGCGGAGCCGGGGTTCCATCAGCTCGTCCATGAGCTGCGCGACAGCCTGGTGGCAGACCTTCCCATCGAGGAGGTCGTGCGCCGGGCAGCAGCGCACATGCGCGAGCACCTCGACGCCGATGCAGCGCGCCAGGTGGATGCCGTTGAAGAGCATCTGCCGCTCTTGCGCAGCCGTCTGGCTACCATCATCGAGGAAGAGTACGACCGCGGCCTTCAACTGCTGCAGCAGGACGATGAGCTGCGCCACATCGTCGGCCGCTTCCTCTACGATCTCATCGCGCGCTCGGCGCTCCACGCGCAGACGCTCGTTGGCGTCGTCGTCGAGAGTGTCCTCGAGCGTCTGACGGACGAGCAGCTCAACCACCTCGTCTACGATAAGGTAGAGCCTGACCTGCTCTGGATACGCATGAACGGTTCCATCGTCGGCTCGGGTATCGGCCTTCTCATCTTCATTGCACTGCAGATCTTGCCGTGATCTCGAAGCGCGATATGCCAATAAAAAAGACGCCTTTCCGGGCGTCTTTTTTGTGATTCAGGACTTCTGGTGCAGGAAATACTGGAAGGCAGACGGGATGCTGTAGGTGTCGGCGAGCTCTTCGGGAGAGGCCCAGACGAGCGGGCTGTCATCTTCTGCGACAACGGCTTCCGGGGAGCCGAGCTCGACTTCCCAGCCCTGCATCTGCCATTCGACATGGGAGAAGATGTGGCGGGCGTCGGGCAGGCGCGTGATCGTGCGGGCGCATAGCCCATGCGCCGCTAACCACTCGCGCAGCTCTTCTCCTGTGAGGTGCCCCGCAAGGTTCGGCAGCTCCCAGAGGCCGGCAAGCAGCCCCTTCTCCGGGCGCTTCATGAGGGCTAGCGCTCTGCCCTGGCGCAGGACGAGCACGGTCTTTTGCTCGACGCGTCGCTTCGATTTCTTGACCTTGACGGGCAGCTGCTCCGCCGAGCCTGCCGCGTGTGCGAGGCAGAGGCGGCCGAGAGGGCAGAGAGCGCAGTGTGGAGCACCGTGCGGCAGGCAGACGGTCGCGCCGAGGTCCATGAAGGCCTGATTGAGGGCGCCGGCATCGTCTCCGCTCGGATAATGCGGGGCGAGCGCATCCTCGACGGCACGGCGGACGGACAGCTGCGCGATATCCTCATTACACTGCAGGATGCGCATGGTGACGCGCAGGATGTTGCCGTCGACGGCCGGCAGCGGCAGGCCGAAGGCAATCGAGCCGATGGCGCTGGCGGTGTAGCGCCCGATGCCCGGCAGCGCCAGGAGCGCTGCAAAGTCGGCAGGCATCTGTCCGCCGAAGTCTTCAACAATCTGGCAGGCAGCCTTCTTGAGATTGCGCGCGCGGCTGTAGTAGCCGAGCCCCTGCCAGAGTTTCATGAGGAGCTCGTCGTCGCAGCGCGCGAGGCTCGCGATGTCAGGCAGCACTTCGAGGAAGCGCGTGTAGTACGGGATGACGGCCGAGGCGCGCGTCTGTTGCAGCATGATCTCGGAAATCCAGGTGTGGTACGGCGTGACCTCTTCGCGCCACGGCAGGCAGCGCAGCGTGGACTGGCCGCGATACCAAGTCAGTAGTGGCTCGACAATCTCGGGCAGGATATCGGTGTGCGGCAGCTGGAGCGGCGTGTGTTGTTTTCTCATCGTGGCATCTGTCCTTTCTGGTGGGCTAATTCCTGGTGCATTTCCTGGTGCATTTCATTGTAGCATAGACGGACAGGGAGGGCTATGCCCTACCAGTCTGCAACAGGAACGTGGACATTCCTGCTGGATTGTCCGACCTTTGCTTCATGTTTTTATTGAAAATCCGTTTAGAATGGACATAAATTCTTATCGAACAATATAAAACCAGAAATATGTCTGCTGTAAGGGGATTATAATATAAAAAAATCTCAGTGAAATGAAAAAAAGTTACAGGAACGTGTTGACAAATCGTGTGCATCGAGTAATAATGTATACATGTTTACAGCATTACAGTTTGAATCTGTTGGAGCGCCGTGGTATAATATACATGGTATCAGCAATTCTAAGAGGAGATGGGTCCATGAAACACGTCTTGTCGGTCTTCGTCGAGAATCAGACTGGTGTCCTCGTGCGTGTTGTGAGCATGTTTTCCAGACGCGAGTTCAACATCGACAGCCTGTCGGTGGGCGTCACGGAAACACCGGATTTCTCGCGCATCACAGTCGTCGTGCACGGTGATGAGAACCTCATCGAGCAGATGATCAAGCAGCTCGAGAAGATGCCGGTAGTCCGTGCGGTGCAGCGCCTGGACGAGAAGAATGCTGTGTGCCGCGGGATGACGCTGATAAAGGTCAAGGCGGATGACGACAACCGGCTCGATGTCTTGAAGATGGCAGAGCTCTTCCGGGCTCATGTGGTGGATGTCGAATCCAACACGCTGGTCTTCGAGATCACGGGCAGTGACGACAAAGTCACGGCTTTCCTGAGACTCGTGAAGCCTTATGGGATCGCGGAAGTCATACGCACCGGCCTCATCGCGCTAGAGCGCGGAGAGCATACAATCTATGAACATTGTGAGGAGAGAGAGTATTATGGCAAAAACTTACTATGATCAGGATGCAAATTGGGAACTCATGAACGGCAAGACGATCGCGATCATCGGCTATGGCAGCCAGGGGCATGCTCATGCCCTGAACCTCAAGGACAGCGGTGCAAACGTCATCGTCGGCCTCTATGAAGGTTCCAAGTCCAAGAAGGTCGCTGAAGAGCACGGCCTGAAGGTCTACACGGTCGCTGAAGCAGTCAAGCAGGCTGACATCACGACGGTCCTGATCCCGGATGAGAAGCAGGCCGACGTCTACAAGACGGAAATCGCTCCGAACCTCAAGCCGGGCAGCGCTCTCGTCTTCGCACATGGCTTCAACATCCATTACCAGCAGATCGTTCCGCCGGCAGATGTTGATGTATTCATGGTCGCTCCGAAAGGCCCGGGCCATCTCGTTCGCCGCACGTACACGGAAGGTTCCGGCGTACCGGTTGTCTTCGCTGTTCATCAGGATGCAACGGGCAAGTGCTTCGACCTCGCTCTCGCTTATGCAAAGGGCCTCGGCGCTCTGCGTGCCGGCGCACTGCAGACGACGTTCCGCGATGAGACTGAGGAAGACCTCTTCGGCGAGCAGGCTGTCCTCATGGGCGGCGTTTGCCAGCTGATGCAGACGGGCTTCGAAGTCCTCGTCGAGGCAGGTTATCCGCCAGAGATGGCATACTTCGAGTGCTTCCATGAGATGAAGCTCATCGTTGACCTCTGCTATGAGGGCGGCTTCACGAAGATGCGTCAGTCCTGCTCCGATACGGCTGAGTACGGCGACTACATGGTAGGCCCGCGCATCATCACGGAAGACACGAAGAAGGAAATGAAGAAAGTCCTCAAAGAGATCCAGGACGGCACGTTCGCTCGCAACTGGCTGCTTGAGAACAAGGCTGCTGGCCGCGTCAACTTCCTCATGGAGCGCCGCCTGCATGCTGAGCATCCGATCGAGAAGGTCGGCAAGGAACTGCGTGCTATGATGCCGTGGCTCAAAGATGGTGCAGATCTCTCTAAGGACTGATCACTCCGTTAACTGAACAGGAATTTAACGCTTCCCCGGCGAATCATGCGTCGGGGAAGTTTTTTCCCAAAACAGGACTATACTCGTTATGCATAGTAAGAGATTAGGAGGGCATACTATGGGTATGACTATGAGCGAGAAGATCCTCGCGAAACACGCCGGCCTCGATTCTGTAAAAGCCGGTCAGCTCGTGACCTGCGAGCTCGATATGGTACTGGCCAACGACATCACGGCACCGCCGTCCATCGCCAAGTTTGAGGAGATTGGCCGCCCTGTCTTCGACAACACGAAGATCGCGCTCGTGCCGGATCATTTCCAGCCGGCCAAGGACATTAAATCGGCAGAGCTCGCGAAGATTGTCCGTGACTTTGCGCGCAAGTACAAGATCGTCAATTACTTCGAGCAGGGCCGCGTGGGCATCGAGCACGTCATCCTGCCGGAGAAGGGCATCGTCGCACCGGGCATGCTGACGATCGGCGCCGACTCGCATACGTGCACGTACGGTGCTGTCAACGGCTTCTCGACGGGCGTCGGTTCGACCGACCTCGGCGCGGCCATGGCGACGGGCAAGGCGTGGTTCAAGGTGCCGGAGGCCATCAAGGTCAACCTGACGGGCGAGAAGCCGGCTGACATCACCGGCAAGGACGTCATCCTGACGCTTATCGGCATGATTGGCGTTGACGGCGCGCTCTACAAGTCCCTGGAATTCGCCGGCCCGGGCGTCAAGGCGCTGACGATGACGGATCGCCTGACGATCTCCAACATGGCCATCGAGGCGGGCGGCAAGGCTGGCATCTTCCCGTTCGACGAGATCACGAAGGCGTATGTCGACGGCCGCGTCAAGAAGCCGTATGAGCCGGTCGCTGCCGACGAGGATGCAGAGTACTGCCGCGAAGTCGACATCAACCTCTCCGAGCTCAAGCCGGTCGTTGCCTTCCCGCATCTGCCGGGCAATACGAAGCGCGTCGAGGACATCAAAGAGCCGATCGAGATCGATCAGGTCATCATCGGTTCCTGCACGAACGGCCGTCTCGAAGACATGGAGATCGCTGCTTCCATCCTCAAGGGCCATAAGATTGCAGACCGCGTGCGCTGCATTGTCATCCCGGGCAGCCCGGCCATCTACAAGGAGTCGATGAAGCGCGGCTACATCGATGCCTTCATCGATGCGGGTTGTGCCGTCTCGACGCCGACCTGCGGCCCGTGCCTCGGCGGCTACATGGGCATCATGGCTGCCGGCGAGCGCTGCGTCTCGACGACGAACCGCAATTTCCGCGGACGCATGGGCCATGTCGACAGTGAAGTCTACCTCGCCGGCCCGCAAGTCGCAGCCGCGAGTGCAATCTTAGGACGCATCGCAACACCGGAGGAGGTAAAATAACATGAAATTAGAAGGCAAAGTATGGCGCTACGGCGACAATATCGATACGGATGTCATCATCCCGGCCCGTTACCTCAACACGTTTGACCCGAAAGAGCTCGCCAAGCACTGCATGGTCGACATCGATGAGAGCTTCGCACCGAATGTCAAGGAAGGCGACATCATGGTCGGCGGCCGCAACTTCGGCTGCGGCTCCTCGCGCGAGCATGCGCCGGTTGCCATCAAGGCATCGGGCGTCCCGGTCGTCATCGCCGCGAGCTTCGCGCGCATCTTCTACCGCAATGGCATCAACATCGGCCTGCCGCTCCTGGAGATCGGCGAGGACGTCGAGAAGATCAAGGCCGGCGATCAGCTGCGCGTCGACACGGCGACAGGCACGATCGAGGACCTGACGACGGGCGACGTCTTCCATGCGCACCCGCTGCCGGGCTTCGTGCAGGATATCGCCAAAGCGGGCGGCCTGATCAACTACATCAAGGCCCAGAAGGACTAATCGTCTAAGGTGTTTTGTCAGAGTAAAGAGGGAATCAGCTATGTCATATAAGATCACAGTGATACCGGGCGATGGTATCGGCAAGGAAATCACGGATTCTGCGGTAGAAGTCCTCAAGAAGGTCGACGAGAAGTTCGGCCTTGGGCTTTCCTACACCTATAAGGATGCCGGCGGCACGGCCTACGACAAGTTCGGCACGCCGCTGCCGGAGGATACGATCGAGGCGTGCAAGGCGTCGGACGGCGTTCTCTTCGGTGCTGTTGGCGGCGACAAGTGGGACAATGTCGACCCGGCCCTGCGCCCCGAGAAGGCCATCCTCGGCCTGCGCAAGAACCTCGGCCTCTATGCCAACCTGCGCCCAGTCAAGGTGGCCGATGCGCTCGTCGAGTACTCTCCGCTGAAGCCGGAACTCGTCAAGGGCGTCGACCTCGTCATCGTGCGCGAGCTCATCGGCGGCATCTACTTTGGCGATAAATGCGAGTCTGAGCAGTACAATGGTGCAGAGCGCGCCTGGGACCTTGAGAACTACTCGGTCCCCGAGGTCGACCGCATCGCGAAGCTCGCCTTCGAGACGGCCAAGCTGCGCCGCGGCAAGGTCACGTCAGTCGACAAGGCCAACGTCCTCGCGACGTCGCGCCTCTGGCGCCGCACGGTGGCCAAGCTCGCCGAGTCGTACCCCGATGTCGAGCTCAACAACCTCTACGTCGACAACTGCGCGATGCAGCTGGCCATCCGTCCGACACAGTTCGATGTCATCGTCACGGGCAACCTCTTCGGCGACATCCTCTCCGACGAGGCGGCCGTCGTCGGCGGCTCAATCGGCATGATGCCGTCGGCCTCCATTGGCACGAGCACGAGTCTCTATGAGCCAATCCACGGCAGCGCACCGGACATCGCAGGCAAGGGCATTGCCAACCCGATGGGCACGATCCTCTCGGCCGCCATGCTGCTGCGCTACTCGCTGCACGAAGAAGAGGCAGCCAAGGCCATCGAAGCAGCTGTCGACAAGGCTCTCGCTGATGGCTACCGCACGCCAGACCTCTGGAAGGAAGGCTTCAAGAAGGCCAATACGGAAGAGATCACGAAGGTCATCTGCGAGCGCATCTGACGCTTGCCGCAAAGGGAGTCTCGCTGGCAGAAGGGGGAAGGCAGATGAAGGGAGCACAGGCAGTCGCTCTCTGTCTCAAGGAGCAGGGAGTCGACACGGTTTTCGGTTATCCGGGCGGCATGATCCTGCCGCTTTACGACGCATTCTATGAGAACCCGGACATCCGGGAAATCCTCGTGACACATGAGCAGAATGCCGCGCATGCGGCCGACGGCTACGCGCGTGCATCGGGCAAGGTCGGCGTCTGCATCGCGACATCGGGCCCTGGTGCGACGAATCTCGTCACGGGGCTCGCGACGGCCTTCATGGACTCCGTTCCGGTCGTCGCCATCACGGGGCAGGTCGACACATCTCTCCTGGGGCGCGATGCGTTCCAGGAGACGGACATCCTCGACGTTACGATGCCCGTCACGAAGCACAACTTCAAGGTCAAGAAGGCCGACCAGCTCGTGCCGACGGTGCGCAAGGCATTCGCGCTCGCGCGTCATGGTCGTCCCGGCCCTGTGCTCGTCGATGTGCCGCGCAATCTCTTCCAGATGGATGTCGACTACGCGCCGCAGGGCGTGGAGTCCGAGCATCACGGAAAGCCGGATGCTGACTTCCTGATCTGCGCGGCAGAGGCGGCCGACGAGATCGTCCGGGCGAAGAAACCCGTGGCCATCGTCGGCGGCGGCGTCATCTCTGCCGGAGCGACGAAAGAAGTCATCGCCTTTGTCGAGAAGTATCATCTGCCCGTCGTGCACACGCTCATGGGCCTCGGCGCGATACCGCGCTCGCACCCGCAGTCACTCGGTTTTGCCGGCATGCACGGCGAGAAGGCCGCCAATCACGCGATTGCCGCGGCAGACCTTGTCATCGCCATCGGCAGCCGCTTCGGCGACCGCCAGACGGGCAACCTCGACAAGTACACGGAGAACACGAAGTTCATCCACATCGACATCGACCCGGCCGAGATCGACAAGAACGTCGGCAATTCGCTCGGCCTCGCCGGCGACATGAAGACCATTCTCTCACTGCTCATGAGGCACGAGCCAAATTCCGCCCTGACGGACTGGTGGCAGCAGATCGAGAAGTGGGAGGATTCCTATGCCTACGACTATCACCAGAACCGCCTGACTGTCCCTTGGGCGATGCATCAGGTCATGCAGCGCACGAAGGGCAAGCCGTACGCCTTTGTGACGGATGTCGGGCAGCATCAGATGTGGGCTGCGCTCCACCTGCGCATCGAAGAGCCGCGGACGTGGCTGACCTCCGGCGGCCTCGGCACGATGGGATTCGGCCTGCCGGCCGCGATGGGCGCTCAGCTCTACTACGGCAAAGACAGGCGTGTCATCCATGTAGCCGGTGACGGCGGCATCAAGATGACGGGCAATGAATTTTACACGATCGCTCGCCTGAATCTGCCCGTCGTCTCCCTGATCGTCAACAACAGGAGTCTCGGCATGATCCGCCAGCTCCAGAAGGTCATGTACAAAGAGCGCTACATTGCCTGCGAGCTCGACTACCCGATGGATTACGTCAAGTACGCCGAGTGTTTCGGCATCCAGGCGGAGTCCGTCTCCACACAGGATGAATTTGCCGAAGCCCTCAAGAAAGCCCTCGAAGACCGCGACCATCCGCGCGTCATCGTCCTCAACGTCTGGCGCAGCTTCGTCGAACCCATGATCAAGGGCGGCGCTCGCATCGATGAGTTCGTCGAATTCAAGTAAAGATAGCCTCATCCCTTATAAATAAAGGGGTGAGGCTTATTTTTGTCTGCAATTTGTCTGCATCAGCGTTTTGTCTGCATGGTTTCGAGGGTTTTCTCGAAGGCTTTTTCGGTATCCTGCTGGATCTTTTGGGTGTTGTGGGTGTAGACTTCGTCGGTCATCTCGACGCGCTTGTGGCCGAGGCGGCCAGCCACGCCCTTGAGGGATGCACCGGCTTCAATGAGCATAGTGGCGTGGGTGTGTCGGAAGGAGTGGGCATTGAGGTCGTACTTCTTGAGGGTCTGCATGAGGGTGGCACGGCTGAGGGGCTTGCCAGTGGGGCCGGTGCAGACCATGTAGCGTCGATGGGCGTTGGGGCGGGCGGCTCGCTTGGATGGATAGCGCAGTGTATGATCATCCTGCTCGTCGACGATGCGGTAAGTGTCACCCGCCTCGAGCTCCCAGGATGACTGCATGGCCTTCCAGCGTTTAAGTTCGGCGAGCAGGCTCTCGTCGACGATGATATCCCGGATGCTTGTGGGCGTCTTGGGCGGGACGAGGAGGTTGCCGGAACCGCTGATGTAGGTGTACTGCTGCTGGATGCAGATGATGCGCCGCTCAAAATCAACATTTTCCCAGCACAGACCAAGTACCTCGCCGATGCGCGCGCCGGTGTGGTAGAGCAGCATGATGGGGATGTGGCACAGATTCCCGAGTGGATGATCGCGCAGGAGCTGCTCGTATACGTCCGGGGCGATGATGGTCCGCTTGACGAGGTTGCGCGGTGCTGACTTCGGGATCTTGATATAGTTAACCGGATTGCTCTGGATGAGCTCGGCGGGATAGACGGCGTAGTCGAGTGCCTGATGCAGGATGCGGCGCATTTGCAGCAGGTAGGAGTGGGAGAGGCCGAGAGATGCCTGCTGGCGGATGAAGCCGTCGAGAAGGGCAGGTGTGAGATCCTGCAAATCGGTCATGCCGATGACAGACAAGATGTGCTGCTCGAGAATCCTGCTGTAAACGTCATAGGTGCTTTCACGCACATTGCTGCGCACGACGTTTTCCATCCACTTCTGGCAGAACGCGCGGAGCGTGATGCGGTCGCTCGTGATGCCGATGTTGCCGTGGCGGTAATCCGTGTATGCGGCCACGCCGGCCGCATAGGCGTCATCCTTCAGGGCAAAGCCGCCCTTCTCGATGACACGGCGCTTCCCGTATGCGGTCTTGCCTGCCTCGAAGATGTAGCTGTAGGTCTTCCCGCGCTTGCGGACACGGACGGTAGCCATGAATATCCCTCCATTCTAGGTTCGGTATGAAAAACGTAGCTATTCGATTCTAGAGATAGGATTCCACCTATAGAGAAGATTAGATCTGACATGTAAGACTTGATTTCTCTGACGTAGCATGTATAATATGAACTGTAAGAAGTCAACTTGAGAAGGATACGGCTGGGTTCCTGAATAGGAGTAGGCCTATGGCTTAGAATTCCTTTGCCCCTGGGGTTGACTTCCCTACTTTGTCTTTAAGGTCTTGAACAACGTGTTCAGGGCCTTTTTTGATTTGATCCATTATTAGATTGATAGTCTTATCACTATACGAATAAAATTTGCTAGATCCGATATTGTATTCATAGCAGTAGGCTGGATCTTGCTTGAGATTATAGAACTTTACGAATAAATCGAAAAGATATTTATTAAAAGAGTGACGTTTGCTATCCTCTTTAGGGCTAGGATTGATAAAGTTGATACCTTCTCGCTTTATTCGATTGTTGATGATATTAACACAGTCAGAAACATTATGCGGACAAGATTTTTGCATATCGTGTAACTCTTTGACGATAAAAGTAGCTTCCTCGGCATTTTTTGCAATAGCGAAGCTGGCAGTAGCTTCTTTACGCTTCTTAGTGATGTAGTACTCATGACGAACCGGAATAGCATATTTATCATTATGTTCAAGATTTATGGTTTGTCCGATGGTCGCCATGGCTGACATGATACGAGAAGCAATTTCTTTGGGGTATCTTGCCTGTATAGATTCTTTGCTTAATTCATCCATTTTTACGGACAGGGTAAGAAAATTACTACCGAGCTGTGCTGTAATGTCAATATCAAAGAATTGCAGAAGCTTATTAATGTAGTTCAGCACACAAGATTGGAAGAGTGGCACATAGATTTGCTCATACTCTTCCGTGATAAAATGGGTACTTGTATTTCGCAGGTCGATAATCTTCTCAAGATTTTTCCGCAAGGGGTCTTTATCATTCGTGAAAATTTGTTTGATGCATACACTCAGTGATTTTGTTTGATGGCTATCTGCATAATAAATGCTATCTGCGCCAAGTGTTTGTAGCATATGAGCCTTTAATAATAATTCCCAAGCATTGCAGATAAAGAAGCTGAAACCTTCTACTCGGTATTTAATCGTCGGCTTGTTATACAATTCAATGCCAACAATGAAAGCTTCTTGACTTTTATTGACTAACTTATGAATCAATTCATCACATTTATTTTCAGTGACCATATAGCGTACTTCCCTTCTTATATGGTTATTCTTAGGCCGCCTGCGGGCGGTCTTTTTTGTTGCCAGAAATCCTTATCGTGCGAAAATCGTGCGAAAATCATGTGGGGTAACAGGAGCGGCATGCCCTGAGCCCCAGAAACACAACGGATGCGTGCAATTTCTATCGTGCGAAAATCGTGCGAACCGTCTGCTCTATCTATTTCATGGCCGCCTGCTGGCGGCCTTTTTATTGCATGGATTTCTTCAGCTTCTCGAAGAGGGAGAGCTGCTGGTCGATGTTGGCTTCCTGTTCGTCCTGCTTGAGGCAGTGCTTCAGGTGCTCAAGGGCGGCCTGTGTCTCGGTGATGGCGGCCTGGATATCCTCGCGGCTGGTCGGTGTGGCTGCGGGCTCTTCATACGGCTGATCCCAGTGATGCTTGAGGCCTTCGATGTAGGCGAGCTTGATGAGGCCGGCTATATGGTAGGACTTGTCGTAAGGGAGCCAGAGGGCGTTGCGATGCTTCCAGACGCCTTCGGTCTTGGATTTGTACATGCGGTTGATGGCGACGTAGCGCTTGCCTGCTGAGCGAATCAGGGCGACGCGAATGCCCTTGGAGTCCGGGAGCTCGAGCATGCCGACTTCGATATCTTCGTCGATGACAATGGCCGGTTTCTCTGCAGTCTTCTTGCGGGTCGTGGTCTTTCTGGTAGCCATGTGGTTCCCTCCTAGCTAGATTTATTTTATATCGTTCACGGCTTGCAAACGCCGCATGGTGTGTAGCCGTCGGCGATAGCCTCATCTCGTGAGCTGATGGTAACGAAGTTTTCAGGATGCTTGATGGTGCGGCAGGTTGGCCGGTGGAATTTTTTCGAGTTGGGATTGCCGAGGTATCTTGCTTCGGAGATGGTGGACGCTCCTGAAGCGGCTTTGCTGGTAGTATTCGATGCGTTGGACGTTGCCGTCGACGAGGTGGCCGAAGTGGACTGTGCTGCAGAGGAACTTGTGACAGCGGCTTCCTTCTTCACGGTGCTCGAGGTTGAATCTGCCGAGTTGTCTTTTCCTGAGCTTGTGTTCACAGAGGCCGCTGTGGTTTGGACGGTTTGTGTGGCAGGATGTGTCGATGGTTTATTGATTTCCGGATTGATGAAACCGAAGAAAAACCAGATACAGAATGTACCTACTGCAAGATACTTAAACTGCTTGGGTGTATATTTTTCACGATGCAGATAGAGCATGAACATGCCGAGCGGCCAGAGGAGAAGGAGCATCAGCCATACGATTCCCTGTCGGTCATACCATTTTCTATGTTTAGAGATGGATTCAGCTGATACGTTAGTTTCTTGGGAAGTAATATTATGCTCAGAAATTTTCAACAGATTTTCTTTGCCACTAGGAATTATATTGTTGGAAAGCACTGTGGTATCTTCCAAATCATAAAATTTATAATTAGAATCATTTTCTTTAGGAGTACGGCTGATTGATTTATAATATTTAAATAGATTTTCTTTTCCATGCAATTCATCAATTATAATTGAAAATATAGTCTCCTTATCAAAATAGGAAAATGGAAGTGTTAAATTCGACTTTTCCAACGCTTCGATATATAGACTCTTTAAGTCATTATCAGATAAATTTAAGGCAGTAACTAGCTTGTCTACATTAGACCAATCTCCATTAGAAAAAATATATTCCAACGATCTATATGGCCCAACTAAATTTTGATTATCCATCCCGCTTAAATCGATGAATTTTGCAATTAGTAAGAACTTTAGCGCTTCTCTTTTCTTACACCTGTTATTCGAGAAGATATATAATTTATGATATAGGTCACTAATGTTTCTGAAATTCTTCTTAGTAAGTTCTTCTTGAATATGCTTCTTGAATAATGCAAGTAGGACATCTCGCGGAAGATCTTCTGATTCTGACAGCTGATTCTCCATATCATGAATCTCTTTATTCATAAAACCATAGTAATTTTTGTAATTTTCTAGATAGGCTGCATGACGAGTAACTTCTTTTTTCCCTTTCTCTGATTGCACATAAATTTTAGGGAGTTGTGCTTGATACTTCTCTATCGGGATATTTTCAATAATCCTTTGGATTAAAACATCTTTTTTCCCAGATAATTTTAATTTTTGATTACGCAATATATCTTTTAAAACAGGAACCGTCAAATGATGCAAGGCCTCTTCTGGCGCCCCTATTGTCAAATATCCGTTTTTGCAAAGCCAGTTTAATCTTTCTCGATAATCTGGACCAGTCAGGTCCTGATGATACTCGGATAGCAATTCTTCAATGGAACGATGGTCATAGTAATCCAATAAGAATATATCAATAGCAGATAGTGACATAGTAAGCCCTCCTTTTGATTATACTTTCCCGCGCAGTTCGACTACTTTTCCTAGTATCCTGACAGGGAGGTCGCGGATTTCTTGGTTGGAATAGAAGTGTGGCTCATACACAGACGTGTTCGTGGCAATCAGGGTGATGCCGTCTTCTTGCTTCTTGACGCGCTTGACGGTGGCCTCGTCGCCGTTGACCATCACGATGGCGATGTCGCCGCTGTCCACGTCTTCCTGTTGGCGGACGATGACGACATCGCCTTCCAGTATCCTCGGCTCCATTGAGTGGCCGCAGACGCGCAGCGCGAAGAATTTGCCGGATGCCGCCAGTCTCTGCGGAATCTCTTCCCAGTCGATGACTTCTTCGATTGCCTCAATGGGGATGCCAGCGACAACTCGACCAAGGACGGGGATGCGGACGCCATATTCTGTTGTGGACTTATGCAGAGACGGATGCGCAGGGGCGGGGAGTGGGTCTTCTTCAATCAATTTCTTGGCACAGGCGATGGATTTTTCTAGTGTGTCTTCACTATAGACTGGAACAGACTTATCTTCGCGAAGGCGCCCGTACTTATCGCGCAAGGTAACAATCTCTTGGACAGGGCGGTTCATCTCGTCAGGGCTCATCTCAGCATATGGACGCACAGGATTGTCGGTGTTACCCAATAAGTAGTCTGTAGAGACATTGAAGAAACGCGCCAGCTTCTCGACGTTTCTGCGCACGCTTCCGCCGTTCTCGTATTTCACATAGGTCGTTCTATCTAGGCCGAGGGCCTTAGCGCAGTCTGCTTGGGACATTCCCTTCAGTTCACGAAGCATCTTTAGCTTCTCAGCTGACGTTTTCATTATACATCACTCCTTTTCCTCTATTATATGTGAAAAACGTTCACATATAAAGATGTGGAGAAATTTCACTTAAAGCTGTTGACAGTGGAGGAACTTCACTGTATAATGGAAGAGAACTCGATGTGAAGCATCTTCACAAATGACGACTATATAGGAAAGGAGCGTAAGACATGGAACGTATCAGAGAGCTACGCAAGCTGCGCGGCCTGAGCCAGGAAGAACTGGCTCGCATTGTCGGAGTAGAGCGCTCGACTGTATCCAAGTGGGAAACGGGCGAAGCCAAGCCGAGAGCCGACCTCTTTGTGAAGCTCGCAAAGACTTTGCATTGTAAGGTAGACGATTTATTTTTTGCTTAAAACGTGAAGAAACGCCACGTTTTGGGAAGGAGAAACAAAGATGAATGAATTGAAGGTATTCGAGAATCCTGAGTTCGGTCGGGTGCGTACTGTATCCGTAGACAATGAGCCATGGTTTTTCGCCAAGGACGTATGTGACGCACTCAGTATTGCAACCAATCATGTTCGCGAGTCTCTTGATGAAGATGAAGTAAGCAATCTCCGTAGTACGGAGATTGGTCCTGAATTTGGCGGCAAGGCTCCACTGATTGTATCTGAAGCCGGGCTGTACTCATTGATTTTGAAATCGCGCAAACCGGAGGCGAAGGCGTTCAAGCGCTGGATCACGCACGAGGTCATCCCGGCAATCCGCAAACACGGTGGCTACATGACGCCGGAGAAGGTCGAGGAAGCCCTGCTGAATCCGGACGTGCTCATCCGGCTGGCAACGGAGCTCAAAGAAGAGCGCAACAGGAACAAGGCACTCCATGACCTCGCCGTTGAGCAGGACAAGCATATTGCACGCCAGAACGACCGGATTGCCACGCTGGAGCCGAAAGGCATCTTCGCCGACTCGGTCAGCGCCAGCGACACGACTATCCTCATTGGCGAGCTGGCCAAGATCATCAAGCAGAATGGCACGGATATCGGGCAGAACCGCCTGTTCCAGTGGATGCGCGACCAGAAGTACCTGATCGGCCGCAAAGGAACCGACTACAACATGCCAACACAGAAGGCCATGAAGCTCGGTCTGTTCACCATCAAAGAGACGACAATCAACCACTCCGACGGCCACGTCTCCATCAGCAAGACGCCGAAGGTAACCGGCAAAGGCCAGGTCTACTTCGTCAACAAGTTCCTGCGCAAGGCGCTGAACTGAGGTGAGTGGCATGAAGACCGATATGCAGATGCTCCGGGCCTGCATGAAGTACCACAACCGAACGCAGGAAGACGTGAGCCGAGCTCTCGGCATGGTTCGCTCTACGTTTTATCTTCACATGAAGGACGGGAACTTCACCATCTCGCAGATCCACAAGATGATGGAGTACATCCCCTTGACGATGGACGACGTCAGCCGCATCTTTTTCGCAACAAAAAAGCGGGGCCGTCGAGAAGGGCCTAACGCGTGTGATGGTTTAAAAGAGGAGATGGTAGCATGGAACTGAACGAGCTCAATGATTTTGTTGCAAAGGGGAAGATGCTCCAGCAGCTCCTTAAAGAAACGCCGGAAATCATCGAGTATCTGAAACTGGCGAAGGAGCCGCCGGTGCTGCCAATTCGCACGGACTGCCTCGTGCTCGTGGCGCAGGCGGCGAAGGTTCTGGCGGTCAGCCGGGGGACGATTTACCAGTATGTCAAGGATGGACTCCTCAAGGCGTACTACACGCCAGGGAGCGAACGAATGAAGTTTTGGCTCAGCGATCTGCAAAGGCTGGCGTCGACGGAGCCGGAAAAGAAAGGAGTATCTGCATGATCCCAATCGCGAAGTACGATAACGAGGGCCGCTGCATTAAAGCGGGGATGTCACTGCGGCCCGTCAAACGGACGCTCGGGCGCGCTAAGAAAGCATTGACGCCAAGCGAGAAGACGCAGAGCCGCATCGAGTGGACGGTCGCCGGCATCGTCATGCTGCTTGGCACGATTGTGGCTGTCGAGGTGCTGGCCGCCATCGCGGCGGTGATGATGTGATGACAAGGAGAAAGCCAGTACCGCCGCTCTGCAGGCCGGGCTACTTCTGCCTGACATGCCCATACCCGCGCTGCATCCGGCCGAGTGCGGGGGGGCTGCAACAACGCGACGCGGGAAGAGATATACATGCTGTCGCTCGCCGGCATGGCGCGCATCAGCAAACAGTGTAAAAAAAGAGCCGGGCACTGAGATGTCCGGCCAATAAGAAAAATTGATTGGTTGTGGTCATTGTACCACAGATTGGAGTGAATTTCATGGCAAAGATGATTATGACGGTCGCTGAGATGGCGGACCGTAATGCATGGCTCAAGATGCGTACACAGGGCATCGGTGGCAGTGATGCAGGCACGATCGTGGGGGTGAATCCGTGGAAGAGTAAGTACGAGCTCTGGCTGGAGAAGACGGGACAGGTTGTGCCGGAGGACATCTCGGACCGTGAGCCGGTCTACTGGGGCAACCGCCTCGAGGATATCGTGGCGCAGGAATTTACGCGCCAGACGGGCAAGAAGGTCCGCCGCCATGGCATGGTGCAGAATGAGGCGTATCCGTTCCTCTTCGCAAACGTTGACCGCATGGTGGCGGGCGAGAAAGCGGGCCTCGAGTGCAAGACGGCCAACGGCTTCAAGGCGTCCCTCTGGGAAGGAGACGAGGTGCCGGCAAGCTACTACTGCCAGTGCCAACATTACATGCTTGTGACGGGCCTGCCGGTCTGGTACATCGCCTGCCTTGTTGGCGGACAGCACTACGTGTGGAAGCCGATCAAGCGCAACGAGGAGGACGTCCAGACACTTCTTGAAATGGAGAAAGCCTTCTGGAAGTGCGTTGTCGACCGTGTACCGCCCGATGTGGACGGCTCGGCATCTTGCACCGAGGCGCTGGCCGAGCGTTTCCGTGGCGGTGTGGCTGAGAGCATCGAGCTGCCATCCTGGGCGGTGGCTGAGGTCGAAGCCATTCGTCAGCTCGAGGCGCAGAAAAAGGAGCTCGATGCGAAGATCGCGGCGAGCAAGAACCGCCTGAAGGAGCTCATGGGCGACCACGAGACGGCCGTCTGGGGCACGGAGGATGAGGGCGGCCGCATCACATGGAAGACGCAGAAGGGCCGCACATCCATCGACAGCAAGCGCCTGAAGGCCGACCATCCCGACATCTTCGACGCTTACAGCAAGGTCGGCAAGCCGATCCGCGTCTTCCGCATCGCATGATTTTTGTCAGAAAGGATTGATTACTATGGCATCAACAAAGGGCGGCATCATCGCCGCAAAGAAGAATGAGGTCCAGCAGGCAGGAAAGGCGAAGGGGCTGCAGTCCCTCGTTATGAGCATGGGGCCGCAGATCGGAAAGGCCCTGCCGACGGTGCTGACGCCGGAGCGCTTCACGCGCATCGTGCTGACAGCGCTCTCGTCGAATCGCCAGCTGCAGGAGTGCACACCGCCGTCATTCCTCGGCGCGATGATGCAGGCGGCCCAGCTCGGCCTCGAGCCCAACACGCCGCTCGGGCAGGCCTACCTCATTCCGTACCGCAACCACGGCCAGCTCGAGTGCCAGTTCCAGATCGGCTATAAGGGCTTGCTGGCGCTCTTCTACCGCTCGGGCGGCAAGGACCTGCAGGCGCATGAGGTGCACGAGAACGACACATTCGAGTATGAGCTTGGCCTCGAGCCGAAGCTCCGCCACGTGCCAGCGCTCACGGATCGCGGGCCGGTCATTCTCTACTATGCCGTCTACCACACCAAGGACGGTGGCAGCGGCTTCGCTGTGATGAGCATGGACGACATCAAAGCGCACATGCACCAGTTCAGCAAGGCGGCCGGCAAGGGCTTCTCGCCGTGGTCGACAAACTTCGACGAGATGGCGAAGAAGACGGTCATTAAGAAGGTGCTCAAGTACGCGCCGATGGCGACCGACTTCGTCCGCGCCGTGGCCGCCGATGAGTCGATCAAGCACTACACCGAAAAGACGGCCGATATCCTCGATGCCCCGAGCGAGACGGAGTACGAAACCATCGACGCCGACTATGACAAGGAGCAGCCGGATGGAGAGAAGCACGTTGATCCAGAGACTGGCGAGATCCTGAATGAGGAAGGCAACCTGAATCTGTAAGCTGAGGAGGCACGTCAATGAACTACGTCAGACAACTGAATGCGTTCGGCGAGAAGAGCATCGGCGTGCTCAATGCCAAGGAACAGGCCGTGTATCTGCGGCTATTCCTGATTGCCAATCAGCTGAAATGGCCTGAATGGTTCGAGGTAGCGAACTCACAGCTGATGCGTGAGTTGGGGATGCGATGGAAAAAGACCATCATCGATGCCAGGCGGGAGCTCGAGAAGAAGGGGTTCATCCGCTCCGTCGACCCAGGCCACAAGATGAAGACACGATACCATCTCATCCAGCTGTACGATGACTCGTCCAAGGGTTCTAAAAACGAACCCATAACAGAGCCAAGGGTTCGAAAATCTAACCCTATGGGTTCGAAAAACGAACCCATAACCACCGCCAAGGGTTCGAAAAACGAACCCTACATAAACAGTATAAACAGTAAACATATCTCTTCTACTACAGCGCCACCCCAAGACGAGAACTTCCGGCAGGTGGTCGAGGTCTACGAGAAGAGCATCCGGCCTGTACCGAGTCCGGCAGATCTGGAACGTCTCTCCGACTGCCTGGACCACTACGGCGAGGATGCTCTGCTCAAGGCTATCGACAGGGCGGACTACCGAGGCCGCCGCAGCATGGGGTATATCGAAGGCATCTTGAAGAGCTGGGAGCAGAATGGATATGACGATCCAGAGAATCCAGAGGAGGAACATGGACATGGAAAAGCAGATGGACCCAGACCTGCAAAGACTGCTGGTCGACATCGCAAGAAAGCGCTCCGCTTTGACCCAGAAGCCGAGCGACGCAAGTGGGCCAACGAGAAGTCCGGCTGGGATTGATGCACGCGAGCAGGAGAAGCACATTAAGGCGCTTGAGTTTGCGGGCATCGGCAAGCGCTATCAGGGCATCACGTTCGAGAGCATCGAGCGCCGTGGCCTGCCGCCCGATTGGGATATCCGGCAGAACTACAAGGCCGTGAAGGCCTATGCCGAGGACATCCAGCAGAACGTCAAGCGCGGCTATGGCCTCATCCTCGCGGGCAACTATGGCACGCTCAAGACGACGATGGCCGTGGCCGTGATGCGACACTGGATGCGCGTGCAGGACGGGGGCTGCCTTATGGTGCCGATGTGCTCGCTCATCGACAACCTCTTCACGATGAGAGCCCTCAACAAAGAGGAATGGGCACGGTATGAGCGCCGCATCCGCTCGACGCCTCTACTGGTCCTCGATGACCTCGGCAGTGAGAATATCGACCAAGGCTGGGTACTCAGCAAAGTCGACAGCATCATCACTGAGCGCTACAACAAGATGCTGCCGATCATCGTGACGACGAACCTCAGCAAAGAGGAGCTGGCTGGAACATACTCCGGCCGCATCATGGACCGGCTGCGCAACACCTCGCAGTGTTTGATATTTAGCGGAGCCAGCCAGAGGAAGGTGAGAGCATGACCAACAGCAGGGCCAAGGGCAAGGCCGGGGAACTAGAGTTTGCTAGGCTTTGCCGGGCGAATGGCTTCGAAGTGCGTCGGACGGCGCAGTATTGTGGGAATACCGGCGATGCGGCGGACTGTGTCGGCCTGCCCGGTATCCACATTGAGGTCAAGCGCGTTGAGCACCTGAATATCGACGATGCTCTCGACCAGGCTCGGCGCGATGCCGAGGCGAAGCATGACGGCAGCCTGCCCATCGTGGCCCATCGACGCAACAACACGCGCTGGAAGATCACGATGGATGCGGTCGATTGGTTTGAGCTTTTCCGCGAATGGGAAGCAGGAAGGAGTAAGGAATCATGAATCATGTGACGTTGACAGGCACGGTCTTCCAGCCGGAGAGCCGTGTGGCGAAGAGTGGTATGGCAGTGCTGACGTTTCGCTTGTCGTACTACCAGGGCAAAGGGAAGGATGGTAAAGCCACGTATGGCAGCATCGATGTGACGGCTTTCGACCGTCTGGCACAGGCATGGGATGGCCAGCTGCATGACAAGGACAAGGTCATCGTGACCGGCCATATCACGCTGGACAAGTGGGAGAAGGATGGCAAGAAATACTACAAGCATCGCCTGATCGCGGATGACATCGGCCAAGAGCTGAACCTGTTCGCCAATTCCAATCCGGGCGGGCAGTATATTCAAGATGAGGAAGTGCCGTTCTGAGCTCCTGAGACACGCTAGAACAGGCATCTATAGCAAAACGCATACAAGGATATAGGTGGAGAGTGAAATGAGTACAGCAAGGAAAATGAGACGGAAGCTGAACCGGGCGCTGCCGGGAGCAGACGTAGAGACAGTGCAGAAGACATTGAAGGCCATGCAGGTGGCAGCTGAGGAGCAGACAGCCGACAGGATTTACAAGAAGCTGCGGCGGGACATCCAGAAGCCATCCGAGGCGTATGCAACTGGCGTTGCCGACGCATTCGCCTCCGTCGTCGGCTTTCTGAGAGATGGCGGCCTTGGCGCGCCTTTCGGGGCCACGCGGCTCGAGCGCTTTGTTGAGCAGTTCGTCGCGTATCAGGACGGCTTGCACGACGGCAAGGTCCGGTCATCTGACATCAATGACGCCATCGAAGAAGAGATTGGCTGGAGCATGACCAAATCGATTGATCGGGCATTCAGGGCGCTGGATGCAAAGAAGAAGGGAGCGCAGAAGGATGGACACTGAGAAATATATTGAGCTGACGAGGCGGTGCTGCCAGAAGTACGGCGGCATTGATGCCAAGGGCGACTATCACGGATGCGAGAGTAAGACCTGCCCGCTTAAGGGGCTTGAGTGCGGCGACTTCATGAGCGGCGACTACAACCCGCTGGGCGAATCGTCGGAGATCTGCCAGCGTGCCGAGCTCGCACTGCGCAAGGAATTCCCTGATGCGTTCCGGGATGAGCTGGAACAGGCACGTGATCGTGAGCCGGTGCTGTACGACCTGCGGCTCCTGCGCCCTGTTCGCCCACACATGACGAAAGCCGACACGCTCGACTACAATGCGCAGATCCTACACATCCGCGGTGAGTGCGATGAGGCGCAGGATGCTTATGATCGGTGGCAGCGCAACCTCGATGAGAAGAGCCACGTGGCCTTCATCGAAGAGATGGTCGATACTGCCATCTGCGCACTGACGCTTCTCGTCAATGCGACGACGCCCGAGCAGTTCCGGCTGGCGGCCGAGATGGTCAACTGCAAGAACAAGCTGCGCCAGTACGGCGAGGCCGAGGAGGGAGGCGGCTTGGCGTGAATCACATCTATGCCCTCTACAAGGGTGAGCAGAATCTCGCAGACGGAACACTTACGGAGATTGCCAGGAAGACCGGCAAGACCTACAACACATTGAAATGGATGACCTACCCGAGCTACAAGAAACGCCTGCAGGAGCGGAGCCATAGGGACCATAGAAGCGGCGTCTTGGAGCTGGTGGACCTCGGAGAGGAGTGACGATGATGCTGAGAAATGAAGAAGGATACAACGACCCGACCGCAGATAAGGTATTCTCGAGCGTGCTCAAGAAGCCGGTGAGTGAGCAGGATGCCAAGTCGCTGTCACGCATCAAGCATCTGATGCATCTCTTACGCTTCGCGGCCAATGAGTTCGGCTTCGACATCGAGGAGCGCGTGATCCTGCGCGACAAGCAAACGGGCAAGATTTGGAGATAAGGAGGAATATCATGCCAAAATACAAAGTCCATTTTGAAATCGATATGCATGGCGATGCTTTTGTCCGTGCTGACAGTCTGGAAGAAGCAAGAGATGTGGCAAAACACTTGAATGCTCGTGACCTTGTAGAACGTTCGTTTTATGAAGATGCAGCATATGTGGATAGAATCCACAAAGAGATCGGTACCGAAGCCATTGAAATCCGAATCGGAACGAAAAGAATGTGAGGAGGCGAAGAAGTAAGATGGACATCGTGAGTTTGCTGGCCATCTGGCTGGCGTTTTGCTTGGGTGCTTGGCTGAGCCTGCTAGTGGTCTTTGGCGTTACCGACTACAAGCGCCGGCGGAACTGCGAGTGGTTGCGGGAGCTGCAGCGCATCGAGGACGAGGAGCAGGCAAGGGATTTGAGCCGAAAGAAATGATGATATGCCAGGGAGGCAACGTGTCTCTCTGGCTTTTGTGTGGAGGAGATATCGTGAAAGAGCTTAAGGAATACAATGACTACGTTGAAATCGTGAAGCGCTACCTGAGCCAATATGGCCGGATGCAGGGGACGGCGGAGAGTATGCGCATGCGGGCCAAGACCATCCGAGAGGAGCTTTCGGAGGGCTTCGATATCGCGGCACCGATTTCAAAGTACGGGGACCAGGTTGGCGGCGGTTCACCAGAGCTCAATGCCGTGGAGGCGGCCGCTGATCGGCGCGCGAAGAAGGCCAAGATGGCAGCGTGGTGTGACGCCCAGGCGGACGCCATCGAGCACCGGCTGGAGCTCGTCGACCATGCGCTTTCCTGCTTGGATGAGCGGGAACAGTATCTCGTGCGGGGCTACTATTTCGAGCGGAAAACATGGGTAGAGCTGGCAATGGACTTGTATCTTTCCGAAACGTGGGCGAGGAAGACCGGCGGGCGGGCTGTGAAAACGATGGCGGCCATCATCTTCGGTGAAGATGCCGTCCCCGAACAGATGGCGTTTCATTTCGCAGTGCTTTGATAAGTCACAGAGGCCTGTGGATAAGTACGAGGGCGAAAACACTTCCGCTTTTGTGCCGGATTTTGATTCAGATCTGTGCGATAATAGTAGTATCGGATGTCTGGATGAGGCGGACGATAACTCTCCAAAACAATATCACACATCATGGGCGGGGCATTATTCATAATGGCGTTTGAATCCTTGCAATCTGCGCTATCCCGCCCGACATGGCAGCTAGGTTATGTGGCAAACCGCTGGGCCCGCAAATCCCAGCAAGCAGGGTTCAAGTCCCTGCGCTGCCTCCATTTCCATTATGGCGCAAGCGAGGAGACGACACTCGCAAACGTCGGCATTTTGTCACGCCGGAAGCCAACACCGGCAAAAGTTCCTCCTTTCAAAAGTTTCCTTACCGACAGGCCTGAAACCTAGGGCCTGTACGAATACTCGAGCACTCACAGCGTGGGTGCTTTTTTGATGCATAAATAAGACTAGGGAGCGTGGTGAGCATGTGAGATGAAGCTGACAGAGAAACAGAGGCGTTTCGTCGATTATTATGTCGAGACGGGGAATAAGACCGAGGCCGCGAAAAAGGCTGGCTACAGTGAAAAAACAGCAGCGAGCATCGGGGATGAGAACCTGAGAAAACCTGCAATCAAAGCCGCCATCGATGCCAGGCTCAGAGAACTCGAGGGCAAGCGCATCGCCAAGGCCGACGAGGTCATGCAGTTCCTCACATCGACACTGCGCGGCGAAGTCAAGGAAGAGCGCGTCGTCGTCGAAGGGACAGGCGAAGGAAGAAGCGATGCCCGCATCATCACGGTGCAAGTATCCGCCCGGGACCGCCTCGAGGCGGCGAAGAGCCTGCTCAAGCGCTACCCGATGCAGCTCGATGCCAAGGAACAAAAACTCAAGCTCCAGAAGCTCGAGAACGAGATACGGGCGGCAACGGAGAGCAATCAGGCTGCTGGCAAGGAGCCACTTGTCAGAATCTATTTGCCGGATAACGGTAGAGGTGATAACGCATGATAGAACTTCGGCCGCAGCAGGGCCCGCAGGAGCAGTTCTTGTCTAGCCCTGCTGATATTGCGATATACGGTGGCAGTGCAGGCGGTGGTAAGACCTATGCGCTCTTGCTGGAGCCTTTGCGCCATATGGATAATCCTGGCTTTGGTGTGGTCATCTTCCGCCGTGACAGCGGCCAGATCACGAACGAGGGCGGCTTGTGGGATAACGCAAAGGACATCTACCGGCCACTGGGAGCGACGTTCATGGAGTCGGCGCCGAAGCGGGTGATTTTCCCGTCCGGCGCAAAAATCACATTCAACCATCTGCATACGGATGATGCCGTGTATGGCTATCAAGGTGCCCAGGTGGCGCTCATCTGCTTTGACGAGCTGACGCATTTCAGCGAGAAGCAGTTCACGTACATGCTGTCACGCAATCGTTCGACCTGCGGCGTCCGTCCATACGTGAGGGCAACTTGCAATCCGGACTCGGATTCATGGGTGGCGCGCTTCATCTCGTGGTGGATTGATCAGGATACTGGCTATGCCATCCCTGAGCGCTCGGGGCTCCTGCGGTACTTCATCCGCATCGACGGAGAAATCCATTGGGCCGATACGCCGGATGAACTGGCCGCGGAATTCCGCGTCAGCCCGGAACTCTGCAAGAGCGCGACGTTCATTAGCTCCAGCATCTTCGATAACAAGGTCCTTCTGAAAGCGGACCCAGGCTATCTGGCATCGCTGAACGCTCTGAGCCTTGTCGAGAAGGAACGTCTCCTGCGCGGCAACTGGAAGATCCGTCCGGCGGCAGGGCTCTACTTCAAGCGGGACATGTTCCGCATCGTACATGACCTGCCGGACAAGATTGTCAGTGTGGCGAGAGCATGGGATTTGGCGGCGACGACCATCACGCCGAACCGCCCGGACCCTGACCGCACGGCATCGTGCCTCATGGCGCGACTGCGGAATGGCCAGTATATCATCCTGGATGTACAGCGCCGGGCGCTTAATGCGTCCGATGTGCGCGCTCTGATGGTCAATACAGCGATGGCTGACCGGGCACAGTATAAGAATGTGCAGACGGTCATCCCGCAAGATCCGGGGCAGGCGGGCAAAGACCAGGCGGCTAGTCTGGCTTCCTTGCTTGCTGGCTTTCGTGTCTCGACGCATACCGTGACGGGGTCCAAGATCACGCGGGCGGAGCCCTTTGCCGCCCAGGTCCAGCACGGAGCGGCCATGGTGATGGCAGGCGCATGGAATCAAGCGTTCTTCGACGAGCTGGAAGGGTTCCCGGATGCGCTGCATGATGACCAGGTGGATGCGGCGAGCGATGCCTTCAAGGCCGTAGCACGCTCGCATGATTGGACGGCATTGATTTCGTGAGGTGATACTGTTTGAAAAGAAAGAATCAGGACGGATACGTCAATGCCGTCATCGGCTACGGCACGCGAAGCCGCGACCCGCGGATGCATACTTCGTATGCCGGTCGACGCGTGAACGACCGAGAGTACTGGCAGGAGTATGAGGACCTGTTCACCTACAACGGCCTGGCACAGAAAATCATCAAGGCTCCTGCGGATGAGGCGGTGCGGGCGGGCTTCTCGCTCAAGGATGGCGAGGATGACATCGAGCAAAACGATGTGGTGCAGTCCATCTTGGAAGACCTGGACTTCCAGCAGGTATTCTCGACAGCGCTCTGCTGGGACAGGCTCTTCGGCGGTGGTGCGGTTCTGCTGATGCTGGATGACGGTGGCGAGCTCAGTGAGCCTGTCAACGAAAAGCAGCTGCGCCGGATTGAGAGCATGAAGGTCTACGATGCACAGGATGTTAATCCCCTGGCCTATTGCGAGGACCCTGCTGATGATCGCTATGGCCTGCCGAAGGTCTATACGGTCATCAACTACAATGGCGCTTCCTTCAATGTGGATGCCAGCCGGCTCCTTATCTTCGATGGCGGCATCGTCAGCAATCGCATGCGGCGAGAGCGCAATGGCTGGGGAGGGTCCATCATGGAGCAGGTACAGGACAGCCTCGAGCGCTATAACACGTCGCATGATTTTGCCACGCTGGCGCTCGAGCGGCTCAGCCAGAGCGTCACGAAGTTCGATGGTTTGGCAGATATGCTGAGTACGGAGTTCGGCGAGAAGCAGGTGGAGAAGCGCCTGCAACTCATCGATATGGCTCGAGGTATGATGAATACCATCGCACTCGACAAAGAGGATGAGTACGACCTTAAGAATGTCACGCTGGCCGGCATCAAGGACGTGCTGGATGAATTCGAGATTGCACTTTGCGCCGCGGCAGATATCCCTGCAACGGTCCTGTTTGGCCGCAGCCCACAGGGGCAGAACGCGACGGGCGAGAGCGACCTTGAGAACTACTACAACATGATTGAGCGCATCCAGCAGCGCAAGTTTAAGCCGCAGATCTACCGGCTCCTGCATTTGATGGACTGCTGCAGTGAGTATGCACTCAACCTGCCGCAGGATTTCACGGTTGATTTTGCGAAGCTCTGGAACCCATCGGCCAAGGAGCAGGCGGAGACGAAGCAGATCGAGGCGGACGCAAGAGCGAAAGAGGCCGCGGCCGCCGCTCAGTATGTCAGCCTCGGCGCGCTCGATCCGCAGGAAGTACGTCAGAAACTGGATGACGGCGACGAGTACGACCTTGACCGTAGCATCGACAAGGTCATGGGAACGCCAGTAAAGGATGAGGACGATGACGGAAATCGTAGCGAAGCGTAAATGGCGGTATCCTCTGAGCTATGAGCGCAGCTATGCTAAGCTCCTGCGGGATTACGTCAGGCGGAAGTGCAAAGTGATACAGGCCTTCCTGACGGAGCTCCAGGACGCCGTGCAAAGCCCGTCAGCTGTCAATGCCCGCATTGAGATCGTACTGGACGGCATCGAGAAGGCAGTCGAGAATGTCGAGACGATGACTACATCTATCCAGCATATCTTCGACCTGGTCAGCCGGTACAATCAGACAGAGTTCGATGCCATCACAAAGAGCCTGTTCGGGGTGCCGCTTTCCGGCAGCCAGCCGCCCGCTGGCATCCATCAGGATGCAGATATCGACGACCTGAAAGAGATGTGGGTCAACCAGAACCTCGACCTCATCAAGAGTATCGACCAGCAGACGCTCCAAAGGCTCAATCAGGCGATGAATGAGGCTATCATCAACAATGTCAACAGCAGGCTCCTGATGAAATACCTCGTTGATGAGCTGCAGCGGATTGCAGGCTTGGAGGAGAGTCGGGCGGTACTCATCGGCACCGACCAGGTGGGCAAGCTCAACGGGATGCTCTCACGCTATCGTCAGGAGAATGCCGGCATCGACTCCTACATCTGGGAGACCTGCCACGATTCCCGTGTCCGGCCATCCCATGCGGACCGTCAGGGGCATAAGTACAAGTGGAACAGTCCGCCGCCCGGCGGCCATCCGGGGATGCCAATCCGTTGCCGATGTGTGGCACTGCCGGTTATTGACCTGGATAAAATTCCCATCCGGCCCAAGACTCAGTCGTATGTGACCGTGGGCTCGCCGATGGACTTCATGGCGCATCATCAGTTCAAGCCGTCGCTGGCCAAGCAGGTAGACACCATAAAGGTCGGGAGCGAAGCAACGGGCGGCCCGTATACCTTCGAGGTACGCCGCGTGACGAACAGCAAGTTCTCGCTCTATGCAGAGGCAGACATCTCGCCTCGTGCTGATGTGATCCGGACGGTAGAGCCCTTGCTGGAAGAAGCTTATGCGGGCATCGCGGATGAGCTTTCCATGCCGACCGTCGTGATTGCAGATCTGGGAGAACACTTCCACGACGATATCATTGGCGGCTATGAGAGTAAGTCTGGGAAGCTGTTCCTGAGTTCCCACTATGATACGCGGGACAAGATCCTAGCCTATATCAAGCGCAGGAACGAGGACGGTCGGCATCAATTTGCCAACCAGACGGTACAGGCAGTTATCTTGCATGAACTTGGGCACAAATTCTACTACGATACGATAAAAAAGATATCGAAAATCAAGAATTTGTCGTATAATAAAAGCAGGGAACTGGTTGACAGTGTTGTCCGGAATTGGGTCAATGAACTTCTGTTGCAGGATAAGTCACTGGATAGAGCTTTATCTATATATGCAGAGGATGGTATTCGAAAGGGTTCCCAGAGTGAAGTAGTGGCTGAAGCGTTTTCTGGGCGCAAGACGAATCTGTATGCAAGAGATCTCATATCGAGGTTGAAAGGGTTGATGACAAAATGATGATCCAGCCAACAGAACGAGAGATGGAGTTGCGGGAGCTTTTGGATAAGGAAAAAGATCCTGAAAAGCGGAAGAAGTATGATGAGGAGTTGACGAAGGAAGTTCGTAACAACCCTACATGGCAGAGATTGAAGAAAATTTTTGCTTGACCCATATCAGGGTAAAATCGAATACTAGCACTTTGCAAATCATGCAAGGTGCTTTTTTGTTGCCCGGAGGTGGTGAGCATTGGGCAGAATCAAGGAAAAGGATTGCATGGCAGGCATCACGGCCAGGCTGAACCCTAGCGGTGTAATCCGTGCTCGGATGCTGAGCAATCACATTCGGACACAGGAGAGGGCGGTTGTACCGCAGCCGCAAGATCAGGTAATCCTTCCTGATGCAGGATATGATGGCTTAGCGAAGGTGGTCGTCAAGGCCATTCCGAACAATTGGGGTGAGATTATCTGGGATGGAGCTGTCATGACGGTGAAATAGGAGATGATATTATGTCGAAAAGTGTAAAAATCAATGGCGTGACCTATGAAAGCGTGCCGGAAATTGATATCCCGCTCTCTACAGGCGAGGGGTCGGCAAAGTTCTACGATACTTCGGGCGCGAGCGGTGCCGCAGGTGATGTCCTGTCGGGTAAAACCTTCTTTGGCGTCTCCGGCCCGATGACGGGCAGCATGCCAAACAATGGTGCTGTGACTGGCACGTTGGCCAAGAAGGCCGATGTCTACACCGTGCCTGCAGGCTACCATAACGGTGGCGGCAAGGTTGGCATCAGTGAGACGGAGCAAGCCAAGATCATTGAGGGGAATATCCGAGCCGGTGTCAGCATCCTTGGCGTGGCTGGCAAGAGCACCGTCGTGGACACGTCTATCTCTACTGGCGGTGCTTCGGCGAGCACCATTGTCCCTGGGGCCAGCGCGTATGTCAACGGCACGCTGGTGAGAGGTGCGCTGACTCTCGTAAAGGTGACGCAGGATAGCTCGACAAAAGTGCTCAGCATTGCATAGGCGGTGAGGCGTTATGGCCTATGGGTATGCAATCAAGATTGCAGGTGCTACGTATGAGAGCGTGCCAGAAATCAAAATGGTGGATGCCGATACTGGCGACAAGGTTGGATATTATCCCTATATCGACGGCCTGGCCACGGTAGAACAGTCTGGGGGAGCGGCAGGCATAGGCATCCGTACTCGGGTTTCCGATGATGATGTCATCGTGATGAAGGCGAGCGAATTGCACAAGCTGCTCTTGCAGCAGGTGGCATTTGTGACGATGTACGATATCATGGATGCCGCTGGCAAGTCCGTAAGCGTGTTCGGTTTCCAAGAGCAGACGTATACTGGCGGCTTTGGTGTCGGGCGGTTTGCTGATTTTGTGTGAGGTGATGAAGATGTTCCAGATTAGGGGAGACACCATATTCGTGACGAGAGGCGATTCGGCTGTATTCAATCTGGATCTGCTTGACGCGGATGGAAATCCTTTTGCGTTGCAGTCTGGTGACGTCCTGACCTTTACCGTCAAGAAGACGACCTCAGACAAGGATGCACTTATCCAGAAAAATGTCACGGATGCAATCGTATTGAAGCCGTCTGACACAAGCGGCCTCGCCTACGGGAGGTATGTGTATGACCTGCAGCTGACACGGGCGAATGGCTATGTGGAGACAATCATCACGCCATCGACGTTCATCGTCGGTGAAGAAGTGACGTTCTAATTGTTCAGGAGGTGAGGGCATGATTCGCTACGATACGGTGCCGATTCATGCGCAGAAGACGGATGAGGGATTCATCCGGGACAAGCCGGTCATTGGCCGGACGGGAGTCCTTGTATATCGCAATGCGGATGGCTCGGAGAGGCGGGAGTACCGACCGCCGGAAGAAGCCTTTGATAAAGACAGTCTGGCCAGCCTGAAAGGCAAGCCCATCACGATCGGGCATCAGGGCATGGTCACCAGCCAGAATGCCGCGAACATCCGGCCAATCGGTACGGTACTGAGCGCGGGTCAGGCAGATGGAGATACCATCACGGCGGATGTCGTGCTCTACAGCCTGCCGACCTCGGCACGCGAGCTTTCCTGTGGGTACAACCTCGACCTCGATGAGAAGCCGGGCACGACGCCGGCAGGAGAGCCTTATGACGCGGTCCAGCGCCATATCCGGTACAATCACGTGGCCGTTGTCCCCAAAGGCCGTGCTGGCATTGCACGCCTGAATATGGATGGGGACCAGGAACCAGAAGCAGAGACAGACGAAGGGAGTACGAAGATGGAGAAGATCAGACTCGACAATGGCCTCGAATATGAGGCTGCGCCTGAGGTCGCGGTGCATGTCGCGAAGCTCGAGCAGGACAAGGCCGCCCAGAAGGCGGAACTTGACAAGCTGCAGGCCAAGTATGATGCTGCGCTTGACGACAACAAGAAGCTCAAGGAAGAGGCTGCCAAAGGCCGCGACGAGGCCAAGAAGCATTTCGACGAGGCGGTAGCCGCCCGCGTCATGATGCTCAAGAAGGCAGATGCGTTCAAGATTGAGAAGGCGGACAGCATGGATGACATGGCCATCAAGAAGGCTATCATTAAGAAGGTCCGCGGGGATTCCTTCGACTTGGAAGGCAAGAGTGATGACTACATCAACGCGGCCTATGATATGGTCAAGGATGAAGCGCAGGAGGCGCATGAGGACGGCGCAGGCATGCCTCAGCAGCGCAAGACGGTCATGCAGCCGCTGAAGCAGGATGAAGATGAGGATGAGCTCACGCCGGCCGAGGCGCTCAAGAAGCTCCGCGCAGACGAAGCGGCGCTCTACATGAAGGAGGTCAAGTGATATGGCACAGGCAAAGACGTTCAACTGGTATGGCAGTGAGGATGCTGTCGGCATTCCGGGCATGAAGGCGGATACGACGGGTGATGTGGTGGACTCTCTGGTCGCTGAGAGTGGCTTGAATCCGGGTGATCCTGTCATCCGCGGCACGAGTGCCGGCCAGGTCAAGGCGGTCACGGCGGCAACGGATGGCCCGAAGGCAATCGGCATTGTCCTGCATGTTCATCGTGAGCCGGCAACGGATTCCAAGTACTATGAAGCCGGCTACACGGTGCCGGTCCTGACGTTCGGCGATGTCTACGTCGTAGCGGGCGGCGATCTCGCTGCAGGTGATAAGGCCGATGCAGCTGTCGCAGAAGACGGCTCTATCAGCTTCACGAAATCGGCAGGGGCGAACACCATCCCGGGTGCTGTGTTCCTCGATGCGGGTTCGAAGGGCGACATCGTCCGTCTGCGCATTCGCCAGTAACAGGAGGTCAGAAAATGAAGAGATACGATAAAAAAGAAGCGAACTACATCATGAATACGGGCCGTCTCGATGAGGCGCAGAGCGTATTCCTCGCCCGCCAGCTGACGCATATCCGCGCACAGACGTTAACGGTCAAGAAAGCGCCGCTCAATGCCTTCTTGGTATTCCCTGTCCAGACGGATATCCCGCAGGGCGCTGAGACGGCGGTCCAGTACATCTACGATTCGGTCGGCATGGCTGAGATCATCAGCAACTACGCCGATGATCTGCGCCGCGTCGATGTCGTGGCAAAGGAACAGCCGGTCAAGGTCTTTACGCTCGGCGATGCCTATGGCTATAACTACCGTGAGGTCAAGAATGCGCAGTTTGCCGGCGTCAACCTCTCGGCAATGAAGGCACAGCAGGCCCGCCGCGGCATTGATGTCAAGATCAACAAGATTGCCTGGTTTGGCGACAAGGAACACAACATCACGGGCTTCCTCGGCAATGACAACCTCTCGAAGGTGGAGCTTGCGGCAGATGGCACGGGCTCGAAGACGGCACTTTCGACCAAGACGGCAGACCAGATGATCCGCGACGTCAACAGCCTCATCGATGCCATTCCGTCGGCGACGAACGAAGTGGAGCAGGCCAACACGGTCCTGCTGGCACCAGCAGCTTACCGTGCGCTCTCGGAGACGCGCATCCCGGATGCAGAAGGCCAGACGGTGCTCGGCTTCCTGAAAGAAGTCCATCCGGAGATCACGCGCTGGATGAAGGTGGGCGAGCTCAAGAAAGCGGGCGCTGGCGAGTCGGATGTGATGGTGGCCGGCTACTTCGACCCGATGTACATCAAGCTCGAGATCCCCACGCGCTTTGACCAGCTGCCGGTCCAGTACCGTAACCTCGAGTATATCGTCGACTGCATCGCTGAGGCGGTCGGTGTTACGGTGACGATGCCGATGGCCTTTGCCAAGGCAGAAGGCTGCTGACAGGAGGGATACCGATGGCAATCTTGATCAATCGCGCGAATCATGCAATCTTCTTCGGCTCGACGATGCTCGTGCCTGCCCGTCCCACGGAAGTTGTCGGCAAACTCACGGACATCAAGAAGCAGTATCCTGGCATCGCTTCTGCGATGACCAAGGGCCTCATTGAGTCTGTGACAGCAAAGGCGGCGGCCGAGGCTTTGTCTGAGCTCGCCAGCAAGACGCTGGAGGAGATTCAGGCCTATGCCAAAGAGAAGGGCATCGACCTGACGGGCAAGACGACAAAAGAAGAGATGCTCGTCGCCGTAAGCGGGGTGTAAGCTATGGATGGGGTACAAGATGTCCTTGCCTGCGTGCGGCTGCTTGCACCTCAGCTCGAGGAGAAAGCAGATTCCGTCCTTGAAGCGTATATCGGATTGGCCGAACCATTTGTCGATGCAGAGAAGTTCGGCCCTTTCTATGTGCAGGCTCTGGCGAACTATGCGGCGCATCTCATGACGGTCCAGTCCGTGATTGCGACGGATGGCGCGACGGGCGGAGCATTGACTGCCGGCAGTATCACGAGCGAGCGCGAGGGAGACCTGCAACGCAGCTACGGGGAGGCTGGGGCAAGCAGCGACGACCTGCTGGCCAAAACGGCCTATGGCAGAGCGTTCCTCGCTATCCGACGCCTGTGTATTGTGCCAATCAAGACGAGGATGGGGTGATGACATGGCAACGACGGTGATAGACATCAATGGAGCATATCAGGCTATCCTGCATCGATTGCAAAATATGCACGGCAATGTCGAGGTCGGGATTTTTGACGATGGGAAAAAAGAACCGAACAAGACCTCTGTCTATGATGTCGCTGTCTACAATGAGTACGGCACGTCACACATCCCTGCCCGTCCATTCATGCGCCAGACGGTCGACAACCATGAGCAGGAGTGGGCGGATATGGCTCAGAAGCTCGAGGATCGTGTGGCAAACGGCATGAGTGTCGAGCAGGCCCTCGACATCCTTGGCAACAAGGCGGAGGGGCACATGAAGGAAACCGTCGGCCGCGGTAAGTTCAAGCCCAACTCGCCCAAGACAATCAAGCGGAAAGGCTCTGCTAAGCCACTGATTGATACGGGACTCATGCGTGAGAGCATCACGTACAAGGTCAACAAGTGAGGTGTTGCATATGAGCTTCCGGAGACCAGTCAGGGTGCTGCGGCAGAGTCCTGGTACATATGGCGATGATGGCCGCTACACCAGAGGAACATCGTCTGAGATGGCTATCATGGCGTCAGTCCAGCCGCTCGGCTCTCAGGAACGATACACGGTCGTCGGCCCTGAGGGCGGCAGGAACATCGCTTATATTAAGGTCTATACGGATGTATATCTCAGGCCACAGCGCGCGTCAGAGGCAGGCACAGACGGTCAGGATGCGGATATCATCGAATGGATGGGGCGGCACTTCATGATCGTCCAGTGCGATGCCTATAAGAGCGGTGTCATCAGCCATTACCGAGCCTATGCCAAGGAGGTGCTGGCAGATGACACGTGAGCAGATGGATTTCCTTCACGGCATCATCGCGGAGCTTCTGGTACTACCGGGCAAGCGGGTCGTATGGGCACAGCAGAATATGCCGCGCCTGTGCCGCCCGTTTGCGACGCTCCAGCTCTTCGGTGAACGGTATGAGAAGAGCGAGGAGCTGCGCCCGACAGGGCCGGGGCAGTACAAGGTTGTCGTGCCGATGACCTGTACGCTCGCAGTGCAGTATTTCGGGGAAGATGCGGCCAGCCACTTGGAGGCGATGACAACTGGACTCAGCCGTCCGACCATCGTCGACCGATGCTTTGCAGCCAAGGTGGCCGTCTATGATGCGGAAGGCACGACGGACCTGTCGGGGCTTCTGGAAGGACAGACTTGGGAGGAACGGGCGGCAGTCGACCTGCATGTCCGGTACAACTCCGAGGTAGATGACACTCCGGGCTACATCGAGAGTGTAGTCATCGAATCCGATATCGAGAAGCATCTGCCGCAAGATACGGTGATTGAGACGAATACTGACACGGGTGAACACCTTGAGGCTGGCGCAGGAGATAAAGACGAGGCATCCTCTAAATCGGACGGAGTCTCATCGCCGCCCGCCGATGAGGGCAAGCCCGATGAAACAGAATACTATATTGATACCGTCCAGGTGGACGGTATCTTTGATTGAGGAGGCTATGTAAATGGCGAATATCGATCGCATCGTAAACGTCCAGATCTCGCTGAATACGACGGGCATCACCCAGCTCGGCTTCAGCACGGTCCTGGTTGTCGGTGCTCATGCGCACAGCCTGTCCCGCGTCACGTCCTACACGAATGTGGACGAGATGCTGGATGATGGTTTTGATGTGAGTGAGCCAATCTACAAGGCGGTCTCGGCTTGCTTCTCGCAGACGCCGCGGCCGACGGCTGTGAAGGTGGGGCGCATTGCCTGCAATACGGTGAACGTCAATGTGACGAACGTGCTGGCAAGCGGCACCTACACGCTGATCATCAAGACGAAAGACACAGATGGCAACGTCACGAAAAAGACGTATGAATACAAGAACAACGGCGGCGAGGCGTCCGTCATTGCCGCAGGGCTCGAGGCGTTGATCACGGCCGACAAGGATGCTGTCGTGACGGCAGCTACCTCGGGGAACGCACTGGTGCTGACTAAGAAGAGTGCGGACTTTGCGGTAGAAACGCCAGCGAACCTCACGGCTACGGCTGGCACGACAAATGAGTCTGTCGCGGCCTCTATGGCGGCCATCTTGGCAGAGGATAATGACTTCTACGGCATCATCCTGGCTGACCGCAGTGATGTAGATAAGGTCATGGACATGGCAGCATGGACCGAGACGCATATGAATCTCTTCCTCGTCTCGACGGCGGAGGAGGGGGCTGCGGATGCCTCGGTCACAACAGATCTGCTCTCCAAACTGGCGGACAAGAACTATTACCGTACTTCGGGCTGGTATCATGCGCTGGCGGATGAATACCCGGAGGCGGCGGTCATGGCGCGCTGCTTTGCCATCGAACCGGGCGGCGAGACTTGGGCCAACAAGAAGCTGGCCGGTGTGACGGCGGACCATCTGACGGAGACGCAGTACAATGCCATCACCAAGAAGAATGGCAACACGTTCGAGAAGTTCCGCAACGTCTCCATCACACAGAACGGCAAGGTGGCGGCCGGTGAGTGGATTGATGTCATCCGTTTCCGTGATTGGCTGCAGGAGGAGATTCGCACGAACGAGCTCTATCTGCTCATCAATACGGACAAGGTTCCCTATACGGATGCCGGCATTGCCGCGGTCGAGTCGGTCCTGCGCAAGGCGCTGGAAGACGGCCAGGCTCGTGGCGGCATTGCTCCGATGGAGTATGATGAGGACGGCAACAAGAACCTCGGCTTCACGATTGATGTGCCGCTCGCTTCGAGCATCACGGCCAACCAGAAGGCCAGCCGCGTGCTGAGGGATATGAAGTTCACGGCGCGTCTTGCCGGTGCTATCCACGCCATCAAGATCACGGGCTCGTTCACGTATGACAATCTCATCGAGACGTCGGCATAAGGAGGGACAGGCATGTCTGATGTATTAACGTATAACCCGAAGAAAAACATCATTATCTACGGTGCCAAGCAGCTCACGGGCTTCGCCGAGGACGACATGATCACCATCAAGCCGCTCGGCGATGGCATGCAGATCTTCAGCGGTGCTGACGGCGAAGTCGGTCGCTCGATTGACCCGAACAGCACGTATGAGGTGACCGTGAGCCTGGCTACCTCGTCTAAATCGAATGATTACCTGTCGGCCTGCTTCAACAAGGATCGCAAGACGGGCAACAATATGCTGCCACTCATCATCAAAGATCTCAGCGGCTCGACACTGTTCTTTGCCAAGCAGGCGTGGATCAAGAACTTCCCTGAGTCGAAACGCGGCCGCAAGATCAGCAATCAGGACTGGACGTTCAACACAGGCCAGGTCGATGACCCCATCATCGGCGGCAATGACTGACGGAGGAGGAATATAAATGTCCATTATTTATCGCGGCGGCGAGACAAAGAAGTATGACCAGGGCGATTACACCTTTGCCATCCGCCCGTTTCCCGCGTTCCATTCCATGAAGGTGCTCGGCGACCTGCAGAAGGTCGTCGTGCCTGCCCTGGGCGGGGCTATCGGCGGTCTCAAGCCGGAGTCGCTGGACATGGATACGAGCGACGTCAAGTTCATCGGTGGGGCCGTGGCGGACGCGCTTAACAATCTGGCCAAGACGCTCGACGGTGAGACGCTGGAGCGGGCGGCAGAGCTTTTGCTGGACCCGCAGTATGTCAGTGTAGCACCACTCCACACGAAGGAGTTTCAGCCGCTCGACGAGGGCGCGGTCAATGAGATTTTCAGCGGCCGCATCATCGACCTCATCGCGCTGATGGTCCAGATCTTCAAGGTGAACTATGCGGATTTTTCGAAGCTCTCCAGCGTCCCGACTGGTGTCCGCAAGGCGTTGGGAGAGATCAAGTCATCGTTCCTGGCAAGCTCTCAGACGAATTCGCCAGCATGATCTTCATCTACCGTGCGATTGATTCGGGCATGGTTTCCTACCTGGATGTCAAGCATGGGGCGGTGTCGCTGGCGGACATTATCGGTATTGTCCACTATCTGAATATGAAGAGCGATGTCGAGTATGCCAACATGCATCGTGATATGGAGAAAGGAGGCCACAGATAAATGATTGTCCGCAAACTCATTACGATGATTTCGTTCCAAGTCAACAAGAGCGGGCTCAACACAGCCGCATCGGCTACGAGTCGCATCAAGCAGGCGCTTGGCGGCATTGGCGGCGCGAGTGCTTCGGCCGGAGCCTCGTTCTCCCACAGTGCTGCGATGATGTCGGCCTCGGCTTCCCGTGTCACATCGGGCCTGTCGCAAATCAAGTCGTCTTTGTCGGGCATTGTTGGCTCGCTTGGGCCGATTGCAGGAGCAATGGCTGCGGCCTTCTCGGTCAGTGCCATCAAATCGGCGGCAGATGACATGATGAACCTCGACGGACGCCTGCGCACGGTTACGGCGGATGAGCAGGAGCGCTTTGACGTAGAGCAGCAACTCTATGAGATGTCGATGCAGAACCGTCAGAGTCTTGACTCGATGGGTGATCTGTACTATAAGGTTGCCCGTGCGGCACAGCGTTTTGGTGTCAGCCAAGAGGACTCGATGCGTGTCACGGATGTTGTCTCAAAGGCTCTGACCGTTGGCGGCGCTTCGGCACAAGAGGCGTCGGCGACCATCCTGCAGCTCGGCCAAGCGCTGAGTTCTGGTGTCCTGCAGGGTGATGAGCTCCACTCGCTGGACGAGAACGCATCGCTCCTTATGCAGCATGTTGCGGACAACATGGGCGTAACCATTGGCCAGCTCAAGCAGATGGGTTCGCAGGGACAGCTGACGTCGGAGAAGGTTATTCAGACCATCTTGCAGAGTGGCGATGCCATCGACAAGGAATTCGGCCAAATGCCGATGACCATCGGTCAGGCTCAGACGAAGATTGAGAATGACTGGAAATACTTTATCCAGAAGGTGGAGAAGGATACTGGGGCATTCTCACGGATTGCCAGCTCCATTGACCAAACGTTCGGAGAGCTTTTCCAAGACCTGTATGATTTTGAGTATCTGCTCACAGCTCCTACCGATGAGCGGTCGAGTGACCAATTCAAGCAGGTGCAAGAGGCACACCCATTCTTGGCGAGAGCCGCCGAGGACTTGCAGCTTATCGTCGAAAAAATGTCATATCTGGCAGACTCTACTGGCATCGACAACCTCATTGTGAAAGCAGCACTCGCCGCCGGTGCCATTGCGGCGATTGGCGGCGTGCTAGCCATTGTCGGGTCGGCGGTCAGTGCCCTGATAGGCGTCTTTTCGGGATTGTTCAGCGTCGTGTCCGGTGTCGTTGGTTTCCTCGTAGCTGCAGGTTGGCCTATTGTTGCGGCTATTGCGGCAGTGGCGGCAGCCATTTATTTCGTGCAGGAAAACTGGGAGACAGTTGTACAAGCATTCCAGCCTGGCATTGACATGATGCTGCAGGGCCTCGGATTCTTGAGTGACGCCTGGCTCCAGCTCCAACCGGTCATTGCCGCCCTGCTGCCGATATTGGGAACAATCGCCGAGATCATCGGCATGCTGATTGTTTCGGCCATCAAGACTATGTTCGATATCGCAGCATGGGCGTTCCGTGGAGCTGCGGCTTTTGTGGATACGTTCTGTTCTGCGCTGAATGTTGCCTATAACACGATTGTGTGGATTGCCAATGGCCTTGATTCCATTATCAATAAGGCCAAGGAGTTCCTCGGCATGTCCGGTGAGCTCAATGCCCACAATAGCGCCTTGGAGCGCATGACCAGCAATGCCTTCAGCTATAGCACGACGCAGAACAACACGTTCAACGGCTACAGTGCGGAGGATGCCGGCCAGACGGCAAACTACTTGCTGGGCGGCGGCCAGACGCAATTCTTCCCCTATGGATGATAAGTGAGGTGATAGTATGGCAGATTTTGGGATTGGCAGTGTCATGGGCGGCGGCTTCAGCGGCTTGGGCGGCTTTGGCGCAGGCTTCATGGAGCATAAAAGCCCGACGACGGTCCTGCCGAAGCTCGTAGAGCCTGCACAGATCGGCGATTATCTGGAGTGTGATGTCATCCTGTCACGCACGACGGATTTCAGTGCGGAGGTCACGGAGTATCCTGTTGAGGATGGTTTTTCCATCTCGGACCACTGCATCCGCAAGCCGCTGAAGCTGCAACTCGAGGTGCTCTTCACGCCGACGCCGGTCACTTGGTGGAATGCGGCTTTTGGTGGGAAGCTCCATACGCTCAACCGTGTCATCAATGCCATCATGGATATCTGGAAGAAGGGCGAGCCGGTCACGATCAAGCTCGTCGATGCCATCTATGAGGATATGGTCCTCACATCGGCACCGATGCCGCGCAAGGCCGAGGATGGCTACTGCTACCGGTGCACCTTGCAGTTCACGCACGTTCGCCGTGTGACACAGCGAACCGAGGATATCCCAGAAGATGGCTGCAATGCAGACGCATCGGGGAAGGCCGGACAGACGGGCAAGGATGGCGGCCTGGCGTCCACGCAGGAAATCGGGACGGGCATGCGGACTGTTGAGCCGGATACGTCGGGCGGCAGCATCCTGTCGACGAATAATATCGATTTGAGCCAGTTCGGCAGTGTCGGCGTCGGACTGGAAGCGACGGCCTACATGGCCATGGCGACGATATCGAACAGTATGGGAGGTGGTATGCTGTGGTGACGATTGGCATGATGGATGCAAACAGCTTTGCGGAATCGGTCGTACTGGATTCATCGCTTTACCGCCTGCGATTCAACTGGAACGATACCTCGAAGTCTTGGACAATGGATGTCTGCACCAACGACAATGCGGATATCGTGCGGGGGATCTCGGTCGTGCCGAACTTTCCCTTGCTGAACACCTACCGGCGCATCAAGACCCTGCCGCCTGGCGAGCTCATGGCCATTGTGACGAATACCGATATCAAAGACATCGGGCGCAAGGACTTCGTAACGGGCAAGGCGGCGCTGGTGTATGTACCGAAGGAGGAGCTGCGGAATGCTTTGGAATCGTCAGTATAGAGTCAAGTTCCCAGACCTCAATCTGGAGTTTGCCAACACCTTGCGCATCACGTTCGACATCACGAAGGACCTGTCGAAGGAGACGAATAAGGGCAAGCTGGTCCTCTACAATCTGAGTGATGCCACGCGGCAGAAGATTGAAGTGCCAGACACCAAGGTGGAGATCTACGCGGGCTACAAGGACAACGGCGGCCCTGTCCGCCTCTTTGTCGGGTCGGTCATCAGCAGCTCGACGAAAGACGACGGCAAGGATGTCGCGACAGAACTCAGCCTGTCCGATGGCCAGAAGGCTATCCGTGATACTGCGTTCTCGCTGTCGTTCGGTCCTGGCACGCCGGGCAACACGATCATCCAGTATATTGCGGATGAGATGGGCCTGCCGGTCGTCTTCGGGGACGGCGTTGAATTTGGCACCTTCAAAGACGGCTACTCTTTCGTCGGTACTGCCCGCGATGCGCTGGACAGTATCTGCTACGGCTCGGGCGTCAAATGGAGCGTCCAGAATGAGATCCTGCAGCTCATCCTCGAGGGCGGGACCGTATCGAACAAGGGACTTGTCTTCGCGCCGGACAGCGGACTCATCGGTTCACCAGAGCATTACACCAAGACGAACTCTAGGCCGAATGCGGCCACAGCGAAGCGCAAACAGGCACAGCAGGAGAACAAGGACTCATCGACGGCAGAGAGCGGCTGGAAGATCCGCACGTTGCTGTCGCCGACGCTGAACCCTGGCGACCTCGTCAAGGTCGAATCGCGGTATGTGACGGGATGGCTCAAGGTCAAATCCGCGCATCATAGCGGGGACACGCACAGCGGCGACTGGGCAAGCGAGATTGACCTCGTTGACCGCAATGCCACCTTGCAGTCGCCGGAGAGCGATGCAGCAGGGACAACGGCGGTCTATAGTGATGCGACGGGCGGCAGCTCGGGCGAAGTCAGCGCGAATGTTGACGCAGGCTGTGAGGCCGTCGATGCGGCGCAGGGCGGCTATGTCAACGATGGCTGCGTTTACCGCGTCGCGCAGGCTGGCTCTTACTGGTCGCCTTTCCTCGCGCAGGAATCGCAGAATGGCCAGTGGGGCGTGCAGGGACTCCTGGACGATGCCAATGCGGCCGGCGTCACGGTCGTACCATATGACGGCAGTCAGCTTGCGAAGGGGGATACCATCGTGTTCAGCGACGGCATCAGTCCGGCGCACGTCGGCGTGTACGACGGCCAGGGTGGCATGTGGCACAACAGCTCATCGCATCAGTGTTGGTATCATGCATCGAGCCTCGACATGGGCAGCCAGTATCCTGAGTACATCATCAAGACATCGGAGGCATGAGTATGGCGCAATCTGCAAATGAGGTCAAGAAAGTGATCACGGGCTGGATGGATGATATGGTCGGCAATATCCACACGGCCATGCCCGGGAAAATCATCTCGTATGATGCCGGCATGGGGCGGGCAGATGTCCAGCCGGTCGGCCAGTATAAGCTCGAGGATGGACGCGGCCTGCCGTATCCTGTCATCCACGGCGCGCCAGTCATCTTCCCGACAGGCTGCGGAGGCAATGTGGGTGTAACATTCCCTTTGCAGAGCGGAGATGGCTGCCTGCTCGTGTTCGCTGAGGGACAGCTGGATGACTTCCTGAGTGGCGGCGACAGCAGAAATGGGAGGCGTCACGATATCAATGATGCCATCTGCATTCCAGGCCTCTACAACCGCGCGAACCTGATGGCTTCGGGACATCCTTATGAGGTTTGCGTTTTCAACGGCGGCGTCAAGATGTGCATCGGGAGCGGCGGCATCACCGTGACAGGCGGGGATTTGGTCGTCAATGGCATCTCGGTCATGCACCACACGCATCCAGGCGATAGCGGCGGCACGACAGGTGGCCCGCAGTGACGATAAGAAGGAGATGAGACTATGGCATATGATCTGGCGATGGATGTCAGCACTTCTGACCTCATCGTGCAGGGTGGCGACCTCATGATCGTCGACAATGCAGAGCGTGTCGCCCAGCAGGTACTCATCACGCTGCGCGAATGGCTCGGCGAGTGGTTCCTCAAGACGAGCGACGGCATCCCGTATCTGGAATACATCCTCGTCAAGACCCCCAATGAAGCGCATATCCGTCAGATCCTGACCCAGGCCATCGAGAGCGTGGAGGGCGTCAAGGACGTGACGGAGCTAGAATTTGCCTACAATCATGTCCTGCGCACTTTGGCAGTGGCCTATGAAATTGATACAGACTATGGCTTGATTACAAGGAAGGAGGTGCTGGGCTATGGCAGATAATGAAGCGGTCTACGGCCTCACAAAAGACGGATTCCGGCGCAAGCGTCTGCCGGAGATCCTGGCTGATATCAACAAGCGCGTGGCCGACCGCCTTGGTGTAGAAATCCAAACAGGAAGCAACAGCCTTTTCGGACAGCTGCATGGCGTATATGCCTATGAGATTGCGGACCTTTGGGAGCAGGCTGAAGATGTGTACAATGCCATGTATCCGAATACCGCTACGGGGGTGAGCTTGGCGAATGCAGCTGGACTGGCTGGCATCGTGCCGGTGGCCGGTACCAAGAGCATGCTGACTGCAACCTGCTACGGGACCGATGGGACAAGTATCCCGTATGGTGCCCGCATCGCATCATCGGCGCAGAACGGCAGTACCTGGTCGTGCATCGAAGACGATGCTGCTATCACATCGAGCAAGGCAATCTATGCGGCGCTTGTCATCCGCGGCGATATCGTCACAGGCAACACCTACAAGCTGACCGTCAACGATGTAGAGACATCCTACACGGCAGTCGACAAGGATACGGCGGTCACCGTGCTCAATGCGCTGTCCAAGAAAGTTGGCAGTGATAGCATCAAGACGTCCATTGACAACAATGTTCTGTCCATCCGGGCGTCTTCGGCCAGAAGTGCATTCCGGATCAGCGCGAAGGGCCTGACGATTACCAGCATCGGCTCACCTGTCCGCTTCCAATGCATCAACATCGGCGTGGTTGACCCCAATACGGGGACGGTGACGAGCATTGTCACGACAATGCCAGGTTGGTCCGCTGTCAATAATGAATATCCGGCCGATGTGGGACAGGATGCCGAAAGCGATGTTGCTTTGCGTCAACGCTGGAACAGATCTTTGTATGCGAGAGCGTCAGCTATGACGGATGCGATATCTGCCGGCATTAAGGATAATATCATCGGAGTAAATGATTGCACGACGTATGAGAATAATACGGATGAGGTCGATAGTGATGGTCGTCCACCTCATTCTGTTGAAGTCGTGGTAGATGGCGGCGAGGATGCGGCCATTGCCCAGGAAATTTGGCGATTGAAGGCCGGCGGTATTGATACGTATGGCAGTGAGTCCGCGCTGGCTTCTGATGTGAAAGGTATGCTGCATACCATTCATTTTAATCGTCCTGATCGAATCAAGATCTGGCTCAAGGTGACAGTCAGCAAGAATCCAGATCGAGATCTGGCTCCTTCTGCTGCATCGGACATCGCCAAAGCTCTCTTGGCAAAAGGGCAGGCACAGACGATGGGCGAGGATGTTGTCCTGCAACGGTACTTCGCGGCTGTATTCCAGGCCGCGCCAGGCGTCGGCTATATCAGTCTCACCGCTACCTCCGGCGATACCGCAGGGACTTATAGGACGGACAACATTGATATCAGCCTGCGCCAGATAGCGGCCTTTGACGCCGCCCGTATCGAGGTGAATGTATCATGACTCCATCTACTATGCATACGGACCGGATGAAAGAGCACCTGCTGGCTCAGTTTGCGGATAAGCCGGTCATCTATGCTGAATTGGAAGCACTTGGCGCGGAACTTGATTTACTGCATCAGACAATGCTCGACCTGAAAGAAAAGCGTTGGATCGATACAGGCGAAGGAGTGCAGCTGGACAACATCGGGACAATCGTAAATCAGTCTCGCCATATCGACAATGCTATACAGATTGAGTTCTTTGGCTTTGCTGAACAGGCAAACACAAAGACTTTCGATGTTGGCAGATTCAGAAATGATGATGAGACATGGATGAAAAGTACAGATCTGGATGACGATTGGTACCGTAATGTTCTTTGGCTGAAAGTATTCAAGGATACATCCTATGCAACAGCAGACGATATCTTGAACAGTGTATCTGTAGTTTTCAACACGGACTCTGTAATCCTGCATGAAGAAAGAAATGCAAAAGTCATTCTTGGCATTGGCAAGAGCATATCACCTAATGAACTGCTCTTGATCAAATCCATCCAGCTGATTATCTGTGCTGCTGGTGTAGGTATAGATGCTATTGAAACATACGATACAGAATCTTATTTCGGTTTTCTTGGACAGCAGAATGCCAAGACATTTGACCAAGGCGTTTTTGCTGACTTGCTTGATTTGTAGAGAAGGGAGCATCATATATGTCTGATAAGGACCTGAACTTCGACAAGATATGGGGCGCGAATGGTAACATCAATTATGATTTTACCGATGATAATTACCTGACCGGATGGGACTTCATCGGCAACGTGCCGCCAGCGCGAGGCATGTTCAACCGTTTACAGCACGATACCGACCGGAAGCAGAAGTACCTGAATGACCATCTGAAGGCGCTGAGCATCAAACAGTATACCGTTAATGATGCGAAGATGCCGACCGGCAATACTGGCCTTCCTGATACCTTGTTCTCAGGTATTGGTAACCGCATTAAGAACATTACCGGCGAGAATGATTGGAAAGCCGCACCGGCTGCCACACTGAGCGAATTGAAAAAGAATCTTGCGGCGCTTGAGGTTAAGAACTACACGGTCAATGATGCAAATGCTCCGAAGGGCAATACAGCCTTGGTGGATGTGCTGCTGTCCGGAATCGGCAACCGACTCAAGAATATCACTGGCGAAAGCGACTGGAAGACTGCGCCGGCTGCTACGATCCGTGCATTGAAGAACGCCTTGGACGATTTGGACGCTTTGCCGAACCAGCAGTACACGCTCGACGACACGAAGGCTCCGGCGACAAACACGGCCACACTCCTGACACTCATCAGCAATCTGGCAAATGAAGTGAAGAAGAACAAGGGCACATCCGATTGGAAGACCGCTCCAGCAACGAACCTTGCCACACTGGCAACACTGGCCAGCAATCTAGCCAGCGGCGCTGATGTGACTTGGTCAGGCAACAAGTTCACTAACGCCAAGCTCGGCATCACCGGCTTGATGGAGCAGAATGGGTACATCTGTTTCGGCAAAAACTTCGGCGGCCTGATTCTACAGTGGGGAAACCTTGTGGGCCCCACAACCGATGATTGGGTGTGGGTAACAACTACATTCCCTATAGCTTTTGCGAGTGTTTGTTTTTCTGTCTCATGTTGTGTTGAAATAACCAACTACGACTATGATAGCAACGTTGAATCCATGGCTAGAAAACTTCAAAAGACGAGTGTAGATATTCGATTTCGTTCAGACCATATGGGCAGAAATTTACGTTGGATAGCTTTGGGCACTTAACATCCGATAGAAACATACGCACCTCTCCAACCATTACCGTAGCTAAGGACAGATGAAAAACTGGCATTGTCAAACTTCCACAACGTCGTGGTACTCTTCGCTGCATCCTTTGTATTAGCAGGTGACCACGTCGAAAGAAGCACATTGAAACACATATTGGGGAAAGCGATAGGGAATTGATGGCTTGCAAAGTCACCGTTCTCCGCATAATTTCCCCACTGTCAAATACCAATTGCGATATATCGCCCTGTGTCTAATTTGGCGATGGACATATCAAAGCCAGTATTCGTTATATTATTGCTAGCGCCATAAATTTGGCCTGCGCTTGTCGTTGAGTATCCACCAATGATCTCAAACACGGTAGAGAAAGCAATCGGGAATGTAAAGTGATGCCACGAACCGCCACCGGTGTTACTTCCCCACTGTCAATATCCTATTGCAATCCAAAAGATTGGTCTTGTTCTACGAACCGAGTAATATAAGCTGAACGATGCGAGACCAGGTAAATTGCATACGGATGATTCAATATCGCTTCTATCGTCTGTCGTCACGACAGAAACATTTACGGCGAGGCAGGCAGAATTGAAAGCGATAGGGAAATTTACCTGACTGGACATCCATCCATCATTGGCAGGTAAGTGTTTTCCCCACTGTAAAGAAAGGATATTATTATGGAGAAATCAACGTATTTACTTTATGGTACAGAGAAAGACCAGAAAAGCCAATTTTCTGTGCTGATGGGCGTTGGAGATGCTATCACCACGTTGAGCGATGTAGCAGAAAGCTATGGTGTTGAATTTAGTGAGGAAGTAATCAATCGGCTTCAAAGGGAGCTTGATGAACACATCCAGAAGATGAAGAAAGGATGATTTTTATGTATCTATGTAAATTTGACACGGACGGCAAGCGCACTGCTACTGTCGTCGATGGCGTCCACTTTTCGACCGTCGAGGAGAAACAGAAGTATCTCGATGACGGCTACATCGAGACGTCTGAAGAGGACTATGCGTACTATGTCGGCAACCGTGGCACTGGCGCGAATGGTACAGGCTATGTCCGCGGCGCAGATGGCAAGCCAATCGACGCACCTGCCATTATCGTGACGACGGAGCAGAAACAGGCGTCGATTGCGGCCGACTACGAGTCGCAGATCAGCGAGCTGAAAGATGCTCTTGCGACCGCTACGTTGGCTGGCGATGAGTCACTGATTGCCGAGCTTAAATCTGAGTATGCCGACGTAAAATCTGAATATGAAGCAGCATTGAAGGAGGCTGAATAATCATGGCAAGAGCAAAACGTTGCTCATTCTGTGGGCATAAATTGGACGCCGAAGGTTGGTGCCGGAATACGAAATGTGCGGATTATATCCGGACGCAGACGCATGATGCCGAAAAGGCCGCAGAGTCAAGCATGGCAAAGGCTGACGGTGATTCTGCGCAGTCTGATGCGAGTAAGTAAAATCGTGAGGGAATCGTGCGCTGCATTTGACGCAAAAAGCCGCTGAACCCTTGAGGCATAAGGGATTAGCGGCTCTTGTTAATCGTGTGAAATCGCAATGACAGGTTAAGTACAGAGCGGCGTAGCTGTAGCAAGGGATATTATAGATTTGCTCGCGTCCGTTAAGCACAGGTTAAGTACAAATCTTGTCGATGGCTCTCAGCAATTCGCGGATGCTCTTATGCGTGTAGACACGCTCGGTCACACCTTCGAGGCTGTGTCCGAGAATGAGCTTGATGACGGTGCGGTTGACGTCGGCAGAGTCAAGCATACTGGCAAGCGTGTGGCGGCACTCATGCGGCGTATGCGACATGCCGAAGTGGTGCATGACAGGGTCAAAGATAGCGCGGCGGAAAGAGTCGTAGCTGTGACGGCTGCCATCTGCGCGTCCGCAGATGTAGAGCCCGGGAGTCTGCATAGCCTCCTCGTACCATGGCATGAGCTTGCGAGGAATGGGGATAAGCCTGCCCGCACCGGCATCGGTCTTGCTGTGCCGGATCACGATGACGCGACGGCGCAGCTTGACGTCGGCCTTACGGATGTGACGGTATTCGCCGACACGACAGCCGGAGTAGATGAGCATGAGCACATGACGCGCTTCTGGCACATCATCAACGCCACGCCACAAGCGGTTGCGCTGACGGACGGTAAACGGCTTTTTCTTGTGCAGTTTACGAGGTCGGTCAATATCGAGATATCGGGCATAATCTTTGACGACCAGGTCATATCGTATTGCGTACTTGTAAAGCTGCTCGAGCAGAGAGCGGACTTTCTTCTGCGTCGGGTATCCGCACCCGCTGCGGCGGACATCGTCAATGACCTGGTCAAGGTGCCCGAGCCGGATGTCGACAAAAATCATTTGGTGGAGGCGGGAGCAATGCCGATAAGAATTTCTGTAGCTGATGCGTGCAGCTTCGCTTCGGAGACGCGGGAAGTGCTGAGCTTTCCACAATGCGTAGACCTCAGCAAAAGTGGTCTTGCTCGGGCTCAGCAAGGCAGGGTCGCGGTTGTACTCGACAAGGTATGCCATGGCATCCTCAAATGTCTCGAAGTACCCAAGAGCTTTCTGTCTGTGCTGGATAGTCTTCTTGACGACATACGGCCTCCGCCGGTTTCCCTGCAGACGATACACGGTTCCAAATCCATTTGGTAGTTTCATGAAATCACCTCATCACGAGGATAGCAGGTGGAGGGCAGGATGGATATAAATTTGAAAAGAAAGCAGGTGGTTGCTTGGGTGTACTAGACTCTATCAGCGCCGCCAGCATGATCATCGGCATCTTGGTCGGTGGTGGCAGCATACTTGCCGGTGTATTTAAGACGATGACATACGTGACGCAAAACATCGTTGCTCCTATGCAGATCAGCATCAGTCAGCTATCATCCGTGACCAAAGAGCTGAAAGTCCTACTCGAGCAAGTGCGGCAGGATACACGCGAGCAGGATCGGCGCATCACGATATGTGAGCAGAGTATCAAGTCGGCACATCATCGACTGGACACACTCGAAGAGCGTGTCGATAAGATAGGACAGGGGTGATGACATGAGAGTCACGACAGACATGATTGCAGTGGGTGGCCTTGTCATCGCATTGATCGCTGGCATCGTACTGGGGGCTCCGGCTGAGCTCCTGACCGGCATCACCGGCGGCCTCAGCGGCTATATCAGCAAAGCCGCCTCGCAAGGGGGCGATGCAAAGTGATGCCATCTTTACAATGGCACTTACTCTACCGAGCTTTTGAGACTTTTGCTGTACTTGCTCGCGAGTGTCATTTTTACACCGAGTCGATAGACAAGATGGAGCAGTCGCTCTTCGCGATGTCTCCATATCCAAAGAAAGGATGATTGGGAATGAAGGTATTTTTGAACCCGGGACATGATCTCGACTACGACAGCGGCGCTGTCAGCCCTAGATCGGGGCTGCGTGAGTGCGATGTCGCAGCTCACGTCGGCACGCTCGTTAAGCATTATCTCGAGGCGGCAGGCTGTACTTGCAATCTGATGCAGAGCGACAATCTCGCGCCGACAAGCACGGGGCGCAGCAGATATGCAGACCGTCAGGGCCCTACGGTCACGGAGACGGCCAATGACTGGGATGCTGATATCTTTGTCAGCATCCACTGCAATAGCGCAGAAGCCGATGAAGCGTGCGGCACTGAGACATTTGCGTATGATCTGGACGGTGGCGAGGGTGAGAAGCTCGCGACGTGCATCCAGGACCAGATTGTCGATGCGCTCAACGCGGTAGACCGCGGCGTCAAGGCAAACCCGAAACTTTTTGTCCTTCGGTACACTGCGATGCCCGCGGTACTCGTAGAGCTTGGCTTCATCAGCAATGAGAGCGACGAAGCTCTCCTGACAGACCGCCAGGACGACTTTGCTCGCGCAATCGCCCGCGGTGTGACCGATTACGAGCAGACGCTCGCATGACTTTTTAGAAAGGATGATTGAAATGTCGAAATGGACCGATGTAAGAGATAATGTAGTCGATGCATTGCATGTAGACGATGTGACCGAAGACGTCAAGCAGCATGTGACTGCGACTTTACTGAGCGAAGTCGTGCCTGTACTCGAAAATGCGGTGGATGGTTTCTGCTCTGTCACGAAAGAGTAGTCGAAAACGGAGTCAGGCTGGTGCAAGATCCGTGATGGTGTGGTCCTGCCTCTTCTGATGCAAGGCGGCGTCTACATCGTCAAGCTCGTGCTCAGCAAGACCGTAGCACAGACGGCTGCGGTGTGAGCTTGTCTGCATTTTGTCTGCATCTCTTGCAGACAAGACTCTGATACGGTATGATACAGTATAGACTCGATGCCACGGAATCCCTTGTGCTACAAGGATTGCGGAGGACGTGGTTGGCTAGTCTGGTGCAGGGCTTACAATTCGTCGAATTCAAGTGACAAAATAAACGAAAAATCGATAAAAAGAAACAAAAAACCCCGCGCACTTTTAGGATTTACGGTATAATAAAAGGAGTGCGGGGCTTTTGTCCTGCCATAACATAAATTGAAATACAGGGGGACTATATATGAATATCATCGTGACCGGCGGTGCCGGCTTCATCGGTTCGAACTTCATCTACTACATGCTCAAGAAGCATCCGGCTGACCGCATCATCTGCGTCGACAAGCTGACGTATGCGGGCAATCTCGAGACGCTCGAGGCGGCGATGGAGAAGAAGAACTTCAAGTTCATCCGCGCGGACATCGCGGACCGTCAGGCTGTCTACCGCATCTTTGAGCAGGAAAAACCGGACATTGTCGTCAACTTTGCGGCGGAGTCGCATGTCGACCGCTCCATCGAGAACCCGGAGATCTTCCTGCAGACGAATGTCATCGGCACGAGCGTGCTGCTCGACGCCTGCCGCAGGTACGGCATCGACCGCTACCATCAGGTCTCGACGGATGAAGTCTACGGCGATCTGCCGCTCGACCGCCCGGATCTGTTCTTCACGGAGGAGACGAACCTCAAGACGTCGAGCCCGTATTCGGCTTCGAAGGCCGGTGCGGACCTCTTGGTCATGGCGTATCATCGCACCTACAAGATCCCGACGACGATCTCGCGCTGCTCGAACAACTACGGCCCGTATCACTTCCCAGAGAAGCTCATCCCGCTGATGATCATCAACGCGCTGTCCGACAAGAAGCTGCCAGTCTACGGCGACGGCAAGAACGTCCGCGACTGGCTCTATGTCGAGGATCACTGCCGCGCCATCGACCTCATCCTGCAGAAGGGCCGCGTCGGCGAGGTCTACAACATCGGCGGCCACAATGAGCGCGCCAACATCGACGTCGTCAAGACCATCCTCAAGGAGCTCGGCAAGTCCGAAGACCTCATCGAGCACGTCACCGACCGCAAGGGCCACGACCGCCGCTACGCCATCGACCCGACGAAGATCCACACAGAGCTCGGCTGGGAGCCGGAGACGAAATTCGAGGACGGCATCAAGAAGACCGTCAAGTGGTACCTCGAGCACCGTGACTGGTGGATGGGCATCATCAGCGGCGACTACCAGACTTACTACGAGCGCATGTACGACAAGCGCGCCATCCTCGAGTACGCCAAGATCTGACGACACACTATGTGATAGCTATAAATAGTTTGAATATAAGAGAAAGCCGGTCGAATGACAGATATGTTCATTCGACCGGCTTTTCTTGTACGGTGGTGTTTATGAGATTTTTTATTGGCGAATTGTCAAGCTAAGTGCAACACCTTTGAGAAATAGACCTCATATGGTGTTTTGTAGCCAAGGCACTTTCTAGGGCGCAGGTTCATCTCATGGTACTTCCGTTGGATGTAATCCTCTGGCGTATCTGTGATGTCTTTGCCCTTCGGGAAGAACTCCCGTAAAAGGCCCATGCCTTTCCTTGTTTGCCCACCACAGTATCCGCTTCCCAGTGGCTACGGACGGAACGGTTCGCTGCACTGGCAGGACGCTCTTCGATGGGGGGCGATATGACGAACTTGCCACGATGTTCTTGCGCTTCATCAGATGGGCAATCTCCGTGATGGATTTGCCCTCAGCAAGAAAAAAGAGTATCTTTTCTCGCTCAAATGGTGTAAGATGTGCGTAGTGGCA
>OCTW011617149.1_pt1 | contig 90951 bp, 70 predicted proteins | sample 1539671 | NCBI WGS metagenome assembly OCTW01 (sample SAMN02144230, study PRJEB22623) | gut metagenome | biome: sheep rumen | host: Ovis aries | place: New Zealand | reverse complement strand
ACTTCGATAACAGTGCATGGTACGTTCTTACCCTCGGCACTGAATACGGATGTCATTCCGATTTTCTTTCCTAATAATCCTGGCATTTCTTTTCGATTACTATTAGTTTACCTTAATTTCTACATCAACTCCACTTGGAAGCTCCAACTTCATAAGTGCATCTACAGTCTTCTCTGTTGTGCAATAGATGTCAATCAATCTCTTGAATGAAGAAAGCTGGAACTGCTCTCTCGACTTCTTGTTGACAAATGTTGAACGGTTGACTGTAAAAATGCGCTTGTGTGTAGGTAGCGGAATTGGACCACTTACAACAGCTCCCGTTGTCTTCACTGTCTTTACGATTTTCTCAGCTGACTTGTCTACCAAGTTGTGATCGTAAGACTTCAATTTAATTCTAATTCTTTGACTCATCGCTTTGAATCTATAATAAATAATTTAATCTCTTTGGAAAAGTGCGCCCTCATTTCTGAGGACACACTGTTTTTCTTATAGCAAGTCTACTCTACCCTTTGCCTCAGTCACTACCTGCTTTGCGATAGCTGTAGATACCTCTGCATAGTGTGAGAACTCCATTGATGAAGTTGCACGACCTGATGTGATTGTACGCAACGATGTTACGTATCCGAACATTTCTGACAACGGAACTTTTGCCTTCACGATTCTAGCTCCTGAACGGCTTGTCTCCATTCCCTCTACCTGTCCACGACGCTTATTAAGGTCGCCGATAACATCTCCCATGTTCTCCTCTGGTGTCACAACCTCTAGCTTCATGATTGGCTCCATCAATACTGGATGTGCCTTTGCACATGCTGCCTTGAATGCTAGGTTGGCTGCGATTTCGAATGACAACTGGTCTGAGTCTACTGGGTGGTATGATCCATCAACTACGACTACCTTCAACTGGTCTACTGGGAAGCCTGCCAACACACCATTCTTCATTGATGCCTGGAAGCCCTTCTGGATAGATGGGATAAACTCCTTAGGAATGTTACCTCCCTTAACGATATCCTCGAACTGAAGTGAGCCCTGGAAGTCTGGATCAACTGGTCCAACCTTAACCACGATATCAGCGAACTTACCACGTCCTCCTGACTGCTTCTTGTAAACCTCTCTGTGGTCAACTGTCTGAGTGATTGCCTCCTTGTAGTTAACCTGTGGACGACCCTGGTTACACTCTACCTTGAACTCACGACGTAGACGGTCGATGATGATATCAAGGTGAAGCTCACCCATACCTGAGATAACTGTCTGACCTGACTGCTCGTCTGTCTTTACAGTAAATGTTGGGTCCTCCTCTGCAAGTTTTGCAAGTCCGATACCTAGCTTGTCGATATCAGCCTGTGACTTAGGCTCTACTGCGATACCGATAACTGGATCTGGGAACTCGATTGACTCAAGTACCATGTGCGACTTTTCGTCCTCTCCACATAGTGTATCTCCAGTACGGATATCCTTGAATCCTACACCTGCACCTATATCTCCAGCGGCTACAACCTCAACTGGGTTCTGGTGGTTAGAGTGCATCTGGAACAAACGTGAGATACGCTCCTTCTTTCCTGAACGTGTGTTGAAGATATATGAACCAGCCTCTAGCTTACCAGAGTATACTCTGAAGAAGCAAAGACGTCCTACATATGGGTCTGTAGCGATCTTAAATGCAAGAGCACAAAGTGGCTCGTCCTCGTCTGGGTGACGAACGATCTTAACATCTTCGTTTCCTACCTCAGAACCGATGATCTCTGGAGTGTCAAGTGGGCTTGGAAGGTACGCACAAACTGCGTCAAGCATTGTCTGCACACCCTTGTTCTTGAATGAAGATCCACATACCATAGGGAAGATCTTCATGGCTAGTGTACCCTTACGGATAGCAGCCTTGATCTCATCCTCTGTGATTGAGTCTAGATCACCCTCAAGGAACTTCTCCATGATAGCGTCGTCGCAATCAGAGATAGCCTCAAGCATCTTCTCTCTCCACTCGTTTGCCTCGTCTACAAGATCAGCTGGGATATCCTCTACATCGTATGCAGCTCCCATTGTCTCATCATGCCAAACGATAGCCTTCATCTTTACTAGGTCGACAACTCCCTTGAATGTCTCCTCAGCTCCGATTGGAATCTGGATAGGACATGGGTTAGCTCCTAGTACCTCTCTAACCTGAGCAACCACATCGAAGAAGTTTGCTCCAGAACGGTCCATCTTGTTTACGTAGCAGATACGAGGAACATTGTACTTGTCAGCCTGACGCCATACAGTCTCAGACTGTGGCTCCACACCACCTACAGCACAGAAAGCTGCCACTGCACCGTCAAGGATACGAAGTGAACGCTCTACCTCTACTGTAAAGTCAACGTGTCCTGGAGTATCAATCAAGTTAATCTTGTACTTCTTGTCGTTGTACTTCCAGTATGTTGTTGTAGCAGCTGATGTAATAGTGATACCACGCTCCTGCTCCTGAACCATCCAGTCCATTGTAGCTGCACCATCGTGCACCTCACCGATTTTGTGTGTAAGACCTGTGTAGAACAAAATACGCTCTGATGTTGTAGTCTTACCAGCATCGATGTGAGCCATGATACCGATATTTCTCGTATAATGCAAATCTGCTTTTGCCATTTTTCCTAAATTGTTGAAGTGTTAAAACTAGATTGATTAGAATCTGAAGTGAGCGAATGCACGGTTTGCCTCAGCCATCTTGTGCATATCTGCCTTTCTCTTAAACGCTCCACCCTGGTTGTTGTATGCGTCTGCGATCTCTGCAGCCAACTTATCTGCCATTGAACGGCCTGCTCTCTTGCGAGCAAAGATGATAAGGTTCTTCATTGAGATAGACTCTTTTCTCTCTGGACGAATCTCTGTTGGCACCTGGAATGTTGCACCACCTACACGGCGAGACTTAACCTCTACCTGTGGAGCTACATTCTCTAGAGCCTTCTTCCAGATCTCTAGTGGCTCCTTCTCCTCGTTTGGAAGCTTGCTCTTAACATTCTCCAACGCTGAGTAGAAAATACTGAATGCTGTACTCTTCTTACCGTCGTACATCAAATGGTTAACAAAACGTGTTACCATTACTTCGTTAAAAATTGGATCTGGCAAAATGATCCTCTTTTTAGGTTTTGCTTTTCTCATTTTCTTAAATCGTTTTTGTCTTGGTTGCTTCTGTCGCTTCAACGGTTCCTCTTGACCATTTACTCAACCCTCATCACGCTACCAGTAAAACTAAAACTTAGTTCTGTTTTTTACTTAAAAAGAATTTTGCTAGTCGGCAAGTCCGAAATTACTTCTTACCCTTTGCTGGTGCTGCCTGTCCTGGCTTTGGACGCTTAGCTCCATACTTTGAACGTCTCTGAGTACGTCCGTTTACTCCTGCAGTATCCAATGTACCGCGAACAATGTGGTAACGTACACCTGGTAGGTCCTTAACACGACCTCCACGTACCATCACGATTGAGTGCTCCTGTAGGTTGTGACCTTCTCCTGGGATGTAGGCGTTAACCTCCTTCTGGTTTGTCAATCTCACACGTGCCACCTTACGCATTGCAGAGTTAGGCTTCTTTGGTGTTGTTGTATAAACACGCATGCAAACACCTCTTCTCTGTGGACATGAATCCAACGCAGGAGACTTACTCTTGTCTTCAAGACTAGCTCTTCCTTTTCTAACTAACTGTTGAATAGTAGGCATTTTTGTTTTTACTTTTTAAATTTTTACTGATATTCTATCATTTAGAATGCAAAAATAGTCATATATTTTTACATGGCAAACAAAAATCGAGAAAAAAAGTCGTTATTTATCAACATTTCAAAGATTTAGGTTTTTCTCTCTCTTTCCTTAGTTTTTCACGTCTCTTTTTTCTTTCATCCAAAAATATATTGCATAACATAAAAATAAATGCAAAAAGAAAGATGCAAAATGAGAATTCGCATGTCTTTTTTGTAAATTTTTTCCTCGACGTGGGGGCTCCATTTGTTAATTACCAATATATATTAACGTCAATTCGGCGAAATCAAAAAGATAGTTGGAGTGTCATAAATGAGGATTCCAAAGGGCGGAACGCCCTTCCTTCCCCCTCCCAAAATGCGAGCCGAAGGCAAGCATATATAAATACAGAGACATAGAGTTTTTAAGAGAAATTCTACATTTATGAGGAAACAAGACGTTAAAGCAATTTCTATTGTATTGCCTTTCAGACAAAATTTTATGACATTGCTGCACTTCCCGAGACGTTGTCACGGGTTATTCTCGCTTTGCTTGGTAGCGTCTTTCAGACGAATCTCTCAGATACCAGACAGTTTTTCAAATCTGCCCGCAATAGGAATAATGTTCAAACAGGAAACAGTGTCATCTATAATATCAGACACTTGGAAAACCCACAAACAAGTGTGTGCGGGAAATCTCCCCAACGGAGAAAACAGGAACATGGGGAAACACTAAAATAAATATAATAGAATTCATCGAACTTACGTTATATTAATATGAGTCCGACAATTTGTAATCAGCAAATACGCAATAACAAGCAATCATAAAAAGAAAGGCTTTTCACTTTCTGATTGAATTCTTACACCTTTTTCTCATAAAAAGGCGTACCCATTCTATGTGAACTTTGCATCTCTGTGGTTTTATTAATTCTGTGTGCTCGCCTACGGCTCGCACTAAGGAAGGGGTTAGGGCCAATATCAATCAAACATGGGCCCTTAACAATCCTCAGTTATGACACCCCAACTTTTCGTCGAATCACGTTATTTAATATGAATCTTAAAAAATTGTACAACCTGAAAACAGCATTTTGATGCTTGGAAAATCCTCAACATATAGGGGCAAGTTTCAAACCTACCCGCTGTTTGTAACCAAGAAAACAAATTGATCACATATCAAATTCCACCGTCATAGCCATTCAAAAAAGCATAATCGCATTCTTTTTGTGCAGTTTTGCGTGAAATTTGCATTTTTTTCGTGCAGTTTTTGCCGTTTTCTGCATTTTTTTCGTGCAACTGAGCTAATTTTGACAAAAAAGTAGAGGATATGGAACGTCTATACGAATTTTTCAACAGAAAACTAGATGAAACTCCTAATGAGTTCGTACGATATAAATATGCGGATATCAATTGGGAAGGAAGAGCTTTCGGTCTTATCGGGCCACGCGGTGTCGGCAAATCTACTTTGCTGCTCCAACACATCAAAAAAAATCTTAATACTGCTGATACACTATACGTCTCTGCAGACCATCTGTATTTCTCTTCTCATTCACTGGTAGATTTAGCCGATAAATTTGTGAAATTGGGAGGGAAACATTTAATTATTGATGAAATCCACAAATATGAAGGATGGTCACGAGAACTGAAACAAATATATGATAGTTATAGTGATCTCCAACTAATAGTTTCCGGATCTTCCATTCTTGACATTTACCAAGGTCTCGCTGATTTAAGCAGACGAGTACCTATGTACGAAATGCAAGGTCTTTCTTTCAGAGAATATTTGAAATTGTTTCACAACATAGATGTGCCCACTTACTCTTTACATGATATCGTTAACAATAAAGCTGCCATTCCCAATGTCCAGCATCCTCTCGTCTACTTCCAAGATTATTTGCGACGCGGATATTACCCTTTTGGGAAAGACGAGAAGGAATACAAAATGATATTATATCAAGTAATCAACCAAACTATGGAAGTTGATATTCCTCAATATGCCAAAATGAATATCTCTGTCTGCAGAAAATTGAAACACCTTTTGATGATCATATCAGAAAGTGTCCCTTTCAAACCTGTAATACAAAAATTAGCCGACTTAACTGGATCAAGTCGAAATAATATTCCAGAATACCTTATATATATGGAAAAGGCAGGATTGATTTCTCAATTACGTGATGAGACAGGAGGCATCAGAGGTTTAGGAAAAGTAGAAAAAATCTACTTGGACAATACCAATATTATATATGCACTCACGCCCAATACTGCCAATATCGGAAATGTAAGAGAAACCTTCTTTATGAATCAGATGAGAGTACGGCAATCCGTAATAAGTTCTTCCGTTACCGATTTCAAGATAGATGACATGTCATTCGAAATAGGAGGAAAAAAGAAGGGGCAAAAACAAATCGAATCTGTAGAAAAGGGATTTGTTGTGAAGGATGACATTGAATATGGATTTGCCAACATCATTCCATTGTGGGCTTTCGGACTTAATTACTGAATCGATGAACTCATTACGAATTTTGCATTTCACATTTATAATTCAGCATTTTCTAAAACGCCACATTGAACGACGTGGAGAATTGCCAGCCTCGCAAATCATAGTTGTGCTTGAAAGGCAGGTAATAGCTGCCTCGCAAATCCCATAGCACAAAGCGGTTCTTAAACAGCTCCACTCCTACCGTCGGACTTACATATATAGTCTTTGTTGATGTCGTCTCGCCCCTGAACGCCATGAATCCGACATTGTATCCGGAATACATATTAAAGCATTTTCTTGCTCCTCGTCCGAAATGACGCGAATAGAAATCCTGCCCGAAACTGATATTGAAGGCATCCGTAAGCGTGGTGGTGTCTGCGGCAGCCACGTCTTTGGCCTTAAAAACACCAACATTTACAAATGTCTTGCCTCTTGTGAAGAGGTACTTCAAATTATATCCGTTATAGTAGCTGGCAGAGAAGCCTGGTTTCGGATTGCTTATCATCAGGATACTGTACTCAAATCCAGGCATATTCACAAAGCGAACCTTCGTCTGCCTTGGTGATGTCTCGTCTCGCATAAGACGGAATTCGAGGTTGACGGTGCCGATGGAAGCGCAATTGTCAGCATAATTTCTGTTTTTCTTTCTCAACGACTCTCGCATATCATAAAGCTCGGATTCCAACTCTTCCACGATGGAGTCGTTTTTCGTTTTTGATAACTTATCCTCAAGCTCATAAATATCACTCTTCAACCGCTCAATTGAAACAGTCTGGTTCTCTATCTCACGAGAAATATTCGTCGTCGACTCCTCTGAATCAATCACCGCACACTTCCACCCTTCCAGGTGTTGCTTGATATCATTGTATTGAGCCTCTGTCATCACAAGATTGTAATAGATCTGCTCATAATTCTGTGTCTTCTTTTGCACCAACAATGAATTGCTGTTGACATACTCTTCCACCAAAGGCACGATTTTATCAAAATTGATAGAATAGGTATTCAACACCGCATTCACTACAACGCTGTCTCTTGACGTCTTCGCATTCAATGCTAATGGAAGTAATGCGACTAAAATATTGAGTAAAATTCTCTTGTAATTCATATTTAAAATATAACGATAGACAATAGGCAACAAACTCATTTCGCATTTAGAATTTTGAATTCCAACTACATCACCATCGCCACAACCGTCGCTATGGCAAACACCATCATATTGCGTGAGCTCTCACCTATCAGCTGATTGAGTGCTTTGCCTTTCTTGATTCTCACCAGCTTGACATACGACATCAAATGCAATATTATATATGGTATATAAAAGAATGCAAGAGCCAGATTGTCCTTGAAGACGTAGCACATCATCACTACTGCTCCCAATCCACACCACAAATACAACATCTCTCCAAATCTTTCGCCAAACTTCACTATCAGTGTGCGTTTGCCATCCGCGGCATCCGTCTCACGGTCGCGATAGTTGTTGACCACCAATAATGCGTTGATTGCCAATCCCGTCGCCACTCCTGCCACTATACATCGTGGATCAGAAAAACAACCCGGTGACTGGCAGTAGCATGTGAAGCATGTGGCGACAACTCCGAAAAATCCTACAACCGCAACGTCGCCAAGCCCGTTGTATGAGAGCGGGAATGGTCCAGAGGTGTAGAAATAGGCGAAGAAAATGCAGAATATGCCCACTCCTATCATCGTCGTCACCTGCGTTTCCTCTATAATGGGAAGCATCATCAATCCGCACACAGCTGCAAGCCCCACCACAATCGCTATACCAACACACATCGCATTCTTCGTGATCCAGCCCTGAGCCATCGCCCTTTCCGGACCAAGACGATCCTTCCCGTCGCTACCCTTCAGAAAATCAAAAAGATCATTGATAAGGTTTGCGGCTATCTGCATCAGCGACGCGAATAAAAAGCAGATTGTGAATTTTCGCCAATCAAACGCCGCACCGTCGCCCAGAAATACACTCAATGCTGATCCGACAAGCACCGGCACGACTGCCGCAGCCAATGTCTTCGGACGTGCCGCCAAAACCCATGCTTTTGCGGAATTTTTCTCCACCGTCTCCATTTTTATCTCTCCAAAATCTCTTTCATCTCTTTGCTTGTGAATGCTTTCAAAGCTTCACGGAATGCATCGTCCTCCAAATTATATGCCCAATAGAACGGACGCTGGTGATGGTCGTCGGATCCGTGGATCGAGCGAATCAGATAAGCCACAAGCAGACGCATGATCTTCTTCTGTGTCGACGCTGGCTCCCTGTCGGCAGGCGAGAAATTCTTCTCTCTCTTCGCATACGCAAGGAATTCACGGTAGACACTGTCGTGCATCAGATTCTTGTACGTCATCTTATAATCGCCATTGCTCTTATATGCCTCAATCTCCGACGGATGATTTTCTGCATATTTAAATGAGAACTCATACACCAAATCGCTCAAAAGCACTTTTCTTGCGAATGGCGACATATTAGTGTCGAGCGGCACAAAGATATCCGGCATGATTCCTCCGCCTCCGTAGACGGTACGGCCGAGTTTGCAAGTCTTGTAGACCATGCTGTCCTTCTCCGCAGCCTTCTTCATACTGTCGGCATTTGTCATCTCACCATGCTCATAACGCATCGCCGTCTCCGCGCGATAATCATAGTCCTGACCATAATATTTCTGCACACATCTTCCAGAAGGAGTGTAGTATCTTGCTATAGTAAGACGCAATGCCGCTCCACCTGAGATTGGGATCTGCTGCTGCACAAGTCCCTTGCCGAATGAACGGCTGCCCACGATGACACCTCTGTCGTTGTCCTGGATAGCTCCGGCAAAAATCTCACTCGCAGAGGCTGAATTCTCATTGATGAGCACCACAATCGGATCTGAAATGATAGGCGCGCCCCTCGACATCAGCACCTCGCCAGCGTTTGCGCGTGTCTCGCCACGTCCACAAGTGTAGACGATAGTGTCGCCCTCGTCAAGAAGGAAGTTGAGCATTTCGCCTGCCACAGGGAGGAATCCGCCTCCATTATTACGCAAATCGACAATGAAACGTCTTGCACCTTCAGCCTGAAGCTTAAGCAAAGCCTCGTAAAACTCCGCATGAGTTTTCTCACCGAAACGGTCCACTTTGACATAACCTGTCTGATCGTCAGCCATATAGAAAGCGTCGACAGTCTCCTGAGCCACCTCTCCACGAATCACCTCATAGCTGAGAGTCTCAGCCACGCCAGCACGCTTGATGCCAAGTTTGACGTGAGTGTCTTTCGGACCGCGCAACGTCTTCACAACGACCTCATTATTCAATTTAGGGCCGACGAAAGCACTATCGTCGACAGCGATGATCTTATCACCTGCACGAAGGCCGGCCTTTTCAGATGGTCCGCCAGAGATCACCTGCACCACATTGACAGTATCGTTGCGAAGGTTGAACTGCACACCGATGCCGAAGAAACTGCTTGCCAGCTCATCGTTAGTGATCTGGAGATCCTCAGCCTTTATATAAGCAGTGTGAGGGTCGAGTGTCTCGGTAAGTTGAGGGATCACACGGTCGACAAGCTCCGACATGTTGACAGTGTCGACATACATACGCGACACATAGTGAAGCACATCAGACATCTTCCTAGCCGCAATCACATCATCCTCACCCTCAAACATTTTACGTGGGGACTGCATAATACCCTCTTCCGTGAGCACACGGTTTTCTCCGAATTTAGTGCCAAGGATAAAAGCTGCCGCAGTGAAGACACCAAGTATGACAGGCAGGATAGCCTGTTTCAGTTTATCGTTCATATTATTGTTAGGTTATTCATTTTTATAATCCTGCTCATTGAGGAATTCCACTTTCACACCGGCACGCTCCAAAAGGTCGATACCATCGGTGAGACGGTACTTTTCCGAATAGACGACGCGTTTGATTCCGGCCTGGATAATCAGTTTGGCGCACTCGATGCAAGGCGACGCAGTGACATAGAGAGTAGCACCGTCGCTGCTGTTGTTGCTTTGGGCAACTTTGGCGATTGCGTTAGCCTCAGCGTGAAGCACGTAAGGGAAAGTAGTATCGTTGTCATCCTCACAGACATTAGGGAACCCAGAAGGAGTACCATTATAACCATCAGAGATGATAGTTTTGTCCTTCACAAGAAGAGCCCCCACCTGACGACGTTTGCAATATGAGTTTTCAGCCCATATTCTAGCCATCCGTATATAACGGTAGTCAATTTTCTTTTGTTTGTCTGGATTCATAGGTTTATCTTTTTCAGTACTCATGTCCATTACCGGTTAGTTTTATAGGCAAATATAAAACAAGGATTATAATTATCTGCAAAAATAATAGAAAAGTGTGGAAAAATCAGCATTTTGCAAAAAAAAGGAAGAAAGGCGGGTAAAAAACCTCTATAAAAGTTTGTGAGAAACAAAAATTAGACTACCTTTGCACTCGCAAAAAAGGAACAGCGTTCTTTAACATACTGCGGAAATAGCTCAGTTGGTAGAGCACGACCTTGCCAAGGTCGGGGTCGCGGGTTCGAGTCCCGTTTTCCGCTCATCTACAAGATGATGCCCTGATGGTGGAATTGGTAGACACGCAGGACTTAAAATCCTGTAATCATTGCGATTGTACGGGTTCAAGTCCCGTTCGGGGCACATATTTGTTTAGAGAGAAATTAAAATGGTGCCATAGCTCAGTTGGTAGAGCAAAGGACTGAAAATCCTTGTGTCCCCGGTTCGATTCCTGGTGGTACCACACAAAAAAGCAGATTCATTATTGAGTCTGCTTTTTTTGTTGAAAATACATTAGTTTTATAAACTTGGAAGGCTTGTTGCGACGTTGCCCTCTTATTTACTTTTCTTTATCTTCATCAGTTCCTTGAACGTATCGGCCTCTTTGGTGATGATGAAGCCGAGGCCTTCAGTACTCGTTCCCGAACGGTAGAATTCGGTGTTGGTATGGCGATAACCTTTCAGACGCAATGTTCCGCTCTTGTTTAGCTTATACTCCAGATCGAAATTTTTTGTCAGCTCATCATCAGCATTAGTGCTTGAGTTGTTCTGATATCCAAAATCTGTGCTGAATATCAGACGGTCGTTGAAGAAGGAGCGTGAAAGGGAAAGGCTCATCTCCATATCACTGCCATCAGACTGGGACGACGACATGTCCGCGCCTATCGTCCAGCTGCTGCCAAGCACGTCGCCAAACAATGTGTTCATTCCATTCGATATGCTGGAGGAGACTATTGACGTAAGCATACTTGAACCAACGCCCGCAGACTGCGACGACGATACCGGATAGAAGGTGCCGAATCCAAGTATGTAGGCGAACTCTCTGATTTTCAAGTCGTCGGTATTAATGATATTTTGTAGACGCTGGTTGAGATCATCGCCAGCATTCGGCAACGTGATGTCGTATGAAAGGTTAAACTTATCCATTGTGCCGTTGATGCCAAGACGTGCCCCCACCGTCTGACGTGTGTTCGTCAGTGTCGGGTCGTTGGAGAAGGATTCGTCGAGTGTGGCGAGATCGGCTCGAGTGGTGTAGAGCGCAGACAAATCAAATTTGAGTGTTTCAAGTCGTCCACCTACATTGACTGTTCCTCCCTTCTCTATCGCAAATGTTTTCTGTGGCAGACTTGAGATCTTCATCTTCAGTTGTCCCTCTTCAATGATATAGTCTCCATACAATTTAAACTCATCCGATGTGGTTGTGTATTCGACGCGGATGTTTCCACCGCCCTTCAAAGTGCACTTGTCTCCTGAGGAGCGAGACAGGACAACCGTCATCTCGGTATTGTCGGTCACCTTGAGATCAACACTCGCGTCTATATTGAACTTTGTCTCGTCGTACTTCTTCCTCAAATCCACAGTGTCCTCATGCGACACAAAGACAATAGTTGAATATTGGTTCGCAGACGACGCGCTCTCCGGCAACACCACCGTCATCACGGCACTCTCCCCCGTCGTCACATTTCCACGGATTGAAGCTCCGTCACCATCGCCAGCCACGCGTATTATTCCGTCTGCCGTCAGTTTACCATACACCATCTCATCCTTGCTTTTGGGATTATTGAGCAACAGGAAGTCGTTGAGTGTCAACGTGCCCAAATACTTCAGATTCTTGAAGTTGCTGTGCTGGACATTACAGTCCAACTTCGCCACTCGACCGTAGTCGTCGACTATCTTAGCCTCCTTGATCAACATACTTGTAGGTGTAAACAGGATGCTGTCGTTCACACGGTACGAGGCATTGTTCGCCTTCACCCTCGCCAACACTTTGTCAAGATAGATATATCCCTTCACCTCTGGCTCGGAGATTTTGCCGGCGACGTCGATCTTTGCCGAGACTGTTCCCGTCAACTTGTCCAAATAATCCTCTATCATAATCTGAGCCGTGGCCAACGGGAATTCCTTGACATTAAACCTCAGCCTCAACGAGTCTGTGCCAGGAGAGACGATTCCTCCTGCTGTAGCCACCTCTGCGGAGTCTCTCGAAATGGTGATCTTCGTGCCGACAGCCTTTCTTTCTGGGCTCCATCCGCATCGCAAACTCACGTCGCCCACCCATATCGAATCTATTGCAAGCGAATCCACTCTGAGGTTTTTGGTGCCAAACCGTGGCATGTCGCCCATCACTCCCTTTGCCATAACGTCTCCAGTGATGAATCCAGAGAACGGGAATCCCATTCGCAATTTGGAGATCACACTCGATATTGACATACTGTCGAAAGATATTTTCAACGAGTCGTCCACACTCTTGCCTACTGCTCCGTCTATAAGAAGAATCTGGCGGGAATCCTCCGTCAGACCGAAATGGTCGATTTTCGTATAGCCATCCTGCCTTGTCGTGACCACCGACGGCTCAAAACCGATAAGCAGGTCGCGAAGCAGAAGGTCGCTCGGCATGAAGAACGTCTTCAGCAGAATCTCCTTAGTGATGGAATCTTTCGGAAACGTCAGCAAAGCTTTGATATCTCCCTCAATCTTCTGCTCCTCGTCGAAATTATCATACACAAAAGTGGTCAGAGCCACATCGTTTTCTAACTCTGTAACCAGATCAAACTTAATCGGCTTCATCTCCTTGGCATACACGACCGTCTGCACATCTCCGACATACATTTTATCCTTCTGCTTGAAAGAGAAATCGATGTCTTTTGCCACAATTCCATTGTACACTATGCTGTCAGCATTCACAAAAGCCCCCATCCTGCTCAAAGAGTCGGAGATATTGAAAAACATCCTCATTCCTGTCACCGACAAAGGGACATCAAAAAACTCGCAGACTGGCGCGATATCCTTCACCTCCATACGCAAGTCAAAAGCATTGCTGTTTATCGTGGTGTCGATTCCTTCCTGAATCTTATGGTCGAAAAACGTGGGCAGATACGGATGTAGTATATTCACCACACTCGCCTCCATCGCAGTCACATCGTATATGCCCATAAAGGAAGCGTCGAGCAACCGTGATCTCAACTGTATCTGATGATGAGAATCCCTGTCGTCGGCAGAAACCGAAATTTTGCCGACATCAAGTGTTTTATTTCCCTTATTAATAATCAACGAGTCGATATCCACCTGCCCCACCGCATCGTTGAGCGACGTCATGATTGTGCGTCCGTCGATATTGAGCGAGACATAAAAATCATTCCATGTGGAATCCACCACTCCCAACTTGTATGGAGAGAAATCCTTCACCCCTCCATTCAGAATATAAATATTTTTTTCCGCCGGGATATATGAAGCCGACAACTCCGCTGATCCATAGGGTTCACTGAATGAGATGTCGGCAGTGGCGGATTCCGACGAGTATACCGCGTTGCTTATCTTCAGCGACGTCGCCGCAATATTATCATACACAAAATATGGCACCGCGCCTGTAGCCCGCACCACCAAACCGGTGTCCGACAAACACAAATCAGCATCAACATCAAGTTTGGCTCTCAAACGTGTGGTATCGCCGATAAGTTTGGCTATATCAGCCGTATCTGAGGCAAGTGAAGCCGCAATATTCAGCACGTCAGACTTACTGTCATAAACAAGTTTTCCAGCACTTTTCAGTTTGGTGACAGGAGTGTTCGCGCCCAAATCAAATTTCAGGCTGGTGGGATTACCATTCGCCTTCAAATTAGTGGCAAAAGGGAATAGCCTCATCACTATCTCATTATGAGTCAACGAAGTGTCAATCAAAGTAAGGACATCTCCATTTTCAGCAGAGACGAGAATGTCGGCGTTATAAAATGAATTTTTGTAGTCGTAGCAGTCGCTCATCGACGCCACAGCATGTATGGAAGCGTCCTCACAATCCACCTGCAGCACCTTCACATCCACCATCGGAAGTTTTCCTTTAGCAGCAAGACAAAGACTGACTGGCGAACTGTATGCAGACAAAACCGGAGCGAAAGGAGCTATTTCTGAAAGCACCACCGTCGACGGTGCGATATCCACATTGTACTCGCCATGATGGACGGCATCGTCGATATTGTCGAGAATAGAAGGATATTTCCAAGCTATATCATCGAGAGTCAACGACGATTTAGGAGTCTGCAGATAGATCTGTTCAGACGAGAATCCATCCGTCAGCATAGCGAAATCAAGGATTTTCAAGTCGTTGATTCTGACGTGGGTAAGATCATCAAACGCAGAGAGCTGAGATATTTCAGCTCGGAGATTGTCAGTTTGTATGGATTTCAAATAGCCTGAGATCAGGACCTCAGACAGATGTATATGGTTGTAGTCGAACACCCCAGGTTGGGCATACGAACTGTCGATAATGTCATATTTAAGGATTCCCCGTTTGAGGGAGATATCAGACAACTCCATATCAAATTTCGACGGAGTTGTGTCGACCTCTGTTGTGTCTGTCGACGAGAATGCGTCTATCAGATATTCAAAATTATAGACATCAGCATTGCTTGACACGTAGATTTTAAAACTGTCGAGATCCACCTTCGACAGGGTTAGTTTGGAGTCCGACCAAACGGTCGCAGGATTGAATCCTGCCTCCAATCTTTTTATATAAGCAAGAGTATCTTTATTGCAGTCGGGAAGATATAGATCCTCCATCACCACATTTCCTTTGAAATTGATGCCGACGTAGCCTACGGAGATGTCGACACCAAACCGAGATTTGAGTTCATCGGTCACTTTCTGAGTGATTGAAGTCTGGACGGACGGGATTGTGAGCAGGCCGCATAACAACAAAAGCAACAGCAGGATTATTCCCACCGTTGCCAATGTTATCTTTAATATTTTTCCCGCCACATTCATCAGTGTCAGTCTGTTTTTATTCCTTTACATCAGGATATTTCTTCAAGAAATCAGAAGTTTTATCCATCAGAAGATAAACTTTCTGTTTACCCCAACCCATTGCAGAGATTCTTCCGGCGACATGAAGCATCATAGCATCTGCTCCATTATCAGTGAGAAGGATAAATTTAGAGTGGTTCGGATCAAGTCGCTCAACCTCCTTATATATGAACTCATCGTCATAATAGTAGGCTGCATCTGTCTCTAGAGGAATAGAAATTGCCCTCACCACATGACCTGCATCATACTCACTTTTCTTACGAGTGTCAATAACTATAGTAGACTCAGGTGAATTGTTAGTCAATCCATTATAAAACTGATCAGATTTAGCACCCGACATCTGATCCACAGGACCTCCAGACTCACGGGTTGGATCCAAAATGAAAACATCCTTTTTATTGTTTTTTTCTTCTTCTTCATCATGTTTACAACAAGATGAAATCGAAACGGTAGCAACAGATGCTACGGCAGCAAATGCCAAAGTCCTAAAAAATCCCTTCATAAACATACAATTTAATGTCATCTTAATATTATCCACAAAAATAATAATTTAATTGACTTTCTGATGGTCAGACCCAAAATTATTCATAAAATGTTTTTGTGAACGGCACATAACGTTTCTGTCCCAACACTTTTTTCATCCAAAATGCGGTAAGGAAACCGCAGCCATAGCCGAAAAGCTGGATGAAACTTGTTCCGATGCTGAGCACTGCCACATGAAAAGATTTCGTCGTCGCCAACGAATGAAGGAAAATCAACGCAAGATAACATGGCACCACAAGCGCGAATCCCCACCAGACGAAGATGCCTAGAAGAATGCTGAATGGCACAGCCAATGTGAAAGCGGCAGGAAGCATGTGGACCAGCTTCATTGCCCCTTTGTGTCGCTCGGCAAGCGCGATACGTGCGGTGCCCGAACAGAACACCTGCTTGAAGAACGACTTGAATGTGTTGCGACGTTTGTGGAAGACATAAGCGTCAGGCACGAGTCCGACGGTGCATCCGCTCTCCACCACCCTCATGCTGAAATCCACGTCTTCACCATAACGCATGTCGGCATAACCGTTGATATTATCAAAGACGCTGCGGCGGACACCAAGGTTGAAACTGCGTGGGTAAAACTTATCCATTTTCTTTTTTCCGCCACGTATACCCCCCGTCGTCAGAATGGAAGTCATCGAATACGAGATTGCCTTCTGAATTGGTGTGAAATCCTCATGCTCACGGTCGGGGCCTCCGAAACAATCAAGAGGTTCTTTCTCCAAGTGAGCCATCAGGCTCTCAAAATATGTGTCTGGGAGAATCGCGTCGGAATCGAAGAAAATCAGATAGTCGCCAGAGGCAAGTTTGGCTCCGGTGTTACGCGCTCCTCCAGGCCCCGTGTTATCCTGATAATGATAGACGATATTCAGACGGTCGGCAAAGGCAGCCACCTCATTTTCGCATCTCTTTTTTGATCCATCCTCCACAATCACCACCTCGACATCACATTGAGCGGTCTGCCTTGTTAGCGACTCCAACAGTTCCACCACCTCATCAGGGCGATTGTAGACGGGAATTATGACTGAAAATTTACTCATATTCTATAATGTATTCCTGGGCACAAAAATACTATATTTTATTGGAATAAGTTGTAAGAACATCAAATTGTAGGAATATTTATAAGTGATTTGACATGAGTTTGACAAAACCAACATGGTATCATAATATTGTAATAGACCATTCCGCAATAGACAATTAATTCCAAGCGTAGGGGCAGGTTTGAAACCTGCCAAGCAATAGGAATTATACAGTGTTAATAATATTATGACACTTGAAAAGCCACAAACAAATAAAAAGGAGCAGAATAAATCCGCTCCTTGTACATAAATGATGAAACTTTGATAAGTCAATTCTGTGTGCCCGTTTCGGCTCTCAGTTTAGCATAGAGTTATAGCGTTCCTACTTTTATAATCCTAAATTTTAGCTGCAGAATGATCTCAATATCAACCAAAACAGGTTCTACTCATTAACCAGTCGCTCTATCTTGCACTGGTGCATCTTAGTCTTCTCATCATAGTTGACACCGACGAAAAGTAGATCGCCTTTGTATTGGTTGAGAGCCTGACAATAATTTTTCTCTTTTATCTGTCGCAACGCACTATCCGCACTTTTGTTATGTTTCAACTCTATCACCATGGCAGGTATGTTTGGCAGGTACGGAATCAATACCAAATCTGCATAGCCTTTGCCGGTTGGCAACTCTTTGATAAGTGTGTAGCGGGTATTGGCATAGAAATAGGCAAGACAGATGGCACTCTGGAAACAATGTTCATCATTGTAAGTCAATGGATTAGTTACCTCTGTGTGAGCAGCATCAAGAGCTTTTGCCACAGCCTCCTCATTGCCGACAATAGTGGCATCGAGTAGTTTCTTTGAAGCGTTGACCACAGCCATCACTTTTTTATAATCAGCTGAATCTTCTATTGAGTTAACCCACTCGATACGAACCTCCTCATTAGGTATATGGCAAGTCTTATCCGCACGGTTATATGCCAGATAGCCCAAGTGTATAAGATACGTGAACACATTGTCTTTTGAATTGACACTATCCAGTGTGTTCTGGAATTTCAAGACGTTGACAGGGACGCTTCCACCAGAAATCATCTTGATGACATCCTGACGTATGCCTTCGAAATCCATGAGAATATAGTCGCGGAGCACCTCGAACGAACCAGTGATCGACCAATAGCTGTCAAACTCACGATCGAGAATGGAGTTGACGACGGATAACGGATTGCACACACGTATGGTGTCGGACATCTTATATCCGTCGTACCATCTTAGGCATTCTTCATAATCCATGCCATATTTTTCACACAATTCTTTAACGTCCTCCTCTGTAAAACCAATCATACCTGCGAATTGGCGGGGACGGATCATCGTGTATTCAGTGAATTCATTGAGCTTCGACCGCACTTTATCCCTGACCACTGGAATTATTCCTGTAATATACGCGAGAGCTATAGCAGGGCGAAGAGTAGTATCCTTGAACAAACCGTTAAGGAAACTCAGATACTTGTCGAACAATGTCTGTGGCACACGTTCACGTACCAAAATATCATATTCATCGACGATTATAACAAATTTCTCACCTGTTTCCATATAAACCTCCTTAATACATCTTGCAATAGAAGATTTGTCTGCAAAATCTATCTTCGGAAATTGTTTTCGGAAATCCTTCAAAAGATATTTATTGATTTCATCTATCAATGTATCAACCGTATTTTCAACTTTGGCATTCTGATACCATCCGTTCAGATCAAGTTTGATGACATTGAACTTATTCAGATATCTATCATAATTAGACACTTGGCCGAGTTTCATCTGGCTGAACACATCACGAGTATTGCAACCTTTTGAGTAGTAGGCAGATATCATATTGCCGGCCATGCTCTTTCCAAATCGGCGTGGACGGGAGATGCAGACAAAATCATCCTTTGTACAGACAAGTTTGTTCAGCTCATCTATCACCAAGGATTTATCCACGTATATTCTTGTATTTATGTCTTGTGTGAACGCATCCGCATTCGGATTCAGATATAAGCCCATGACCTCTACTTTTTAATTTTCACAAAGATAGATATTTTCTATTTCTTGGACAAATTATTGGAATGGCTCAAATTTTCAAATCACACATCTCTGAGAAACTTCTATTCTTTGTAGTTTTATTGCACTCGACTTCAGCTCGCACTAAATTAAATAATGTTTTTTCCTAAACAACACTCAACTCAATAAGCAAATTCTTAAATGAAATTAAACTGCTTCTACGAATCTATCAAAATATTCAAATTGATTTTATATCTTTGGGCTAAAGTATAAAACCATTCATTCATGAAACTACGATTACTTCAATTATTCATATTTTTAGGATGTGCATGCGGACAGATAAGCTACGCTGCTGAGGCAGAAACTGCTGTTGCTCAATCGACTGAGCAAAAATATTCTGCCACTTTCGGAGAAAGCACCGTCTACTTCACCACACAGAACGCTCAGGAGCAGTTTGTCAAAATGGTAAAGAAATACAGAGCGTACCAACAGTATTCTGAAAATATTTCCGTCACCTTAATGAATACGTTGAAAGAGGCCCGCACAGAACTAGACCAGGCCAAAGAAGCCGCCACAAACGACAAAGGCTGCAACACACAAAGAGCCGCATCTTATCTTACAAAGCTGAAAAACCAGCTGAAGGATATGTTTGAAGCATCCGCAAATATGCGTAAAGCTTACGACCAGGTGTCGCAAGTGGAGGTCGCTCTAAGCGGAATGAACATTTCAAATGATGATACAGGAGAAAGAAACCGTTATTGGGAAGAGTGTAAAGATGCTTTCAATAATTGTATTGATGCCATAAAAGAGGCTCGCAACGAGGTGAATCTGAAAAGAGATGAATATTTTGTCCAGATCAACAATATCATTGAGAGCAAAAAATAATTCGTAATTGTTGGACATCCGCACATCTGTCAAATCGACCTTCACGTAGAGACGCACGTCCACGCGTGTCATGGTTAATTTAATACATCTGTAGCAAAAAAATAGGGGCAGACACGAGATCTACCCCTACAAATATTGTTTATTATATATTATTTCTTTGTTTTGAATGTCAATGCGTTGGCTGCAATCGTCGCCACAGAACCATTTATAATCGGAAGGTTTCTGTCGACGTGGCCAAACGGAATATCAAACAGGATTGGGAAATCATAACCTTTAGTCACATTGAAGATCAGGTCTTCTATACTACCGAAAGAGCTGTCGATATCGGTGTCTGTAAACTTGCCGACAATCAAACCTTTGATGCGTCCGAACACTCCACTCATACGCAGGTTCTGCATCATACGGTCGATCGAATACATTCTCTCACCAATGTCTTCTATATACAGGATTCCACTTTGTTTTGTAATATCAAGATCCGTGCCACGAAGAGCATAGATCAGACTCAAGTTTCCGCCAAACAATCTTCCTTTGACCTTGTCTCTTGCCACACGACTGCGCTGGTTGTAAGAGAAATATGTCTGGCGACGACGGACTCCCGTCAAAATATTCAACAATTCTTCCACTGATTCCGCAACCTCTGGATTTTCAGCATCCTTCTTGTCCAATGTCGCATCATAACCTACAAAAGCTTTCGCCATCTGTCCGTGGACAGAACAGCATTTTGCCTTGGTAAGCAATGCAGCATGTAGAGCTGTGATGTCGCTGAATCCCACAACAAACTTAGGGTTCTCAATAAACTTAGAGAAATCCAAACGGTCGACAATACGCGTCAAGCCATATCCGCCACGTCCGCATAGGATCACACGTGTATGAGGATCATCAAGAGCCGACTGAAGGTCTGCAAGACGCTCCTCGTCCGTCGCCGAAAAACGATGATGTTTACCTTTGGCATGCTCCGCGATCTTTACAGAGTAGCCCAACCGACGAATGGCAGCGGCAGCCTGCTCAAGCACTTCGCCGTCTATTGCTCCGCTTGGAGACACAATAGTGATCAAATCACCTTGTTGCAGAAATTCTGGAAATATCATTGTTGTTGTGTTTTTCTTCGTAGCAAATGTAGTAATAAAAAACTTATAATGTACGCAATAGCGGCAGAAATTATTGCTAATATTATCGCTCCAACAAAATAACACTTTCCACTCGACAGCATCATATCCAGAGAAATATTATCCATAGAAGCCTCTGGTACATCATTGAAAACCAAGCATCCACACAAATATGAGCCATACAGCACTCCGACAATCATAGGTGGCAGAGATATGTTAGACGTTGCTAAAACCACCAACCTGTTAAGCCCGAAAAACTGTGCAATCGCCACCCCAACCATCATCTGAAATCCCCATATCGGGAGTATTCCGACTAGCACTCCGACTGCGACCGCTGCCGCCACTTTTTCATTGCTCTCATGTTTGATCTTAAAATCCGACGTGAGGAAATTCTTCAGTTTCTGCTTCCATGTCAGTTTAGAAGCCTTTTCCTGACCGATATCTTGATTATTTTCCGCATACATATCTAAATATTTTTTTGGGCCAATAGTAGAACAACGCTCCTAGACACAACACTGTGTTCATGACTGATATTCTGGAAAAATCGGCAAACGGACGGAAATGAGTCACTCGCTCGCCGTCTGGTGCATAATAAACTTTTATCGGGGCTGTCTGAATATCCACGTCTGCCCAACATAATCTCACAAGCATCTCTAACTCAGCCTCATAACGGCTTGAAAAGACATGTCTTTTAGCTATTTCCTTCAATGGGTAGACGCGAAATCCGCACTGTGTGTCGGGGAGTTCTCTTCCCGTCTCCACCTTAAACCAGAAATTTGAAAATTTGTTTGCAAAGGTATTTTTCGACGGCATGTTCTCCTGCGTAGTGATATTCCTCACTCCACACACCAAAGTAGGTCTTTCCTCCGACACTTTTGACATCAAAACAGGAATGTCATCAGCAAAATGCTGACCATCAGCGTCTAACGCCACCGCATACTCGTAGCCATCCGCATAAGCTGCAGCAAAACCAGTGGTCAATGCTTTTCCTTTGCCACTGTTCTCAGGCAAAGTAAGTATCTTTATTCTGTCCAGCTGACAACTCAAATCAGCCAAAACGGACTTAGTCTCATCATCGCTGCCATCATCAACCACATAGACTCTCTCAACAAACTGCGTCACAGATTTTGCGACCTCACTGATTGTCTTGGAATTATTGTATATTGGGATTACAGCACAATATCGCATAGACTGTATTTTACTGATATAGTGTAATTTCCAATCCTAAACGAGGATGAGAAATGAGGATTGCCTCATCCGAATAAGAGAACTCTGCTCGTAACGGACCTCCAGACAAACTTACATGATTGAGTCTCCGTGTATCATTGTCAATCACATAGCGAGCCTTTCCTGTTGCCGTACGAATCTTGTAGCCAAGTTTTGTCTTAGCCGGTTCCCTATATCTTTTTGCTTTGAACGTTGAGTTGACGTTGCGTGTAAACAACGTGACAAGGTCTTTTCTCAATATATTTTTGATTATAGGACGGTCGAGCTGCTCCATACAGGAATTGACATCAAACCCACGGTCTTTGATAGTGAAGTCGAACAACGTCATTCCCATAAAAGCGGTGCACACGACGTGAATACTCTCGTTTTCCTCCATCGTAGCCACCATGAATCCATTCATGCTCAACTCTTTATAAGTGAGTGTCATATTATACATCACACTCTCTCCGCTTTTGGTCAAAAGTGGATAAAGCTCATTACGGTCGTATACACCCGACCCTGCTGTCTGCATAGCAGAAAAATGTTTGTCCGAGCACCCACTTAGAGAGAGGATGCACGCACAAACACATATAAAAATCTTTTGAACTCTTTTAATCACCGTACCTTACTGTACTTTAAAAACTGAGTCATCAATTGCAATGTTACGCTTCATATTACTGAATGTAAACTGCATGTAATCACTGCCCTTGGTGCCCTTTGGTTTCTCAACCATCTTGAAACCTACGATTGTGTAATCAGCCTTTGTCACTACGACCTCCATGTGTTCAGCACGCTTAGCAAGGTTGCTACCTGCCTTTGGTGTGACATACACAAGATACTGAGTGTCGTTCTCATACAAATCAAGTTTGATGTTGTCAGAGTTTGTAGGAAGCTGACCCGACAAGCAAGACGACATCATGTTCTTCAAGTTTGCGATCGCCGGATTTGAGTTTCCATCCATCACTGTAGAACGGCCACCACTCACCATCTTGATCTTTGAGCCATTCATCACAATCTGTGAAGGCATCGGCTTCTTGTACTCCAAAGAAAGTTTGTCTTCCTTCTTGAAACAGAATTCTCCCGTCGACTCGATATCCTTCGTCATTCCAGAAATATGCTTGATCTGGACGAAATCACTTTTCATTGTTGTCATCGACTTTGCCGATGAGAGCATGTCGTTTTTGAACTTCTCCATTGAAGAAGAAGCCTTGAAACCAGCAGGGACCTCTGCAAATACAGAGCCTACAGACATCATCATGGCGATAACGCCAACTGTGATATTCTTAAATAAATTCTTCATGTTTTTCTATTTTTTAATTGCCCTTCTCTATTTTTATTTCAGACGGCTCATCATCTCCTCCAACGGTACAACTCTATATCCATTGGCATAGAGCCAGTCTAAAATCGTTTCCAAAGCCTCTGGTGTGTGCGGCATTCTGTCGTGAAGCAACACCACTGCCCCTGGCTTAATTTTGGAAATCACCCGTCGGCTGACCTCTTCCGCATCCTTCGCTGACGTGTCGAATGGCCTCACATTCCATCCGATGACATCAAACTTGAACTTTCTCAACGCAATCGCCAGCATCGGGTTGGTGACCCCCAATGGTGGACGGAAAAAACGTGGCTCATATCCGGCATATTTCTTTATCTCCGCCTGACATCGCTCAATCTCTTCTCTCATCCTCGAGGGCAAAAGTAGGGAAAAATTATCGTTGTGACGAAAAGAATGATTGCCTAATGTGTGGCCAAATGTTATAATTTGTTTAAAAACCTCACTATTTGGCTCAATTTTCTTTCCAATACAGAAAAAAGTTGCCTTGACATCATACCTTTTCAGAATTTCCAACACTTTTTCAGTAGTGCCCGACTCAGGACCATCATCAAACGTCAAAGATACTACTTTTTCATCACAATTCTTGATTCCACAAAATGTTTTTACATAAATCCCCGATGATATGTCGGCGGCAGACCAAACCAGAAAAGCAAATATCAATATTATTATAATAATGTAGACCATGATATCAACATTTTCTCAATACTACCACACTTATCTCATGTCCATATCTATGTTCTATCGCGACGTGAGTCTTTCCTTCAAACATGCCGAATTCCAACATTCGCGCTGCAAGAGCCACACCAAACGCCAGGGCTGTGGCATACTCCCCACACCATCGCTTATAATCTAATATCTCCACATCTTCAACTGGTATTCCCAATTCTTTCAATGCGGACATGACATAAATTCCACATTTTGAAAAGACAATTTCGGACAAAGCACCCGTCTTCTCCGACGAAAGTATCATGGCAGCCGAGCCCTCGCCATACATACCATTTGCCGACAAATGGAACTTTTTCAAGACTGTTTCCGACAATTCCGTCTTCTCATCCGACGACACATATAATATATTATCAGCATCGCCAGAAAGTTTCACCTGAGCATATCTGAGTGCATTTGCCACCGTCTCTCCTCGATTCACAAAAGTGACATTGGGAATATGTGTCGACTTCAGCTGAGCGATATTGCCGGCCAAAGTGTTGAACGTACTTTGGATGAATGCGGTAGGGTTGCCAAGTGTTTCGCCGCTCGAATAAATAGTGTCGAGCATCTTTTCCGTGTCTGAGATAGATCCGAGCGACGTTGCTGTGAGCATCATATCCACATCCGTGCCGGCAAGACATTTCATCGCGGCATACGTGCCCATCTTCAGCATTCTGTTCATCCTTCTTCGCAGATTGGCATTGGCGATCACCTCCTTATAATCTGGCTCTACAGCATTGAAATTGTTGGCGGCGAATGTATTCAGATTCAAGTTGTCCCCTAAATCACCTATTGGCGAGACTGTGGATACTTTTTTTATATAGCAACTCATACTCTCTTTATTATTATGGATGTCGCGCCACCGCCAAATCCGAATGAATTTGTCATTATATATTCAAGTTCAGCTTTCTCCTTCTTGCAGACGGGGATAAGCCTCTCCACTTTTTCAAAATTTCGTGTCGGAAGTATCTGTTGCCTTTTCAGCATCTCCGCCGACAACGCCAATTCCAACACGCCACATGCTCCAAGAGTATGGCCAGTCCAGAATTTCGTTGAGCTGAATGGAGGCACTTTTTCACCAAACACATTGACCATCGCTGTTGATTCCGACTCATCATTATTTGGAGTAGCTGTGCCATGAGCGTTGACGTAGTTGATTTTATCTGCGTCGACTCCAGCCTTCTTCAGTGCCGCTTTCATGGCAAGTGTAGGGCCTTGGGCATCCGGACTTGTGGCAGTCTGGTGATATGCGTCGGAAGCCGTTTCGCAGCTCAACACCTCACACAACACAGGAATATTCTCGTCTTTTGTCAGCATCACACTTGCCGCCCCCTCACCAAGGTTGAGTCCATCTCTGTCGGCATCAAATGGCCGGCACACATTTTTACTTAGGATTCCAAGTGAGTTGAATCCGTTTATCGTGAACTTGCACAAAGGGTCGACACCCATACAGATGGCGAAATCCACGTTGCCATTCCCCAGCATATCCATGCCTACTCCCACTGCCACCGCAGACGATGAGCAAGCTGTACTGACTGTCGTGCTCCACACCACATCAGCACCTCTGCTTTTAAGAAGATCACAAACATGTTTCGTGGAATCGGCAGGCTCATGCCCGGCCACCAAAGCGATATCGGCATCACCGTCGGCTACAAAATCACGATAAAAGATCTCACTTTTATCCATGCCGCCAGCGGTTGTCGCATTCACAACAACAACTTTCTTTCCATCCACCGACGGAGCCGACTCCAACAAATCAGCCACGGTAAGCATTGAGAGTAAAGCAGCCCGTGTATAAACACGAGAAGGCAGCTCGACATTATAGTCGTCTGCCAACATCCGTATAATATCTTCGTTGCTGAACGGGATCTCACGCAATGGCACATCGACAGCAGTGTTGGTATATTGCAGCGTCTTCGCTGAATAATCCGCGTCGGCAATATCATCAAAACACTTACCGACCCCTATACCCGACACACTCACGATGCTACTTGCACAACAAAGGATCTTCATTTCCTCTCTTTACTTATTGTCGGAAATGAACTGTGCGATAGTGCGTACAGAGGTGAATGCCTCCTTCGCTTTTTTAGGATCAGTAATCTTGATGCCATACTTTTTCTCAATCAAAAGGATGATTTCAAGTGCATCAATAGAGTCAAGTCCGATACCTTCATCACCAAAAAGAGGATCATCTGTCCCTATCTCTTCCGGCTTGATATCCTCAAGCGACAATGCCTCACACAACTGCTCCTTCAAATTTGATATCAATGTTTCCATCGTAGTCCTAAGTAGTTTTTTTATTGTTCCACTGCACCTGGAGTGACAGAATCCGACTTTCTTTTGGCTCCTGTCTGGTCTGTTTCGACCGAACACTCTGGGCAAGAAGCTTTGGTCTCATTTACTTTTGGCAACTCCTTTATCAGTGTCAACACAGGAGTATTGCTGTTACCAAGCTTAATATTTGAGAATAATGTTTTAAACTCTTCATGATCAGCCGGATTAACAGGTTGAGAAACACCTGTCAGATCACTTTTACCCTGCTTGTATCCGCCGTTCACATCTGCGTTACCTACAGCCTCAACAATACAATTTGAGAACTTAACATTTCCCTGTTCGAAGAAGAATGGTCCGCACATAGTGCTGTGGATGACGTTGAGCGACGGGTGTCCGCTCGACAATCTGATTGTCTCAACTCCAGTGAACGCGTTGTTGATACAAGAGTTGTTGAACATTGTACAGTTAGCTATATTGATTGTCGGAGCTGAATTAGCTGTGTATATTACAGCACCACCGTTCTTGACCGAAGTGTTGTCGGAGAATGTAGATCCACATATTGTTATGTGAGACTTATTTCCTTTGTTCACCACATTCAAGAAGGCACCGTTGACCGCCTTGTTTGAGTAGACATAACAAGAGTTGACAAACAGTTTTGATGTCTCTGCAACATTCAAGAATGGAGCATTGTTTTCCGACCAACATCCGCTCACCAGACATGAGTCAAGTCTTAATCCACCTCCGTTCATAGTGATGAATGGATTAATTCCGTTCTCCGTTCCCACAAAATGAATAGTGGTGAATTTCCAGTCCTTATTTGAAGACGAGAATGTTGCGAACTTACCCTTTTCACTATGGGCGAGAATCCTTGTCTCGAATCCAGGATCCGATGGTGTACGTTTGTGAGCACGTTTAGCTCCTTTGATAGGAGACGAGCCATAACCACCAAGGACGTTAACATTTCGAAGATCTCCAAGAGTCAATCCTGCATCTTTCTGCAATGTGTATTCTCCTCCTGCTATATGAATAGTAGCAGTAGCGTCTGCACCGTTTTCCTTCTTATATTTTGCCACGGCTTCAACAGCCTTCTCCAAAGATTGGAATGCCTGGTTCCAAGTGGTGCCGGCAAACTCATCGCTTCCTCCTTTTTCCTGCGTCTTCACATAGAATATTCCAGGCTCCTCGCAGACATCAGACACGCGGATCTCGTTACTTGATATAGTGACATAGTTGCCGGAAGCGTCAATTCCCTTCACATCCAGCCAATATGTTCCGATCGGAGCGTTTTTCATTGTGCTACTCTTCTCATTTGGAAGATCATTATAGTTGTCGACCCACTGGTACATAGCATTTGTCAAACCAGAGATAGTAGATTTGAATGATGCTCTTGTATTCTTATGGTCAGGGCAACCCTGATCTGTCATTTCAATCACAGCAGAATAGTCGGCGTCACAAGCTCCAAACGTACTTGAGATAGAAGAACGCTGAATTCCACGCTGGTCTGTAGGTGTCAACTTGTGAGGAGCACCAGCCTGACCGACAATCTCAAGTTTGTTGCTTGGCATCAACACCTGCGTGATACCGCCACGAGATGACAATTTTGAAGCGATAGTTCCCTTGAAGTTTGCCAAAAACTCTTTAGCCCACAATGTTTCGTTGGCATCCTTAGTAGCCTCCTTGAATTTAGATTTAGCCGGATAGTTGTTGACATATTCGTCGCAACGACCTGCGCACTCCACCAAAGAGTTGTATATCTTCAAAGCTCCTGCCTCTTTATAGAAACGTCCGCTCAAAGTAGAGCTATAGATGTTGACGGTAGGGTTTCCACCTACGAATCGCATCAACACACGTCCATAATAACCGATAGGTGATGTACACTGGTTGTCGTAGAATGTTGAATTATAGATGTTGATTTCCGGGCTCACATTATGGCTCAGCAACGTCACACCTCCCTTATATAAAGATGAGTTGTTGGTGAAACAAGAGTTCCAGATATTCAACTCACAATCATCCATCACCGAGATACAAGCGCCAACCTGTCCTCCCTTGATCTGCGAGATTGTTGTGTTTCTGATTTCCACCTTGGAGTGATCCTTACCACTTCCCTTCTCTATTGAGATCGCAGTCACTGGGTTATCTGAAGTCGATTTGAAATAGAATCCGTTAATGAAACATGAATCAATAACTACCGAGCTGTTTTCTATTCTCATTGCTCTACCTGTCAGAGTGCTCTCACCGGCAAGGCTTGATCCATCAAATATAATACCACAGAACTTGATATTATGTTTGTCTACCAACGACACCAATCTGCCATTTGGATCCTCCACCTTGAACACCGTCATATTTCCTTCCGGATTTGCTGGCGTACGCGGATTACGTTTTTTTCCACTTGCAGTACCGTCGACAGGAGAAATATCATAACCACCATAGACAGTCACATTAGATGGGAAAATAAATCCTTCTTCCGACGTAGGTGTATATACCTGCTCAGCAAGATATACTGCAATATGGTCAGTGGCATGAGTCTGGGTGGAACGCATTGCCTCCAATTCTTGGATAGCACGGTCGAGAGTCTGGAACGCTGTAGCCCAGCTACGTCCATCATTCTCGTCGTCATTACCGTCCTCTTTTACATATATTTCATTTGCGTTGCAGCTATTGTCATTTCTAGGAACCATATCGACTGGTTCATCCTTTCTGAATTTACCGTTACAGCCGATCACCTCCACCTTATACGAAGCTGGTGCTGAAGCAATTTCCTGAAGAATAGCAGTTGAACTTGCACCCTTCACATATTTGACCTCGCGATAATCATAATCGTAAAGTGACTTTTTCAAGAAATGATAGTCATACTTTCCGTTGATCAATTCAAAATCAAACACATTTGTCAGGACAGAAGCCTTGATATTCACGATGCTACCCTCACAAACTGTAGCAGGGAACATCTGCAAATCCAGTGTAACGTTTCCGTTGATAGTAGCAAGTTTACGCACATGGAACGGATAAGACAATATTGTGCGGTGGTCTTTCTCTACTTCAAGGAAATAGCCCTCGTCTTCTTTGTTTGCTCCTGCCTGCAAAGTAGCGGAAGTCTCACCTGGTATCTCACGCAATTCCTCCACACTCTGTGCGTCCATACGTCCGACATACCATTTATATTTGTATGCAGAGCCTTCCAACGACGACTTCAATATTGTGGTTGTACCCTTACATACATAATCCTGACCTACACAAACGATCTCCACTGGTTGGCAGTCTGTTGTCTTCAGACCTGCCTCTACAGGTTCACTTTCACAAGAATATACTCTATCAGTTGCCTTAACCTTGTAGAATCCTGCGCGCGACGGCACAAAATTCCTTACATGAGGTGCTTTCAACTCCTCATACACTCCATCCTTCTCCTTGCTATACATCCACACATAATGGGCGGTGCCTGGCATGAATCCTGTTGCCTTTGCTGTCAGCTCTAGTTTTTCTGCGTCAAACGCATTCTCACAGATATCAATATAAGTAGGATTCACCTCAACATGAGGACGGATGTATGGGATTGTTGTGAAATGTACTGTATCACCGACAAAACGGAAATAGATAGTCTGACCTTCAAACGGCTCTTCCGCGTATGCCTTTACATTCAATGGGAGATCAAAGAATTTGTATTCGTCGTCGACTTCACTATCCTCCACCAACTGGAAGTTCTTGATTGCCGGGTCGTTAGTGATTTTCTTTGCCACCACTTTGCGGTTGATTGCCTCAAGATAAAAATGGGAGTAATTCTCAATAGGTATCCATGAGAAAGAACCCCATTCACAAGTTTCATTCCAACGGAAATCACTTGGATCTGTCTCATTGGCACACTCCACACCCCAGTATGGGAAAGCGCGTACACTTTTCAGACAGTTCTCATTTGAGGTAGACTGCACAATCTTATATTCCGCACGAGGCGACGGAGTTCCATTTTCACCGACTCTGACGTCACATGAGATGATATGCTCACCGTCTTCTATATTTGCACGGGAATAAGTTTCAAACCAGCGGTCGTAACGTCCGGTCATCAGTTCGTTATCGATATACCAGTTGTAGATTAGATTTGATTCAGGCAAACCCTTTGGCACACTTGCGCGGAAACTTCTGCACTCACCTCGGCAAAGGAACATGCTCTTGCCATTTTCCTCTACGATTTGTGGGGCAGGACGTTGTTTTTCAGGAGCCGGCATACCGACGTATAGAGTGTCTGGTGCACCACTTCGTTTGAATGTCAATGTGATAGTTGCACCGTCGATCCAATCTTCCGTTGGAAATCCCATTTCCTTGAAAGACATTGGTTTAGTCATTCGAACAACACTGAATGGAGATGCAACAATAATATTTACAGGTTCACTCAATTCATGCATCGACTGATCCTCTTTAGATAGTTTATATCTGCTTCGACGCAAATGAATCTTATGAGTGATTTTTGTTTTTTTACAAAGCCAAGTGATATTCTCATCACTCTTTCTCGACTTCATTACAGCCATTGAATCCGTAGTGGATGGTGTCTCAAAAAGGCCATAATAAGCAGCATGCACCGGGCTGAATAATAGGCCTAGGAGCATGAATATATTAATCAAAATTACTTTATTCCATTTCATACTGGCAAATATAGCACTTTTTACTCTTACTATTAAGAATCAATAGTTAAAAATTAATCATACGTCTGCCACTCGCTCTTTTTGACGTATGTTTCCAGATAATCCTGCGTTCTTCTTGGCATGTTTTTGAAGAAATCCAGACCTGTTTTGTTTTCCAGCTCTCTTACCGACATAGCATAATCCATAATTTTTCCCTTTACATTTTTCTGATTAGGCATAAGGAAAGCTATCATCTTTGGATGTTTCTTGTTGCTGTAATCAAACACCACTTTGAAATGATGCGTCGGGATCGACACTCTCGTCTTGATTGTGCGATCGCCTTTCTTCTTCACAAGTTTCTGCTCTTTTCCTGTCAAAAGCGGGCCCGTGACAATGTAGATCCTGTCATAAAGTCTCGCCCAATAACGGGTCATGTTCTCCAGATCATTCCATAGCCCGGCATTGAAAGCGTGGACCTGCGGACTCATGTTACTCATATAATAACACTCTATCTGGGCAGTCTTGTCGAAACGGAAATCTGCCGACGGTGCCATGTGTCCACGGTCGTAGCCTGTTCCTGAATAATCCGAATATGTGGCAGACCCAGTCTCTATTATCGGATCGTCGTTGAAAAAATCCTCTTTTTTTGCAGAGGTGTTAGTCACCTCATCATATGTCAATTCGTAGCTCACCCATTCCGCCTGCTCATCTCTCTCACTATACGAAAGAGTATAGTGTTTGTGACGGTAGTATTTTCCCCGACGAGTGGAATGCATGAAAATAGAATCGCCCACGCCCATCTTGGCAAGATCAGCAATCGCGTCGGCAGTGCCATATTTGTTTGTTGTTTTCTTTGTCGACATAGAGGGTTGATCCAAACTGTTTCCTTTCTGCTTTTGCTCGTTTTGCGGCGATGGCATTCCTGCAAAGTCACGCTTTTGGTCTGCATAACAGCCACTTAACATCAACAGAAAGACTAATTCTACTATATGGGAAAATATCTTTTTCATATTATCTATCAACTTGTTTTGCGAAAATACAAAAATGAAGGAGAAAAAACACAAAAACAAATTATTTTTGTGCGTGATACATGAAAGACTATAATAATGACAAAGATAACACTCACTGTCACAAACAACCTTGAAAGCGACCAACGTGTCAACAAAGTGGCGACGTCGCTCCACAAATTTGGCTATGAAGTCGAGGTGGTGGGATGCAAAAGCCGACCTTGCAAACCATATCAGAAAGAGTATGCCACAGAGCGTCTCAACGTGTTCTTCAAACGCGGGGTCCTCTTCTACGCAGAAATCAACATCAGATTCTTCTTCCATCTCATTTTCTCCGATGCGGATATATTCACGGCTAACGACACCGACGCTCTTGCCGGCACTTACCTTGCCGCAAAACTGCGTCACAAACCTCTTGTGGTGGATCTGCACGAACTTTTCCCTGAGGTGCCGGAGGTGACTAACCGCAAGTTTGTGAAGGGAGTTTGGACTAAAATTGAAGACTGGATCCTGCCCAAAGTCAAACATGGATACACCGTCTGCCAATCAATCGCAGACTATTATAAAGACAGATATGGCGTCAACCTCAACGTGGTGCGCAACATGCCTTCCTACAAATGTCTAGATGACATCCCGTCAACAACAATAAACTCTATACCCGCCGACAAGAAGATAATACTCTACCAAGGTGCTGTCAACGTGGGGCGTGGCGTGGAATGGATTATCGACGCTATGCCTTTCGTCAGAGAAGACGCTATTTTTGTCGTCGCTGGTAAAGGCGACCTGTACGATGATCTGAAAACTAAAGCCAACGACCGCATCATATTCCTCGGTCATATTCCCTATGCCGAACTGGCATCCATCACCAGACGTGCGTCGATAGGCGTTTGTCTGCTCAAAAACCAAGGGCTGAGCTACTATTATGCCTTGCCCAACCGTGTGTTCGACATGATCCAATGCCACGTGCCTATTCTTGCCACCGATTTTCCGGAAATACACAGAATCGTCGCCACATACGAAACTGGAAAACTGATCTCCGACTATTCTCCAAAATCTTTGGCAAATACAATCAATTCTATGCTCGACGAACCGATCGACCATGAGAAATTCAGCAAAGTGGCAACCGAATTGTGTTGGGAAAAAGAGGAGGAAAAACTGAAAATGATTTATGAATCGGCGGAAACTGACAAATAAAACAATATGAGAATCGGAATATTTCAATACGACATCCAATGGATGAATCCCGACGCCAACAACATTCGCGTCGAAGAAGAAATAAAAAAATATTGTGGTGACGAGAAGAATCCCAAATTGGATCTTCTTGTTTTGCCGGAGATGTACAACGTCGGATTTTCAACAGACGCCTACAATCTGGCTGAAGAGATGGCTGGCAAGTCGCTCACGAAAATAAAGTCTTTGGCAAAAGAATACGGAATGGCGATATGCGGGTCGCTGCCAATAAAAGAAGACGGGAATGTCTTCAACCGTTGTTTTTTCATCACTGAAGACGGAGCTGTGAGCCACTACGACAAAAAGCATCTATTCTCCATCGGCATGGAACGTGAAGCTTTTTCAGGGGGAGAAAAGCAAACTATTGTCAGTTACAAAGGTTGGAACATCAATCTAAGCGTCTGCTACGACATAAGATTTCCTGTGTGGATGCGCAACACAGAAAACAATTACGACATTCTGATCAATGTGGCAAACTGGCCAACGGTCCGCATCGACAGCTGGCTGACACTGTTGAAGGCAAGAGCAATCGAAAACCAAGCCTACGTATGCGGAGCCAACCGTATAGGAGTGGACAATCTATGTCTGGAGTACAACGGGCAGAGCACCATCCTTGATTTCAAAGGCAAAACGCTCACCACAGCAGACAACGATGAAAAAATCATCATTGCGGAATTCGACAAAGAGGCATTGGAAAAATTCCGCAGAAAATTTCCCGTCTGGAAAGACGCAGATAAATTTGAAATCAAAACAACCATGTAGAGACGCACGGTCGTGCGTCTCCTTATATGTCGTGTGTCTCACAAATATGTCGTGCGTCCCACAAAAATTGTTTTATCGTCCGCAGAAATCTTGATTTTTATTTCATTGAAATTCAAACAGCAACGAACATTTTTCAAAAAAAGTCAGCAAAACATTTGGAGAACGCACGAAATGGCTATACCTTTGCAATCGCAAATGCGGATGTGGCGTAATTGGTAGCCGCGCTAGACTTAGGATCTAGTGTCTTGCGACGTGTGGGTTCGAGTCCCGTCATCCGCACCAAAGGAGAGCAGAAATGTTCTCCTTTTTTGTTTTATTATTGTAGAGACGCACATATCAGTAGCAATTCAATTGGAGATTCAACGTCAAGGGTAAAAAAAATGCAATACACCAACATTTCAAGGGCATAAAAAGTGTTGTAATTATCACTTTCAAGGGTAGAAAAAGTGTAAATTATTTTTTAATTACGCTAATTATCAATATCTTTGCAAAAAACAAGATTATGAGAAGATTTCTATATGATGACCTTCTAAAATGGAAGGCAGACAGTGCCAGAAAGCCATTAATTCTGCAGGGTGCCAGACAAGTCGGAAAGACATGGCTAATGAAAGAATTTGGAAAAAACGAATATAAAAATTACGTATATATAAATTTCGACAAAGACAATTGGGCAAAATCAATTTTTATCCAAGATTACAATATAGAACGAATTCTTCTAATACTTCAGGCACAAACAGGAATAAATATAAAGCCAGAAGATACTCTTATAATATTTGATGAGATACAGGAAGCAGAGAGAGGTCTCAGCGTATTAAAATATTTTTGCGAGGAGGCTCCTTCTTACCACGTCATGGCTGCGGGTTCTTTACTTGGAGTAGCCATGCACAAAGGAATGTCTTTCCCTGTAGGAAAAGTCGACATGCTTTCATTGAATCCTCTTACTTTCAATGAATTTTTGTTGGCGATGGGAGAAGAGCAAAAATTCAATATGTTAATACAGAAAGAATGGGAAATCATTAAATTCCTCGACCCTCAATATGTGGATCTTTTAAGGCAATACTATTTTGTGGGAGGAATGCCAGAAGCTGTTGCTTCCTATATAAAAAACAAGGATCTTCAACGTATTCGCAAGATACAGCACGATATTCTTATTGCTTATAGAAATGACATTAGCAAACACGCACCCATCAACGAGATTCCAAGAATAAATATGGTCTTGGATTCTATTCCATCCCAATTAGCAAAAGAAAACAGAAAATTTGTGTTCGGCATGCTTAGAAATGGGGCAAGGGCAAAAGATTTCGAACTCGCCATTCAATGGTTGATTGATGCAGGCATTATAAAAAAGGTAAATCTAGCAAAAGAGCCACGTATTCCATTAAAATTTTATGAAGATATCAGCATTTTTAAACTTTTTCTCCTCGATTGTGGGTTAATGGGATGTATGGCAGAAGCTCCTGCCAAACTTATACTTACAAGCAATGATATTTTCAAAGAATATAAAGGAGCTTTTACAGAAGCATTCGTACATCAGCAGTTATTGTCAAAATACATCAATATCTACTACTGGAGTTCAAACGACTCAAAATGTGAAATCGACCTTATGATTCAAAAAGAAGATAGTGTAATTCCTATCGAAATAAAGGCAGAAGTCTCAGTTCATTCCCAATCACTACACACTTTCTGCACATCAAAATACAATGGAATAAAAGGATTGCGATGTTCAATGAAAAGTTACATAGATCAAGACTGGATGGAAAACATTCCACTTTATAGTGTAGAAAGTTTTTTATGAGAAAAAATCCGTGCACCCTCTATCGAGACATCGCATTGTGGCGTCTATACATCATATCAGCACTCCTTCAAATAGTCGGCAGCCTCACCGATCGTGCCGTAGAGAAGGATGTCCATAAATTCCACGTCGTCCTTGATTTCGATACGCAGATCCTGGGATATCGCAGTCATAAGCTCAATGGCACACATCTCATCGAAATTCAGACCATTCTCATCAAAAGGAGTATCGGCAGTCAACTCATGCTCGTCGATGTAGTTTAGGATATCTTCGTCTCCCAGATCCTCCATCGCATATCTGATGGTTTTTATCAATTCGTCAATCATAGTTTTATTTTTTTTACTCGTTTTATCATTGCGTTTATTCAACCACTATACTTCTATACAATTTCCCCACCCCACAGTTTTTTCAAGAAATCATGTACGTAGAGATGCTCAATATCTTGCGAAACCCTACTGATACGGTCTTGCGAAACTATAATCAGGCGAGCATCCGGACATTCTTCCTTAAAGGCTTTAAGTCCCCTCAAATGCTTACCCTGCACTTCCAATGCTGATTTTATTTCTATAGCGACTTGGGCATCACCCAACACCACATCCACCTCTATCTGTGTATATGTCCGCCAATAAGACAATTTTGTCCTGCTATTGGAATATCCCAAGTACGCGACTATCTCCTGCATAATAAAATGTTCAAACGCATGTCCATATTCAGGAGTTCCTAACTGAAGATTGCTACGTCCCAACAGATAATTGACCACACCTACATCAAAAAGATAAAAACGAGGAGACTGCACCACCTTTCTCTTTTTAACTTTAGCGTAAGCTGGGACAAAAAAGCCTAGCAGAGTATCTTCCAATATCTGAAAATATTCCTTTACCGTATTTGCACTAACGCCACAATCAGAAGCGATATTTTGGTAGTTCACCATTTCTCCATCAGTCAACGCAGCCACCTCCAAGAATCTTGAAAAATTTGACAGATTTCTGACAAGCGACTCTGCCTGAATTTCCTCTTTCAGATAAATTCCTACATATGCTTTCAACAGAGATGTGGCATCCTCTTTCAAATAATGACGAGGTAGCATTCCATTTCTCAAAGCCCTGTCGAGATCAAAATCTGGGATTTCCGCACTCACCAATGGATATAAGAAATAAGGGACAGCACGACCACCTAATGTATTGACACCCTCCCTACGCAGTTTTCTTGCGCTTGACCCACAAAGGATAAAACGCAAATGTTTCCTGTTGATAAGCCAATGCACCTCATTCAACAGCTCAGGCACCTGCTGTATCTCATCAATAATAACCAAAGACGACTCTGGCAAATTTTGATAAGCGTCTCTTAGCAACGATGGTTTCTTACGAAAACGATCCAACAAATCAGTCTCTAGCAAATCCACATAAGTCGCCTCAGGAAACTTTTCCATCAAGAATGTAGTCTTTCCTGTTTGTCTTGCTCCAAATAAGAAAATACTTTCTTCTTCGTTTTCTATGTTTAGTTTTCTTTCTATCATTGCCTTCCTTTTTGTCATCTCTTCCGCAAAAATAATCAAAAAGATCGAAAATCCGCAGTATCACTTCAGTTTTTTATTGAAAATCCGCAGTACTACTTCAGTTTTTCATTAAAAATCCGCAGTATGGAAAGTTTAAGAGAACAAATTCGTCTCTCCACTCCGGAGTTTTAGAACACATACGTAAAGCCGATTGTCTGCTTGCTCTGACACTGTGCCTTATCGCGATACTTGCCACGGGCATGTCCATCAGAACGGAGTTTGAGGTTGAATCCCATCGACACATATTTATTAATGTTGAATTTGCCAGTCAAATCCCATTGCAAGAACAACATATCCTTAAATGGTCCTTTATACGGAAGGAATGATTCAAATCCGGTAGAGATACGCAAATCTTTTGAGAACTGCCACTTCAGATTGGAGTCTATACGGAATCCCGGAGCCGCCTGCATAGTACGTTCTCCCTCCTCATAACCAAATTCCTTAGCATCCAGTTTGTCGCCAAACACCCACGTCCACCTTCCACTTATAGGAGAAGCAAACAGCTCAGCCTTTCCTTTTCGCAGGAAATACATTCCTGGTCCCCAGAACACATCGCTTGGCGACAAAAATGAAGTGGCTGGTGTGCTGGCATTATAAGTGTCGTAACCGGTAAACAGACATGTCTTGATCTTCAAATCCATCAAACCATAATAGAGGCTGTTGTGATTTTGCATTTTATATAGTAAACGGCTATTCGCAAGCAATTCATCCTCATTTACACGGACTGCTCGCAAAGAGTCGTAATCCTGTGAAGTGAACAGGAATCCAAGGACACACGAAAACTTGTTGTTCCATAGGACACGGTTCTTTTCATAAATGGCTTCGTATGCCAACGAGCCAGAAAAAGTCATGTTGTTTTTACCTCCACTTGCCCAGTTGGACACCAAGAAACCGCAGAAATCAATTCCGATTTTTCCTTTTCTATGCCAAGCCTCATTGCCATGGCCTCTCTTCTTGATGTTTAGTTTCAGCTGATGATTATTAGATTCTTCCAATTGGACGTAGCGGATATCCATATCTGAGAAGTCAACGATATTCGGCTCATAATCTTTCAAGCCATAATACGATACAATCAAAGGATTCTCTTGAATAGCAGAATACATCAATCGGTCGTCTATCTCCTTTTTCAGATTGTAGCGACGTGATTTTTTCTCAAACATCGTTAAGCCAGGCAGGTAGACCAACTTGACTGTGTCATCTGAGAAATATGGAGTCAGCACAATACTCTTGATCGTATCGACACAATAAGGCAAAGCATACAATGTGTCCCACTTGATCTGTTTCTTAGTCAGGGAATCTGCATCTCTTCGCGTCTTCTGCACTATTTTCTCGACCCATTGGTTGGCCTGCTTCAACTCAGCGGTAGACATTCTGTCGCCAATTTTCTTCTTGGCATAATACTCCAGCCGCTCAATCTCACGTTTGAGTTCGGCATTCTCAATACGAAGCTGCTCTAGTTCTTTGTCAGAGTCGAGAGACGACTCCATCGCATCTAGCCCCGAATATTTGTTTGAATTGCTGCCATACGCATTTCCATATATGTATCGCATACTACGTTTAGAAAGAGAGTCGTACGCCACCTCGTCGCCAAGCGACTCTTTTTCCAAGACGTATTGTTTCAGCAAATCATATTTGAACCCATCATACGACGCCGGTTTAGACTCACTCATCTGCTGATCAAGATATTCAATCACAATGAATGGGTTATAGTCGTACCGTGTAGAGTCCTGAGCGAAGAGACGCAACGTCGACAGCAGCATGCACAGGAAGCACACCACCTTCACAATAACCACAATCTTTCTTTGTCTTTTCACAATATCACTTTACAATAAACCAGTTGTCTTTCTCTCTTCACATCTCATCTACAGGCAACTGAGCCAAATTATCTTTTATTCTCGGAATACCTCTTTATCACATTGTAAGCCGAATAAATTCCTCGTTCTCCAGCCTTGCTCAAATCTGAAATGCCCTCATCATTTTTGTTGGTATAGATGAAAGTCAGACCACGATTGAAATAAGCCTCTGCCAAGTCCGGTGACAAAGTTAATGCTTTTGTATATTTTACAATAGCTTCCGGGTAATCTTTTAACATAACTCTCACATTTGCCTCATTATAGTAGCAATATGCGAAATCAGGAGCAAGCCGTTCACACTGCTCATAATTGTCGAGAGCCAGTTTGAGGATCGCGCTCTTCATCATTGCGTTTTCATCTCCGTCGCCCAGAGCCTTATATTTCATCACCAACATTTCCGCGATGAAGAAGTATACAAACGGCTCATTCTTGTCGATCTGGACATACGAGTTAAGGTCATCGTAGGCGGCGGCATAATCCTGCACACTCGCATAATCGAGTGCACGGGCAAGAAGTTTGTTTTTGTCCACCCATCCATTCTTGCTGTCGGCACGCCTGATACTTTCAAAATGCTCATATACCTGACGCTCCGAAAGTTTCTCTGTATTCGTCACAAGATACAATTGACGTGGCAGTTTGTAGGTCTGCTCTACATTCTTTATGAAAAGACTGTAAGCCACTCCACCGACCTCCTTCTTTCCTGCATAGTAAGACGGCATATAGTTGGGCTGCAGAGTGATTTCCGCATTCACGTTCTGCACTTTACCGCGATAATTTGTCTTGTATGCCACTCGTCTTTGCTCATCCTCAGGATCAGCCGCAATCAGGCGGTTGTATTTCTTGATACTCTTGTCCTTCTTCTTTCGTGTCTTCAGGCTATCCTGTTTTTCTTCTTTCTGTTTATGTTCAAGCACATACCCAGTGTTGTAGTCGAGTCGGGCTCCCTTTTCATCAAGTCGACGTCGTTTAGCCTCGGCCCTAGCATAATATCCCTGAGCAAAATCCGGATATTCATTAATAATATTGGAGAAATCCTCAATTGCACCTTTATAGTTGCCTATATGGCTGCGTATAATTCCACGGTTGTAGATTGCCATGTCGTTGTCCGGCTCCACAAGGATGACATGGGCGAAATCCTCCTCCGCCCCATTCCAGTTGCCAACCTCCATACGCAGCAGTCCACGGTTGAATCTTGCCACCACATTGTCTTCGTCGAGAGCCACCACAGCGTCATAGTCGGACATAGCACCCTGCAGATCATTCATTTCATAACGCGCGATACCACGGTTGACATACAGATCAGCACGTTTGCCAACAAGACGAAGAGCCTCATCGTAATCTGCCACAGCATCCTTAAAGTCTTTCTTGAGATATCTGATCATACCACGAAAAGCATACGCGTCGGCATCATATTTATCCAACGCCAACGATTTCTCCACATCATCCAAGGCAGCGACAGTGTCGCCAGCCATGATGCTTGATTTCGCGCGATAAATGTATATCGGCCCCTTATTGGTCGTTTTGGGAAGGGCATCAGAAAAAGCCTTTTTAGCCTCATCATACTTTTTCATCTGCACGTAAGCGATTCCCTTGCAGGTGGTGAGTGCCGAATTATACTCGTCGAGCTCCAAGCCCTTGACAAAGTCAGCCAACGCATCCTCGTATTTACCGATATTAAGGCGTGCCACACCACGACAATGATAAGCACTCACAATGAAAGGGTTTCTTTCAAGAGCCAAAGAGCAATCCGCGTCGGCTCCTACATAATCCTCAAGATTGATTTTGGCTACCGCTCGGCAGAAATATGGCTCGGCAAGATAGGGTTTCGCACCAATCACGACATTAAAATATTGCATAGCCAGAACATAGTCCTCAAAATAGAGAGCATTCTTTCCTATCGACATCACACGGTCGGTGTTGATCTGCGATTTTGCCTGCTGAACCGGCAGCAAAATTGAAATCAGGATCAATGCAATTGAGAGATATTTTACGTAAAAGCGATACAAATGCATAAAAAAAGAAGATTTTTTATGATGCAAATCTACAAAAAAATTACGAAACGGGAAAAAAGCAATATATTTGCATGAAAATTCAAATTGTAATTTAGATTTAAATGTCAGATAGAAAAGTAAGAGTGCGTTTTGCACCGAGTCCAACAGGTGCGCTTCACATCGGTGGAGTGCGCACATGCCTATACAATTATTTGTTTGCCAAGAAGCATGGCGGCGATTTGTTGCTAAGAATCGAGGATACCGACAGCACACGTTTTGTGCCTGGTGCTGAGGAGTATATCATAGAATCATTCAAATGGCTTGGAATCAAGTTCGACGAAGGTGTTGGAATCGGCGGTGACCACGCTCCATACCGTCAGAGCGAGCGTAGAGACATCTACCGCAAATATGTCGATATCCTTTTGAAGAGCGGCAATGCCTACATCGCATTCGACACTCCTGAAGAGCTTGAGAAGCTTCGTGCTGAGATTCCTAACTTCCAGTATGACGCGAAGACTCGTTCTATGGGTAAGAACTCACTTACTATGAGCGAGGACGAAGTGAAGGCAAAGATTGCGGCAGGCGAAAAATATGTAGTCCGCGCGAAGGTTGAGCCAAACGAGGATATCGTGATCGACGATATGGTTCGCGGCAAAGTCACAATCAACTCTAACGTATTGGACGACAAAGTGCTATACAAGTCGGCCGACGATCTTCCTACATACCACTTGGCCAATATCGTCGACGACCACCTGATGGAGGTGACTCATGTGATCCGTGGTGAGGAGTGGTTGCCATCTGCTCCACTTCACGTGTTGCTGTACCGCTACTTCGGATGGCAGGACACAATGCCAAGATTCGCCCACTTGCCTTTGCTTCTTAAGCCAGTAGGAAATGGAAAGTTGAGCAAACGTGACGGCGATAAACTTGGATTCCCAGTATTCCCACTACGTTGGGTAGATCCAAAGACAAATGAAGTGTCGAGCGGATACCGTGAGAGCGGCTACTTGCCAGAGGCTGTCGTCAACTTCCTTGCTTTGCTTGGATGGAACCCAGGTCTCGACAGAGATTTGTTCACAGTAGAGGAGCTTACAGAGCTTTTCGACCTTGGCCACGTAAGCAAGTCGGGTGCAAGATTCGACTACGAAAAGGCAAAATGGTTCAACCACGAATATATCATCAAGAAGAGCGACGCCGAACTTGCCGCAATGTACAAGCCACTTCTTAAGGAGAAAGGTTATGAGATCGCAGACGCCACACTTGAACGCATCGTCGGAATGGTGAAGACAAGAATCTCATTCGTGGCAGACCTATGGGAGGAGACAAACTTCTTCTTCGAGGCTCCGACAGAATACGATGAGAAATCAATCAAAAAACGTTGGAAGGAAGAGAGCCCTGCATTGATGACTGAGCTTGGAAAAATCCTCGAAGGCATCAGCGACTTCACGTCTGCCAACATGGAGAAGATAGTGATGGATTGGATTGAGAAAAACGGTCACAACACAGGAACAGTGATGAACTCATTCCGAATCACAATCATCGGCGCGGCACGTGGTCCACACATGTTCGACATCATCGAGATTTTAGGAAAAGAGGAGACATTGCGTCGTCTGAACGCCGCATTGGCTGTAATAAAATAAAAACAACGGGCAGGTCTGAATCCTGCCCATACACCTTCAGACATATTTATGGGAGGGCGTTTACTCTCCCAATTATATTTTTGAATAGGTCAACAAAAAATAAAAAAAGATGATTATTTATAATTTAGCAATTCTTATTTATCAGTTTGGGGTATGGGTTGCCTCTTTCTTCAACGAAAAGGCAAAACTATTCCATGACGGCAGAGTCGACCTACTGAAAAGATTAAAGGGTCAGATCGACGGGAATGCTAATTATATATGGGTTCATGCGGCATCGTTGGGCGAGTTTGAACAAGGACGTCCAATCATCGAACGCATAAAGAAAGACCACCCGGAGTATAAGATTCTGCTGACATTCTTCTCTCCGTCGGGCTACGAAGTGCGAAAAAATTATGACAAGGCAGACATTGTTTGCTACATGCCACTCGACACGATCGGCAATACCAAAAGGTTTCTAGACATCGTGAATCCAAGCATCGTCATCTTCATCAAATATGAATTCTGGATGAACTTCCTGTTCAACCTGAAAAGGCGCAGAATCCCTACATATATAGTGTCGGCCATATTCAGGGAGGAGCAGGCGTTCTTCAAATGGTACGGATTCGTCTACAAGAAAGTGTTGAAATGTTTCAACCGTCTGTTTGTGCAAGACGCAAATTCTATCAATCTGCTCCACTCCATCGGCATCCACAACGTGACAATCGCCGGCGACACCCGTTTCGACCGTGTGTGTGAAATAGTGAAGCAGGCGAAAGAGATTCCGCAGATAGCAGCCTTCAAGGGAGACAAGAAAGTGCTGATTGCAGGCAGTTCATGGCAACCAGACGAGGATCTGCTTTGCGAATATTTCAACAACAACGACGGATTCAAAATGATCCTTGCCCCACACGTCACAAGTGAGGCACATGTGGAAGAGATATGCAAAAAGCTTAACAAAAAATACGCAAGATTCACCAAGTCGACGGAAGAAGAGATAAAGAATGCTGATTGTCTGATCATCGACTGCATAGGAATCCTCACGTCTGTGTATAAATATGGCGACGTGGGATATGTAGGCGGAGGTTTCGGCGTAGGGATCCACAACATCCTGGAGCCCGCCGTCTACGGAATGCCTATATTCTTCGGGCCAAACTACAAGAAATTCCGTGAGGCTGTGGACATGGTGAAATCAGGTGCGGCGTTCCCAATCAACAACAAGCAGGAATTGTTCCCGTTGCTGAACGAGATGTTCGACGAAAAGCAGAACACTCTCAGCAAGACATCAGCCGTGGCAAAAGCTTTCGTGAGAGAGCATTGCGGAGCGACCGAGATAGTGATGAATGAAATTTTCAAAAGTATATAATATGAATAACAAATTTTTAGGACTGATTCTTGGAGCAGGTGTCGCTGCAATGACATCATGCGGAGGTAACGCAGGCAAGAACACTGCCGAGCCTACAGCAGATTCAACAAACACTGTTGATAGCGTAAAAGAGTTCACACTAAACCGTGGTGTTAACCTAGACCATTGGTTGAGCCAGAGAGGTGTGGGTGAGGACATCGATCCTAACTACATCACAAAGAAGGATTTTGAGGTGATCAAAAAACTTGGTTTCGACTTCGTGCGTGTTCCTATCGAGGAGCAGCTTATGTACAACACCGACCTTACTCGCCGCAAAATCGGTTTCGACCTTCTTGACAGCGCTGTGAAATGGTCGGACGAAACAGGACTAAAGATGATCTGCGACCTTCACATCATCCGCTCTTTCCACTTCAACAGCGAGAACGGAGAGGCAAACACATTGTTTGAGAAAGAGGAGGCACAGGACAATTACGTAAAAGTATGGATGGACATTCAGGATTTCTTGAAGAACACTCCAGAAGACAAGGTGGCTTATGAGCTTCTTAACGAGGTGACAACTCCAGATCCTGAAAACTGGAACAAGCTGATAGCAAAGGTTCACAAGGCGATCCGCGCCAACGAGCCAACAAGAAAGATCATCATCGGCTCCAACCACTGGCAGATTCCAAACACATTCCCTGATTTGAAGGTGCCAGAAAACGATAAGAACCTGATCTTGAGTTTCCACTACTACAATCCGAATGTGATCACACACTACCGCGCACCTTGGGCTTCATTCAAAAACTACTCTGGCAAGATCCAGTATCCTGGCGACGTGTTGGTCGACAAAGACTTCTACGCTACAGTGGCTGACGAGAATGAAAGAGAGAATTTGAAGGGCATGTGTGGAGAGTGGAATGCAGAGAGAATGGAGAAAGAGATCTTGATTGCAAAGAACGTAGCTGACTCACTTGGATTGCCACTATTCTGCGGAGAGTTTGGAGTTTATCCATACCACGTGTCACCTGAGATCCGTATCAAATGGTATGAGGACATCATGGAAGTGTTCCGCAAAAACAACATCTCATGCTGTCACTGGGGTTGGAAGAACGACTTCCCTTGTGTAGACGAGAAGACATTGGAGCCTAACGCTATTGCACCAATCATCGCAAAGTGATTTAGGATAAACCCATAAAAAGCAAAGGAGACGCGAGCAATCACGTCTCCTTATTTTATTAATTAGCTATTGGTTCTGTCATAGTTTATGACTGAAAATTCGCCTCTTTTCGTCTGAAAGACGATACCGAGCGAAGCGAGAGTAACCCGTGACGAAATCTCGGGATGATGTGACAATGACAACAAAAAAATATGTGCTCGCCTTACGGCTCGCATTTTAGGAGAGGTTAGGGCGTTCCGCCCTTAACAATCCTCATACTCTATAGCCAATTTCTTTGAAAACTAAACAACTTTCTAACTTGTGCAAATTTCTTAATCGAAGTTTAAACATGTTGAGAAAAACGAATTAAGACAAACTTTCAAATGACGCATTCGCAAATACGGAGCAAAAAATATTTGCCGAAACAATTTGTGTTGTATTTTTAATTTTACTATCTTTGCATCGTGAATGTTATGGTAACGTTCATTTTCTCACTCAATCAATTGGTTCTGTTGGATGAGAAAAGAAAATTTAGAACCATTTTGTTTTATGAAAAATTTAGTCCAAAAGTTAACAGTAGCAGTTGTAACAGTAATGCCTGTTGTTTTGTGTGGTTGTCCGGGAGACAATTGCGTGGATGAAAATGATCCTAAGGGTTTTGTAGTCAAAATGAAAAATGACTATTCAAACAAAGTGTTTGTACGAATGTCTATTAACAGTATTAATAGGGACACCTCCTTTTGTTGTCCCAGAACGGATGGACATACTCTGAAAATCATAGATGAATATTACGATTTACATTGTCATCCTTATGATGCGGCGGCTTACACCTCCATCAACTCAGATGATTGGAACGAATCGATGCAGGATTCGATCTCAAAATATGTAATTGGCATTCATCCATTCGAAGAGGTTTATGCTTACTATAAAAGCTACAGCATAGAAGAGCTTAAGAATATAATTGAACATAATGAGTTAAACAAATTTGAAAGATTAAAATGAAAAAGGCACTTAGTTTTTGTTTAGTTGCTCTTATTTCAGGATTTAGTAACGCAGCAGAATACATACCAAACACAAAATTGCTAGAAAGAACTGAACATACGCCTAAATATTATCCTTACAAAACAATATTCCTACAAACATGGAGAATGTAATGTTTTTCGGAAATAATTTGCGCTTTGTTTTTAGTTTCTATATCTTTGCATCGTGAATGTTATGGTAGCATTCATTTTCTCACTCAATTAATCGGTTCTGTTGGATGAGAAAAGAAATTTTAGAACCATTTTGTTTTATGAAAAATTTAGTCCAAAAGTTAACAGTAGCAGTAGTAGCAGTAATGCCTGTTTTCTTATGCGGTTGTCCGGGTGCTTCCTATGTCGACAATGAACCTGAAGGACCTAAAGGTTATGTGGTAAAAATGAAAAATGATTACTCGGACAAAGTAATAATTCGTATGAGCATTAACTTTGGGGACACGACATTTTGTTGTCCATCGATTAAAAACCATACTACCAAACTAGTTGGCGATTATTACAAATTTAATTGTTCTTCTTACGATGGCATAACATATAGTTCAATAAAATATTATGATTGGCATGACAGTCTAATGGAGGCAATACACGAATACATAATTGACACAAATCCTTTCGATGTTGTATATGCTTACTATGAAAGTTATGATGAAGAGAAGCTTAAGAGTATTATTGAAAATAATGAATTTGGAAAATTTGAGAGAAAAAAATGAAAAAAACACTTGTTTTTTGTTTAGTTTCCCTTATTTTGGGATTATGTAACGCTGCAGAATACATACAAACACCAAATTACTAGTAAGGGATGGGCATGAAGTCAAATGGGGACAAAGCACAAATGAGGATGGCAAATGTTCTCCTTCCTATAATGCACTGTGTCCACGAACAGACAACGAAAAAAACAAAGACAATTGCGAACGTATGCTGGCAGGATGCGGCGCTATAGCGATGGCACAGATCATGTGGAAATGGGCATATCCAGATGAATCAAGATACGGCATTTACGACTGGGATAAAATTCCTGCTGCATTGACTGACGGAAGTTCGATGGATTGTCCTCTGCTCATCCGTAATTGTGGTGACGCTTGCCACATGAACTACCAATCCATTCTTGGATTAGAACCTTCATTTATGACCGGATCATGGGCTACAATATCAAATATTGCCAAAGGATTCGCTGATTTCGACTATAGTGCAAGGATAGTTGACTCTGACGACTGGAAAAAATATGGAACCGCATGGGCAGATCTGATTCGGTCGGAAATCGACTGCGGTCGCCCAGTATTGATGTATGGCAAACATAACATCATCGAAATAAAAGATAAACATTATTTCGTGATCGACGGATATTCGATGACCGACAAAAATCTCTTTCATGTGAATTGGGGATGGAAAGGAAAATATAATGACGAATATTATAATTTGGAGAAATGCGGATATTCCAACGGACAGAAGATTATCATCGGAATTGCTCCGAAATATTCTGGCAAAGCTGCATATCCTAAAATAACCGTTGAAAAAGAAAATGATATAATAACACGAAATTGTCTCGACGGAGCAAATGATTTTCTTCGCTTCAAAGTGGAAAATGCAGACTCATACGAATGCCATATTTACACTTCAGAATATGCAATACAAGACAAGAAACACGTGTGGGCAACTGCTGGAATTGTGAAAAATGGATATGCAGATGTCTGGGATGGACATGCATCATATTATGACAACACCCAATACATTTATGAGGTCACATTCAAAAACAGTCACGGACAAACTAAAATGGCAAAAGGATATGTGGTTGTTCATTATGGTGAATGTCCATCATATGATCCTGTCGCTCATTTTCCAGTATCCTTTGAAAAAGAGTCTGATTATGTTTCTCCGAAATGCTCAGAAAAAAGAAACAACTATCTACGCTTTAAAGTGAAGAATGTGGATTCATACCAATGTAAGATATATAATCAGTCTGGGGAACTACTTTTGACAAATGCAGGAGATGTGAAAAGTGACTATGCGTACATGTGGGATGGATCTCCAGACTCTTATTATCCGTCAGGATCGTATAGGTATGAAGTCACATTCAAAAACTATCACGGAGCATCCACATCGACAAATGGAACTGTGGATTATTACCCATATTATTGTCCATCAGATTTTCAAACAGATATACTAACAACAGCGTCTGAAACAAACAGACCTGTGATCTCACCGAATCCGACAGATGAAAATTCAACTGTCACATCAGATTCGAAGATTCTTCACATTGAAATATTTGATGTCAGTTCAAGACTTTTGCTATCTGAAACTCCAAATTCAAATTCTTATACTATAGAGACAAATGGATTTGGCAAAGGTCTTTATTTAGTCAGGACAACAACAGAAGATGGCGTTTACGTGGATCGCCTTATGGTGAAATAAGACACACGACCAAATTACTCCATTTTTTTGACACGCATAAAAAACGGCAACCGTAGATTCCATAGGTTGCCGTTTTTGTCTAAGCAAAATATATCTGATCTATTATTTGTCTTTCCCCGACTTTCCTGCCTTGTAGACATTATACTCATGGACAATATCCTTCATATCATGCAACGTCAGTTTTCCTTCACGTATCTGCTGACACAATTCCGGATAGTCGCCAAACAGATTTTCATAAACTTTGTCAAGACAGTCTTCCTTCGTCTTGTAAGACATTTCTTTTGAAAAAGTTCTCTTCTTCACACTGATTGCCATGCCCATAAACACTCCGTAGTCCATATCTTTTTTCCGGCATATATATCGATTGTATGTGCCCACACCTAAGACAGTGGTACTATACAGACAGACATCCCCATATTCCACCACACTATACCTCAGATGCTTCAGCTCTTTGTTCTTACCACTCAAGTAATCCTTATAATTCAAATAACCGACATTTTCAACAATGTAAACATCACCGTTGTCAGCAGGCATGACAATACTATGTATTTTTTCCGGATCCATTTCTTTAATTTTGTCTTTCTCAGAAAGACGGTAGTCTACGGGAGATGAATACAACAATGAGTTACAATTGATAAAGCATTCCATTTTTTCGCCATTCTTCAAGTGGATGACTCCAGGGCTAAAATACACTGTTTGATTCTGTGCGTTAGCGACAAACGCACTGATGCAACTGAAAATAAACGCTAAAATAAGTCTCTTATAATTCTTCATAATCTTCACAATATTAAACAACTATTATTTGCCTGATTTTCCTGCCTTGTAGACATTATACTCATGGACAATGTCCTTCATGTTTTGAATCTTCAGTTTTCCATCTCGTATCTGCTGACACAATTCCGGATAGTCGCCAAACAGATTTTCATATAGTTTATCAAAATCCCCCTTCGTCCTATATAAATATTCCGATGATCCGATTCCTTTCGCAACTATTGCCGCATGTCCTACATACACTCCGTAGTCCATATCTTTTTTCCTGCATATATAACGTTCAGCATTTGCAATTTGCATATTGGATACAATAGCACAATATAGGCAGATGTCCCCATATTCCACTAAACAATACCTTTGATGCTTTATCTTCTTGGCAGTACCTTTCAGGTATTCCTTATAATCGACAAAACCGACATTTTCAATGAGATAAACACCACTTTCTTTTTCCATATCGGGCAAAACAATGCTTTGTATTTTTTCCGGATCCATTTCTTTCGTTTTGCCATTAGGGGAAAGACGGTAGACTACAGGGGATGACAATAACAAAGTGTTATCCGCCATCTCGCATTCAACTTTTTCGCCATTCTTCAAGGTGATTACTCCAGCCATAAACTTCGGCGGATAATTCTGTGCGTTAGAGACAAACGCACTGATGCAACAGAAAAGAAAAACAAAAAATAATTTTTTCATATCCATACTCATAAATTTTATCGTTGATAATTATCATGAAAAGGCTGACATAAAAGAAAGCCACAGAGACATGGCGAACACCGAGAAATCAAAAAAAACCAAAATCTTTGTGACAAAATCGTAGGGGCAGGTTTCAAACCTGCCCACAACTAGAAATAAACATTCTTTGATCTTTCAGCCTATTAGTCGAAGGCATAACCAATTCTCAAAACGAAGTATTTCAATTTATCCAGGGAATTGTCGGAGAGATCACTCAAGATCTTTTTACGGTTGATTCCTCCACCAATGTATAGGATATTATCATCAGTAAACATAAAGCCGACATTGAATGTTGCCTCCACACAAGCGATGAATCCCATATCATGGTCACTGTCTTCCAAAAAATTGCCTATTCCGTTTCTGAATCCAATCTGTGCCTTCACATCCGGAGCAAAATAAATTCTGTTGACCGCCATCGGACACTGAGCTCCAAAACCAGTGACAAGACTAAAATACTTTAGATCCGTAGTGGTTTCTTCAATTGTTGGGTTGCCCGTATCATAATTATCCATATTATAATAGGTCTCCGTGGTGTGTCTCTCCATCATTCCGTAATCAAATGACGCATTCCAATTCACAAAACGAGAAAAGAAATGGGCATAGCTCACTCCAAATTTGATTTTATCTTTATAAGACGCCGTACTATTCCAGACATTATCACCAAAATAATAAGTGTCTGTCAACGGGAACATAAAATCCAAACTGACATTTCCATATCCATCCAAATCAAGCACACGGAAGCCCGACTCCACAGTCCTTTTGCCATTGACATCTGTTTTAATGATATCCGTTGACGCCAACTGCCAGCCATCGTAGTTTTTCTCCCAACTGCTGGTGTATTCTTTCTTTCTATAAGTGAAAGTGACGGTGCCGGAATCTCCATTTGTGGAGATGCTGCCGACTTTCAAGTCAGCAGGGGTTCTTATCTGTGACTTGATATTGTCTGCCACCATAATCTTCAGACCATCTATAGCATCACCGTCTCTCAACGAATTATTGGCATTTGTTGAGATATTTTTAATCATCGCAGTCAATTGATCCTCCGATAAAGAAGTGGCCATCTTGTTGGAAATAAAATTCGACATATCAAGACTTGATTTATTGAACGACTCAATAAATTTCTCCACCTGATTCTGGAAACCTTCGTCATCCCCTTTTTTTGACGCACTAACAGTTCCGACATTGTTCACCACATTAAGGATATCCTTCGTCATAAGAGAGAAGTTGGCATTTTCACGATGGAAAGCCTTCCATGTGTTCATACCCACCACCTTATATTCTTTCAAGGCGACGGATTTGTCCTTTGTGTTTTCCTTCAACACCAGCAACGGTCCGCCAGAGCTGCCCGGATCCACCTGCGCTGTATGCTGGATGACAGCTATATGCACGCTGTCTGTGAGCTCCATATTTACGAAATTATCGTTAGACACGATACCGTTACCCAACTGCCATGCAGGTTCGTCGCCCAATCCTGGGAATCCTGCCGACCATACACTGGTACCGTCTACAACACGCTCAGTATCAAAAGAAAGAGGCACATAACTTGTCTCTGAAGCAGGAAATTCCACAACAGCAATATCGGTAGAGTCTGATTGAGCGATCACTCTACAATTAGGAATTGTTTTGTCTCCGCTTTCACCTTTGAATGTCAGCTGAACAGACTTTGCGTCCTTAACCACATGTTTATTGGTAATGACATATAACTTTCCATTCTCCGTCTTACAAAGGAAACCTGATCCAAAACCGCCTACGCCCTTTCGCAATTTACGGGCTGCGGACATATAAGAATTTGAGAATAAAGTAGAAGCTGTTTTTTCGAATGCCTCTGTTTCAGCATCCGAATAAATTTGTTTTACCACACAGACACTCTTTTTCAAATCTTGTTGCGCATTAATTGATGTAAATATACCACACACGCATAATGCAGATAGTAAAATTTTCTTCATCTATTTCTTTTTTGAGGAATTTATGATCATTCCATTTTCGATTGAATATTTTTTCATCAACAAAAATATCAAAATTTGATTTCACAAAGCAAATTAGCTGTCATTTTTTTATGTTTGGGTTCTAGCATATAAGAAACTGCTCAAATTTAATTAACGTGATTATCATAAACGTTTCCAAATAGTCAATCAATCCCATGATCGTAGGGGCAGGTTTCAAACCTGCCCGCAATAGAAATAATGATCAAACAGAAACCAGTGTCAACAATAATTTATTTTTGAGGATTACAAAGGGTGTTCCTCCATTAACAATCATCGACTATAACCAAATCTAAAATTAAATTTGAACAGATTCTGAGTAATGTTAAAAAAACAGCACCTTAGAAACCAATTGATTATCAACATCTCATAAAATATAATTTCCTTTTATTATAAGAAAAAATATCTTGTTAAGAATTTTTAGCATTTTTTTTTGTGTTTATTGTTTGATTGTATGTTTTTGTTTTTTAGTTTTGCATTCGGAATGGGAATAAAAGAAATGAAAACCTTATTCCAAAGATTTGAAATTATTAACTAAAATATTTTACAAAATGAAGAAGATTTTTAATCTTGCAGTTATCTTGGCTACACTTATGGGTGCAGCAACATTCACTTCTTGTGATGACGATGAGGACGATGTAATCAACGACTTCGAGGAGTACGGTGACGCAAAGGCTCAGGTTTATGTACAGGCTGGTCAGAAGTATCAGGCAGTTCAGGCTGGTACAACAGCTTTCACTTTCGATGTAAAGTCTACTCAGGGTACAGTAGCTGGTACAGACCAGGTTGTTACTTTCAAGATTGAGAAGAAGGGTAAGAACCAGGAGGTTACTCTAGGTGATGCATCTCCACTTTGCTCATACCTAGCATGGACAGAGGCTGATGGTTTCAAGGCTGTTAACAAGGCATACGCTGACGAGCACGCATCTGAGATCGTTATGGTTCTTGCAGGAGCTTCTAACAAGAGCGGTCAGTTGTTCATGATCACAACTCCAACAATCAACAACACACTTCAGGCTAATGGTGCTGTTGATACTCAGTTCCGTGTAAAGACTAAGTAATTGTAAGACTAAGTCTGAAAAAATAAAGAGCTGCATCCTATGGGTGTGGCTCTTTTTAAAATTAAGAAAATAGGATTATGCCAACATTATTGATATTATTTGGGTTGAGGTTTTTCTTTTATTCCGAAGACCACGAGCCAATGCATGTTCACGTACAAAGAGATAACAACACTGCCAAATTCGATTTTTCTGGAGACGAAGTCTTTCTAGTATACAATCACGGACTAAGCAACCAGGACATAAAAAATGCAAGGAAAATCATTGTAGAACACAAAGAAGAGTTCTCCAACAAATGGAAAGCCTACTTTGAAAAATGACACTCGTATGGAAAAAATAGAAAAAGTGTGGTTTGAAGATGATAAAATATTCATAGAAACCAACGAAAACAAAAAATATAGCATACCGTTAGAGGTGTTTCCTACTTTGAAAGATGCTTCTGCAAAAGAGCGGGACAATTTCTATATATGGGATGATGCACAATCAATAAGATGGGAGTATCTGGATGAAGACATTCACATATCTTCCTTTTTCAAAGAGTACAAGCTCAATCCACAAAACCCAGTTGCAAAACTATTCAATGATTTTCCTCAGTTGAATGTGGCAGAAGTAGCAAATATGATTGGAATACACAAAAATTTGCTCGCCCAATATATTTATGGAGTAAAAACACCAAGCGACAATATGATGCAAAATATCAAAGATACATTGCATCTTATCGGCAGAAGATTATTAGCGATTCAATAAAATCACTATTTTTGCTTATCTATCAGACATACAATAAATATTTACAATTATGGGAACAGCGACAAAAAACATCAGCGTCGACCTGCCAATCGACGACATCGACAGAATTGGCAGACTTGCACGCGAGAAAAAAATGAGCGTCAGCAAGTTCATTTCCAGTTTGATAAAAAAAGAATCAAAGACTGAGGAAGAGAAAAGATGGGAAAAATTCACATCGAAATGTGAAAACATCAAAAAATGGGCAAAGAATCAAGGGATCACAGAGCAAGACATTGAAGAAGCAATTAAAGAGGTCAGAAAAAAAATGAGAATTGTTATTGATACAAATGTCGTCGTCTCTGCCATCGTATTCGGAGGACAACCTTGGAAACTTATAAAATGTCTTACCAACAGTGATTTGGATGCATATGCTTCTATTCAGATTGTAGAAGAATACAAATCCACTTTATTAAGGTTACTCAAAAAGTATCCCGAAAAAGAAATTCACACTACAATGGAAGAATTCGAAAAGTACATACATGTTCTCCCCTCCCACAGCCACATTGAAGCTTGCAGGTATCCCGACGACAACAAGTTCATCGAATGTGCAATAGACAACAGATGCATTTATATAGTGAGTGGAGATAAAGACCTTTTAGTATTAGAACAGTATGAAGATATCGGCATTTTGACAGTATCGGAATTTTTGGAACAGTACGAAAAGAAACGACACAAAAACAGCACAAAAAACTGACAAAGCACCTTCTTTTCATATCATTTTGACAAAAAGAGCGATAAATCCAAACAAAAAAATCATTTTGCACGAATAACGGCTTTTTATCAAGTCTCAAAAATCATTTTGCACGTTTTTTTATATTTTTTGTGACACATTGTCAATCAAAAAGCCATGTTTTAGATTAAATGTGCATAAATATTTTCATTTTGATATAAAAAAAGATTAGAAAAAAATTTCAAAGTCAGAAAAAAAATGTAATTTTGCAACGTCTTTTTAACAGAAAGACGACAAAAAAGGTAATAAAAAATTTAATATAATCAGTTTAGTATGAGAAAACATATCTTCAACGCTGGTCCATGCAAGTTGTCAGACAGAACTTTGACAAACACTGCTAAGGCTGTGCTAGAGATGGGCGAGACAGGTCAGTCTGTACTTGAGGTATCTCACCGTTCAGCAGATTTTCAGAAGGTTTATGATGAGACAGTAGCTCTAATGAAAGAGGTACTTTCCATTCCAGACAACTACTCCGTTATCTTCGTCGGTGGTGGTGCAAGCTTGCAGTTTGGCATGATCCCTTTCAACTTCTTGAAGACTAAGGCTGCATACGTTAACACTGGTGTATGGTCGAAGAAGGCTCTTAAAGAGGCTGAGCTTTGGGGAGAGGTCGTAGAGATCGCTTCTTCAGCAGACAAGAACTTCACATACTATCCAGAGCCAAAGAGCATTAAAATCCCTGCTGATGTAGACTACGTTCACATCACATCTAACAATACTATCCGCGGTACTGAGATTTTTGAGGATCTTGATTCTCCAGTTCCACTAATCGCCGACATGAGTTCAGATATCGCTTCACGTCCACTAGACGTTAGCAAGTACTTCATGATCTACGGTGGTTGTCAGAAGAACCTTGGACCTGCAGGTGCTACATTCGTAATCATCCGCAACGATTTCGTTGAGAAGGTAGCAGACCGTAAGATCCCTACAATGCTTAAGTACTCTACTCACGTAGACAACGGATCTATGTTCAACACTCCTCCATGTGTATGTATCTACGCTATCCGCGAGACTCTACTTTGGATCAAGGAGAACGGTGGTGTTGAGGGTATGGAGAAGCTTGCAATCCAGAGATGCGACGCTCTATACAACTTCCTAGAGAACTCTACTGTGTTCACTCCAGTTGTTGAGGCTGGCTCACGTTCAAGAATGAACGTTCCATTCCTTCTTCGTGGCAAGTATGCTACAGAGGCTCTTGAGAAGACATTCCTTGAGTTCGTTAAGACTAAGAACATCGTTGGTGTTAAGGGTCACCGTCTAGTTGGTGGATTCCGTGCTTCTATGTACAACGCATGTACAATGGAAGACGTGAATGCTCTTATCGCAGCAATGAAGGAGTTCGAGGCAAAAGTAAAATAAATCATCTATATGGGCTCACGGTTGTGCGTCCATTAAATGAATTGATAAATTTGGTAGAGACGCACGGTCGTGCGTCTCCACGTTTTAATAGAAAAAATCATGGCAAAAGTATTAATCGCAACAGAGAAGCCTTTCGCAGCAGCAGCTGTAGAAGGAATCAAGAATATCATCAGCGGCGCTGGTTTTGAGATCGCTGTTCTTGAAAAGTATACAGAGAAGAAGCAGCTTCTTGAGGCTGTAGCTGATGTAGACGCAATCATCATCCGTTCAGACATCATTGACGCAGAGGTGATGGATGCAGCTAAGAACCTAAAGATCGTTGTTCGCGCAGGTGCTGGTTACGACAACGTTGATCTTGAGGCAGCAACAGCTCGCAAGATCGTTGTAATGAACACTCCAGGACAGAACGCCAACGCAGTAGCTGAGTTGGTACTTGGTTTGTTGGTTTACGCTGTACGTAACTTCTACAACGGCAAGAGCGGTTCAGAACTTCTAGGCAAGAGGCTTGGTATCCTTGCATTCGGTAACGTTGGTCGCAACGTCGCTCGCATCGCTAAGGGCTTCGGCATGGATGTATACGCATACGACGCATTCTGCCCAGCAGATGTAATCGAGGCAGCTGGTGTACACGCAGTAAAGAATCAGGAAGCATTGTTTGAGACTTGCGACATCGTGTCTCTACACATTCCTGCTACTCCAGAGACTACAAAGAGCATCAACTACGACCTATGCAGCAAGATGAAGAAGGGAGCTATCCTTATCAACACTGCTCGTAAGGAGGTTATCGATGAGGCTGGTTTGTGGAAACTTATGGCTGAGCGTGCCGACCTTAAGTATATCACAGACATCATGCCAAAGGCAGACAAGGAGTTCAAGTGCTTCACAGGCCGTTACTTCTCTACACCAAAGAAGATGGGTGCTCAGACAGCTGAGGCAAACACTAACGCTGGTCTTGCAGCTGCAAACCAGATCGTTGACTTCATCAAGAACGGTGTGACTAAGTTCCAGGTCAACAAGTAAAAAACGCTGACGTTAAAACCGACGTCGACACCATACAAAGCCGCAATTCATCTTATGGGTTGCGGCTTTTTATTAATGTGAAATAAATCGCTTACTTTGAAACCTCATACTTATAATAAAAATCATGGACAATTCCTTTCTCATTGTCGTTTATATACTTTTTATCACATTGGTAACAGTATGCTTATTTTCAAACATCGATTATTTATATAAAAAGTTGCTGCTCACATTTCACCATTTTGGTGAGTATATAAGAGAGGAAGAGACTGGAGAAAAAGAAAAATACAAAGACTACAGATACTGTATTCTTGTGTTGCTTGCAAAAGTAATGAAAGCAGACGGAGATACGATGGAATGCGAATTAGACCGCGTGAAATCCACAATCCGCAGATATTATAAAACAAAAGAAGAGCAATACGAAGCGTTTAACACATTCAAATCCATATTAGATGACAATAATTACTTCTCTATTTGGAGTTCTCTCAACACCCAATTTGATTACACCGCAAAGTCGGAACTCATAATGGAGCTGCTGGCTGTGGCGTATTCCGACAACAACCTGAAATACGCTGAAGAAAAAGAGATTCTTCATATTGTAAGTCAATTGCGTATAACTTCAGATGAATATAAGAGTATATATTCCATTTTCATAGAGAAATACAACAAAGGATTCTACAGTGAGAACAAGAGCCAAAACGAAAATAGAAAAGATCATTATTATAAAAACAAGAGGAACACAGAAAATCCGATCACAACAAGACTAACAAAGAATATTCTCACAATTCTCGTCAAATATCATCAAAAGAGAAAAAATCGTATGCGATTCTTGGAGTCACTCCGGACGTTTCTTTTGAAGAACTCAGAAAAGCATACCGTGCTTTGGCAATAAAATACCATCCCGACAATGCGTCTAATCTAGGAGACAAGGCTATCCGTCAGGCCACAGAGACAATGAAGCAGATTAATGCGGCGTGGGAGACGGTGAAGATGGCGAGAGGGATTAAATAAAATGCCTTATTTTTTATATATTTGCGGTGTCTATCTTCATGTCGTAAATGACGTTGCAGATTTGATGAAAACTTGATATAAAAAAGATGGAATACAATCATATTGATTTACTTATAAACCAAATATACAATGGCACAAGAAACATTCCTCGATTTAATCAACAAGAGCATGCAGGAATCTGCTCAGCTGGTCCGCTCCTCATTGGGGCGCTCATCGTATGTGACAACGCGAGAGAAAGCCTTGAAGCAAGTTGCAATGCTTCAGGCAGCCAAGGATCACCAGCAAACTGGAAAATAGACGAGACTCAGGAGCACGAATTACAATGTTGGGCGGAAGCTAAAGGAGTTTGGATACCTAATTCTGAACAAATGCTTTGCCAGAGTTTTGGAGACAAGATTGCAGAAGGAGCGGAAGCAAAAGTATACTATAAGACTGGCGACACTCACGTCGTCAAACTTAGGACTTCCATTTACGCTACGTTAGAAAGAGCATTGGAGGCTATTGCTTTGCACAATGCACTTTTCCCTGAGACAATAATGCGAATTGTAGGATTTACACGAGATGATGATGAATTGTTTAGGATAATTTTAACACAGCCATATATTGAGTGTCAACGGTTGGCATCAAAGGAGGAAATTGATAATATGGTAGTGTCGAAAGGGTTTCAAGACAATGGCGACGGGAAAGGAATCAATTATATTTCAGACCATTTGCATTTAGAGGATATGCATCCAGCGAATGTATTTATTGAGCCAAACACTGGATTACCCGTTTGTATTGACTGTATTGTGAAATTCCGTAGATGATAATGGGCAATCCGTCAGGCCACGGAATCCATGAAACAGATCAATATGGTGTGGGAGACGGTGAAGATGGTGAGAGGGATTAAATAATGTTGAATTATAAATTATATATGCTAAATTCGCAAATCAAGGTTTTGACTTGAGAGACAATTCATTTGTAAAAAACAAAATTGTGACATGAATAATAAACGTCTATCTATAAGCATTTGTATATTCATAATTAGCATTTTAAAAATGGGGGCTCAGACACTAAATGAAATTTGTGAAATAGGGTTGCCAGTCATCATAATCAATACAGTAAATTATGAAGAGCCTACTTGCGAGTTTGTGACATCACCAGAGGGTGCTACAGGAGAATCTATCACAAATGCCACCAAAGTTCCCTGCTCCATAACTATCCGTCTGCATGATGAAATTCTATACGAAAGTGGCTTATACAAAGCAGACACGTCTGGTGCGACCATAAAGTTACGTGGCAACACAAGTACAAAACTGCGAGCAAAGCCATATAAATTGAAATTAGAAAAGAAAGCAGATCTTCTCTTACGTGACGACGACGATAAATATAAGGATAAAGAATTCCTATTACTTCTAGCTTACAATAATTTTTTAAGGACACACATAGGTTTTACACTAAATGAAATCATCGATATGCCATACAAGCCTGAATTCAAGCCTGTCAACGTCTTTATTAACAATAAATATCGAGGATTATACTACCTGACTGAATCAGTAAAAAGAAATAAAGACTGCAGAATCAACGTCGACAAAAAGACCGGCTACATTTTTGAATATGACGCATATTGGTGGAATGAAGACTATTACATCGATACCGAATTCAGCAACAAAAAAATGAAATTCACGCTAAAATATCCCGACACCAATGATATAACAGAGGAACAAAAAACATATATAGAGCAATGGTTGAAAGAAATGCAAAATGCCGTCATTAACGAACAGAGTGAAGATTATTTATGTTTGGACACTTGTGCCCGTTGGATACTCGCTCAAGATTTTCTTGGAATATCAGACGGAGCAGGCAGCAACCTTTTCTTTGCCAAAGCAAACAACACATCAGAATCGAAGGCATACCCCGCGACTTTATGGGACTTCGACTGTATATGCAGAAATGAAAACGAATGGAGCTCAGCTCACAAAGGCGATTATTTTTTCAAATATCTATTCGACAACGATAAGAACAGCTCTTTTATTACAGCATATTGCAAAGAGTGGATCAAATTTGTCGACAACCAAGTGACAGAAAAACTTATTCAGGCAATCAAAGAGTATGCAGATTCTGACGAAGGGAAAGCGTTTGAAAAATCATACAATCTCACTTCCAGTTCATACAATATCAACATTCCCACATGGAGCATTACAGAGCAGACAAAAATATACGAAGAATGGTTTACTACAAGAAAAGAATGGATGGACAACACTATAAATGATCTATATCCTGAGATAATAGACATGTTGCAAGACGAATCTAAGACTTACAACATTTCTTTCAGAAGTCCATTCTACAAAGACAACAACGATTCCAACTATAACGCTTATGATATTTTAGGGAAAAAAGTTCCATCTACTCATAAAGGTATAAAAATCATAAACAGAAGAAAAGTCATAATTCAGGAATAAAAGATTCACCATAAATATCATATCAAGACTGAATTTTAGTATTTAATAATTAGCTATAATTTTCCTTTTATTACTAATTTTGCACCCAATTTAAAACAAGCACTACCACCTCAGATGAGGACAAATAAAATTAAATGCTAAAATGGATCAGAATTATTCTGCAGCGGAATTGCGTCTGGCGAAGAATCATGCCCGCTACGCACTGATGACAATGTATTTCTTCGCAGGTTTCACATTCGCCACCCTATTCTCACGAATGCCTGCGCTGAAAATCATCTACGATTTCAATTTCACCGGACTTGGTCTGATGGAGCTTTCCATGTCGATTGGCGGACTGCTCATCATGCCTGTCTGTTCAAATCTTGCCAACCGTTATGGGAGCAAGAATCTGACGTTGATGGGATTCGTCGTGGCGACGCTGTTCGCTCTGATTCCGATCATGCCGTCGAAATACCTTCTTTTCCCTGTATGCATGGCATATGGCATGTTCGTCTCTCTTTTCGACATAGCGATCAATGGCAATTCCATCCTGGTAGAAAAAGCCTACAAACGTAGTATTCTTAGCAAATTCCACGCCATATACTACGTCGGCACACTTACCGGAGCTCTCGTCGCTATACTATTTCTCTCTTTCGACATTCCTACGTGGGCTCATTTCTCCACTGCCTCGGCTTGCATATTCACCGAGCTTATCCTTCTACGTCGGTTTATGATCAGGGAAAGACCTAAAAAGAATCCAGCTGACAAGAAATTCCGTCTTCTTTTTCCAAAAGGGATATTGCTGCTGATCGCATTCTTCGCTCTGTTCAGCCGAGTAATCGAGGGTGTTGTGTCGACGTGGAGCACAACCTACATGAACGAAGTGATCACTCTACCGCAGAATCTTGCACCAGTAGGTTTGGCTGTCTACGCATCCTTCATGGCAATCGGTCGTTTCATGGGAGACATCGTGAGAAGCAGGTTTTCAGAGACATTTATATTAGTTGTCTGCAGCGGAATCACAATCATAGGATTGGGAATGTTCGCAAGCGCGGCATCTTTTGGCGACGCTGCATTTACCATCTCTGTAATTGCTCTATTCATCACCGGCATAGGTATGAGTTGTGTGGTGCCGATCATCTACAGCCAGGCGGGAAGCCAACCAGACGTCACTCCAGGAGCTGGAATAGCCATGGTCAACACAATAAGTGGCACCGGATTCCTGTTCGGACCATTCATGATCGCCAACATCGCCGATGCTTTCGGATTGAGAGTGTCGTTCATCTACGTCTGGACTCTGAGCATCGCCATGGGTATTCTTGCGACAATATTGTATAAATTAAAAATGCGAAATGAGAAATGCTAAATTGAGGGCAAACTTGTAACCACAATGCGAAATGAGAAACTAGACAACGCAAAATTATAAAACGAGCACGTCATATTTTTTTCTCTTTCGTCATCTTTTTTTATTTTTGTGATAAATGAGTTTGTTCAAGATGACCGTTTTCAAGAAAATATTGACATGCATGGTGATGCTTTTCGCTATTGTAGGAGCAAAGGCAGAACGGCTATTGTTTGCCCACTACACAGTGGAAGATGGGCTCTCAAGCAATTCTGTGAATGCAGTAAGTCAGGACACAAATGGATTCATCTGGATAGCCACACGTTTCGGAATCAGCCGTTTCGACGGTGTGAATTTCAAAAACTACAGTTCATTCACTGATTCCGTAATGTTGAGAAATGACATTTATTACACATTCCTTCTGCCTGATGGCAAACCATCTTTTTCCAGTTCAAACTCTGTTTTATTCTCATACAATGAGCAGACCGACTCGTTTGAAGACATTTCGTCTTTTCTCCCCAATGACACATACAAACACGATCTAAAAGGATTTTCTTCCCAGCCAAACGGTGAAAATCTTCTTTCCACAGCATGCGGATTGTTTGGTTTTGACAATATGACAAATAAGTTTCACCGCGTCGCTCCAAACTATGCCCAACACGTACTTGACGTTTGCGTCGACAAATTTGGGCGTTACTGGGTAGGACACTACGAAGGGCTATCCATTCTTGATAAAGATGGCAATGAACTATATGTGCTACTTAAAGGTCATCTTGTTTCGGAGCTACATTCTCTCGACAACAACCATATACTTATCTGCTCCACTGTGGGAGGATCATGGATTGCAGAAATCGACGGAGAAAAGAGCGAGCCTGTTATAAAAAAAGTCGACACTCCTTTTGATGACGTCAGCGCAGTGGCATCCGACAAACAAGGAATACTTTGGATCGGCACACTGAATGACGGGCTTTGGAAATGCAAGTTCGACGGTACGACTTTTAAATATGACAAGATTATCCCATTGAACGAGCGAGAAGATGCCCTCGCTAAAATATCATCATTGTTTGTTGATAACAACGGAAATGTTTGGGTGCCCACACAAAGTTCAGGAGTATGGCGAACCACCTCGATAAGCGACTACACATATATAAAATCGAAAGATGTAGGCATTCCCCAAGCTGTGGGAGCATCTTTCTGTGAGACAGACGACGGTGACGTGCTGATGGGCACCGACGGATGCGGAATGGTATTGTTGGATTCTGATTTTCAGGTGAAACGAAACATATCTGGATTGTCATCAAACAGTGTGCTGACAATTGTAAAAGAGAAAGACGACTATCTGATAGGCTATTGGGGCGGAGAAAGCAACCGTTACAACATAAAGACAGGGGATATATCCAAAATCATTTATAATGGGATAGAAAATCCACGCCACACGACAAAAAATATCTGTCGAATGGCAGATGGGGCAATTTATATATCAGCTGCAGGCGATGGTGTTTACCGTGGGAAAAATGGCAAATGGGAAAAACTTGTTCTGACAGATTCCGCAATGAGCAATTATCCTGATGTTTGGGTGGAAGGCACATATCAGAAACCTGATGGGAACATTGTCATATACACAGCCAGAACCATCTGGAGCAACAGATCCGGCCGATTCAAGCCATTGCTCCCCGACGTCGACAAATCTATGTCTAGCAACCCTTTGCACGTGAACCAATGCGTAGCCGACTCAGGCAATACATTATTCGCAGCCACCAACAAAGGCATTTACTGTTTTGACAAAGATGACATATGTCTCGGCACAATTAATTACATTCCTATGGGAGAATATGCGTCTGTGCTGATTGACAAAAACAATGTTTTATGGGCCAGCGGATCAAACGGAATTTTGGCAATCGACACAAAGAGAATGACATACGACCGTATGCTTCCCACTAACGCCATTCCATCATACGATTATTTCACTGGCAGAGCTTGTCTGCAGACTCGATCAGGCGACATCTACTTTGGATGCAAAGATGGTTTTGTTTGTATCCAACCCAATGTGAAGAGTTCCGAGAAGATCGAACACATGACATTCTCACATCTCAGCATCCGAGGAAAAACAGTGCCAGTGGGAAGCGACATCCTTCCATATCCATTGAAATCAATGGACAGGTTGAATTTATCATACAATCAAAACAGATTTTCTATAGGATTCGACTGGGTGGATTTCTCTTTGACAAACAATCTTGTGCCCAAATACCGTATTCCAGAAATCGGTATGGATTGGGAGAGTCTAGGCAACAAACGCAGTATAGACATCACGTATCTTCCAGCTGGTGATTTCACTGTTGAATTGGCGGCATTCTCAGGCGGCAAAGCTGTACAGACGATTTCTCTTCACGTCTCCATATCATCACCATGGTGGAACAGCATATGGTTTTACTGCCTAACTTTCTTCTTATCATGCGTTTTACTCTATATTTTATATCGATTAAGAACGAGAAGACTTGAGGAGCACCGTCGACAGCTACAACAGATGGTGGATGAAAGAACTCGTGACCTGAACAATGCCAACATACTATTGTCAGAACAAAAGTCGGCTATCGAGGCCAGAAACGAAACCCTGTTGGCGACATTGAAGCAAAAAGATCAGATGGTGGCAGTGGTGGCTCACGATTTGAAAAATCCGATGTTTGCCATCGTATCCACTTTAAAACGTATGTTGTCGCATATCTACACACAGGCCGAACAACAACGACTGCTCTCAAAATTGGCAGCCGAATCTGAAGGTTTGCAGAAACAGATGGTCTCTCTTTTGCAATGGGCAAACGGAGATGTCGCGCTCTCCACATACCATCCGTCGGCTATAGATGCAAACGAACTGGTGAAAGAGGCTATCTCATTATTGGAAGGTCTGGCGGGAGAAAAGGAGATCAAATTGCGTCAAGACGGAATGACACAATATGCCACATGGTGTGATTCACGCATGTTTTCAGCCATCATTCGCAATCTGATAACCAACGCAATCAAATTTTCTTCCAAAGGAAGCGAAGTATCCGTAGATTTGACAGAGGCCGAAGAGTATTCGATTATTAAAGTGACAGACAAAGGAGTCGGAATGTCACAAAATAAAGTGAACGAACTTCTGTCGGGAGAAAATATAACGTCAACATCAGGCACAGAAGATGAGGTCGGCTATGGATTCGGATTCAGAATCGTGCTTGATTACGTTCATAAAAATAAAGGGACACTTAATATAGAAAGCCAATTGCAGGACGGCACCACAATATCCGTTTCACTGCCAAAATGTCCGGATGAGAAATTGGAATTGCTTTCTGATGAGAAACAGGATGTAGAGTTGACAATAAATAAGGAACTGCTTTCAGGGAAGTCTATTCTGATTGTTGATGACGACGAACTTCTTTTGGAGCATATCACTGATCTGTTGTCTCCATACGTAGAAGTGCATGTGGCACACAATGGAGAAGAAGGAATCTCGCAAGCTCAGACATACGTGCCAGACCTAATCATCAGCGACGTGGAGATGCCAAAGATGAATGGTATAGAGATGTATGAAAAGTTGACGGGGGATTTACTCACGTCAAACATTCCTCTACTCTTCCTTTCCGCCAAGACAGATGATAATGTACGATTAAAAGGATTGTCGATCGGAGCTATCGACTATATAGCCAAGCCATTTGACGATGACGAGCTGTTGGTCAAGATTTGCAACTTCCTGATGTGGCATCAGAAAATACAAGTGACGGCATTGTCCAAAACATTAGAAGGAGAAGAAGAATCTTCTTCTGAAAAGATAAACCCATTGCTGGAAAAAATAATCCTTTTGGTAAAGGAAAACTACACTAATCCGCTCTATAGTCTGACTGAATTCACTCAAGACTTAGGAATGAGCAAATCCACTCTTTGCCGACGTTTGAAAGCTATAACAGACAAGACAGCAATGGAGATTCTGACGGAATACCGCCTCAATATGGCGAAAAACATGTTGGCAGACGGAAACATGTCTGTCAGCGACGTAGCATATGCCGTGGGATTTAACGATCCATTGTATTTCAGCAGACGATTCAAACAATTCTTCGGAAATTCTCCTAAATCAGCACGTTGAAACAATCATCCATATTTGTGAAAACATTCTCCTTAGTGTTTTTTGTGCCTCAATCTACTTTTGTCACAAATCAATATAACACACAAACGATATGGATAAACTTATCAAATTATCAACTATAACATTCGGGATAATCTGGCATGCTAATTGTTTTGCTGGAGCACTTGACGACATATGTTCGGCATCCGAGTCGAAAGGAGTTTACGAAGTGGAATGCAGCAACGACTTCAAAGCATCAGAAGTAAGCGTGACGAATAAATCAGGCTTAGGAGTACTCAGACTTGAAAATGAGACTGACTACATCAATTTGTCTGTCAACTTATCTGCTAAAGGAGCTTACAAAGTGTATGTAGGCTACAATTCGCTTCACGGATTCAAACAGATCAACTGTGCAGTCAATGGAATTGGGGGGACAGCTAACCTTGGAGAAAAAAACGACCAGGAAGCGGATAAAAGAGGAGAATGCTTAGTAGGAACATACGATTTCAAGTCGGGAGACAACACCGTCAAACTGACACCTATTTGGACATGGGCAGTGGTAGACTACGTACGTATAGAAAAGGATAATGACGCACCATCATACGAGTTTAAGGTTTCCGATGTAGACGGATTTAAAGTGGACGGGGCAAAGCTACTCGACCGTTGCGGCAACGAATTTGTGATGAGAGGTGTGAATCTAGCATACACCTGGTTTAAGAGTTCCGCCTATACCCAGTTGGAAGCCATCAATAAATATGATGCCAATGCCGTTCGTATCGTGTTGGGCGACGGAGCAAAGTTTAGCGCCGACGACGCTGCATCTGTCAAAAAGATAGTGGACAAATGTAAGGAATATGGAATGGTGGCAATCATTGAAGTTCATGATGCTACTGGCAGCGACGACATTAACGATTTAGTGAAAGCCGCCAACTTTTTTGCAAACATGGCATCTGTATTGAAAGGCACAGAACACTACGTCATCATCAACATTGCAAACGAGTGGCACAACTCTTCTTCAGCAGCCAACTGGCGTGACGGATACAAAAAGGCTATTCCAGTAATAAGGAAAGCAGGACTTCGCCATTGCATCATGGTTGACGCAGGAGGATACGGGCAAAACGCATCCACAATCCACACTTATGGAAAAGAGGTGTTGGCTGCAGATACGGAAAACAACATTCTTTTCTCCATCCACATGTATGGTTCTGCCGGCAACACCAACAAAATAGCATCCAACATCGACGGAGTAATCAATCAAGATTTAGCATTATGCATCGGTGAATTTGGATGGTTTCACAGTGATGGAGACGTCGATGAAGAACAGATACTTTCCTATTGTAAAGAAAAAAACGTAGGATGGTTGGCATGGTCATGGTATGGCAACGGCAGTCCGGTGGAATATCTTGATGTGGTGAAAGACCCTTCGGCAAATCCTGTGTTGTCTTCATACTCTAATCTTAGCATCAAGAACTGGAACAATACAACAACATGGAAAGGATCCAGCAATTGGGGCAAAATAATCACAGACGCTTGGAAAGCAGAAGCTAAAAAAGCGACTTTAAATGAATGCACTCAGACTTCACTAAATGAAAAATATGCAGAAGGACGACCATACGTCTTCTTGGATCAAGATTCAAATTTAAACCTGATTCTCAACGAAGATGCTAATATTGTCGTAACCGAAATAAGTGGCCGTGTCATCTCGCAAAACAACCTGAAAAAAGGGATTCATAAAACAAATGTCAGCAAGTGGCATAGCGGACTTTACCTTGCTAATGTAGACGGGAATGTTTTCAAGATCATCAAGAGATGAAGAAGAAATCAGTTGAGAATAGAATCAAAACCGATAATTAATTATGCACAATTGGATTAAAATATTAACGACAAGTGCCATAACTATGGTTTTAGGAGGCACAGCGATGGCTATAACTCCCAATAAGCTATTAAGTCGTGGACTGACAGCCTACACAAGCAGTGGAGAAAACCACTACATTACAGATGGAGACCTGACGAACTGGAAACAGTGTACGGCTAAAGAGATCGCTTTGAATGTCGGGGAAGGTCCATCACATCTTTTCATATCATGGGAATCGTATGGAGACTGTGCATGGGCGACCGACTTCACAAGCGGATGCGGACATACAGGTATATCTCTCCGCAACTTCAAAATACTTACATCTTCCAATTCCACAAACGGACAGGACGGCGACTGGATTTTGGCGACAGAGGTCAAAGACAATCCCGTCATGGCAAGAGGAATCTATATTGATTTCGACGGCATGTCGTGGTTCCGCTTTGTGAGCGAAGAGAATGTCGGACAAATTTTGGAAATAGAAGCCTTCGACGCGTCAAACGATGGCGATGACACGTGGTTCTTCATGGGAACAAGTATCAGCCAAATGGGATTGAAGCAGCAGGACACCGATTCCACCACTGCCAATATCATCCACGGACGATTCCCTAATTTCACACCAGCAATGCTAAGAGGCGGAATAGGTTGTATCAACAGCACCGAAGTTGTGGCTCATATTGACGATTATTTACGTTATGCAGGCAACGTAAAGCATTGGGCTATAGAAATGGGCACAAACGACGCTTGGGGAGGCGGAGACTGGAATCTTGAAACTTACAAACGTAATATGCAGACGATTATCGACTCGGCCAAAGCTCATGGTATTGAGCCCATTCTGGCACGCATTATCGCTACGAATGAATCAAAAGCAGGCTGGCAAGTCAATCCTAAGTTTCTTCAGGCAATCGATGAGCTGACTCAAGAAAACAATCTGTACCCAGGACCTGATTTCTACAGCTACTTCTTAGCTCATCCTGAGCAAATAGCGTCTGACGGAGTGCATCCGAACGGCGAGACTAAAGGAGGACAAGCAATGCATCATTTATGGGCTGATGCGTTGTCACCTCTGTATGCAAATAGTGAAATAGAAAAGCCGGACACAACATCCATACAAGAAGTCGTAGGTTCATCCGTACCGTCTTTACACGTGAACGGAAACAACATCCGTATTTCCGGAATAGACGCTGATATAACCGTCGACATGATATCTGCATCAGGGAAAGTGGAAGAGCAGCATAGTCTGTGTGGGCAACAAGAATATGAGTTTACTAGCCAAGTGACTCCGGGGCTATACATCATCGTTGTGAAATGGAATGGAGGATATGCTTCTTATAAAGTGACATTTTTCTAAATAACTCTATATAACACATTATTACTCAAACCCGAACAAAATTCGGAGCACAAAAAAAGCATCGGTTGACGATGCTTTTTTTGTGAATAGTATTTAACAACATCTTCTTTTCTTCCGACTGCGAAAATAATGGAAGAGTTATCCTCAAAAGACATTAGACATATTTCTTAGTCGCAAAGAATTCATTATTTCTTTAGCATACTGGCTTCTCGAACCAATACCTTAAGTTCATCAACATATCCGTTCTCATCAGAAGGTATAGATGCAATTGAGTTTGAAATATCCTCAAGAGACATCGGACAATATTTGCTGTCATTCAGCACCTGTGCAAATGCAGAGACATATTGAGCCAAATTAAAATCGGCAGAATTCAAATCTTTTAGATAAGAGCCGTCGACTTTTAATTCCTGAAGTTTACTTTCTGTTTCAGTCGGTTTTTTATAACGGAATTTCACCGTCATCCAATTAGTATGGTCGTTAGAAGCGACGGGATTAACATATTCCGATTCTGTAGCTGTATTAGGAAACTCTTCATTGCTATCGGCCGAAACAATCTCATAAAGTGCGGTTACAGTATGTCCAGAGCCCATGTCACCAGCATCTTTCTTGTCGTTATTGAAATCCTCATTATTCAACAAACGCTTTTCATATCCAATTAGACGGTAGGCTTTCACCAAATTAGGATTGAAATCCACCAATATCTTCACATCTTGAGCCACAGTATAAATAGATCCCCACAGTTCAGTACCGAGAGCCTTTTTTGCCTCGTAAATTGTGCTTATATACGAATAATTGCCATTTCCTGCGTCGGCAATAGTCGACATCATCTCATCATTAAGATTACCGCGTCCGAAGCCAAGCACAGTCAGGAACACATTCGTCTCCATCTCCTTCTGAATCAAATCTTTAAGACCTGCAGTGCTAGATACTCCCACATTGAAATCTCCATCTGTAGCAAGTATCACACGGTTGTTTCCACCACTGATAAAATTCTTATGGGCAATCTCGTATGCTGTCTGAATACCTTTGGCTCCCTGAGTGCTGCCACCTGCAGAAAGAGAATGTAGTGCGTTATAAATCTTCTTGCGTCCTTCTTTAGTGCACAGAGTACTCTGAAGGACAACTCTATCTCCACTAGCATATGTCACAATAGCCACACGGTCATTATCACGTAACCCATCCATCAAAACATCAAAAGCTTCGACAAGCAAAGGTAGTTCTTGAGACATACTTCCAGAAACGTCGATAAGAAAAACTAGATTTGAAGATGGCACATTACTTACATCAATAGTCTTTGCCTTAAGACCAAGTTTAAGTAGATAATGGCCTTTGTTCCACGCACACTCACCTATTTCTGCATTCAACGAAACAAGATCGTCACCAGTTGGTTCGGGATATGAATAATTGAAATAATTGACAAATTCCTCTGTTCTGACAGATCCAATAGGCGGAAGAGAACCCCTTTGAATATAATCTCGGACATTACTATAACTTGCCTTGTCTACATCTACAGAGAAAACAGACGTCGGATTAACAGAAACCAATTTAAAATCGTTTTCATCCCTATCAGCGTATCTTTCTGTATTGTAATAAGAATCATATCCACCTGGAGAATAATTCATGGTACCGTCTTCTGAATCTTCTCTACCACATCCCATAATAAAAAGTCCGAATAAAATAATCTGGGACAACAAAATAGTCTTTTTCATAAACATAAAAGTTATCAAGTATTAAAAATGCAACAAATATAAGTTTAATTTGTCAAAACACAAACTAAAACACGAGAATCGAAAATTCATTTGTATTATCCTAATCTTTCACACGAAAGAGGTTTATCCCAAAAGACACTACCCTCAACCTCTGTCGCCAATTCATCAATATATTGAGCAAGATCCTCAATAAATTGTTTTTCTTTCTTTTTTGAGCGACGGCCACGACCTTCAAAAATCACCTTAGTGAAATATGCATCATACGGCACACGGAAATCTTCAGAATCCTCATACGGCATGAAAGCGACAGCCGCAGTGTATTTGATGTTTCCAGCCTCAGAATCAGAAATAAGCAGAACAGAAGCTGCACGGCGTTTCACTCCATTATATTCAAGTTCAGCTTCAAAATAACGCTGATATACATTTACCTCCATAACCAGTCAATTTTTATTTACCAACCACATTATTCAACAAATAAAAAACCGTTTTAGAATCTCAGACAATGCATCCGATCAATACTAAAACGGTTTATATTATTTATAAAAATTGTAAAATAGTAGAATTACGCTATTGATATACAATTTTCTAAAGAGTATTACTCGAATCTCTCATAAGGGACCTTCGTCTTCTTAGTCTGAACACTATAAGACAACATGATTTCATGAGCAGAACCAGACAATTTAGACACGTTACCGAAGTTATAGTCAAAAGTATATCCGATACGGAAGTTCTTATACTCAGCACCGACCATAAAAGCGATAGGGTTTGTGCCAAACTTATTAAACATATCCGGATGATATGTCATACCACCCCAAAGGAAATTCTTGTAGAACAAGATTGCGTTGATTTCCGCAACAGCAATTTTTTCATGCCAAGTATATGCCAATGCAGGAGCCAAAACAAAATTGTCGGACAAATCCCAGAAATAACGGCCATAACCATTAATATGAAAAGCAGACTGAGTAGTTGTAGACTCATACTTCAAAAGGTGAGTACCAGATACTCCAAACATATATTTTGGATTAGAGAACTCAAGACCGAAATCCACATCCGGATGAACTTCACTTACTCTGTTGTCAATAAAGTCGTGATCATCTGTAATCTCAGTAATATCTTCAGGAGTATATTTGCTTGCGTCGAAATAAGCATATTGGATACCAGCGCTTAATCCCATAGAAAGAACCATATCCTCACGCAGGCGCAACACATATGCGTAGACTGCCTTAGGATTAAAACTTCCCTTTGCTGGACCGATGTCGTCATAACTCATTGTGAAACCGAATCCTGAATTAAGTTCAGTTTTAAAAGTTTGGACATTTAGGATACCAGACTTAGGAGAATCCTTGATATCAACCCACTGGAAACGGCCCAACAAAAAAGCATCTATCTGTTCAAAGTTACCAATACCAGCTGGATTCTTGTTGATACGTGAGAAAAATTGCTGAGTCATTAGCAAGTCCTGCTGAGCATGGGCTGAAACCGTAAATAGCAACGTTGCTAATACAATAAATATTTTCTTCATATTCTTATTTTCTCCTTATTCATTCAACAATTTAATATCAACACGACGGTTCTGCTCGTGTTCCTCCTCAAGTTGAGCATTAGGAATAACAGGCTCTTCCATACCACGACCCACAGCGACAATCAAGTTTGCTGGATATCCCTTTGCGATCAACAGACTACGCACATACTCCGCACGCTTCTGCGACAATTTCTTATTGAACTCAGCAGAACCACGGGAATCCGTATGTCCTGAGATTTCAAACTTACCACCAGGGAACTCATTCATTGCGCGAAGCAACTCATCCAACTGTGCCTCATACTCAGGCTTCATATCGGCCTTTCCAAAATCAAAGAAGAACAATACCCAGTGGAAACCCTTAGGCTCATCACATGTAAAGTCTGGAGTCAACTCGCCAGTCCTCTTGACATTATATTTGTTTGGATAGTAGATATCAAAGCCTCCTTTACCTCCTTTACGGTTAGACAAGAAGTACATCGAATATGCGTTACCGACAATATTATACTCATCAGCTCCAGTATTGAAAAGTTCACCTAAATTCTCAGGTTTACCCCAATCCTTTTCTTTAGCGCCCTTGTGACTCACATATATATCCATACCACCTTTTCCTGTCACCTTATTACAAGCAAAATACAATGCTGTATCAGCAACTACAAAAGGATAGTCTTCTTTATTCTGTGAATTGATATAGTCACTTGCAGGTTCTGGTTTTGTCCACATTCCTTCTTCTTCCTTATCTTGATCGATATACCAGATATCACGACCACCCTTACCTGCCATAAACTCACCAGAGAAATAAATACGTCTTCCCGCACGACCTATACAAGGGTTATAGAATCCCTTTACACCTGGGACATAATGGTTCCAACGTCCGATAGCCAAAGATGATCCGTGCACTTCTTTCGCCTGAGCCATGGTACCCTTGATCTTAAGCTTCTTCACATCTTTCCACTTTCCGTCATCTTCGGTAGCCTCATACAACTCCGAATTTCCTTGAGAATCTTTCTTCGAGAAATACAATTTGCCTTTATTTCTATCATAGGCAAATGTTCCCTGAATTCCCAATCCACTCAATTCAGGACACTCCTCAACATTAGACAAATCCAGGTTTTTACCAGGTTTAAACTTATAAGCTATGTTATCTCTAAAGAAGACGAAGAAGCCATCCTTATACACAGACATTGGCTGCTCATCAACCTTCTTATTTTCTTTAGACGAATCGAATTCGTAGAAACCGGTTCCGAATCTTCGCTCTATTCCCCAAACGCTTGTGGCAAGCAATGCGGAAATCACAAAACTGAAAATCGTCTTTTTCATCGTGACTATATTTTTCTTTCCCATTATTTTCTATAAACCTCAACTGTACCCTTCAACACTCTACCATCTTTCTTTGTCAAGATGTAGAAATATGTTCCAGGAGTAGCAAGTTCACCTCTATATGTTGCATCCCAACCATCAGTACCCTCATAAACAGTTTCCTGATAACGGTTGAAAATCTTCACGTCATATCCTTCCATAAACTTGTCGTTCTTAGGATTACCATTGTAAGGAGTGATAACGTTTGGCACCAAAACGTAGTCGGCAACATCAACATCTATAATATTGGAATTGCGGACTCCACAATTACCATTATCCAACTTCACAATGAACTTGTAACGTCCAGGTTCATCCAACTGCCAGCTAAATTCTGAATCATAATTTCTCTCAAGTTCTACCTCATTTGGTGAAACCATCTCATAATAACGAACACCATCTGCAGGCAATGAATACTCTGTATTCAATTTGACCTCATCTCCCATCTGGACTTTGTAGTCTTCTGCAGCTAAAGTGACATAAATTCTGTGGTCAACGTCAATTGTGTCAGTATATGCTGGTGTTGTCTTCACACATACTGAATCATATCCGTAAGCAGAATATATGCGGTTGTTCATTGGAGCAACATTCAAGAAAGAATATCCTGTATCAACTCTTGTTGTATCACCAGTACTCCAAATAATTCCTTGTGGCTTACCAGTAAGCACATGAGCTGTTAGTTTAATCAACTTAACAGTATCTCTACCAGAAGTGTCCTGACAAATTGCATCCTCAGATGCATATACTTTCAAAGTCGTATTTACCTGAACAGAAACGCTGTATGAAGCTGTTTGAGAAGGACAGATTGGAGTGTCGACATTCTCACTCGCTTTTATAGAATAAGTCCAATCTCCCTTATCCGGAGAGAATTTGTCTGTAGTATAAGATCCATTATCAACAAGTCCGTCAGCTACACCATGATTCTCGTTCCACTCCAATTTTGTTTGCTCACCATCCATATCATTATGTACAGTTGCAACAAGCGAAATGTCCTCACCTTTACACATCACATTTCTACCAGAAGCTAAAGCCAAACTAACCTGAATTGGAGTTCTTGCCTCAATACTGATATTCTGGTTTTCTCCTTCAAACTCTGCTCCTGCTCCCTCTTTATTACATACATCGTCGTATGCAGTAACTGACAATGTGTTTTTACCAAGTTTCAAATCAAAGTTACGTACCGTAGTATTACGTCTCTCTTCCTCTGGATCGTCCCAAGTCCAATTCCATTCAACGTCATCGGACCATACGAACTTCACTGGATTACCCTGAGTCAAATTAACCTTGATATCTGCACTTGTCTGTGAACCTTGAGAAGTCTGGCCCAAACACTTAGTGTTAGGCACATTGAATTCCGCCGCATCAGATGTCAAATGATACTTGACAGGTTTGTATACAATATAATCAGCAGAAGTTGATACATCTGTACCCTTGCTACAAATCTCATCGTCAACCTTGACAACCATCGTCTTGCCCAACTTTGATTTAGTATCATTAGAAGTAACATGTGCCTGTATCAAGGACGCTCCGTTAGTCGTATAAAGTTTCTTATCATTCTCATACCATCTAACTTCAACACTGTCCTTGTCTAGTGTATTGTTGACTGTCAATTCAAACTCAACTTCAGAACCATCACATACATTTGGATTCTTAACCACAAGATCCAATGAGATAGGACTTGCTGCAACTATATTCAAAGCATCGTTATCACTTGCAGTTGATGAACATACGCCATCAGAACCTACTACCGAGATTGTATTATTACCTGGAGATACTACAAACTGACGATCATATACAGGAGCCGCAGCATCATTGTAATTTCCATCAGACCATGTCAACTTACTAGGATTACCCGCAGTTACATCAACAATCAATTGCACCACATTATCAACATTGGCCTGTGTAATACACTTCTGGATAACCTCTCCATTTAGATCAGTGCCTTTAGACGACAATGTCAACTTGATAGGAACAAAGATATTGTAAGAAACGCTGTCCATAACATCTTTTCCTGCATTACATATCTCGTCTATTGTTTTTACGATCATTGTTTTCTTGATCATAAAATCTGTATTGTTGATAGGAGTGTGAGTCTTACCAGCTTTTATTGATTTGTCTGTATATTTCAAATCCTCAACTCCATTGTAGCTCTCATACCATCTTACCTCTGCATTTTTAACCAATGAGTTAGTAACTTTCATATCCATCTCTACAGTTTCTCCATTACAAATAGAATCTGTATTTGCTGTAAGACTAATAATTATTGGCTCACTTGCAGTGATTGTTTTTGAAGTGTCTGCACCAGTCACGAATTCAGAGTCTCCAGTAGCACGACACACCTCATCATATGCCTTAACAGAAATCTTGTTTTCTCCTTGATTTACTGTTACAGGTCTGTTGAACACCAGACCAGGATACAATCCGTCGAACCATTCTATTGAACGAGGATTTCCTTGCTCTACTGTCAATGTCACATTAACAAAATCATCACCGTTCTCTTTTCTGATACACTTCTGATCACCCTCAGCATCTGTAGAAAGTGAAACTACAAGCGGAACAAAGACATCAAACTTGACAGAATCTGCAACCGGTTTAGACGGACTACAAATCATATCCATCACCTCGACTCTGATATTCTTTGTTGTCTTCTCCTTAGTCTCATTTGTAGGAACATAAGTATGATTCTTGTCTGTGCCTAACAAAGAAGTAAGTGATGCTCCATTCTCATAGAAGCGAGAAGTAATTGTATCTACCTTCAATGCATTCGTTATCTTGACATTCAAAGTATTCTCCTCCCCTTTACAAATCTCTTCCTTATCCTCTGTCAATTTGACAATCAATGGCTTTCTTGCATTGATTGTAGAAGTATCTGAAGTCGCAACCGCATCATTCTTATAACAAACCTCGTCAACAGCCGCAACTGAATACTTATAGATATTGTTTTCTGTCAAACGATCTACAAATATAGTCTCTGGTCCTTGTCCGATAAGGACTGAATCCTTATCACCATCTTTTCTATACCAGAAATAAGTTGTGACCTTCTCATTCGCATAAGATGGTTTTGAACCATCAGCGTAAATCTTTTTAACTTCAAGATCCACGCGGGATGAACTTTCACCGTCAGTAGGCAAACAAATATTTGCCACCTTCTGGTTAGCTCCTTCTACATCAACTGTCAAATCTAGGTTGTAACGACGGTAGATGCTGAAGTCTGTTGTCTTCGTTATTGGACAGAACTTTTCAGCTGTACCAGTTACAGTCACTGTATTGTCGAAAATCTCTGGATTTGATTTCAACACCTTAAATTCAGAGCCTGTCTGATCCTCCAAGTCTGAACCCTTTAGTTTCCACACATAGTTGATTCCACTTGTTGGATAAACATCAACGGCTTTTATTGTTTTGTCAAACTCACAATAGAATGTATCGTTTTCAATGTTGAAATCCAAATCGTCGTACTTAGTGATTGATACAATCTGAGTGTCTGAACAAAGTCCACCCTCTGTTGTAGCTATCATATATAGCGTATCCGACTTATTGTTTGAATTCAAAATTGACTCTGGAATCACGAACACCAACTTATCATCCTTGATGCTTGTGATAGAATCATTTATTGTCAATGTCTTTCCTGAATAATCAGTCCACTCGATAGTCGGACGTCCATTTGCATCTGCATCCACGTTGATTGTTTCACCGATACATCCAAACAAATCCAAGTCTTCACCTACAGGGTTGAACTTAACATGGAAATCTTCAGAAATAGCGTAAGTGTACATACAGTTTGGCTTGTCTATACCCTCTGTAACCAACTTTTGAATTGTACCTTTCGAGTTACCTACAACAACACGGAACTTAGTGTCTCCACTAAAATCCTTCTTGCTAAGCTTGATATCCATTGTTGGATCCTCTGAGATTGCAGATTCCGTCGACTCTACATCCTTAGGAAGATTCTTCCAAGTGCTATCTGCATCATCGAAATACTGGAACAAATAGTATGGTGTAGGAATATAGTTCTTAATACCAGCTCTGTTGAAAGCTGTCAAAGTCAAATTCTTGCTCTTACCACAGATTACAATATTGTGCTCATCAAGAGTCTCCTCCGCAGTGACATTTGCCTTAACCTCAATTTCAGGGAAACAAACCTTAAGCGAAATATCATCAAGCAAAATATCGTTACCACTACCTGAAGGTGCATTGTTTGTGATCTTCAACGTATAGAACTTAGAACCCTCTGTATTATCCTTATTTGACAATGGGAACAACGCCGTCAAATTCGACCATGAATTAGATCCATAATTTCTTGTGATCACATCTCCAGATTCAATAGAAGTAAGAACTTGTGTCCCACCCTTCTCGTAAATATCCATACGGATGTTTACTGGAGTGTTTGCACCGTTTTTAGGAATTATTCCCTGAGCATTACTTACAAAAGCAGAGAAAAGCACCATCACATTGGCACACTCACCTGTAATCTCAAAATCTCTCTCATATATAATTGCATCCAATGAGTTCTTTGCACAATTCACCATCAACATAGCACCGTGCTTCGTTCCATCTGAATTTCCTGTATGGTCAGTACCGTTCCAATAGTCGTTTGCTCCACCTTCTGTCTTCGCTCCACCATCTGCCATAGTTGGATTGGATACAAATGCATAAAAACCATCTTCAACACGGAAGCCATTCTCACACCAACATTGATATGGCATATTGTCACCTTTACTCCAACAATTCTCATCATTTCTTTGTGGATTACCATTTGCATCCAAAGGTAAACGTGCAACTTTTGGATCAGTCAATGCAAAACTATGTTCCTTGATAAAACCATTTTGATCGTCCATCCACTTTATATTGCTTGGCAAATCTGAGCTCACAGTCTCAACTGCATCCGCATTTTCTACCTCTCCATCTTTATATTTCACATAGTGATACTCATTTCCTACGAAATATCCGAAATCGTCATAAAACAACTCCTGTACTGCATCTTCCTTATCTGGAGAATATACCAAACGGAAAATAAACTCCTTTTCCAATGTCTCAGTTGTTGATGTTCCGTCGGATGCAGGAACCTCCACATCTACTTGTATGCGCATTTTTCCACTTTTATTGGCATACAAACTCCAACTCATCTTATCATCATTGAGAACAGCCTCATCCAATGGTTTATAACTGTCTCCTCCATCCAATGCCATAAATGAAATCTTTGGATTCGAAACATTATGAGAAGGTAGATCTACCAACTTGATGACAACATCACGCCACGATGGAACCTCTTTTTCATATGAATTGACATCTCTTACTCCTTCACCTTCAATTTTTACATTAAATGTAGGCTTATTCACTGAAAGTTCCACAATATTTGAAGAAATTGTCTGATTGTTGTCTGAAGGATCTATATATGAGGCTTCACACTTTACATATTTGATGTCTGACAATACAGTAAACTTAAATATGGATTCATCATTCTTATCTGCAGGATCAATCCATACATCACCGTCTTTACTGATCTTCCACAAATATGTAAGATCAGAATTAACATTTGAAGAACAGAACTGAGAAATAAACTGCAGAGTTGATCCTATGTTTACTTTCGAACCAGTTGATGGTGTAATCTTAATCATATCTGCGTCAACTGGCTTTGTGTCTGATACTGTAATAGGAGAAGTACTGAAATTCAAATAAAAATCAGCTAATTCCTGCCCTCCTGAAATAACAAATCTAGTCCTTGATTTGCCTTCATCATTATTAGTGCATTTCAAAACACTTGTTGAAATAGCCGACTGGACGTTGTTAATATACTCTCCAGTCACTGGATTTTTTATAGCAAATATTCTATCTTGACCCGAACTATTTGTCTCAATATAGACCCTGTATATCATTCCACACTCATCGGTAGCCACAACGCGAGACGAAGGATCTCCTTCTACCACCACATTATACCATCCTTCGACTTCAAATGCTTGAGACCACGCACCCTGAAGGAATGTACACAATACTACGATTAATGAAAATGCCTTTCGCAAAGCATTCAGACCGGACTTTTTATAAGATATTAAGTTTTTCATATCTTAGATATTAGAGATATCTTTGTTGTTTTGTTTTTTCTATTTTCATACATACTTTAGAATAGGACACACTCCAAAGCGGTCGCTAAAATAACAAAAAATCATAACAATTAAAGTTTATTAACGATTATTTCGTTTTTATTTAAACATAATTGTAACATTTTGTTGCTAAAAAACATAGTATTCTTATGTTTTTGTAAAAGCATGCTAAAAATTGTTAAATTGAAATGCCAGTATAAATATACACCGAAATACATATATAAACGCATCAAATAAAAAAGACGAGATTTCTCCCGTCTTTATATATACATATTTAATAGAGCTTATCTGAAATATTTTCCCACAACCGGTAGCGACGACGCAGGGAAATCTCTTCTAAACAAAACTATGACATATACCGACAACAACACCGTCGATACCAACATCCTGATTATCAAACTTTCTGGCGCGAAAAAATAGAATATAAAAAACAATCCTAATGCCAAAACAAGATAAAACGCCATGCTTTTATTGTCATACGCAATCGGAAAATATTTCTGCGACATTATATATGACACAACTGTCACACACAAATAACATAGGAAAGACGCAATTGCTGAACCATAATAACTGAATTCAGGAACCAATGCAATGTTCACGACCAATGTGATTACCAAACCGATAGTCGATAAGATTGCCCCCCAATATGTTCTGTCTGTCAGTTTATACCAGATCGACAGATTGAAATAGACTCCCTGAAACAGGTATGTAAGCAAAACCAATGGCACTATCTTCATACCCACTCTATAGGATGGCGACACCAACAATGCGAACACATCCATAAACAATGACATTCCCAACGCTATCAGCAATGCGAATATCACATAATATTTCATCGCCAAACTATATTGTACTTTTTTGTCTTCTCCCTTACTCTGCGCGAACACGAATGGTTCGTACGCGTAACGGAATGCCTGCGTAAACACCATCATCACCATCGCCACTTTGAAACATGCTCCATATATTCCGAGTTCAGACTCTGCCACGGCTCTATCAGGCAATAAATATGGGAATATAATTTTGTCGACCGTCTGGTTCATGATTCCAGCGATTCCAAGAAGCAATAAAGGAAGCGAGTATCCGAGTATTTTCCTGAGCAACTCAGCATCCGGCTTTTTTGCCTTACGAATCTCTGGCAACAGTAGTAATGTCACAAAAATAGTTGAAATCAAATTTGATACAAATATGTACCCCACTCCATAATTCTCATCATAGAAAGGCATTCCCATATCATACTTGCTCTTCAACATCGGACAAAGAACCAGGAAGAATAGGTTTGCCGCTATATTCACTATAATCATCAACAATTTGAAAATTGCAAACTTACCTGCTTTATTCTCATATCTCAAATATGCAAAAGGAATTGTGCCGACGGCATCGATCGCCACTATGATTCCCATCATCGTGACATATTCAGGATGCGACGAATAGCCAAGCCAAACAGCCACGTCTTCTGAGAATAACATCACCAAGATTGCGAAAATTGTTGATGTCACGCCTACAGAAGTAAGCACCGTGCCAAACACTTTCTGGGCATCCCCGTCTTCTTTATTCGCAAAACGGAAAAAACCCGTCTCCATTCCGTATGTAAGGACCACAAGCAAAAGCGCAGTCCACGCATATAGATTCGTGACTACTCCATATTCAGCGCTTGAAGTCAGCACATAAGTATAAAGTGGGACAAGCAACCAATTGAGGAATTTACCAAGGATGTTGCTAATGCCGTAGACAGCTGTCTGACGGGCTAGATTTTTCATTTCTGCCATTTTCTTAGTTCTTTGTTTTCCGCAAAATTACTCTTTTTTATAAACGGTTGAACTCGGATATCGAATAAATTTGACATCCGAGAATCTTTTTCTAAGAAATAATATTTAAAAGAGTTTGATTATTCTGCTGAATCATTCGGACCAGATGATCCGTCTCTGAATGTGCCAGGAGCTACACCTACGCTCTCTTTAAACACACGGTTGAAATGCTGCACATTATTATATCCGACAGAGAATGCGATTTCAGAAATGTGCATCGCTGTATTCTTCAGCAGTCGTTTAGATTCTTCAATTCGTATAGTATTAAGGTATGCTTTGAACGACTTACCTGTCGCCAGACGGATTTCTTCCGACGTTTTATCTTCAGCCATCGACAATGCCTTTGCAACATCCGCAAGTTTCAATTCCGGATTCGGATAATTTTTTCCAATGAAGGTCAAAATCTCATCCTTCAGATTCGGAGCATCTTTTTCCGTATCTAGTTTTTCATACGGCACATACACCACTTGCTGTTCCTTCTGGTCGTTCTCCAAATCCTCCTTTTTTTCATTGTTTCGACGGAGGTATAGAGATATTATTGCCAATATAGCCCAAAAAGCAAGCATTACAGTGACAGCATCTTTCAAAAAACCGTTGCAAGCGGCAGGCACCAAGCGAAGACTCTTCACCTTAACTCTATGCTCCACATCTTTCTCAATAGAATTGTCTGCAGTGAGCCATATGATTTTGATATTCTCATATTTCATGCTCTGGACATCCGTAGTCCATTGAGGATACAACGCATACCACCACTCGGGAATATCTTTGATCTCTTCAACCGGAATCTCAATATTGTTAGTTCCTTTCTTTAACAAAAACGAATAGACAGCTGTAGGATGAGCCTTCCCTTTGTCGCCAAAGTCAAATTCTTCCTGCAACCTCACCGAAAATCGCATACCCTCCTCTTCACATTCAATGTTTGCCTCAACGGCATAATCCTCAATAGAGAAAGTTGAATAATCATCTTTATGGATTTCCAAGCCGACATATGGATAGGCAAACGACGAACGGAGTGTGAATATCATATCCACACCTTCAGCAGTTTTCACTAATCTACACTCTGAATTTCCACCATCACCAGCGTCTATCTGACGGTCTACTTTGAAATCCTTGGATTCATCCAACAGATCAAAGGTCGGCTTCAATAATGTAGACAAATATATAATTCCAACTAAAATAGCCGGAATTGCTGCCATTATTGCGATTTTTGTCCAATACTTACCCTTTGTGTTTTCCATAGTCAAGGCAAATATATAAAAAAAAGGCAAAAAAAAATAGGACCATTAAACTCTTTACAAAAAACAATAATAGAAAAAGAGGAAAACCATGTTAAAGGCGTTCCTCTTTTCATAAATTCGGATGATTGTGTTTCACTTGCTTCGTGCAATTCTAAAGCCATAATAGTCTGTTGACGTCTGTGGTTCTGATGACAATCTCAACCTCACTCCACAATAAATAGCCCAACCATGCAGCCAACTTCCTCCACGAAGTACTTTTTTACCACCAGAATCTGGACCAACAGGATCTAAAGTAGAACCTGTTGAAATAGCATGCTCCCAATCCCAACACCATTCAAATATTCCACCACTCATGTCGTAAACACCTAAACGATTAGGCTTTTTAAGGCCAACTTGGTGCGTGCCGTGCATGGTTGATGGATTTCTTCTTGTAGTGACACCGGTTTCCGCATTGCAGTTATACCATCCGACTGCATCCATACCACTGTCTATTGCAGCTCCCGCATTTTCACTGTCAGCTCCAGAATAATAGAAATTCCAATCCTCCACAGTCACGTCACCTCCTCTTGCCGCATACTCCCATTCGGTTTCAGTTGGCAGACGATAACCATTCTTTGATAAGTCTTGGGAAACAGTAGCAGATATGATAGAATAAACTGTATTTCTTTTTATATCAGAAATGGAATACACCGGTTCGTACCCTTGATTTTGCTCAAACGATTACAAAAATATACGGCATCAAACCACGAGACGCTCTCCACAGGGCGAAGACTGTCCTTCTCCCCTTCCATAATCTCACCACGGTAAGTTTGGTTATATTCACATCTGCTTGGCCATGCATTCACATCTTTGTCGTCATACATGACCTTGAAGTAAAGCTCTCTCGTCACTAAATACTTGCTGATCGAAAAATCAGACAACGTCACATTTCTTCCTTCTATAAATGCACCAATGGTATCATGACCATAAACATCACCTCCATTCACGCTAATCATTTCTGGGAATGCTATCGAATAGGTGGTTTCTAAACGTTCTGTTTTTCCTTCTTTCTCTTGACTTTCATCAATTTTTTCATCATCACATGATATGAAAAAAAAGGCAGAAACAAGCGACATGACAATGCCGGTACTAACAAATTGATCTAATTTAAACATGACTTTTTTTCACAAAATTAAAGCTTGCATCAAATTATGAAATACCCTAAAAAAGGTAAAACAAAAAGACATTTATCAAAAAAAGGAAAGCCAGACTAAAAAGCCTGGCTCATTCTCCACACCATCAACCTCACGGTCAATGATGTCTAAATATACTCAATCTAACACATTATTCAAATTCTATATTTTCTGTCGATCATGCCAACTTCATATTTCAGAAGTACAGCACTCTTTAAAATCTTCTTGTTTTCGATATTGCAAAGATAGATTTTTGCTGTCGGTTTCATTAAACATTTCCGAGTAGAATCTTTAATATTTTTCTGAAATCCGCAAACAAAGTTAAGTCAAAAGCATCAAAAAAAACCGATGAAAAGGCACTTTTTTTTCTAATGAAGAGATTTTACAAGATTATGATAAGAAAAGACAACTAAATAAAACTAACTTTAACACAAAAAAAGGGAGAAATTAAAGATATGCGTAGAAACCTGCCATTTCCCAATATATCAGAAATGGATTAGATTTAATATATGCTTCATCCTGCCTGCAACAATATTAGGATTGTTAAATACGGGAAACCTGTCTGTAGTTTGATTTTTTTTGTTGATCATCTACAGTTCTCACTAAGGAAGAGAGTTGCGTTTTCTGCCCTTAACAAACCTCAAAAAAGTCAAACAGTTTCTAAATTGATACAATTGCCAATAAACCGTCCTGACAAAAAAAGGGCGTCCGACAAAATCAGACCCCCCTCAATTATTATTCAATCAGAACAGTATTATTTGATATTCTCTCGTGCCTTATCCAAATACGCCAACATTCTGTCGTAGTCCTTACTCTTGACTATCTCCTGCAATTCCGCAAGCTGCTCCTGTATCAGTGCAAGCTGCTTTGTTGAATTTGGATTAAACAATATTTCTGAGATCAAGAAATTGTCTTCCGACAACACACCTTCCGCAATTGCCATATGACGTTTGAAAGTAGTGCCAGGTGCATCCTGATGCTTCATCACAGATGCGAACGCCAACGTCGACGCAAATGGAATTGACAAACAATATGCCATTGTCTCATCATGCTCCTTGAATGTGTACTCAAACAGATTTAGATGCAAAGAGTTGTACAAATCCTTGAAAAACGCCTTACCCAAACAGTCGCTCTCTTCTATAATTATCGCATTCTGTGTGCGTAGATCCGACAAACTTGCGAACGTAGGTCCGAACATCGGGTGCGTAGAGACGAAGCGGAATCCACATTTAGCATAAAAGTCTGGCAACGTCGTCTTCACTGATGATATATCTGAAATGATACAATCTTTTGGCAAATATGGAATAACCTCTTCAAATGCCTGGATTGTGTACTTAACAGTGACAGCATTGATAAGAAGTTCTGGTTTGAATGCCTTAACCTCCTCAAGTGAAGTCATACGCTGTGTGTTGAACACAAAACGTAATTTCTTTGAATCCTTATCATAAAGCGCCACATCATGCTTCATGCAAAGTACATCCGTCAGGAATGTACCCATTTTTCCCGCACCAAGAATTAAAATACGCATTTCTTATGTAGAATTAAGAATTAAGAATTAAAAGTTAATGGTGAACAATCAACAGTCAAACGCCAATTTTTCACACCATTAAGAGTCAGCGATCGCGTAGGTAATCACTAACTCTTAACTATTAATCTATAATATTTTATTATTTATTCATTATTTCCATCTGCTGACGCACGGACTCTGCATGGATTGCCTCAAAGATCGTGTTCAAGAAATCCTCTCCCATCGACATTGTCTTACCGTCTGCCACTCTCTTAGAGATAATCTCATCATAACGTTTGCTCTGAAGAATCGCCATGTCATGCTCCTTCTTGTATTGTCCGATCTCACGTGAGATACGCATTCTCTTTGCCAAGATCTCAAGGATCGACATGTCTATCTCATCAATCTGCTTACGTAGGGCTGTGATGTTCTCTGTAGACGCATTTGTTGTGCGGACTACAAGGTTGTTCAAAATCAAAGCAAGCACCTCTGGAGTGATCTGCTGTGAAGCGTCCGACCATGCCTTGTCTGGATCACAGTGGCTCTCGATGATCAAACCGCTGAACTGAAGGTCCATAGCCTGCTGGCAAAGTGGAGCGATAAGATCACGACGTCCTGAGATGTGGCTTGGATCACAAACGATCGGCAATTCAGGAAGACGACGGTGCAACTCGATTGGAATATGCCACTGTGGAAGGTTACGGTATAGCTTCTTGTCGTAAGAGCTGAATCCACGGTGGATAGCGCCAAGCTGAGTGATGCCGGCGTTGTTCAAACGCTCCAAAGCTCCGATCCACAACTCCAAATCAGGGTTTACTGGATTCTTAACCAATACTGGAATGTCCACTCCCTTCAATGTGTCTGCAATCTCCTGTACTGCGAATGGGTCTGCAGTTGTACGGGCACCTACCCAAAGAAGGTCAATGCCATACTTCAATGCCAGCTCCACATGTTTTGCTGTTGCTACTTCTGTAGAAACGTACATTCCCGTCTCCTTCTTAACCTCCTTCAACCATTCCAATGCAGGCTCTCCGTTTCCTTCAAAACCACCTGGTTTTGTACGTGGCTTCCACACTCCTGCACGGAAAATCTTTATACCCTGTGCGTGTAGCTGACGGGCTGTATTAATTGTCTGCTCCTCTGTCTCTGCACTACATGGACCAGCTATCACTATTGGACGGCTTTCACATGCTCCTGCTAAATTTATCTTTTTCAGTTCCATATATTATTACTTTTTTTCTGTTTTACTTTAAATTTTCTTTGATTCTCTGAAGTGCCTCCGACAATTTTTCTTCCGTTGAGCAAAGTGAGATACGGATGTATCTGTCGCCATTACTTCCGAAAATGAAACCTGGAGTCACGAACACACGGCAGTCGTAAAGGATTTTGTCTGCCACCTCTTCACAACTTTTGTAAGATGCAGGGATCTTTCCCCACATAAACAATCCTACCTGGCTCTTGTCGTAAGTGCATCCGATGTAATCCAAAATCGCCTCAGCGTATTTTCTTCTGGCTCTGTAGACGGAATTGATACCGTCATACCAATCCTTGTCTGCCTCCAACGCCTTGGCAGCAGCCATCTGCATTGGCTTGAACATTCCCGAATCAACATTGCTCTTTGCCTTCAACACGTATGAAATCAGCTCCGGATTTCCGGCAAGCATACCGATTCGCCATCCCGGCATGTTGAGCGACTTACTTGTCGAGTTCAACTCAAAGCAACACTCTTTTGCTCGTGGGACAGAAAGCAGACTCATTGGGTTGTCGTTCAAGATAAAGCTGTATGGATTATCGTTAACGATGATGATATTGTGGCGAAGTCCGAAGTCGACAAGCTTTTCAAATGTCTCACGACGAGCGTTTCCTCCAGTAGGCATGTTGGGATAATTAGTCCACATCATCTTCACACCAGACAAATCCATCTTCTCCAGTTTTTCGAAATCTGGCTGCCAACCGTTCTCCTCATTCAAATCGTAGTTGATAATTCTAGCTCCAAGGATCTTGGAAGCAGAAGTATATGTAGGATAACCAGGATTTGGCACCAACACACCGTCGCCCGGATTGATGAATGTTAGCGACAAGAAAAAGACTCCTTCCTTAGAACCGATCAAAGGTAAAATCTCCTTGTTTGGATCAAGGTCAACGCCATACCAACGCTTATAAAAGTCAGAAAAAGCCTTGCGTAGTTCCGGAATACCCTGATACGACTGGTATCCGTGTGCATTTGGTTGGTGAGCCACCTCATTAAGAGTGTCAAGAGCCTTATCCGACGGCATCTTGTCTGGACTACCGATACCCAAATTGATAATGTCTTTTCCTTGTGCGTTCAATTCAGCCACCTCTCTAAGCTTCTTTGAGAAGTAGTATTCCTGAATCTCTAAAATTCTATCAGCTGGTGTGATATTCATATTGTTTTTCGTTTACGTTTTCTTTTTTATTTTCGTCTCAGCCTACAGCCCACGTTTTTAAATTGTCTGTCTGCCCTCACGGTATTCTCCGAGAATCACAAGATCCTTTGTCAACGGTTGGAATGCCTCAATGCTCTGCTTGTATTTCAAGTAGTCTTCAAAACGAAGATCCACATAAAACTCATACTCCCATTCTCTTCCAATAATCGGCATTGACTGGATTTTTGTAAGATTCATATCATAATAAGACATGATTGATAGCACTTTGGCAAGGCTTCCCTCATCATGAGGAAGACGGAATACAAGAGAGGCTTTGTTTGGTGTCTGGTCTTTCTTGATGTCATCCACCGTCCATGGATCTGCGATCACCAAGAAACGTGTGAAATTGCGCTTGTTTGTCTCAATCCCCTTAGCTAGAATCTCAAGACCGTAAATTTCAGCAGCCCACTCACTACATACACCGGCTTTTCCCATACACTGCTCTTGTGCGATCATCTTTGCAGACGACGCTGTGTCGTCCCACTCTACAGCCTTCAAGAACTTGTGATCTTCCAAGAAGTTACGAATCTGCATCAACGCAATAGGATGAGAATAAACCTCCTTTATCGACTCCAACTCCTGGCCTGGTAACGCAACAAGGTTGTGACGGATTCGGATTTTCTGCTCACCTGCGATTTTCAATCCGCTTTCCTTTAGCAGGATATGATTCTGAAGAAGGTTGCCCGCTATTGTGTTCTCAATAGCAAGTGTGGCAATTATGCCCTCTCTCTTTACAGTTGCGAAAAGTTTTTCAAATGTCTCACATTCCACTGCTTCAATCTCTTCTCCCTGAAAGAACTCTCTTGCTGCGATTTCGTGAAAACATCCTTTCACTCCTTGAATTGCTACTCTTTTCATATCTATTCCATAAAAAATCCCACATTCAAATGAATGCGGGATTACAAATTTGATTACTTAATATTTACACAACAAAATCCCGCTCTTACCTCTTAAAGTAAAAGAAAAAGAAATAATAATATGCGAAATATCGTTGTTGCATCGTCTCTTGTATTTTATTAAATCGATGCAAAATTACTGTTTAAATTGTTATATCACAACTATATGAAATATTTTTTTCATTTTAGGCTATTTTTGCACTTTTTGTACAGCATTTATAGCAATAAAGTAATATTCAACACTCTATAAATACCAAAATTAAATATCAAAAAATACCACCGTAACAGAAAATACCAAAATTCCATACAAAAAAGTAACATTTTACAGAGAATGATTCATGTATTTTTTTCAAAAAGTCAACATAAAAGCACTATTCTACTTATTTTTAACGTAAGTTCAACGAATTATAATCTGATAATCATTTTCCACTTTTTGATTGAATGCTCACCTCTTTTTTTCATAAAAAGGTCTGTATTTCTCTATGAACTATATGTCTCTATGGTTTTATTAAATTCTGTATGCTCGTCTTCGACTCATACAAAAGAGGATTGTTAGGGGTATTCCGCACCTTAACAATCCTCAACTCTATATACTATTTTAGAGTAAAAACAATTTCTTACATAATATTACTCTATCATAATCTTCGTGCTTATATTTCCATCAATTGTCAGGACATAAACTCCTTTCTGCAGATTGAATGAGTAGTTGTATTTGGTTGAGACGGAAGTCACAAATCTGCCATCAAAAGTAAAAATTGAGACAGTGTGGATACTATTGTCATAGAACACTATCCTATCTTTGTATATTTTGAAATCTTCACTATACTTTTGAATTACAGAAGTATCATTATAAATTGCCTTGAAATGCTCATCGTGATTTTGCATCACATACACATAGACATTATTTTTTGAAATCACTTCTCCTGACGCATTTTTCCAAAAGCATTGTTTATTTTTGTCTATTGCATAACTTTTCAATGTCACATTGATTCCTTCCGGAAAAGTGGCCGATCTAGATATAGAAGTTATAGCGCTGTCATTATCCGTCTCAAATGTCACATCGTATCTTGGGGCCGTAGCGTCAGCTAGTGGTTTTAGACGTTCATCTTTAGATTTCTCGATTTCCTCCACAATATATCTAGAATAGTCTATAGCACCAGTCTCCTGAAGATGGACATTATCAGTCTTTCCGTCCGGATAATTTTCATATTCGCCAGGCTTGTAATTGTTATGACGATAATAAGTATTGTATTCACGTCCGACCTCCTCTGAAAGATTAAAACCAAACGTATAAAGATCGAAAAAAGGAGTGTCATATTTCTCTGCGGCTTCTTTCATCGCTTTGGGATGCCGTCCATATGAAGAATTTAACTGATTTTGAGAATTCCAAGAATTCTGATTTACTGTGGACAATAGTACAGGAGTTGCACCTTTTTCCCTCGCCGCATCACAGAATATACCAATATAGTTTATGAATTCTTCTGTTGTCGTACAATATTTCGCACTTGGATTAGAATCATTTGCGCCAAAAGAAATGAATAAGTAATCACCATTGTTGATGTCCGCAATCACATTTTTCCAATGTTCATTATAGAAACTTTTCGTTGTCGTTCCACCAACTGCTCTATTATCCACCACAACTTTATCTCTGTCAAAAAAAAACTGAAGTACAGCCCCCCATCCCTTACAAGGATACCAAGTGGGTGCTTTCCACGTCTCTGTTGTGCTATCTCCTATAAGAAAGACTCGTGTTTGTGCACTGACTGCAGTCCCAATAAATA
>OCTW011618329.1_pt1 | contig 91235 bp, 85 predicted proteins | sample 1539671 | NCBI WGS metagenome assembly OCTW01 (sample SAMN02144230, study PRJEB22623) | gut metagenome | biome: sheep rumen | host: Ovis aries | place: New Zealand | reverse complement strand
GGTCATCGTCCCCAACAAGAGCATCGCCACGGCGACGCTGACTAACTATGAACAGCCCTTGGCCGAATGTACCATTTCCATTCCCTTGACTATTACTTATGATAACGACCTGCAGCACGTCGAAGACGTCACCCTCGGCGTAGCCCGCCATATCCTCGACCACAGCGAGTACGGCGTCACCGGTTTCGAGCCCCTCGTACGCTATGACCAGATGGGGGAATACGGCATTTCTTTCAAAGTCGTTCTGCGTATCCGCAACATCGTCGACGAAGCCGTTCTCAAGCACCAGTTCATCAAAAGCATCTACAAGACCTACAAAAAAGAAGGCATCCATCTCCTCATCCGCCGCGACTGAACAGGGGGACTCTTGGCGGATGAGGATTATGTAGCGATGCAAAAACGCTCCTCTCATCTCCCAAAATTCCCGCAACATCTTGACACTGTCAGATGTTGATATATGCTAGTGTTGAAGCGATATTTATGATACAATGTGAGAGTATTATATTGTAATAGCGAGGAGCGACACTATATGGGTACTGAAATCACTAAGAACTTTATTGAAAATTTCATCGATGAAGATAATGCGTCGAATAAATATGGGAAGCGCGTACACACCCGTTTCCCGCCTGAACCGAATGGGTATCTGCATATCGGTCATGCCAAGTCTATCTGCCTGAATTTTGGCATTGCCCAAAAATACGGCGGTCTGACGAATCTGCGCTTTGATGATACGAATCCGTCCAAAGAAAATACAGAATTTGTTGAATCCATCAAAAAGGATGTCAAATGGCTGGGATTTGACTGGGGAGACCGATTGTATTATACCTCAGATTATTTTGATCAAATTTATGAATATGCGGTCAAACTGATCAAACTGGGCAAGGCCTATGTCGATGATCTGACAAGCGAACAGATTAAAGCATACCGTGGTACCTTCAATACGCCGGGAAAAGAAAGTCCGTACCGCAACCGCAGTGTCGAAGAAAACCTGCGCCTGTTTGAAGAAATGAAGGCCGGGAAATATGCCGACGGCGAAAAGGTCCTGCGTGCCAAAATTGATATGGCAAGCCCTAATATCAACATGCGTGACCCTGTCATCTACCGTATTCTTCATGCTACTCATCACCGTACGGGTGACAAATGGTGCATTTATCCTATGTATGATTTTGCTCATCCTGTTTCTGACGCTATTGAACGGATCACCCATTCTATCTGCACTCTCGAATTTGAAGACCATCGTCCTCTCTATGAATGGTGCATTCAGGACTGGGAAGATCCGGAAGGCCAGCTGCCCCGGCAGATTGAATTTGCCCGCCTCAATGTGACGAATCTGGTTATGAGTAAGCGCAAACTCCGCGTCCTCGTCGAAAAGGGCATTGTCAGCGGCTGGGACGATCCCCGTATGCCGACCATTGCTGGTATCCGCCGTCGCGGATTTACACCGGAATCCATCCGTGATTTCTGCGAACGCATCGGTGTGGCCAAAGCTGACAGCATGGTCGATATTTCCCTCCTTGAATACTGCATCCGCGAAGATCTGAAACTCAAGGCTCCGCGCATCATGACTGTCATTGACCCCATCAAAGTCGTCATTACGGATTACCCCGATGGCAAAACGGAAACCATTACGGCAGAAAATAATCAGGAAAATGAAGCCATGGGTACGCGTCAGATGACGTTCAGCAAGAATATTTATATCGACCGCAAAGATTTCATGGAAGAACCGGTAAAGAAATTCTTCCGCCTGGCTCCGGGCAAGGAAGTTCGCCTCAAATATGCATATATCATCAAATGTGAAGAAGTCATTAAAGATGAAAATGGCAATATCGTAGAAATTCACTGCAGTCATGATCCGGAAAGCATGAGCGGTACGGGCAAGAACGCCAACCGCAAAGTCAAAGGGACCCTCCACTGGGTCAATGCAGACGATGCCGTCGATGTTGAAACGAGAGTCTACGATTACCTGCTCAAGGACAGCGACAATGAAGACGAAGAAGAAACAAACAACAAGGATTTCCTCTCCCAAATCAACCCGCACAGCCTCGATGTCTATCACAGCAAAGCGGAAGCTTGCATTAAACAGTATAAAGCGGGCGACCACTTCCAGTTCCTGCGGGAAGGGTACTTTGTCATTGATCCCGATACGACAGAAGATCATATCGTCGTGAACCGTATCGTCGGCTTGCGCGATACCTGGGCTAAGATGCAGAAGAAAAATAAATAAGAAACAATAAGATTAAAATGAAATGAGAAAATAAGCCGCTTTTTTTCAGTATATTAAAATTAACTGAGAAAAGCGGCCTTTTTCTGTCTTATCGTTGCGCTGTACCGGTAATAACGGTATAATGAAGTTCGTAGTTATTGCAGAGGAGATGTGCGTATGAAAGTATTAGGTACACATAGTGTCCTGCTTTTTATTTTATTTATTGTCGTAGGCGGTATTCTGGGAGGAATCCTGGGAGAACTTCTGTCTCATGTCAGCTTTGGCAGTCTCATGCCGCTCTTGTCCCAGCATTATGAAATATTTGATATTCAGAACGTCCATCTGAATCTGTATGTCATGCAGATCCAGTTCGGCATTCATTTTGCCCCTAATCTGCTGAGTATTCTTGGCATTATACTGGCATTTCTTATTTTCCGCCGGTTATAATAGTATATAAGGATAAGGAGGTTTTTTTATTATGCTTATTCTGGCTTCCGCTTCACCGAGGCGCCGGGAATTGCTGTCTCAGATTGGGGTAGCCTATATGGTCAATCCCAGCACCTATGAAGAAGGTGCACCTAAAAAGAAAGATCCTGCTAAATTTGTCCTGGCCCAGGCACTGGGTAAAGCCAATGATGTAGCGGCCAAATATCCGGGTCAGTGGGTACTGGGTGCCGATACGGTCGTGGCACTCGACGGGGAAATCCTGGGTAAGCCGAAGCATGAAAAAGATGCCATGCGCATGCTTCAGGAATTATCGGGCCGTAAACATTCCGTGTTCACGGGCGTAGCACTGGTGCGCGGTAAAAAGACTTATACCAAAGTCGTGGAAACCAAAGTCTGGTTCCGGAAGTTGAAAGACAGTGAAATCAAGGACTATGTCCATTCTGGTGAACCCATGGATAAAGCCGGGGCTTATGGTATCCAGGGAAAGGCCGCTGTCTTCGTTGAAAAAGTCAACGGTTCCTATACGAACGTAGTCGGCCTGCCGTTATCCCAGGTCTATACGCTGCTCCAGAAGGCAAAAATTATCGGATGACTTGTCTGAAAGAATTGTCATCGCGGGAAAAACCACGGGAAAAACTGATCCAGCATGGCGCCCGCCTGCTGACGGATCCAGAGCTTCTGGCCATTCTCCTGCGGACCGGTACCCGGGGCTGTTCAGTACTGGATATGGCCCGGAATTTGCTGGCGTCCCTGCCGGGAGGTAATCTGGGCTGTCTTGGCGAAATCACGCTGAGTGAATTATGCCGGATCCGCGGCATCGGCCCGGACAAGGCTGTCACTCTTTGTGCAGCCGTGGAACTCGGCCGGCGCATCGTCCGCTGCCGGGTACGCCGGGATAATCCCGATTTCAGTTCACCTCAGGTCATTGCCGAATACGTCATGGAAGACATGCGCTTCCTACCGCAGGAACGGTTTGCCGCCGTGTACCTTTCGACGAAGAATCAGCTCCTGCGCATCCAGACTCTGACCGTAGGGACTATTAATGCCAGCCTGGCCAAGGCAAGAGACGTGTTCCGCTACGCGCTGCAGTGTAATGCGGCCGCTGTCGTCCTGCTGCATAATCATCCCAGTGGCAATCCTGAGCCGAGTCAGGAAGATATCGATGTCACGCGCCGCCTCGTACAAGCCGGTGATGTCATGGAGATCCCAATCCTGGACCACATCATCATCGGTGACGGTGTGTTTGTCAGCCTGTGTGAGCGGGGCTACCTGTAAGATGACCAGACAATGTGTGCATATATAATATGAACCAGCATCCGTTTCCGGATGCTTTTCTTTTTACAAACTTTTTTATAAAATAATAAACATTATTTCTTGATAAATTTATGTGACCGTGAGATAATATATATAATATTAATACATAAATAATTCGGCTAGACTAAAGGAGGAGTGTTGTATGAATATCGTAGTACTGATTAAACAAGTACCAGCCGTTTCGGATATCCAGATTGACAGTCAGAATCATAATCTGGTCCGTGTCGGGGCGCCGACGATGCTGAATCCCGTAGACAAGAATGCCATTGAGGCAGCCATTGCCATTAAAGAAGCACAGGGAGGTACAGTGACTCTGATTTCTATGGGGACGGCTATGGCCAGTGAAGCTCTGCGGGAAGGCGTGTCCATGGGGGCCGATGGCGGCGTCCTTCTGTCCGATGAACGCATGGCCGGGTCCGATACGCTGGCGACGGGGAAAATCCTTGCCCTGGCCATTAAAAAACTGGCGCCTGTCGATCTGGTCCTTACAGGAAAACAATCGGCTGACGGTGATACGGGACAGATTCCGCCAGCTATTGCCGAACACCTGGGATTCAGTCTCATAACGTATGCAGAAAGCCTCACGGCAGAAGATGGGGTGATCCGGGCATCGCGGAAGAATCACGGTGGAATGGAAACAGTAGAAACGAAGCTTCCGGCAGTCTGCTCAGTCATGGAAACGATGAACGTGCCCCGTTCACCCAGTATCCGTAACAAGATGAAAGCAAAAAAAGCCGTCTTTGATGTCTGGCGGCTGGAAGATATCGGACTCGATCCGTCTGAATCGGGCAGTGCCGGTTCGGCAACGGATGTTACCGAATTGTTTGCGCCGGAAAAACATGCTGTCGGCATCATGATTGACGGCAATACGACAGAAGAAGCTGTCCAGAAACTGATGGCAGATATGGCAGCGAAAAAACTGATATAAGGAGGCGCATGGTTATGGAAAAGAAACACAATATCTGGGTGTACATAGAATTAGTGGATGGGAAACCGTCACAGCTGAGCCTTGAACTGCTGGGAAAAGGCCGGGAACTGGCCGATAGCAGAAATAAAGCCCTGATGGCTCTTCTCGCGGGTAAGGGAGCAGAAGAAGCGGCTTCTGATATTATAGGCTATGGCGCCGATGTGGCGGTCGTCGTTAACCGCGATGGGCTGGATACGTTTGATGCCTCGCAGTACACGGAAATCGTACAGCAGATCCTGACAAAATATGAAGCCAGTGCTATGCTGATTGGCGCATCTCCTGACGGCCGTGACCTGGGTGGACGGCTCTCTGCCGCTATGAATCTGGGACTCGTTGCCGACTGCATCGATTGCCGGTACGAAGGAGACGATGACAGTCTTACCTGGATACGGCCGGCTTACACGGGAAAATTGTTCGTTAAGATTCTGACGACGACGCGGCCCCAGCTGGCTACGATTGGCGAACGGATTTTCCGGGGCAATACGTTTGACAGCAGCCGCAGTGGAGAAGTCATCAAAGAGGACGGTCTTTCCTGTACGCGTACCGTATCCCAGAAGGTGATCGGCTTTGAAAGCCTGCCGCCGCTCGATGAAACGCTGACTATCGAAACGGCTGATTTGGTTGTCGGAGCCGGCCGGGGGGTAGGAGACGAAGACGGCCTTAAAAAGGTAGCTGCCTTTGCCGAATCCATTGGCGCGCCGCTGGGCGTTTCCAAACCGCTGGTCGATAACGGCTGGATGCCCCATGATGCACAGGTTGGCGTGACAGGCAAAAAAATAGCTCCGAAGATTTACATCGCTCTGGGAATTTCCGGTGCCATCCAGCATCAACTGGGCCTGAAAGAGGCAGAACTGATCATTGCCGTCAATACGGATCCGGACGCACCCATTTTCAAATTTGCCAATTATGGCATTGTAGGCGATTTGTTTGAAGTTATGCCTATCCTTCAGCGGGAAATCAAAAAATTGCAGGCAAAATAACGGAAACTGGATATATCAAGGCCGGGAAACGCTGTATTGCAGTGGTCCTGGCCTTATTTTCTGGTCTGGCTATTGCACTTCTCTACAATATTTGCCATAATTAAAGATAATCTTAAATTTGATTTATCTTTTGTTTACCATTTTTGTATAATATAAAGGAGTCATATGAGACCTTACGCTAAATTGTACCTGACCCGCAAAGGAGAACGGGCTGCCCGCAGCGGTCATCCCTGGGTCTATGGAGAAGAAGTGACCCATGTTGATGGGCAGTACAAGACAGGAGACTTGGTAGATGTCCTCAGTGAAAAAGGAAAATACTTGGGAACGGGATTTGCCAATGATATTTCTAAAATCCGGGTCCGCATCATATCACGCAATGCCAATGACCGCTTTGATGAAGCCTTCTGGCAGCGCCGTGTCCAGTATGCGTTGGCATACCGCCGGACCGTCATGGGAGAGAAAGATTTTTCCTGCTGCCGCCTTATTTTTGGTGATGCTGATGAAATGCCGGGTCTGACTGTTGACCGGTACAATGACCTGCTCGTAGCCCAAACACTTTGCTATGGCATGGATGTCGTAAAACCGGTCATCTTCAAGGCATTGACAGACCAGCTGCGCCATATGGGTGTCATCATCCGGGGAATTTACGAACGTAACGATGTCCGCGTCCGCGAACTGGACGGGATGGAACAGTACAAGGGCTGGTACGAGACGCCCTATCTGCCGGAACCGGGCAGCGCCCTTACGACGATTGATGAGAACGGCATCTTGTATGACGTAGATGTTGAGAACGGCCAGAAGACGGGTTTTTTCCTCGATCAGAAATATAACCGCCTGGCCGTAGCCAAAATTGCCGCAGGCCATCATGTACTGGACTGTTTCACCCACACGGGAGCCTTTGCCCTCAATGCAGCCAGAGGAGGAGCGGCCAGTGTTACCGCCGTCGATATATCGGACGAAGCCGTTTCCATGACGAGGGAAAATATCCGCCGCAACGGACTGGAAGACAAGGTTACGGCAATGCAGGCCAATGTCTTTGACCTTCTGACGGACCTGGCAGACCATAAAAACCATGACTATGATTTCATCATCCTCGATCCGCCAGCCTTCACCAAATCGGGCCATACGGTGCGCAATGCCATCCGTGGTTATAAGGAAATCAATCTGAAAGCCATGAAACTGCTGCCCCGGGGCGGGTACCTGGCTACCTGTTCGTGTTCCCATTTCATGCGCGATGATTTGTTCCGGTCCATGCTGGCCGATGCGGCTTCCGATGCCGGTGTCCACCTGCGCCAGATTGAAGGGCGCCAGCAGTCGCCGGATCATCCTATTCTCTGGAATGTGCCGGAAACAAATTATTTGAAATTCTACTTGTTCCAGGTCGTCTGACCGGCTTCAGACAAGGCTGACGCCATGGTTTAAGTATGATATAATAAAGCAGCAGATTGATTCTACTATTACTGAATGAAATAAAGGAGAGGGTCCCATGAAGTTCAGAAGCACTCGTTCGCAAGAAACCGTTACTCCGTCTTATGCATTATTACATGGCCTGGCCCGCGATGGCGGACTATATGTCCCGGAAGAATTCCCGGAACAGGTATTATCGTATACAGATTTGAAAGAAAAGTCCTATCAGGAAATCGCTGATGCTGTTTTAGCGTACTTTTTTACGAATTTTACGCCTAAAGTGCGGCAGAAAATGATTGATGCTGCCTACAATGATCAGACGTTCCGTGATGACCGCATTGTACCGCTTCATTCAATCGATACGGATCTTTCTGTTGCCGAATTGTATCACGGCCGCACACTGGCTTTCAAAGATCTGGCCTTATCCCTCTTTCCCTATCTGTTGACAGCTGCCAAGGTACAGGAAGAAGAAAAGCGCGATATCCTCATCCTCACGGCAACCAGCGGTGATACGGGCAAAGCAGCTCTTGAAGGGTTTAAAGACGTAAATGGCACGAATATCATGGTCTTTTATCCCAGCGAAGGCGTCAGCCCCATGCAGAAGCAGCAGATGCAGAAACAGGAAGGGAAGAATGTCCGCGTCAGTGCTATACACGGAAATTTTGACGATGCCCAGAGCTTTTTGAAACGGGTCTTTACGAGTGAAGAAGTCAATACCTATGCCCATGACCATGGCGTTCTCTTTTCCAGTGCCAATTCCATTAATATCGGCCGGCTCTTTCCACAGATTGCCTACTATGTTTCGACCTGGGTACGCCTTGTAGACAACGGTGTCATCGCTCCCGATGAATCATTTGATGTCGTCGTGCCGACAGGGAATTTTGGCAATATCCTGGCAGGATGGTTTGCCAAAAAGATGGGGGCTCATATCGGCCGGCTCATCTGTGCATCGAACCGCAATAAGGTCCTCGCCGATTTCTTTGAAACCGGTGTCTATGACATGAACCGCGATTTCTATACGACGGACAGCCCGTCCATGGATATCCTTCTGTCCAGTAATTTTGAACGATTTCTGTTCTATGTTGCCAAAGGCGATTGCCAGCGCGTGGCCCAGTGGGAAAAAGACCTGCAGGAAACGGGAAAGATGGCGGTCAACGCAGACGAACTGGCCTGGCTGCAGGAGGAATTCTGTGGCGGCTGGATTGATGATGATGAAACAGAAGCTGTCATCAATCACGTCTATAACGACTTTGGCTATCTCCTGGATCCGCATACGGCTGTCGCCTATGGCGTGTACCTGAACCGTCACAAGCAGGGCATGGACCAGGGGCGTCATACGGTCATCATGTCTACGGCTCATCCATACAAATTTCCGCCAGTTATCTGCAAGGCCCTGGCATTGCCGTCCAGTGACGATCCGTTTGCCATGCTCCAGTCTATCAGCAGTCTGACCGGCATCGCCCTGCCGGAACCGCTGGCCGCGTTGCAGCAGAAGCCGGTCCGCTTTGCAGATAGTATTGAAAAAGAAGATATGAAGCAGGCTGTATTGTCCTTTATCGACGATATCAGCAAGAAGCAATAGAAAAGAGGCGCTCTGGTTTTATATGAACAAAGGCGTTGTATATGCCATTTTATCTGCTCTGGCGTTCAGTATTCAAAACGTCATTGTCAAAGAGCTGTCGTATACCATGAGCACTGGGGAAATCGCGTTTTTCCGCGGTTTCCTCAGTGCTGTTCTTATCCTGGGACTGATGCGGGCCAATCATGTCCATTTGTCTCATGAAGACAGGCCGACGTTATGGCTGCGCGGCATACTGGGTGGTACGGGTATGATATGCATTTTCTATGCCCTGCGTGGAATGCCCCTGGCAGACGTGTCCATCATTTCCCAGCTATCGGCATTTTTTGTCATGCTCTTTGCGGCAATCTTTCTCCAAGAGGTATTACCCAAAGGGGCTAAACTGCCTCTGGTTATCATTTTTGCCGGCGGTTGTCTTGTCGTCCGGCCATGGAATTTTGATTCATTCAATGTCTATTCCCTGTTTGCTCTGGCACAGGCCGTGTTTGCCGCCGGTGCTTATACGACAGTGAGTAAGCTGACTGATTCGGGAAAGCACCATCCCTATGAAATCGTTTTGTATTTCCTCGTCTGTGCGGCCCTGTCAGGAGCTGTACTCATGATATTAGGCGGCAGCTTCCTCGTCCCCAATCTGCAGGAATGGGGTTGGTATATCACACTGGGCGTGATTACGGTCATTGCCCAGATTTGGATGACCGATGCCTACGCCATGGCGAATCCGGTCGTCGTCAGTTTTGTATCCTATATCGGCGTTTTTTTCAATGCCCTCTGGGGTTTTGTCATATTCCAGGAAATGCTGACCCTGCTCACCGTAGCAGGCGGCGTTTTGATTATCGGTGGTTCTATGTACCTGACTAAGCTCAAGCACGATCGTATTGCTGAAATGGCTGAGATTAGGGAACGGAATGCAAAAGAAGAAGTATGAAGACCATGAAAGTAAACGAAACGCATATAAAAATCGCATTTTTTGGCATGCTCGTCGTGATGCTGGCCGGGATTCATCTGACTATCCCGGATTTTTACCGCACCGTCTGGGACCTTTCGACGAGTGGCAATATGCAGGGGACCATAGCGTATCTCCGGTCTTTCGGAATCTGGGCTATGGCAGTCAGCATGATTATTGATATAGTCATCAACATCGTAGGCTTTTTGCCGTCAATTTTTATTTCGACGGCGAACGGCGTCGTGTTCGGCGTATTCCAGGGAACCATCGTTTCCTGGATTGCCGAAACAATCGGTGTCATCATCAGTTTCTTTTTCATGCGGACTCTCTTCCGGGGCAAAGCCAAAAAAGTCATAGAAAAAAGTAAAATGCTCAGTAAGCTGGACCATTACAGCACGTGGCAGGCTATGACCATAGCACGGGCTGTACCGTATTCACCCAACGGACTGGTGACGGCCCTGGGCGCTCTGAGCCATATCAGCTACCGCGATTATATTCTGGGCTGTTTTATTGGCAAGCTTCCGTCGGTAGCCTGTGAAGTGTTCGTTGGACACGATGTGGTCATGTTCGAAGATCATACCCTGCGCCTTACCATACTGATTATTGCTATTACGGTGATTTATGGCGGACTCTGGTACTGGCATCGGCGCCAGCAGGCAAAGAAGGTATTGCGCAAGATTTCAGAAGATCTGGATAAGGAAAACATAGATAAAGAAAAATAACGAGGCTATCGCATTAGGTTAAAATTACATAATGCGATAGCCTCGTTTTTGAGTTTGAGATTAAAAATCTGACAGTTGACAGGGAATCTTAAACGCGGGATGCGTGCCGGAATCGTTATTCTTCGTCTGGTTCGTCAATGGCCAGTTCATCTGGTGTCGTACAGAAAGTAAAGTCCGGATTCCGTTCGACAATCCAGTTGGTCTGCCATTCGTTGGCGATGAGCAGTACGACACGCTGCTTGTGGTCTTTGACAATCATGGCACTGTCGATATTTTTCAGTTCCTTGTAGTCATGGCCATTGGTCTGAATCCAGCGGGCTACCGTGTAAGGCAGAGTGTTCATTTCCAGATCGACGCCGTATTCATGCTTCAGTCGGTATTCCAGCACTTCGAATTGCAACTGGCCGACGGCACCGACGATATAACTTTCCATGGAGCCGAGATTTTCGTAAATCTGGACGGCCCCTTCCTGGGCCAGCTGGGTCATGCCTTTCAGGAACTGCTTGCGCTTCATCGAATCTTTGGCACGGATGCGGGCGAATAATTCCGGCGGGAAAGTCGGGAAGTCTTTGAAGGTGACTTTCTTTTTGCCTGAGTACAGTGTATCGCCGACGCCCATGGTGCCATTATCAAATACGCCGATGATATCACCAGGATAGGCTTCTTCGACGATAGTCCGTTCTGTCGCCAGGAACTGCTGGGGCTGCATGAGACGCAGGGTCTTTCCCGACTGACGATGGGTAACGGTCATGCCCTTTTCAAACTGACCGGAGCAGATGCGCATGAATACGATGCGGTCGTGGTGCTGGGGATTCATGTTGGCCTGAATCTTGAATACGAACGACGTGAACTGATCAGACGTCGGTTCGACTACGCCTTCGGCACAGGGACGGGGCTGGGGCGGTGGAGCCAGGCGCAGAAATTCTTCCAGGAAGGGCTTGACACCGAAGTTGGTCATGGCTGAACCGAAGAACATCGGTGTCAGCTGGCCATTTTTTACTTTCTCCATATCGAATTCGTCACCGGCCATATCGAGGAGCTCGATGTCGTCGATGAGTCCCTGATGTACATCGTCATCGAGGAGTTCCTTGAAGACCGGGTCGTCGGCTGAACCTTTGGTCGATGCCAGCTTGCGCTGGCCGTGGGACGTGTCTTTTTCAAACAGTTCAATCGATGCTGTCGTCCGGTCATAGATACCCTGGTAATTGCCATTGAGACCGATGGGCCAGTTCATGGGATACGCGTGGATGCCCAGAATATTTTCGATTTCATCCATCAGGTCGAAAGGATTACGGCCGAAATGATCAATTTTATTGACAAAGGTAAAGATGGGGATACCCCGTTCTTTACAGACCCGGAACAGCTTCTTCGTCTGGGCTTCGACGCCTTTTGCGACGTCGATGAGCATGACGGCACTGTCTGCGGCCATGAGCGTACGGTACGTATCTTCACTGAAATCCTGATGGCCCGGCGTATCAAGGATATTGATATGATGGCCTTCATAATCGAACTGAAGGACCGAGCTGGTGACAGAAATACCACGCTGTTTTTCGATTTCCATCCAGTCAGATACGGCATGTTTGGCTGTCTTTCTCGCTTTGACAGAGCCAGCCAGATGTATGGCACCTCCGTAGAGGAGCAGTTTTTCAGTCAATGTCGTCTTGCCAGCATCCGGGTGAGAGATGATGGCAAACGTACGGCGGTTATTTACTTCATCTACTAATGACATGTTCCACCTCATGAATTCGAATAATCAAAAAATACAGTACATACTATTATACTAAGAAAAGTGATGTTCGTAAACAGGGAAAGGAGGAGAAAAGCTGGGAAAAACTCGTTTCTTCTGCGTAACACAAAGTGATTCGCGTTGTGCAGGACAGGGGCGGGCTGTTTTTGGTATAATAAAAATATAGACTTGTTACCCCTGCGATACTGCACGTTTTCCTGCCACTGCCGGAGGTGTATGGCGATGAATACGAGACCGTTGGCATTAACCCGTGAAGATTTTATGGCGATTACCGATGCGGTGTATTGTATTCTCATACTGGTTAATGAAAAGGGGATTCCTGTATATTGGAACAGTGCGGCCTGTGATCTGGAACGGAGATTGCCCGGATCGTGCCGGGAAATCATCAAAAGACTGGGAGAAACGGTTGATGCCGTCCACTGTGAAGGCCGCTATGTGGTAACGGCTGCATCGCGTGATTTCATCTGTCATATCCGTCCATGGCAGACAGGAAAGCGACGTCGGGGAAGTATCTTCATTGTCCATGAATCGTGCGTGTCTTCCTGTGCCGTTCAGGAACTGAATGTCGTGCGCGATGTCGTAGAGGAAATCGATGCCGTGCTGGAAGCCGGTTCGACGGGACTTTTAGTGCTCGATTCCAGGGGTATGATCAAACGGGTCAACCGCCGGTTTGAAGCATTATACGGCCTGAAACGGAAAGCCATATTAGGCAAGTCTATCGAAACAATCAGGGAAGAAACGCAGATACCCCGGGAACTGCTGGATAAAGCGCTGCATAAACGGCAGCACGGCGTCTCCCTTGTCGAATATAAGGGGCGCAAGCTCGTCTATACGGCTACTCCCGGACTGGACCGCAATCATCAGATGCGCTGTATCGTCGTAGATATCCAGGATGTGTCATCATGGAAGATATTGTGGGAAAAATTCAAGGAACAGCGGCAGCATATGAATGAATTTATACGCAAAGTCGCCGTTCTGAGCAGTCATTCCCATGATATGGTCATCGGCCGCAGTCAGGCGATGCAGAAGGTCATGCATCTCATCGAGGTCGTTTCGGATGTCGATTCGACGGTGCTGATTACAGGGGAATCGGGGACGGGTAAAGAAGTCGTCGTCAATGAAATTTATCATCGTAGCCGGCGCCGGGATAAACCGTTCCTGAAAATTAACTGCGGTGCCATCCCCGATGAGCTTTTTGAATCGGAATTGTTCGGTTATGAAAGCGGTGCCTTTACCGGAGCCAGGCGGCAGGGTAAGGCCGGCTTTTTTGAACTGGCCGATCAGGGCGTACTCCTGCTCGATGAAATAGGGGAACTGAGTCTGGCAGCTCAGGCCAAATTGTTGCGGGTCATACAGAATCAGGAAGTACAGCGAATTGGCGCTACCCGGTCTATCCACGTTGATGTCCGTCTTATTGCCGCTACGAACCGGAATTTGTGGGACATGGTGCAGCAGGGAAGGTTCCGGAGTGATTTGTATTACCGGCTCCACGTCATCCATATCCACATTCCGCCGCTGCGGGAACGGCGGGAGGACGTCATACCGCTGGCAGCGCAGTTTCTCCATACGTTCAATACAAAATATGAGAAGCATAAAGTACTGACACCGGCACTCTGCCGTCTTCTCATGGTCCAGGACTGGCCCGGCAATATCAGGGAACTGGAAAATGCCATGGAAACACTGGTTGTACTGACCGAAGGCGATGACCTGCGGCCGGAAGATTTTATCAGTCAGATCCAGATGGAAGAAAGCGAGGCTATCGTCACTATACGCCGTGTGGCCCCGTGGAACCAGACTATGGCCGAAGTGGAGCGGAAAGTGCTCCAGATGACGGCAGCCCAGTGCCGTTCGACACGGGCCATGGCAGATGTACTGCATATTGATCAGTCTACTATATCCCGGAAGATGCAGAAGTACGGTCTGTCCCTGGGAAAGAAAAAATAAATATATCCGGCTGTTGATGCAGGACTGCATATTTTCTGATGTAATCCTGCATCAGAAATCGGTCTTTTTATAGGGGATGATCTCACGGTTCAGCCGGCATTTCTGATATAGCGTTTTTTTGATGATGCAAAATGACATCACAAAGAAACGCTTCTTTTTTTTCGATGCCTGAATCATGGGCTCCGGCCCCATTCCGTTTGCTCACGAATAATTGGCGCGATTATTTCATATATACTTGTAGAGACGGGAGAAAAGGGGCAGGGAAAAAATATCCCATCCCAAATCATGTGAATGGAGGGAAAAGGAGGCGGACATGATGAATCAATGGCAGCGCATGTACGAAGAAAAGAAGATGACGGCTGAATCCCTGGCCAGGCAGTTCAAAAACGGGGATGTCTGTGTCAGCACAGGGCAGGTGGCGGAACCGACGGGAATTCTGCAGGTACTGGCCTCGTATGCTCCCGAGCTGGACCTGGAACATATCCGCCATTGTGTACTCCTTCCCCTCCGGCAGCAGGAGTACATGAAAGCCGGTATGGAGAAATATATTTATCACATTTCCCACTTTGTCAGTGCTTATGACAGGAACATGATATGGGAAGGCCGCGGCGATTATATGCCGGCCCATTACAGTCAGGTACCACAGGTGTGGACCAGTGTCCTGCCTGAGCCGGATGTGTTTTACGCTGCCGTATCCCCTATGGATGAGCACGGGTATTTTAGTTTCGGTACGGCGGCCGATTTGAGTGAAGTCCGTCATCATGCAGAAAAAATACTGGTAGAAGTAAATCCGACTATGCCCCGGTCGTTTGGTTCCTTTATCCATATTTCAGAAGTAGACGGTATATGGGAAAATGATGCTCCCATTACAGTAGTCGATCCGCCGCCGGTTACCAATACGGACCTTGCCATCGGGCAGATGATTGCTGACGAGATACCCAATGGAGCCACGCTGCAGCTGGGAATTGGCGGCATTCCCAATGCGGTGGCACAGAGCCTGCTCGATAAGCGGAATCTGGGCGTACATAGTGAAATGTTTTGTGACAGCATGGTTGATCTGACACTGGCCGGAGTCATTACTAACGGCTGCAAACGGATTCATCGCGGAACCTCTGTTGCGACCTTTACCTTTGCTTCCCGCAGGACCTATGATTTTATTGACAATAATCCCGGTGTCGCCTTCCTGCCCGTATCGTATGTCAATGATCCCCGCGTCATTGCTATGAATGATCAGGTCATTTCCATCAATTCGTGCATCGAAATCGACTTGTTCGGCCAGGTATGCTCGGAAACGATGGGAACAAAGAACTATAGCGGTGTAGGCGGGCAGATTGATTTCATCCGTGGGGCCGCTGCTTCCAAAGGAGGAAAATCGTTCCTCGCTTTTACGGCAACGGCAAAAAAAGGGAAAGTGTCCAAGATTAAACCGGTCCTCACAGAAGGAGCCTGTGTCAGTACGACGAGAAACGATGTCGATTATGTAGTTACTGAGTTTGGAATGGCACGGCTGAAAGGGCTGACCTGTTCCCAGCGTGCCAAAGCGCTGATTCGCATTGCAGCTCCTGCTTTCCGGGAAGAATTAACGGAGGCAGCCAGAAAGATGCATATTATTGTGTGATGCTGTGACTGTACGGGAGGAGGAATCACTATGTTGATGACAAAAGAGCAATTTCAAGCCAGTATCCGTGCCCGCAAACCGATGAATGTTTATTTTCTGGGCAAAAAAATCGAAGACTTGACGACGTTCCCGCCACTGGCGGCCAGCTTTAATGCCATTTCTACTATTTATGACCTGCAGAGCCGTCCGGAATGGAAAGACCTGATTACGGTGCCATCCCATCTCAGCGGACAGCCGGTCAGTATTTACAATGCGCCCCTGCGTTCGGCAGAAGACGCAAACCGCAAGACCCGGGCTGCCCGTGCTCTTGCGGAAGTCGTCGGCTGTTGTACTCACCGCTGTACCGGTTCAGAAGCCTTTGCCGGTCTGGGCCCGGCCTGCTATGATATGGATCAGGATCTGGGAACTCATTACTTCGACCGGTTCATGAAATTCCTCGATTATGTGCAACGCAATGACCTGACCTGTACGGTAACCGTGACGGACGTCAAAGGCCTGCGCACGCTGGCCCCTCACGAACAGCCTGATCCAGATGCATACGTACACATTAATGAAGTACGCGATGACGGTATCGTCATCAGCGGCTATAAATGCAACCAGACAGGCATCTTGTTCGCTCACGAAATCGTCATCGTCCCGACGACTAATATGCGTCCTGAAGATAAAGATTTTGCTCTGGCCTGTGCCGTTCCGGCCGATACGCCGGGCCTGACCTTTGTATTGGGCCGCACGCCCCAGGATAAGCGTTTCTTTGAAGTCGGCGGTGATATCGAAGGAATTGATCTGGGCAAAAAATATGCCGACCATCAGGCTCTGGTATACTTTGACCATGTATTCGTGCCCAATGACCGGGTCTTCATGTGCGGCGAGACGAAATATGTCGGCCGCCTGTTGAGTTATTTCACCGCTGTCCATCGCCTGACTGCCGGTGGCTGCAAGGCCGGCGGCTGTTCGGCCCTGTGTGGTGCGGCCAGCCTCATTGCCGATATGATTGGTGTCCAGAAAGCCGGGCATATCCGCACAAAGCTGACCCAGATGGCCATGACGGCCGAAACGGTGTACGGATTGTCCCTGGCATCGGGCGTCGAAGGATTCCAGCACCCCAGCGGATTCTGGATCCCCAATCCGCTTATGTCCCATACCTGTAAGTATACCTGTACCCAGATGCCTTTTGAAGCTGTGCGGCTGGCCCGGGATATTCTGGCGGGATTTGGAGAAACGGCGCCATCTGAACTGGATATGCGCAGTAAAGAAGTAGGAGAACTCTGTCAGAGAGCGTTTAATCCGGGCAATCCGGCCTATACGGCAATGGATCGTCTCCGGGCCGGCCGGTTTATTGAACATATGGCCCGCGGTTCCAACTGGACGGCCATGGCTCTCCACGGCGGAGGAAACCAGGAAGCGTCTACCGTCATGGCCCGGTCGTTTACGGATTGGGATTATCTGAAGAATCTCGTCCGGGCGGCAACGGGTATGGAAAAAGACCCGGCCAGGGTAGACGAAATTATCGCTGCTATCGGTAAAAGGCAGGGCCGCATCTGTACCAACCGCGATCTGCCACAGTCGGATAATAAGTAGTACCAGGATGACTATTCCTGACGCAGGAGGCAGCTGCTGACACCGCTCGTTGGAAAACCTGAGTAATTGATGCCAGCGGAAGCACGATCTGCAGTAAACGGGAAGAGGCTGAGCAAAATGTACGGCGTAAAAGCCCATTTTGTTGCAGCCTCTTTTTTTTGAATGGGCCAAGTGTGTCTTTAAAAAAAAATCGTTCTATGATATAATGAAACGTCACTTGAACATTGTTTACTAAAAGGGCTTTAGGGATTTTTTACTAAGGCCCCGTTTTCTATGAGGTCGTGTAATATGAATACTTTTTTTCAACGCATGAACGAGGATGCCAATATACATTCCTGTGCTGACTTGTTTGTCCAGCCCGGGTGCCACAGCATATACGGTGTCGGAGGATCGGTCAAAACGTCGTTTGCCGCCCGGGCTGTCATGGCTGCGGGAAAACCGGCTCTGATCATTGTACCATCGAAAGAGCAGGAAACGGCCTGGCAGACGGATCTGCAGTTCTTTGCCGCGGATTTACCCGTCTATACATTTCCCTTAGGGGACCGGGCCGTATTTTCAACGACGGCAAAGAGCATGGAACGGACAGCCCGGCAGATGGAAGTATTGGCGGCACTCTGCAGTCATGCTTTTTGTGTCGTCGTCGCGACGATAGAAGAAGCGGCCCAGTTCATCGCGGCGCCGGAACATGTCAATGCAGCAGCGTTTAACGTATCTGCCGGTCAGGATTACGAACGGGAAACGCTGCTCCGGCGCCTGGCAGATGACGGATATGAACGGGTCGATATGGTCGAACGGCGGGGTCATTTTTCTGTGCGCGGTGATATTATCGATGTATTTGCCGTAAACTATGAACAGCCGCTCCGTCTGGAATTTTTCGGCGATACACTGGAAAGCCTGCGCTTTTTTGATGCGTCGAGCCAGAAATCCCTCGATAAGACCGATACGGTCCGTATCCTTCCTTTTGCTATAGATGGCGATAAAGACAAAGAACATACGATCCTCGATTATCTTGACGAAGGCGTTATTATCTGGGATGAACCCAACCGCTGCCGGGAAAATTTAAAGAAATTCCTGAAAGAAAGCGCCGATTACAAAGAATGGCTCTGTTCATGGCGATCTCTGTCCGGTGCAGAACGAAAGGGGACACAGATTGTCCTGTCTCTCATGGCTCAGTCCGTACCGGATATGATGATAGATTCGTCGGCAAGCTTTTCTGCCAAGGCCATGGCCAGTTTCCAGAAACAGTTTGACCTGCTTCACGATGAACTTTCGCATTGGCAGGAAAGCGGCGATGCGATTCTTTTTGTACTCGGCAGCCGCCAGCGGATTGCGACGCTGAAAAGCTGGTTTGCCCAGAACGGATTTTCCGTTTCTGCATACGAAGAGACGATACCCCTTGAGGCCAGCCAGATTTACCTGGCAGAAGGGGAAATACGAAATGGGTTCGAACTGCCTTATGCCAAGTTAGTCGTCATATCTGAACGGGATATTTACGGCATGCAGAAGCACCGCCTGCGCCATCACGTGCAGAAAGGGCAGGAAATCAACGTATTTACCGATCTCAAAGCCGGCGATTATGTCGTTCATGAAGTCCACGGCATCGGCCGCTACGCCGGCATCAAGACCATAGAAATCGACGGCGTCCATAAAGATTATCTGGAAATCCATTATGCCGGAAAAGATATCTTGTATGTCCCGACGGACCAGCTTAATCTGCTGCAGCGTTATATCGGTAATGAAGGTGATACGCCAAAACTGCACAAGATGGGTGGCAGTGACTGGCAGAAGACACGGGCAAAGGCGCAGAAATCGATTACGGACCTGGCGGAAAAACTGGTTGCAGTCTATGCCAAGCGTGAAATCGTCCCAGGATTTGCTTTCCCGCCGGATACGCCGTTCCAGAAAGAATTTGAAGATGCGTTCCCCTATGAAGAAACGGAAGATCAGCTGAAAGCCGTAGCAGAAATCAAAAAGAGCATGGAAAAACCATTCCCGATGGATTGTCTTGTCTGTGGCGATGTTGGTTTTGGCAAGACGGAAGTCGCCATGCGGGCCGTATTCAAAGCCGTCATGGGAGGCAAACAGGTTGCGGTCCTCGTCCCGACGACAGTTCTGGCCCAGCAGCATTTCCAGACTTTTACGGAACGGTTCCGTAATTTTGGTGTCAACTGTGATGTTCTCAACCGGTTCCGGTCACAAAAGGAAAAGAAGGACATCCTGCGCCGGACGCTGACCGGAGAAATCGATGTCCTTATCGGGACTCACAGTCTGCTCAATAAACGTGTGAAATTTAAAGATCTGGGGTTGCTTGTCGTCGATGAAGAACAGCGTTTTGGTGTGGCCCAGAAAGAAAAATGGAAAGCCTGGGCAGCCCATATCGATGTGCTGACTCTGAGCGCGACGCCGATACCACGTACGCTTCATATGTCCCTGGTCAATCTGCGCCAGATGTGTGTCATCGAAACGCCACCGACAGACCGTTTCCCCGTCCAGACCTATGTCACCGAATACGATGCCCGTATTGTCCGTGACGCGGTCATGCGGGAAAAGCACCGGGGCGGGCAGGTATTTTTTGTCTACAACATGGTGGATTCCATCGAAAAAATGAAAGACCAGCTTCAGGCATTACTGCCGGATTTATCTATCGGCATCGCCCACGGCCAGATGGCCGGGACACTGTTGGAACAGGTCATGTTCGACTTTTATGAAGGCCGCTATGATATTCTCCTGTGTTCCAGCCTCGTCGAAAACGGTCTGGATGTGGCCAATGCCAATACGATCATCATCTATGATGCGGACCATTTCGGCCTGTCCCAGCTGTATCAGATGCGGGGCCGTGTCGGCCGCAGTCATCGCATGGCCTATGCCTATTTCCTGTACCGCCGGGATAAAGTCCTGTCGGAAGTGGCAGAAAAACGTCTTCAGGCAATTAAGGAATTTACCGAACTGGGCTCAGGGTTTAAAATAGCCATGCGCGATTTGGAAATCCGCGGTGCCGGCAATCTCCTGGGACGGGAACAGCATGGCAATATTGCTAGTGTCGGGTTTGCCATGTACTGCAGCATGCTGGAAAAAGCCATTGCCAAAGCCCAGAAAGGACAGAGTGATGAACTGCCGCCACCGGAAACGGTCATGGAAACGCATATTGATGCCTTTATCGATGATGCCTACATCAGCAACGGCGGACAGAAGATAGAAATGTATCAGCGTCTGGCCACTATTACTGACGAAAAAGAATTGAATGATTTGGAAAAAGAACTACTGGACCGCTACGGTCGTCCTACCCGTCCCGTAGAGACGCTGCTCCACGCGACGCGGATCCGTCTTACGGGACGCAGCCTGGGCCTTACACTCATCGCCCAAAAACGGGACACGCTGGAATTAAAGTGGCGCAGCCTGCAGGATATGCCACCGCTGGCAGAGCTGACAGGGCCGCTGCGGCGCCGGTTCCGTACGGTACCGGGTATGCCCCTAATGCTGCGGATCGGTCTTGCCGGGGTAGAAGATATCCTGACCTTCTTAGATCAGATTTTTGCGTCTTTCAACACAGTGAGAAAGGGGAATTCCCTTGGCTAACGTTTCTTTCCTGCGGGGAGCTATGGTGCTCACCGTTGCCGGGATTGTCGTAAAAATCCTGGGCGGCGTGAACCGCATTCTCCTGTCCCGCCTTCTGGGCGGTGAGGGAATCGGTCTCTATCAGATGGCCTATCCCATGTATATCCTGCTGCTCAGTATCGTCGGCGCCGGCATTCCTATTGCTGTCTCCATCATGGTGGCCGAGCAGGCGGCCCGGGGCAATTACAGCGGTACGCGGAGGATTTTTCACGTTACTCTGGCTTTCATGGCTGTCATTGCCGTTTTGTGCGGTCTGGGCATGGTGCTGGGAGCCCGCGCACTCATTGCTACGGGGCTTGTCAGTGATGAACGGGCCTACTGGCCTCTGGTCGTACTGGCTCCGGCTTTGTCTTTATCTGTCCTGACCTGCTGCTTTCGCGGCTATTTCCAGGGCCTGCAGCTCATGACTCCGACAGCTTTGTCCCAGATGCTGGACCAGTTCGTCCGGGTGTGTGTCATGCTTACGCTGGCCTGGGCCCTTTTGCCATATGGATTGGTACCGGCTGCCTCCGGAGCTGCTTTTGGCGCTGTCCCCGGTGCAGCGGCTGGACTCTGTATCATCGCCGCATTGTACATCCGCCATGAAAAAAAAGAGCAGCTACCCGATACAGGAACATTTGCACCGTTACACGTCCTGACTGTCATCAGACGCCTGGTTGTCCTTGCCGTTCCGGTCGCGGCAGCTAATATGCTGCTGCCAGCCGTAGCCAGTATTGATTTGTTCATCGTGCCGCGCCGTCTCATTGCTGCCGGATACACGGCTCATGAAGCTACGGCCCTGTTCGGCTATCTTTCTGGCATGGCTAACGGGCTGGTGCAGCTGCCGGCTATCCTGACTATGGCTCTTGCTACCAGTCTCGTCCCGGCAGTCTCGGCCGCCCTTGCCAGTGGCAGAAGAGATCTGGTGCTGGCGCGGACCCATACGGCCATGCGCATTGCCTGCCTGATTACTATTCCCGCTTCCCTGGGACTGGCTGTACTGGCCGTGCCTATTTCACGGCTGCTCTATGCGACACCGGCTGCAGGGCCTTCCATCTGTGTCCTGGGACTGTCAGTGTTCCTCATCGGCCTGCAGCAGGTCACGGGTGGTCTCCTGCAGGGATTGGGCCGTACGGCAATTCCTCTGTATAATATGGCCGCCGCGGCCATTGTCAAAATCGCCCTGAGCTGGTATCTGACGGCCCTGCCCTGGCTGGCTGAAGTAGGGGCCGCCTGGGCGACCAATGCCGATCTGGCTATTGCTGCCGCACTCAATTTATATTTTGCCCGGCGCTACTGCCGCTATGCCGTACAATGGCTTTATATAGGAAAACTATTTCTGGCGGCAGCGGCCATGGCCGGGACAGCCTGGTTTGTCCACAAAGGTTTGTCGGCAGTAGCTCCTGACGCGCTGGCCACGGTCGCCGCTATGGGAATGGCAGCACTGATTTACCTCATTTGTCTGTTTGCCTTCCGGGCTATCGCCACTGAGGATGTTGCTAAAATCCCCGTATTGGGGCCCCGTATATATAGCTGGGTAAAAAAACTGGAATAATGACGTTATGGAAAAGAGGCTGATTATGGGAACGATACATATTGTCGGGCTGGGTCCGGGAGATGCCGGCCTGATTACACTTTCGGCTTTCCGGCTTATGCAGGAAGCGCGCTGCCTGCTGCTGCGGACGGCTGTGCATCCGTCTGTTTCTATGCTCGATGAAGCACATATTGCCTACGAGGCACTGGACCGTTTTTATGAACAGGGGACATCTTTTGACAGCGTCTATCAGGGCATTACTGATTATGTGCTGGACCGGGCATCGGAAGGAGATGTCGTCTATGCCGTGCCGGGTAGTCCCGTCGTAGCGGAACGGACGGTACTTATGCTGGAAAAAGAGGGAGCGGGACGTCATATCCCCGTCGTAGTCCATCCGGGGATGAGTTTCCTCGAAGTCATGTACACGCGGCTCCGTTTTGACCCGGTAAACGGCGTGACCATTATCGACAGTTCCGATGCCGGACAGGTTCCGCGTGATATCCGCACGCCCCTTATCGTGACCCAGGTATACGACCGCCACGTCGCATCGGATTTGAAACTGTCTTTGATGGATATTTACGGTGACGAATATGAAGCACAGCTGGTGTATCATGTCAGTCTTCCTGACGAATCGATACGGCCGATAAAGCTTTATGAACTGGATCGCTGTGACCAGATTGACCACCTGACCAGTCTCTTTCTTCCTGTGCCGCCGGTAGAAGGGGATGTGGTGTCAGAGGATGGAGAAACGCCGCAAGAGGGGATGCCTTTTGATCTCGATCCCCTGGTACAGGTCATGGCACGCCTGCGCGGCGAACGAGGGTGCCCCTGGGATAAACGGCAGACTCACAAGACCCTGCGACGGTTCCTCATCGAAGAAGTGTATGAAATGCTCGATGCCATAGATCAGAACGACATAGAAGGTATCCGGGAAGAATTGGGCGATATTCTGTATCAGGTCGTCATCCATGCCCGCATAGCTGAAGAAGAAGGCCTTTTTTCAGCACAGGATATTGTAAACGATGTAACAAAGAAGATGATTCGCCGCCATCCCCATGTTTTTACGGATAAACCCCTTGAAAACAGGCATATGAGTATGGTAAACTGGGATAGATTGAAACAGAGCGAACGACGCCAGCAGCACGACCATCTTCTCGATGGAGTCGTCAAAGGCCTTCCTTCACTCCTTGCCGCCTATAAACTTCAGGAAAAATCTGCAAAAAAAGGATTTGAGTGGGATACGGCTGAACAAGTGGTAGCCAAAGTCCACGAAGAATGGCAGGAATTCCTGGATGCCGTGGCTGAAGGTGACAGGGATCATATGGAGGAAGAAGCAGGCGATGTCCTGTTCGTTCTGGCCAATTTATGCCGGCGATATGACATAGAACCGGAGTGTGCGTTACATCGGGCTAACAACAAGTTCCGCAGCAGATTTTCCTATGTAGAGGATTGTGTCCGTGCTTCGGGCAGAGACTGGTCTGAATTTTCCCTGGATGAGCTGGATGGCTTCTGGCAAAAGGCGAAGCGGGAAGAACGAAAAGATGCGGGAACTCCTGTTAGACGGAAACGATAGATGTAACAAATCAAAGGAGGATTTACAATGAATAAAACCGAATTAGTAAACAGTGTAGCAGAAAAAGCTGATATCACGAAAAAAGATGCTGAAAAAGCTGTAAAAGCTGTATTTGAAGCTATCAGCGAAAGCCTTCAGAAGGATGACAAAGTTCAGATTATCGGCTTTGGTACCTTTGAAGTACGTCACCGCAAAGAACGGGAAGGCCGCAATCCGCAGACTAAAGAAACCATCAAGATTGCCGCTTCCAATACACCGGCATTCAAAGCGGGCAAACAGCTCAAAGATCTGGTTAACAATAAATAAGTCAATGAGAAAAAGAGCCGCAGTCAGAAACGGCTCTTTTCTTTTCTTGCATTTTGTCGTACCATGGATATATAATTTAGTAGGACTATCCGTCTGAAAGAGGGAATCAGGATGACGAAGAAAAAAGTGCTGATCATGTCAGCTTCTATTGGGAGCGGTCATACTCAGGCAGCACATGCTATAGAAGAATATCTGAAAACCCTGCCGGCAGAATGCGAAGTGGAACACTTTGATTTCATATCCAATGATGTGCTTTCTATCGACAACATTGTCAAGGAAACGTATTTGAAAATACTCGATGTATTTCCCATGCTTTATGATCTGATGTATTATTCCTCCCAGGGTTATAAAAAAGGCATGGTAGTGAAAACACTTTTTTCGTGGGGATTGAAACGCCGTATGTTGCGCGTGCTGGCGGACAAGAATCCCGACATTATCGTTTTTACTCATCCATTCCCGGCAGGGGCGGCAGTCTTATTGAAACGGCAGCACCGCCTGCAGATTCCCCTGGTTGGCGTCATTACGGACTTTACCATCCATCAGCTCTGGGTCTATCCGCAAATGGATCTGTACTGTGTAGCGACGTCCCAGTTGAAACAGCAGCTCATGGAGCAGCATGTGGCGGCTGAAAAAATCGTCGTTTCCGGTATTCCTGTACGCAATACCTTCCAGCAGCAGCGCTGGCATTGGGATGAAGACCACGAAAGACGGCGCAACGTCCTCATCATGGGCGGCGGCCTCGGCATGGGGTCGATTCGCCAGTCATTATCTGTTCTGGATAAGCTTCCTGATGTAGGTGATTTTACTGTCGTAACAGGATATAATGCTGATTTGTACGATGAACTCTGCCAGATGCGGCGGGAACTGCATCACCATGTGGAAATCCTGGGTTATACCAATCACATCCCGGAATTGATGGTACGGGCCTCACTTCTGGTTACCAAACCAGGAGCCCTGACCTGCACGGAGGCGGCTACTGTTCAGGTGCCCATCGTGCTGTACAGTCCTATTCCCGGGCAGGAAGAAGCCAATGCCACCTATATGCAGAGCAAGGGCTGCGCCCGCTGGGTCAAAACGAAAGATGACCTGGCAGCGGTTGTTTCCGAGCTGCTCAGATCGCCGGAAACACTGCAGCAAATGTCCGCATCAAGCCTTGCCTGCCACCGCAACGGGGCACAGATCATAGGGCGGCGCGTTCTGGAGCTGCTTCATGGCAGTGCTGAGCCGGAACTGGATATAACGACAGAAGAATATTCAAAAGCCTGATTTGATTCAGAAATGAGAGAAACCGGAGTGGCTGTTCATAGATAGTTGCTATGAAAGCGGCTCCGCTTTTTACTATGGAGGAAGACATATGATAAAACGTAAACGGAGCCGGCGCTCTTCCGGAAGTTCGTTCCTGGCAAGACCGCTTGCCGTCCTGGTGCTGCTCATCGCCCTCTGTGCCGGGGCCTGGTGGTTTCTCAACGGCAATACGGAAAAAAAGGCCGATGAAGAAATGACCCGTATAGACAGCGTACAGGATAATGGTGTCGATGCTGATTATACCGGACCGGCCAGCGAACTGCAGGATGCCGTGGAAACATGGCTGAAGGCACAACATGCTTCAGTGACAGTCCTGAAGACAGAAAACAGGGAAGAAAACCGCCGGGCGACAGGAGGGAAAATCCGCTGGACGACGAAACAGGTCGAAGTCGTACCGGATAAAGAATTTTCGCGGACAAGTCTGGAAAGGGAACTTGCCAAGAGTGGAGGAAAAGCTGTCCTGTATCAGGTGGATACGAAAAAAGCTGGCAGCAGTACCATTACAGAATATGACATCGCCTTATTCGACATGCTGGATAAGGAACAGGTCTATCTCGTCGTGACAAAATTGTATGTCACCGAACCGGGAGCTGCGAAAGAAACACAAGAGGCCGTAAAGAAAGCCGTGCTGAACGCAAAAGATAAGGACCTGGCCAGTGTGAAAGAAAAGAAGAGCACGGCCGGCCAACAGCATCCGTCAGAAGTACGGGGACGGCTGGCCATCGTCATTGATGACTGCGGAAGCAGCCTTGATATCCTGAACCAGTTCAATGCTATGCCCATTCCACTGACCTATGCCGTCATGCCGTATAAATCTCATACATCAGAAAGTGCCGACAGCGGCTACCGGGCAGGACGGCAGATCTTTGTTCATATGCCCATGCAGCCCCAGGGAGTTCCGTCATCAGAATCGGTCTATATCGGAACGGATATGAGCGACAGCAAAGTAAAAGCTACGGCCAATGAAATCCTGGATCAGGTACCCCATGCCATCGGCATGAATAATCATCAGGGGTCTTTGGCAACATCAGACAGCCGGATCATGAAAGATGTCATGCAGGTCATGAACAGCCGCGGCCTGGCATACCTGGACAGCCGCACTAATAGTACATCTGTTGGGGAACAGACGGCCCGGGCCATGGGTGTCGTGACCAGCCGCAATAACCTGTTTATCGACAACGATGCCAGCGTCGATGCTGTCAAGAGCCGCCTGCGCCAGGCTGGACAAATTGCCCGTGAAAACGGCAGTGCCATCGTAATCGGTCATTGCCGCTGGAATACGGCACAGGCTATCAGTGAAATGATAGACGAATTGCATAATGAAGGCATCGACCTGGTCTTTGCCACAGATTTGATGGAATAGGAGTCGTTTGAATATGGATTTTCTTTCCCTTTCCTGGGAGTATTTGCTGATTACATTGTGCGGAGGCTTTTTGTCGGGATTCATCGACTCCATTGCCGGCGGAGGGGGACTCATTTCCCTGCCTGTTTTTCTGGCCATGGGGATGCCGCCCCATTATGCCATCGGTACCAATAAATTTGCTGCCACCTTTGGCAGCGGTATCAGTACCGTCCAGTTCATGAGGGCTGGAAAAGTAGATACGGGTCTCATGAAGAAACTCGTGCCATTTACGTTCATCGGGGCTGTCCTGGGATGCCTGCTCATGCTTCACTTGTCGGCAGCTGTGCTCCAGCCCCTGGTTATTGCCGCACTCGTGGCCGTAGCTATTTTTGTCTTTAGCCGCCGGGACCTTGGGGCGGCCAGCACCTATACGGGAGAAACGAAGAAAAAGCTGATCCAGGCTGTGTCTTTTGCCTTTGCCATCGGTATCTACGATGGTTTTATCGGGCCGGGCACGGGAACATTCCTGATCATCGCCTTTGCCATGATCGGATTTGATTTCGTCGTGGCCGCCGGCAATGCCAAGGTGCTAAATTTTGTGAGCAATGTTACGGCGTTCTGCCTGTTCATCTATTCGGGAAAAGTTCTGTATGCTTATGGACTGACTATGGCTCTGGGCATTTTCATCGGCGCCTTTTTTGGATCCCGTATGGCTATCCGCAGGGGCAGCGGCTTCGTCCGCGTCGTCATGATGACTGTGACGACGCTGCTCATAGGCAAACTGATTCTGCAGTATTTAGGACTATTCTGAGGTGTATGCGTATGGACTGGAAAGATAAAGTCATTCTCATCAGCGGTGGTACGTCCGGTATTGGTCTGGCAACGGCCCGGATCCTCCTGGGAAAAGGGGCCGGTGTCGTCATCAATGGACGGGATGTCGCAAAGGGCCGGGCAGCTCTTTCACATCTTCAGTCTCTTCCCGGTTCCTGCCAGTTTGTACCGGGAGATGTAAGCGACGAGAGAGCGTGCTGCCGTATCGTTCAGGAGACACTGCATCATTTTGGCAGGCTGGACGGGCTGGTAACATCGGCCGGGTATTATGAAGAACAGCTGCTGGAAAATGTTGCGGCCAGGGACGTAGAGAGCCTGTTTGCCACCAATGTCTACGGTACGATATATCTCTGCCGGGAAGCGCTGGAACCATTGAAAAAAAATCAGGGAAGCATTGTTATGGTCAGCAGTGATGCCGGCCTGCAGGGGAATATCGGCTGTTCAGTCTACAGTGCGACTAAAGGAGCTGTTGTGTCTTTTTGCAAATCGCTTGCCCTGGAACTGGCCCCTCATGATGTACGGGTCAACTGTGTCTGCCCCGGCGATGTAAAGACTCCGCTTCTGTCCCGCCAGATGGAAGCGAATCCTGACGAAACGGAAGAGTCTCTGCGCCAGCAGTACCCGCTATACCGGCTGGCCGAGGCTTCCGAGGTAGGGCAGGTCATCGTATTCCTTCTCAGCCGGGAAGCGTCGTATATGACGGCTACAGCAGTTCCTGTCGATGGCGGTTTGACAAGCTGGTGAAAACATGGGAAAATAAAGAAAAATGTATTTTGAAAATGGGGGGATTCCTATGTCAGATGAAATGGATAAAGTACAGGCATTACAAGAAGAAATCGATGCCCTGAAAAAAGAACTGGCAGCTATGAAAGCTGAAAAAGAAGCCCATGCGCCTGTAGCGCCGACCGCTTCCCTGGAAGTAATCCAGTCTATCGAAAATTCTGCTGCCGATGCTGATCTCAAGGTTGAAACCTATTGCCGCTGGGCAGCTGCCCGTGCTGGAGCCATTGTCATTGCTCCCCTCGTTGGCACAATCGCCCTCATGGCAAATGAAGTGTATCTCGTCAGCCGCATTGCCAAAGTCTACAATGTCAAGCTGTCTGAACGGGCTGTCATTGCCTTCCTCGGTGCCATGGGCAGCCGTATGGCGGGAAATCTCCTGACGACGCTTATTCCGTTCAGTGCGGTGCAGGTCCCTGTCGCCGTCGGTATTACGTACAGCCTGGGCCGGGTAACACAGCGCTGGATGAAAGACGGCATGCCTACCGATATGGGCCCGTACATCGAAATGATGGCCCAGTGGAAGGACAAGGCCCGTGAACAAGTAGATAAATTGCGTGATAATCCACTGAAAAATGTGCCGCTCGGAGATGAAACAGTAGATTTCATGAAGCGCTGGGGCAGTGTTGCCAAAGACGCTGCTATTGATGCTTTTGACGATGTCAAGGAAAAGGGCCAGGTAGTCATTGATTCTGTACGGCGCCGCAGCGTCCTCGATGATGTGGAAGAAGCCAGAGAAGACAGTGCTGATGTAAAAGAAACGACACAGGAAGAAGCGGCACCGGCAGGGGAAAAGCCAGCTGCCGATACGGCGGAACCGTCTGTCGATGAAAAAGTACAGGCAGCTGTAGAAGACGCCAAGATTCCTCTTGATGAAAAATAAATGAAGGTGTGCCTATGTGGAAATTGCTGTTGTTTTTTACCCGTTTCTATTCGCCAGGCCGTTTTCTGCGGTTTCTGAGTAAAACGAAGGGAAAACTACATTTCCTCCCGAAGCTCCTGGCCATCTTCTATTGCATCCAGGATAAGGATACGCCCAAACTGGTCCGGCTCGTACTTATGGGTGCTATCGGATATGTCATCCTGCCTATTGATGTTGTTCCCGATTTTCTGCCTGTTGCCGGCTGGGTCGATGACGCTGCTGTCGTAGCGGCGGCTCTGAAGTTTGCAGCGGCTTACATCAAACCGGAGCATAAAGAAAAAGTACGGCGTATCCTTCCGTTTGCTCACTGCGACTGGTAATTTTCTCTGTGGAAGGAAGGTCTGCATCAATTGCAGATCCGCCGAGGATAGTGTTTCAGGCTGCCGCATCTGCGGCAGCTTTTTTACAGTATAAAGCGCCAGGTTTTGTCTGGTAAGTTTTGACAAATGCTCCTATACAGCGTAAAATAATAGGGCATGTTTAAGTGAAGACAGGAGTGGAGAAAATGGTCAGCGTAACAGAACGGGTCCGCTTCAGCGAGACAGATATGATGGGAAACGCCCATCATGCCAATCATATCCGCTGGTTTGAATGTGCGCGCTGCGAGTATATGCGTGCTGCCGGTGTCGATTTATTTGAACTTATGGATGAAGGCATTCTTTTTCCTATTAAAAACGTAAACTGTGAATACATCGATAATATCTATTATGATGATGAAATCGTCATCGAAGCCCGCCTGGTCAAGTTATCGCGGGCTCAGATGGTATATGCCTACCGTATTCTGCGGAAACGGGACGGCCGCCTCATGGCCGAAGGAACGACGCAGAATGTTTTTACCCATAAGGATACGGGAAAGGTAGCCCGCATTGGCGATGGTCCGTACCTCAGGCTGAAAGCCATGTATGAAACAGATCAGCAGGAAATGTGATCTGTTTCTGCAGCCGTTGTTCTAGTTCTACTTCATATTTTACCTAAAGGAGTCTTGTGTCGTGATTGTCTACCAGTTGCTGAACATCATTATCTTTATCGTCGGCCTCATTGCCGTACTGTATCTGTTATTCCGCCTCTTTGCCTGGCACCAGGGGGATGCCCGGTTTGTCATTGAAGCGCGGAGACGCCAGCCTTTTGCCTTAAAAAGCCTGACTGCCGGTACAGCTGTATTTGAAACAGAAGTTCCCTTTAAGAATATAGGGAAACAACTAGGAACGATTATGGATTTTTATCCCCGGACCCTGTTGCCTTATGAACAGTATGACAAGGTCATTGTCCACTCCCAGCTGGCAAATAAAGCAGCTGAACGGAACGATGGATATTGGGAATCGGTCATCATCAATCCCGGTGAATCGGGCCGCATCCGCGTTACGATTGAACTGGTGAGCAAGGAAGGAACCATCCGTGAAGATTTAAAGACCTTCCCCGATATGCCCATTGACCTGGTATATCAGGTCGTTTCCCGCAGTGAATGGTATATTCACAAGGCCCGTATTACACTCAAAGCTTCAGAAGTAAAACGGGCTATGGAACAAGCATAGGAGGAAAATAGACATGGCAGAATTAGAATTAGTACCGGTAAAGACCAGAATTCTTACTGATAAAGATGACATCGTCGATGTCATAGAAGAATATGCAAAAGATATCGTCGGACCTGATGATATTGTATGCTCGGCAGAAAGCGTTGTCGCCATCACCCAGCACCGCTATACCCGCCCGGAAGAACTGACACCAACCTGGCAGTGCCGTCTCATGCGCCGCTTCGTCCCCGGTGAAGGGAGCATGGCCAGTCTCTATGGCATGCAGGCGGCGATGAACCTTGAAGGGGAATGGAAGATGCTCTTCTGGTTCATCATCGGTTTTTTGGCAAAACTGGTTGGCAAAAATGGCGTGTGGTATGCCAAATGCCGCCAGGCATCGCTGACTGATGACGTGACGGGCACGATGCCGCCTTTTGATAAATGCATCGTCTATGGCCCGGATAAGCCTGATGAAGTGGCTGAAGCAATCAAAAAACGCATGGGCTGTTATGGCGCCTGCGTGGCCGACGTCAATGACCTTAAGCGTTCAGCTGTACTGGGCCATTCCCGCGGCCTGAATCCAAAGGAAATCGCCCGTATCCTGATTAATAACCCCTTTGGCAATGCATCGCAGAAGACTCCTATTGTCGTCATCAAGAATTATGCCCAGGCCGTGCGGGAACAAAAAAGTGAAACCGCTGCCAAAGAAAATAACTAACGATGGAGAAGGAACCTGCTATGAAAGAAACGATTATCCTGGCGACGCATAATGCTGGAAAAATCAGAGAATTCAAAGGCGCTCTTGAACCATTGGAATATGACGTCGTGTCTGTGCATGACGTCATTTCTGATATCAAGGAGCCGGAAGAAACGGGTACGACCTTTGTGGAAAATGCCCGCCTGAAAGCCCGGTATTATATGAAGGCTACAGGCCGTCCCTGCCTGGCTGACGATTCGGGAATCATTGCCGATGTACTTGATGGTCGTCCTGGTGTCTATTCGGCACGCTATGCCGGACCGGAATGTGACGACGGACAGAATAACCAGAAACTCATTGAAGAATTACGGCCTTTCCCGCCGGAAAAGCGGACGGCCCATTATGTATGCGATCTGGTCCTCATCTGGCCTGATGGACGGGAAATCCATGCTGAAGGGACCTGTTCCGGCCTTATCCGTGATTTCTATGCTGGTACAGGCGGATTCGGATACGATCCATTATTCTATGTTCCGTCCTATGGAAGGACTATGGCGGAATTATCACTGGAAGAGAAGAACAAGATCAGCCACCGTGGCCGGGCTCTGAAAAAACTGTTGGAGCTGTTGCCATGAGTGTGGTACGCATCGGATTAGTCAGTGACAGCCATGGCCGCTTTTCCTGCCTGGAACAGATGGTAGATCAGGCTCCTGACGTCTGCTGCTGGATACATGGAGGAGATTATTGTGAAGATGCGGAAGATTTAGGAGCCTATGCTGCCGTTCCCGTGTATGCCGTCCTCGGCAACAATGATTACCTGACAGACCTGAATGTGCCGGAACGACGCCTTGTAAAAGTGGCGGGCCTTACCATTGCGGTCATCCATGGCAGCCAGTGGTACGGAGAAAAGAGACTCCAGAAATTGGAAGAATGGGGTCATCATGCCGGGGCCGACCTGGTTGTGTTTGGCCATACACACCGCCAGTATCTGCTGGAACGGGAAGACCTTGTCATCGTCAATCCTGGCAGTATCAGCCGGCCCAGAGACGGGCGGGAGGGGACGTATGCCATCGTCATTGCAGAAGATGGCCGGCTGGCCGATATCCAATTTTACCACCTTCAAAATTAATGTATATTCATGTTTGACAAATGATGGGATAACGTGTATAATATTTTACGTTGACGGGGCATAGCGCAGTTTGGTAGCGCACCTGGCTTGGGACCAGGGGGTCGCAGGTTCGAATCCTGCTGCTCCGACCATCTGCACGCGGGTGTAGCTCAATGGTAGAGCGTCAGCCTTCCAAGCTGGTTACGTGGGTTCGATTCCCATCACCCGCTCCATTTTTTTATGACTCAGTAGCTCAGCTGGATAGAGCAACAGCCTTCTAAGCTGTGGGTCTAGGGTTCGAATCCCTACTGGGTCACCAAGAAGAAGTTAAAGCATTCAGAGATTATCTGAGTGCTTTTTTTGTATTTCAAAGCAAAAATAAAGATGTATACACTTAAAAATTTATTGAATATTGTATACAAAATACTAAAAAGAAGTATTTTACCAGATAAAAATAGAAATATTCAGCTAAATTGTCCTAGTATGCTAAAAATATATTTACAAAGAGCTTGATAATGTGCTATAGTAAGTGTGTTGTTTCACATTCTTAAAGGAACGTCATATCGTATCTCTGGAGGATTCTCGGCCGGTATCGTTCCGCTTTTACAGATATCATCATTACTTTATTCGAGAATTCCAATAATTGCATGAGGGGGCAATGTGTATGGAATTTTTTGGTTTGATTGCAAAAGGGATGATGGCTTTTGCTGATTTTATCTGGGGATGGCCGCTGCTCATCGGCACGTCCTTTGTAGCCGTCTTCTTATCCATCCGTCTCGGCTTTTTCCAGTTTGCATTTTTTGGTCATGTCATGAAGAATACCTTTGGCAAAATCTTTGACAAAGGGTCTGGTGACGGCAATATCAAGCCATTTAAGGCGGCCTGTACGGCTCTGGCTTCGACATTGGGTGTTGGCAACATCGCCGGCGTTTCCGTCGCTATCGCAACGGGCGGTCCCGGTGCTGTCTTCTGGATGTGGTTCATCGCCATGCTGGGCCTGATCGTCAAGTTCTCAGAAGTTACCCTGGGCCTGGCCTATCGTGAAAAAGATCCCGTAAGCGGTGTCTGGCACGGCGGTTTCCCCTGGTATGTCAAGAACGGTCTCGGCAAAAACTGGCGCTGGCTGTCGGCTATCTGGGCTATCGTCATGGCAGCGGGCATGATGTTTGCCCCGTCTATCCAGGCAGCAGAAATCTCCAATGCCATTAATACAGCCTTTGCTGTCAATCCGTATATCGTCGGCATCACCGTTGCTGTCCTAATGGCAGCAGTTCTCCTGGGCGGTCTCAAGAGTATTTCCAATTTCGCTAATCTCGTCGTTCCGTTTATGGCTGTCATTTACATCGTCGGTGCTATCTTTGTTATCATCGTCAATGCCAGCATGATTCCTTCGGCCTTTGCTATGATTTTTGAAGATGCTTTCACCGGTACGGCTGCAACGGGCGGCTTTGCTGGCAGCACGGTCATGCTGGCCGTCCGCTGGGGCCTGGCCCGTGGTATTTATTCCAACGAAGCCGGTACGGGTACAGCTCCGCTGGCTCATTCGTCGGCATCGGTCAACCATCCGGTCAAACAGGGCCTGTGGGGGATTTTTGAAGTCTTCTTCGATACTATTGTCGTCTGCACGATGACGGCTATGGTCGTTATGACCTCGGGCCTCTGGAATACGGGTATTTCCGGTGCTGCTCTTACGACAGCCGGCTTTTCCTCTGCCTTTGGCAGTGTGGCTGTCGGTGCTGTATTTATTTCAGTCATCATTACTTTCTTTGCTTTTACGACCTGTGTTGTCAACGTATATTATGGCGGTATCTGCCTCAACTCCCTGGGCCTTGAAGGCGCATGGATCAAAATTTACTATGCCATCGGTTGTGCCTGGGCTATTGTCGGTGCTATCGGAGCAGCCAAGACACTGTGGTCTTCCTTCGATTTCTTCTATGGCACATGTGTCGTCTGCAACCTCATTGTCGTTTTCCTTCTGAGTGGCAAAGTCAAGATTCTCGTAGACGATTACAAACAGCGCCTTAAAGATGGAAAGTGGGACGCATCGGCTGCTGACTGTGTGGCCCGACTCGGTATCTGGCGTGATGAAGTTACCCTGAATATGGAAAAAGAAGTCGAACATAAATAACAGGTATAGGATACGCCCTGTGTGAACACAATATTCATGCAGGGCGTTTTTACTTTCTTTCTATCTATGGTAGAATAGGAAAAGGAGAAATCCGGGGAAACTTTTTATAGGAGGCATTGCTTATGAAATATGTGGAGCAAGCTGAAATACTAAAAAACGAAGCGATTATTCCTGCCGTATGGCAGATGAAATTCCATGCGCCGCAGATTGCCCGGACAGCACGGCCGGGGCAGTTTGTCAACGTACACTATGATGGCGGTACGACCTTTTTGCGCCGTCCCTTTGGCATCGTCGATACGTCAACAGATGGTACGGTCACGATTATCTACCGTATCGTCGGTACGGGAACGGAAGAATTATCGCGGCTGCATCCCGGTGATGTGCTGAATGTGGAAGGTCCTCTGGGAGATGGCGTCTTTACGACTTCCCCTGGCAAGGTCCTGCTGGCTGGGGGCGGCGTCGGGCTGGCACCGCTCATTTTCCTGGCAAAAAGGCTGGATCATCCGGTGGTCCTCGTGGCTGGCAAGACGGCGGCAGAAACGTTCTGGACACGGTTTTTTGAACCCTATGCGGAATATATCTACGTGACGACTGATGACGGGTCCCGGGGAATAAAAGGATTTGCCGTACAGGCACTGCCTGTAATTTTTCAGGAACATGCCATAGACCGCATTTCCGTCTGCGGCCCGACGGTGATGATGAAGACCATTGCAGAAGCTGCGGCCGAAGCGGATGTATATTGTGAAGTATCCATGGAAAAACGCATGGCCTGCGGCATCGGCGTCTGTCTCGGCTGTACCTTTGCCAGCAAAATCGATGGCAGACGGCATAAGGTATGTGCAGATGGACCGGTATTTCCGGCGAAGGAGGTATTTTAATGAATACAGATCGGTTAAACGTTACATTCGCCGGTATTCCTATGAAGACTCCCGTCATGGGAGCTTCGGGTACATTCGGATTTGGCGTGGAATATAGTGATTTCCTCGACCTCAGTGAAATCGGCGCTGTCATTTCCAAGGGGATTACGCCCCTGCCGAGGGCGGGTAATCCCGGTGTACGGGTGGCGGAAACGCCGTCGGGCATGCTCAATTGCATCGGTCTGGAAAATCCCGGTCTCGATGCGTTCAAACGGGACATCCTGCCGCGGACAAAACAGATGGGAACTCCCATTATTGTTAATATTTCGGCCGGTTCGGCTGAAGAATACGGCCAGCTGGCGGAAGCCCTCGATGTCGATGGCGTAGCCGGCCTGGAAGTCAATATTTCCTGCCCTAATGTCAAAGAAGGCGGCATCGTATTCGGGAACGACCCTAAAGCGGCCGCTGCCGTAACCGGACAGGTCAAATCTCATACGAAAAAGCCGGTCATTGTAAAATTATCACCGAACGTGACAGATATCACGGTCATGGCGAAAGCCGTGGAAGCGGCCGGTGCCGATGCCGTGTCCCTCATTAATACATTGACGGGGATGGCCATTGATATCCGGTCGCGGCGCCCTCTTTTGGGTAATATCACCGGAGGCCTGTCTGGTCCTGCCGTCAAACCGATTGCTCTGCGCATGGTATGGCAGACAGCAAAGGCCGTGCAGATTCCCATTCTCGGCCTGGGTGGCATTGCCTGCTGGCAGGATGCGATTGAATTCATGCTGGCCGGAGCCAGTGCCGTCGCCGTAGGGGCTTATAACTTTGTCAATCCCCGGGCGGTACAGGAAATTGCTGAGGGGATGGCCCAGTATTGCGAAGAAGAAGGCATCACACATATTACCGATATCGTAGGAGCCCTTGTGGTCTGAACCATGAGTGAAAATCTGTGATAAACGGAAAGGGAGAAGATAATCATGAGTATGGAATCATCCAATCAGGAAGTATGGATTGGCGTCGACGTAGGAACGACAGGCGTGCGGGCCATTGCCTATACGGAAGACGGTACGAATGTGTGCTCGTCCGAAGCGTTTTACCCGCTCCTGACGCCCCACCCGGACTGGGCCGAAGAAAGTCCGCTTCAGATATACGAATCGGTAGAAGAAGTCATCAGCAAGACGGCGGCCCAGCTGCGGTATAAAAACAAAGAACTGGCAGGGATTGCCCTGAGCACGGTCATGCACAGTTTTGCCGGTCTTGACGAACACCTGGAACCTCTCATGGATATGCAGACCTGGGCCGACAGCCGCAGTGCCGATGTAGTCCGTGATATGAAAAAAGATCCGGTCCTGTGCCATTCTTTTTACGAACGGACGGGCTGCCCCATCCATGCCTGTTATCCCCTGGCCAAGGTTCTCTGGCTCAAACGCCATCAGCCGGACCTGTTCCGCCAGATGAAATACGTCGGATCCATCAAAGACTATCTTTTTTATCATCTGACGGGTCAGTGGGTCATCGATAAATCGACGGCCAGTACCAGCGGCATGTACAATGAACGGACACTCCAGTGGGACGATGAAATCCTTTCCTATGCTGGGATAGACAAGTCGTATATGCCGCCTGTCGTTTCCACGACGTACATGCACACGCTAGCACCCAAAGCCGCCGGGGCCATGCATCTGCCGGAAGGACTTCCCGTGGTCATCGGCGCTACTGATGGCGTATTGGTCAACGTCGGCATCGGTGCCGTCCAGCCGGGCCAGCTCAGCGCGACCATCGGTACCAGCGGAGCTCTGCGCATGCTGACCAGACAGCCGAAGACGGATCCGCAGATGCGCACCTGGTGCTATAATCTGACCGATGACATGTGGGTTGCCGGCGGCGCCATCAATAACGGCGGCATGATCCTGCGCTGGGTACGCGACAAAATCTGCCATTACGGCGGCAGCAAGCTGGAAGACCTGGATATCGACCCCTATGACCTCATGACCATGAAGGCTGAACACGTTGATGCCGGTGCCGATGGCCTCATCTGCCTGCCCTGCTTTACAGGGGAACGGGCGCCCTACTGGAATTCGGAATTGCGAGGCATGTTCTTCGGGTTTTCCCTCAATCACAGCCGGTCCCACATCATCCGGGCCGTCATGGAAGGAATCTGCTACAGCCTGAACAGCGTCATGCTGGCCCTCCGGGAATTCGGTGATATCCGCGATATCCGCGTCAGTGGCAGCTTTACCAAATCCCGCCTCTGGCTGCAGATCCTGTCGGACGTGCTAAACGAAAAACTGACTCTCCCCGACAACAGCGAGGGAGCAGCCTTCGGCGCGGCGACACTGGGATTCATTGCCAGCGGCAGACTAAAGAGCATTGCCGACACGGCCCATCTGGTCCATGCAAAGAAAGTATATACACCGATAGCCGAAAACGTGGCGACATACCGGGAGCTGTACAGTATTTTTGCCCGGCTGTATCTGAAACTGCAGGACGAATTTGCAGAAATTACAGAATACCAGAAAAAAATCTGACCGGACGAAGTCCGTGATAAAGGAGCGAATACACAATGGATTTACATGATATCGGCGTTGTCGGCATGGCCGTCATGGGCAGCAACCTGGCTCTCAATATGGCAGACCATGGATTTACGGTCAGCGTCTATAACTACACACCGGATCTGACGGAAAAATTTGTCAAAGAACGGCCCCATGATCATATTACCGCCTATTACGGCCTGCAGGATTTCGTATCGTCTCTCAAACGGCCACGGAAAATCATGTTCATGATTATGGCGGGAAAGCCCGTAGACAGCATGATTGACCAGCTTATCCCTCTCCTCGACCAGGGGGATATCCTCATCGACGGCGGCAATTCTTATTTCGGTGATACGCGCCGCCGCTATGAATACTGCCGCAAGCAGGGCATCCATTTTTATGGCATGGGTATATCGGGCGGGGAAACCGGCGCCCGCCGCGGCCCGTCCATCATGCCCGGCGGCAATAAAGACACGTATCCCGAAATCCAGCCCATTTATGAAGCCATTGCAGCCAAAGCCAGTGATGGCAAACCCTGCTGCACCTATATCGGCAGTGATGGCGCCGGCCATTATGTCAAGATGGTCCATAACGGCATCGAATATGCGGATATGCAGCTCATTGCCGAATCGTATCTGCTGCTGAAAACCGTCGGCGGCTATACGAATAGTGAAATCGCCGATATTTTCCACCAGTGGAATCAGGGGGAACTGCACAGCTTCCTTATCGGCATCGCCGCCGATATTTTTGCCGAAGATGACGAAACAGGCGGACAGGTCATTGACAAAATCGTCGATGCGGCAGGGCAGAAGGGGACCGGCCGCTGGACCAGCATCGAAGCATTGAAACAGGGCGTCGACATTTCTATGATCACCGCTGCCTGCAACGCCCGCGTCATGTCCAACCTGTCTCAGCGGCACATGGCTGAAACGGTTATTTCCGGGCCGGAACATAAGCTTGTAAAAGGAGAAAAATTCATCGAAGCCGTGCGGCGCAGTCTGTATACGGGGAAAATCGTGGCCTACGCCCAGGGATTTTCTCTCTACCGCAGTGCCTCGGAAACGTACCACTGGGATCTCGACTACGGCCGTATTGCCTCTATCTTCCGGGCCGGTTGCATCATCCAGGCGGAGTTCCTCAATAAGATTACCAAAGCCTATGAAAAGAATCCGGATCTGGAAAACCTGATATTCGACCAATTCTTCCTGGATAAAATCAATGCCAACGAAGAAAGCCTGCGCCAGATTGTCTGCCTGGCCGTACAGGAAGGCATTCCCATCCCGGCTTTTGCCAATGCCATGGAATATCTCGACGCCTACCGCAGTCCCCGCGTCGGAGCCAATCTGATACAGGCTCTGCGGGATTACTTCGGGGCCCACACCTATCAGCGCACCGACCGGGAAGGCACGTTCCACCATCAGTGGCACGAACATTACGAAAAATAACATCCTTAGTGAAATCCCTCAGGAGCACCGTATATCCTGAGGGATTTTTGCATGCAAAGCCCCATTTTATGTTATAATATGTTACAAATTGTTTATGAATACAGCGACAATATGTGTCGTAATTTTATGATACTATAGGGATGAAAGGAGAGAGTATGGATAAAGCTGAGCGGATACTTCTCGTATTCTGCCGTTTATTGAAACACGAATGGCTGAATAAGACGAATCTGGCACTGGAATTTAATACGACAGAACGAACCATCGAACGGGATATGCAGTCTATCCGCGCCGTCCTTTCCGAAGCCCGCAGCCCGGCCGTGCTTCTCTGGGACCGGCAGAAGGGGTCCTATATCCTGAACCACTATCAGCACCGGCCGCTGCAGAGCATGGAGGCACTGACCATCCTGAAAATCCTGCTGGGCAGCCGGGCACTGCGTCTCGATGAGATGGAAGGGCTGGTACAGGCCCTGTGCGGATTATTGTCGCCACGGGATGAAATGGAATTTTCACGGCTGCTGGAAGAAGAGCTTGACGGCTATCGTGAACCGTCTCATCATCAGGCCATCATCAAGACCCAATGGGACCTGCAGCAGTGCATACGGGACCACAGAAAAATCTGCCTTCATTACAGCCGCGGCGATGACATGCGGACGGCGCATATCGTGATTCCCCTCTCAGTCGTCGTTTCCGATGGATATTTTTATCTCATCGCCACCGTGGAAGGGACGATTCACAAGGAACCGGCATTTTTCCGCCTCGACCGCATCCGTTCCTTCGATGTCCTTCCCGGGAACGGATGCTCCCCGGAAGACAATGACTTTTCTCTCCGCCGCCTGCGTTCGACGACGCCCTTTATGTTCGGTGGAAATCCTGTCCGTCTGACCCTGCGCTGTCAGCACCGGGCGGCCGAAGCCCTGTTCGATAAAATCCCCGCTCACACGGTACTTTCTTGGGAAGTGGAGACCGTACTGGTGGAAGTGACCGTAAGCATTCCCGGTTTTTTCCGCTGGCTCCTCATGCAGGGCGATGCCATCGTCATTATCGGGCCGGACCGGTTCCGGCAGGCCTTTATCCAGACACTGCAGAAAATACAAAACGCTTATACTGATAGTAAGGAGGATTGCCCGACATGAAGCATATAAAAGAACAATTCATCCGCTATATGGATGCAGGATTTCCAATTATTTACCTCGATACGTATGAAGAAGATAAAGCCGATGACCTTATCCGGTCCGTCGCCGGCGGCCGGAAAATAGAGGAATGGAATGTGCGCGGCTATTTTGAAAACCAGGTACTCATGCAGGCCGAAGCGCCGCTGGAAGATATCCTGCGGACACTTATCGATGACCCCTTGTCCCTGCAGCGGTCCGTTCTGGTCCTCAAAGACGTACCCCTTTTCAAAGATCAGATGGCCGTCATCGAACTGCTGAAATACCTGGCCCGGCGGATTGGCAATGGCTCCCTGCCTGATTTTAATATTGTCATCGTGTCTTCTGAGGTCTACATTCCCGGAGAACTCGATCCCTTCCTGACCATTCTCCACGACGAATACCTGACTGTATCGGATATCCGCGGCGTCATCGAACAATTCTGCCACGATCAGGAAGTGGACATGCTGCCGGAATTCATCCGCGAACTATCCCAGATGTTCAAGGGCCTGTCGGAATATGAAATCAATACCATCCTGGCACTGGCTCTGTCCGACGACGGGGAAATCACCCGGTCTGATTTATCGCTCATATTGGAACAGAAAAAACAGGTCGTACAGAAATCGGGCATACTGGAAATGATTCCCCTCAAAGAAGGCATGGACGATATTGGCGGACTGGAAAGCCTGAAACAATGGCTCCAGAGAAAGGAAAAGATTTTTCGCAATATGGAGGCCGCTGCGGCCTTTGGTGTAGATATGCCCAAAGGCGTTCTCATTGCCGGCATGCCCGGCTGTGGCAAATCCTTAAATGCCAAGGCGGCGGCCAAGCTCTTCGGCGTTCCCCTGCTGCGCCTTGACATGGGACGCCTCATGGGCAAATATGTCGGTGAATCGGAAGCCAATATGCGCAAGGCCATCGGCCTGGCCGAAGCCATTGCGCCATGTGTGCTCTGGATCGATGAACTGGAAAAGGCATTTGCCGGCGTCGGCGGCAGCGGCGGGGCAGCGGACGTGACGACCCGTCTGTTCGGAACGTTCCTTACGTGGCTGCAGGAAAAAGACAGTCAGGCCTTTGTCGTGGCCACGGCCAATAACATCGCCAATATGCCGCCGGAACTGCTGCGGAAAGGCCGTTTCGATGAAATCTTCTATGTGGCATTGCCCAATAAGGAAGAACGGAAAAAAATCTTTTCCATCCACATCGGGAAACGGCGGCCCGACGATCTGGAAGGTATCGACCTGGACCGGCTGGCAGCCCGTACGGACGGCTACAGCGGCGCCGATATCGAAGGCGTCGTCAAGGACAGCATCGAAGCAGCTTTTGCCAAAGGAGAAGATGCGATTACGACCGACGGCATCCTGGAGGCAGTCAGCCAGACGCATTCTCTGAAGGAAATCATGAAAGATTCCCTGCAAAAGATGGAATCTCTCTATAAACAACGGAAGTTCAAAAATGCTTCGGCATAGAAAGGAGCAAGATCATGGAAGAAAAAGAACAGCCCCGTCAGACGAGCGGCGAAGACATGGTACGGCAGATGCGGCCCGTCATGGAACGGTTTTTCCGTTCTTACGGGGCAAAGGACCCGGCCGTGAGCACCGAGGAGTGGCTGACGGAAACACTGGGCAAAGAGCTTCCATCGTACAGTAAGGACGACATAGCCGCTATGAGCCGGGACATCGTGCGCGAAATAGAACAGGCTGAAGCGCGCAAGACGTCACTGGACAAGGCCTGTGCGGCGGGGCAGACAAAGGAATCGTGGCTTGCTGATGAAGTGCAGCAGGCATCTGTCGGCGTCGGCGTGACGACTATGGGCCAGTATCTGCAGCACATAGACGACGTACTGGCTGATAACAATCAGGCCATGCTCAGGGTAATCATGAAACAGAATGGCACGGTCAATATGAACCCCAATCTCGATGGATTCATTGCCGAACAGCAACAGGTCAATTCCTTCAACCGGGCGGCGGCACTGGAAAACTCCCCGTACCGTGCGGATGTACTCCAGCCTGACGGTACAACTTATGGAAAAAATTCCGTCGATGTCGTTATCCGCGATACCCGTCTGAAGGTGCAGACACCGGTACGGCGCTATCAGCTGAAATTTGGCCGCAATGCCGATGCCACGGCTTCCTATCTGGAGCACGGAGACTACCGGGGCCAGCGCGCCCTGGTGCCGAAAGGGCAGGTAAGTGAAGTCCGTCAGCGCGTCTCTCCGGGGAAACACGTGTCCGATACGATAGAAAGCCCCGATGGCGTCCAGTCCCGGCCACTGGGCAAAGAACAGGCCAAAGCCATGCAGGAACGCGTCCAGCGTGGACGCCGGCTGGCTCAGGACAACTGGAATTCCTTCAATACCCGTTCCCTGGCCCTGCATATCGGCAAACAGGCGGCTCTGGCCGGTATTTCCGGCGCAGCTCTGGCCACAGGATTCCATCTGGCGGGAAAAGCTCTGAAGGGAGAAAAAATCGATGGCGAAGAAGTGGTCCGCACGGCCATTACGACCGGCGCCGATACGGGAATCAAGGCGGCTGCCGCCGGGGCTCTCAAAGTCAGTGTGGAAAAAAATCTCATTCCCTTACTGGCCAGAGGGACGCCGGTCGCGGTACTGACGCCCCTGGCCTGGGCCGGTATCGAACAGGTCAAAATCTGCTATCGTGCCGCCAAGGGAGAACTGACGGCTATGGAGGCTATCGACGCCATGGGCCGCGTCACCGTATCGACCGTTGGCGGATACATCGCCGGCAGTATCGGTATGGTTGAAGGCGCCATTACAGGAGCCGCCATGCTTTCGTGGATCCCCGTCATCGGGACCGGTGTCGGTGCCATCGTAGGTGGCATCGTAGGCGGCCTGACCGGCTGTCTGGCCGGTTCTACTGTGGGAAAAGCCGTGTACAGCGGCGTCAAAACCGTTGCCAAAACGGCTGTCTGCGTCGCCAAAAGCGTGGGCCATGCTCTGTATTCCGGTGCCAAGGCGGTTGCCAGAGGAATCAAGAACGGCCTTAAGAGCATTTTTAGTTTTTTCTGATGCAGGAGTGTACCTATGGTAAAAAAAATAAAATATGCCCTCACCATGGCCGACGGGGCCAAAGTGCGGACATTGGAAGATTTGCGGGACCATTTCGACTGGCCCCATGTACTGGGATATTTTCTCGACGGCAAGCTGGCAGAATGGCTGCGGGACCGGTATTTTGATGAACTGGCCGCGTCCGTAGAGTCTCTGCCGGCGGAAAGTCCGGATCTGGAACAGCAGCTGTGCCATCTCCTGGGTGTCGCCTGGGAAGCGAAGGAAACGACTGTAGATGTGACACGGATGCAGCGGCGGCAGGAAAAAGAAGCGTTGCTGCGGCAGATGACAGCCGATGAATCCATCTGGCAGCACGGGGAAACGACAGCTTTCACCCAGGGAGATCTGGATGAGCTCATCGGTGACGGCGTACCGGTCATATACCTATGCGGTGAGGAATTTACCGTGCCGGCTGATGTGGTGCAGCGGACCTATATTGGCATTCTCGGCAGGCCCCGCATCCAGATTGACGCTGCATCGCCCGACGAACTGGAAGAAAAGGGAATTGTCTTTGAACAGGCTGACCTGCCGGAACAGCTGAGAATACCGGAAGAACCACCGGAACCGGTACGGCAGAACAATAAACAGAATAAGCCGTACGTCGTGTCCGAGGCCTTTCAAAGCCAGCTGAATGACGAACAGCAGCAGAAAGCAGCGGTCCTGTACGAAGAAGCCCAGCATATACTGGGAGCAGTCGTGTTCGATATCGACGTAGCGACGAGGCAGCTGCTGGACACAGCCCAGGCAGAACTGGGACATGCGAACTTCGATATTGATGTCTCGACACACCGCCTGCTGGATGCAGCCCGGGAAGAACTGGGACGGGCGACCTTCGATATCGACGTCCCGACACACAGCTTGCTGGATGCGGCCCGGGAAGAACTGGGACATGCGACCTTCGATATCGATGTCTCGACACGCCCTCTCGTATCGGCAGCCCGGTCTTGCAGAGAAGAAGGAGCTTTCCAGCGTTTCCTCGACCGGTTATAAGAAGTGCAGAACAGAAGATACAGGAAATCAGCTATCCTGGCTATGAGACAAAATAGACATACGTACAGACAGAATAAAGGAGAGAATACCCATGGCAGATAACGAACAGAACGCAGAAGTAACGCAAATGAAGATTGTAAAATTTAAAACAACCGTCGAACGACTGCAAAAATATTTATGGCCTTATAGGTCTTCTTCAAGTATTCCTTGTGTTCCTGTAGGTCCTGAATGGCTTTCTTCATACGTCGATAATCCCTATATCAACATGTTAGTAGCAGAATCTATTTTTTCCCGGTGTGATATGGGAAATAATGTATATGGTTATGTTCAAAACAATAGTTTCTCTGTTCCTAAGCCCAATGCTACTGGCAGCAGCTATTATGATATCCGTGTTCCCGAGTCTGCTCCCTACGATACAGCTTTTTGGTTCTTTATGCTTGCCGCCATCGATGACCGCATTTATAATGATCAGCTGGATTATATTGTGGACGTGGCCTACCTCCTGCACTTCACCGAAGCGATGATCCGTGACTGGTGCCGTGCCGTCGTCTACGTCCTCGATGGCCATACCCTGTCTCCCGACTGCGACCTCACATGTGAAACAGAAGAAGGAAAAGCCTTCTTCCTCCATCAGTAGGAAGGGATTATTTGCAGGGAAAGTGGCGTCCTCGTGAGGGGAAGCTGTCAGCTATGCTGACTGAAGGGGCTTCGTTTATATTCAGAGTTTCTATATATGTTGCGTCCGTTTTCTGCCGCGGCAGCTGGTATTGTATGCCAGCTGCCGCGGCATTTTGTTTCCTTATGATGATACGGTGTACGTATTTACAAATTTTTGTGGAATGATGAGTAAAATAGTATTATAATAAATAGAGAATGACCGTAGTAAAAACATGGGAAATATGATAAAATATAATAACTATGCGATAAAGTGTATTGGAGGTGCATTATGGCAACAGTTCAGGAAAAGATTGAGCTCCTGCATCAGAAGCTTGATACGATAGAAATGGGCGGCGGCCAGCAGAAAATTGATAAACAGCATGAAAAAGGGAAGATGACAGCCCGGGAACGGCTGCATATGCTTTTTGACGAAGGCAGTTTTACCGAAATCAGCCAGTTTATCCATCACCGCTGCACCAATTTTGGCATGGAAAAGAAGGAAATCCCCGGCGACGGCGTCGTCACGGGATACGGCAATGTCAATGGCCGCCTCGTCTTTGCCTATGCAGAAGATTTTACCGTCGAAGGCGGGTCTCTCGGTGAAATGCATGCCCACAAGATTTGCCAGGTACAGGAAATGGCTCTCAAAATGGGAGCTCCCATTGTCGGTATCAATGATTCCGGCGGTGCCCGCATCCAAGAAGGCGTCGATGCCCTTTCCGGATTTGGCCGCATCTTTATGAATAATACCAAGGCGTCCGGAGTCATTCCCCAGATTTCTGTCATCATGGGACCCTGTGCCGGCGGTGCCGTCTACAGTCCGGCTCTGACCGATTTCATCTACATGGTAAAGAACACGAGCAACATGTTCATTACGGGACCGAAGGTCATCAAATCGGTCACTATGGAAGAAGTGACGGCAGAAGACCTGGGCGGTGCCGTAGCGCACAATACCATTTCCGGCGTGGCGCATTTTGCCTGTGAAAACGAAACGGACTGCATCGAGCAGATTAAATACCTGCTCGATTTCCTGCCCAGCAATAACATGGAAGAAGCTCCCGTATACGATTCGTCCGATGATCCCGGACGGATGGATGAATCCCTCGATTCCATCATTCCCGACAGCGACAACGTAGCTTACGATATGGTTGATGTCATCAAATCCTGCGTCGATAACGGGGAAATCTATCAGGTGCTGGAAAACTATGCCATGAACATGATTACCTGCTTTGCCCGTTTCGACGGCCAGAGCGTGGGTATCATTGCCAATCAGCCTAAATTCCTAGCCGGCTGCCTCGACATCAATGCGTCCGACAAGGCTGCCCGCTTCATCCGCTTCTGCGATGCCTTCAATATCCCTGTCGTCACCTTCGTGGACGTACCAGGATTCCTGCCGGGCATCAATCAGGAACACGGCGGCATCATCCGCCACGGTGCCAAACTGCTCTACGCATACTGCGAAGCGACGGTTCCCAAAGTGACGGTCGTCACGCGCAAAGCCTACGGCGGCGCCTACATCGGCATGTGCTGCCGCCAGCTCGGCGCCGACATGGTATTTGCTTGGCCGACAGCGGAAATCGCCGTCATGGGACCTGATGGAGCAGCTGACATCATTTTCAAACGCGATCCCGACAAGGAAGCCAAGAAACAGGAATATATCAAGGAATTCCTGACACCGTACAAAGCGGCGGAACACGGCTATGTCGATTGCGTCATCGATCCGAAAGAAACGCGTCCGCGCATCATCAATGCCCTGGCTATGCTCTACAGCAAGCGGGAAGACCGGCCGCAGAAGAAACACGGTAATATTCCGTTATAAGGGGGAATCAGGTCATGGAAGAAACATCAGCCATTTCGATGGAACTCGTATTAGCGGCCCTGATTGCCCTGGCTGTGCTGCTCCTGCTCGGCTGGTATATTTTAAACAGCAAGATTCAATCGCTGGCTGCGGATGTAAAAGCCCTGCAGAAAGAACGGGATGGCCTTCAGGCACGCCTGAACGCGGCAGAAGAAAAACTGGCTGCGGCTCCGGCCTCTCCGGCAGCAGCTTCGTCTCCTGTAGAACCGGCAGAACCGGCTGTGCAGGAAGTGGCGGAAACTGTGGCAGAAGAACCGGTGCAGACTGCCTCTGTGGAAGAGCCGGAAACAGATGCTATAGAAGACGTCCCATCGGATAGTGAAATACCGCCTGAAGTCGTAGCCGTTATCATGGCTGCCGTTGCCGCCTGCGGTTACAGCCCTGCAGCCATCCGGTCGATACGGCGGGATACAACCCGGCCGCATCAGAGCCGTGGCTGGGTCATGGCAGGCCGTCTGGCTGGTATGAGATAAGAGAAATTGGACTCCAGGAGGAATTAGTATAATGAAAAAATTTAACGTAACTGTCAATGGCAAGACCTATGAAGTAGAAGTAGAAGAAGTTGGCGCCCCTCAGAAGGCAGCTGCGCCGGCTGCTCCTGCTGCAGCTCCGGCACCGTCTCCAGCCGCGCAGCCTGTACAGAAAGCACCGGCAGCCCAGCCGGCTCCGGCAGCGCCGGTTGTTCCCAAAGGCCCGGTTCCGGAAGGAGCCATCACGGTAAAAGCTCCTATGCCGGGCAAGATTTCCGCAGTCAAGGCAGAAAGTGGTGCGTCAGTCAAGAGAGGTGATGTACTGGTCGTACTGGAAGCGATGAAGATGCAGAACGATATTACTGCCACAGCTGATGGAACCCTTCATGAAATCCGTGTCCAGGTCGGTGATAACGTTAAGACAGGAGATATCTTAGCCGTTATTACCCAATAGTGAGAAGAGGTAATCTCCATGAAAATATCTACCCGTGGTCGTTATGCATTGCGTCTGATGCTGGAACTGGCTATGCACGAACAGGAGCCCCGCTATATTTCCATCAAGGGGATAGCGGATCACCAGCATCTTTCCGAGAAGTATCTGGAACAGATTGTCACACGTTTGGGACGGGGCGGCATGGTATTCAGTGCCCGCGGTCCGGCTGGCGGCTACCGGTTGGCACGGCCGCCTGAAGAGTTTACCATAGGTGAAATACTGCGTCTGATGGAAGGTGATTTGTCACCTGTCCCGGAAATCAACCCTGATCTGCCGCCGTGCGCTGTAGAGTATGTGTGGAAGAAACTGGCTACGGCTATCAACGATGTCGTCGATCACATTACGCTGCAGGATCTGGTGCGTCTGCAGCATGAAATGGATAAAGACAAAAAGGGTAGATAAGCAGGAGATGCAGAAATAGAAGAACCCCGCAGGAGGATGATTCCTTCCTGTGGGGTTTTGCTTACGAAGTTATTTTTTCAGTTTGCTTTCCGCCTTGGCGACAAACGGTGCCGATTCGATGATGAACCGTTCGTGAACGGCTTCCCCAACGAGTCCGGCATCATCCCAGGCCTGGATGGTAAAGGTCAGTTTTCGTCTGTCCTGTTCTGTCAGGACGGCTTTGGCACGAACCGTAAGGCCAATAGGAGTGGCCGACAGGTGCTTGACGTTCATGGAGATGCCGACGGTGCTATAGCCTTCCGGCAGCTGGGAATCACCGGCCAGAACGGCGGCGTGTTCCATGAGGCCTACCAGTGCCGGTGTGGCGTAGACGGGGGCCGTGCCGCTGGCGTAGCGGATAGCTGTATTCTGTTCGGTAACTTTTTCTGTTGTTTCTGCAGAAGACTGCAGAGTAAGTGTGAAATCCATTATTTCATCCCTCGCTATTCATTTTTTTATTTTATTGTACCATATTGTGCGCAGAATGAATAGGACGGGTCCGGCCAGTGGACTTTATAAAAGAAATACGGTACAATGAATTATACTTGTAAGCAATAGGAGAAGGAAGGGTAGCTCGTGAAGGGTAAATGGTGTCTTCTGGCTCTGGCTCTTATCTGCCTGAGCCTGCCTGTAATGGCGAAAGATAAAGATAAAGGCGTGGAAACGCGGTTTGACAACTGGGGAATCGTGACAGTGCCTCCGGATATCACGATGGAAGAAGGGACGCAGCCATTTCTGACAGCCCGGTCCTATGGCAATGATGTCGTACGTATGCTGGAAGAAATATATCCGGCTGAACCGGTATGCTGGCAGATTGTAGAAAAGGATGATGCCAGTTTTCAATACGGATACATGTTGCGCTACAGCCTTGACATATGGCAGGTGGAAGCGGCCGTAGAAGGAAAACAGCAGGAGAATGCCTATCTCCGCGATATTGGCAGCCGCCCGTCGGCGCAGACGCTGGCCAGCCATGCCAATAACCGGCTCCGTATTTCTCTCCCATCAGAATTTGAACTGGTTCAGCCATTCACGGCACGGAAAGTGCGGGGGACGACGTTCTATGAAAGCCGGCTGCGTCACGTACTGCTCATCAACCAGTCTTATTTTACCGAGTCCATTTATGTTCTGGCCTGGCAGCATGGCGATTTCGTTGAAATAGCCGTTATCTTCGGTCACAACGAAGAAGATCAGCATCTTCCCGATACACTGCTGTCTGCGCTGGAAAATGCAAAAAAAATGCCGCGTTCATAGCGGCATTTTTTCGTAAGATCACCTTTCTCAAAGTTCCTTCATCAGTTCTTCCAGATGATGGGTCAGTTTCATATTTTCACTGTAATCGATGGGGCAGTCGATGATGACTGGTTTATCCTGCTTGAAGGATTTGATGAGCGTCGGCAGCAGGTCTTCCGCCTTTTCGATGCGGTAGCCGATGGCCCCCATGCTTTCGGCAAATTTCATGAAATCAGGATTGGTGAAATCGACGTATTCGTGATGGCCGTACTGCATGTCCTGCTTCCATTTGATCAGGCCGTAGCTGCGGTCATTGAAGATGAGGGTGACGAAATTCGTTCCCAGCCGGTGAGCCGTTTCGAATTCCTGGCAGTTCATCATGAAGCCGGCATCACCAGTTATGGCCAGCACTTTTCTGTCAGGATGGACCAGTTTTGCGGCAATAGCGCCGGGGACGGCCAGACCCATGGTGGCGAATCCGTTGGAGATGATGCATGTATTGGGCTTATAGCAGTTATAATGGCGGGCAACCCAGACCTTATTGGCTCCTACGTCGGAGATGACGATATCATCCTTGTCCATGACGCGCCGGCAGTCGATGAGTGCTTTCTGCGGCTTGACAGGATAGGAAAGGTCCTGGGCATAGCTTTCATGTTCTTCGACCATCTGTTTCCGCAGATTGAGGAAAGGGACCGGTTCCTGCAGGCGGGCTGCTTTATTCATGATCCGTTCCAGCGCATCGGGAATATTGCCGACGACTTCCACTTCGGGCTGGTAATTTTTGTTGATGTCGGCCGGCATCGTATCGATATGGATGATATCGGCGTTGGACATGTGCCATTTAGCCGGGGCGTATTCGATGATATCGTAGCCGATGGCGATGACCAGGCTGGCTTTTTCCAACATCTTCGTCTGATAATCGTCCATGGGGATGCCGACAGTCCACATCGAATAGGGATTGTCAAAGGGAATAGCCCCTTTGGCCATCATCGTATTGATAACCGGCAGTTTCAGCTTTTCTGCAAATTTGGTTAGCATTTCCGTGGCATGGCTGCGGATAACGCTGCTTCCGGCGAGGATGACCGGATTCTTGGCATAGGAAATCATGGATGCAGCGGCTTCAATCTGCGCTTCCAGGGCCGTTTCCGGCTGGATGGTCTTGCGCTGCAGTGGCCTTTCGTCGTCACCGACGGGCATTTTACTGATATTGACCGGCAGGTCGATGAAGGTAGCACCTGGTTTTTCCCGTTCGGCATATTTAAAGGCGAGCCGTGTGATTTCTGCCATCGTATCAGGCCGGACGACCGTATAGGCGCGGCGGGTAATCGGTTCAAACATAGAGCGCAGGTCCAGATACTGATGGGCCGTAATGTGCATCTTGTCTGTGCCTACCTGACCGGAAATAGCAACTAGCGGCGCCCCGTCGCAGTCGGCATCGGCAACGCCGGTGATGAGGTTTGTCGCCCCCGGCCCGAGAGTTGCCATGCAGACGCCGGCCTTGCCGGTCAGTCTGCCATAGACGTCAGCCATAAAGGCGGCGCCCTGTTCGTGACGGACAGTGATGAATTCTATTTTAGATCTTTTCAGCGCTTCCATGATGGCGAGGTTTTCTTCGCCGGGAATGCCAAAAATATAATGAACGCCTTCTTCTTCCAGACATTCGACTAAAAGATCGGCTGTATTGCGCTGTTTTGTTTTCATTGGATGATCCCCTCTCTTAATAACACAGATACTTTTCTGTTGCGGCTCCAATTATAGTATCTGGAAATGACTTTTTCAATTTCACAATATGAAATTTAATCTAGTTTTAATAATTCTTTCCTTTGCGAAAATGAATGAATGGAGAAATAAAATACTGTAAATACAAGGGTTTATCCAATATTTATGATAAATTACCTGTCAAATATTATGCCGCGATGTAGAATTGTATTCTGTATCCTAAAATTTAACATACAAATTTTTCTTTCGTAATGTGAAAGGAGATGCGATTTATGCAGTTTATTATCATCAGTGCCTGTCTCTTAGGGCAATCCTGCCGTTATGACGGGCAATGCCGGGAGTATCCGGAGATTACCCCATTGTGCAGCCGGAAAGACATCGTGCTCATTCCCGTCTGTCCGGAACAGGCCGGAGGCCTGGCTACGCCGAGACCAGCAGCGGAACGATCAAAAAACGGCGTGTTTACCCGGGAAGGGCGCGATGTGACCGCTGAGTATGAACGGGGAGCACGGGAGGCACTGCGCCTGGCCCGGCTATATGGCTGCCGCTGGGCCGTCCTCAAGGAGAAAAGCCCGTCCTGTGGCAGCTGCTGCATTTACGACGGCACGTTTACGCGCACTCTTACAGAAGGTGATGGCGTGACAGCGGCCCTGTTCAGGAAAGAGGGCATTTCCGTTGTTGGCGAAAGCCGTATTCCCTGGCTCCTGGAACAGTTGTAAGACGCCTGTTCTTACCGGCCGCCGTGGAAATATTGCTTGCTTTATAGGGGCCTCTTTGCTACAATATATAAGTACGCGAGGAGGAACATATAGTGAATACGGTATTACATGAAATATTGGAATGGCTCTATGCCATTGTCATTGCGCTGGCCATTGCCATGGTTATCCATATATTCTTTTTGCAGCCGACACGGGTTTCAGGTGAATCCATGGTGCCGACCCTGCATAACGGTGAATATCTGATTATTTCAAAAATGGGACATATTATGGGAGATGTACCCAATTACGGTGACATCGTCATCATCGACAGCCGCGTCGGCTATCCCCGGACGTGGAAAGATGACGTAGCCGAACCAATGGACAATTATCTGGCCCTGTTCAGCTCCCGCTTCCAGACGAAGAATGTCTGGGTAAAACGGGTCATTGGCCGCCCGGGCGACACGCTGGCTTTCCATGACGGCAAAGTATGGCGCAACGGTGAGGCTCTGGATGAACCGTATATCAATGAACCCATGACTTATAGCCGCAAAGGGGAAGTCCAGGTGCCGGAAGGATATGTCTTCTGCATGGGCGATAACCGTAACCACAGCAGTGACAGCCGCTTCATCGGGCCGGTCCCGGTTGATCACGTTCTGGGGAAAGTCATTTGGTAAATAGGGTGCAAGAGCCGGTGCGCGTACCGCTTGTATACGTGCCGTACTCTTGCACTTTTTTTTGTAGGAAAGGAGTTTTTTTATGAGCCGCACAAAGGAAGAATTACAGGGAGTTACGTCTCTGGGAAATCAGCATACAGCCTATACGTTCGATTATGATCCATCACTGTTGGAAACGTTTATTAATAAACATCCCGGCCGGGACTATTTCGTCAAGTTCAACTGTCCCGAATTTACCAGTCTCTGCCCCAAGACGGGACAGCCCGATTACGCTACTTTGTATATTTCGTATGTACCGGACCAGCGGATGGTAGAAAGCAAATCGCTGAAGCTCTATCTGTTTAGTTTCCGCAATCACGGGGACTTCCACGAAGACTGTGTCAACATCATCATGGACGACCTGATCCATGCCATGGACCCGAAATACATTGAGGTGTGGGGGAAATTCCTGCCCCGTGGCGGCATCAGCATCGACCCGTACTGCAATTACGGCCGTGCCGGGACTCCCTGGGAGCAGGTAGCCTGGCAGCGCCTGTCTCAGCACGATCTCTATCCGGAAACCATCGACAACCGTTGACAGATACTTTCAGGTTACGGTTTTGTCTCAGTTTTTCTGCCATTGACAGAAATTGGAAAAGATATGGTATAATAGAACAAACGATAGTTCATAGTAAACATAAAGGCGGTGTTCTTCTTGAAAATGAAAAAAATACTGGCTGCCCTGGTTTTGTCCCTGGCTGTATCCGTTACGGCTTTTGCCAAGGAAGAAGTGTGGCAGTACAATCAGTTTACGACTATTGATATGAGCTCAGCGAAGATTTCCTATCCGGCAGGCATGCAGACTCTTACCTTCCATACGGTAGAAAAAGCTGGTGATTCGACGGATTACTGCACCTATGTCTACAACGTGGATGAACAGACCATCCAGCTCAAGGAAATGGTAACAAAGACGAAAAAGAGCAAGTATAAAAGCAGTTTTTATCCCGAATCCATCAAGAACGGCAATAATGTCATCAAGGCACGGGCCCGCATGGCCGATGAAGTACTGCAGAAAGTACTGGAAAAACTCAATAAATAACAAAATGGAAGCGGCCGCATTACGTGTTTATGCTTAATGCGGCCGCTTCTTTTCTGCGTCTATATGTATGTGGTTATTTTCCTTTGATGCAGATGCGCAGCCACCGCGGCAGTGTAGCTTTGGTGACGACGATGGAAAAGGCGATGGCCAGGAGAGTTACGATGCAGTAGATGGCCATGATGTACAGACTGCGCAGGAAAATATGAAAGTGAGATGCCAGATGGGTGAGCAGTGCCAGAAACAGGGGATGGACCAGATAGATGGGATAGGAGTAATCGCCCAGGAGAGAAAACACTTTATCCACCGCACGCGGCACGGGACGGCATTGCCACCAGTACAGGCAGAACAGCATTGTAGACAAAGTATAAACCATTCCTACCGGACTGAGCTGGTGGATGGTAAACACGGCAGACAGGGCATCATAGCCCTTATAGTACATGATGCCGTAATAAGCGGCCAGCATGCCTGCTGTGGAAAGCCCCTGGAAGAGATTGACCAGAAGTCCGTGATTTTTAAGCCAGTCGCAGACGGCGGAAAAGTGTTCTGCCGTAAAAGCGCCGAACAGGAAGATGAACAGATAATGAAGGACGACGTAATTGAGGCGGTAATTGAAGGCATCCTGCAGAATCGGGCTGGCAAAATGAAAATTCCAGATATAACTGGAATAGAAGTTAAATATCATGTTGGCGAAAAAGAGAATGGTAAAGGACAGGGCCGGTTTCTTATCCATCCAGCGCAAAAGGGGCCGCCAGAGGGGCATGAGAAAATAGAACCACAGGAGAATGACGAGAAAATAGATGTGATACATGGCCAGGCCGTACCAGAGTGTACGGATGAACTGTCCGGGATGGAACAGAGTAAAATTATGGCCGATGACGGAAACGTACAACATGTAAAATAAGGACCAGGAGAGGTAAGGGATTAGGACCGTGCGCAGGCGGCGCTTCAGGTACTCTTTGTATACAAAGGGCTGATTGAGAGGCTGGCTGAGGAACATGCCGAAAGCGGACAGGAAAAAAAAGGCCGGAACGGAAAAGCGGGAGAGAATTTCCAGCACGGCGACCAGTCCCAGATTGGGAGAGGGGCTGAGAAGGGCTACGGAGCCGACATGGATCCCGATGACTCCCAGCATACAAAGGCCACGCATATAATTAATAGACTGTATAAAACGTTTTGACATCTCGCACCTCATTCATATAAGTTTGCACTAGATACTTTCAGCTTTTTATTGTATCATATTTTAAGACACATGTAGAGATAGTTAAGAGAGGGTTTCCATCCTCTTAGAAGGAGACATGGCACAATGAGCATTTTCTATTATGTACCAGCTGTCCTTGGCGTGCTGTTCATCGGTATCGGCACCTGGCATGGCTGGCGGCTGCGTGCCCTGACGAGGCATTGTACGGTTCCGGCAACGGGCACGGTGGTGCAGTTTGACGTACAGAAAAATAAAAGCGGCGATATGTATTACCCCGTCATCCGCTTTCAGGCGGGAGCAGAGCAGTATACGGCCCGCTATACCTTCGGCAACAGTGAGTGGAGCTTTGAAGCTGGCGATACCGTCGATATCCGCTACAATCCGCAAAAACCGGAAGAAATCTATTTGTATCACGAACAGACGACGCTGCAGCAGTATGCCAGTCCGTTCATGATCATTGTCGGCGGCTTGATATTTATTGCAACTTATTATATTACAATGTAAGGAAGTATAGTCATGACTGATTTTTCAAAACATATGACGGAGCAGACTGAAGTGAACGAAAAGGCCGTACAGGCCGCGGGAGATTTTCTGCAGGCTCTGGGACTGGACCTCAAACAACTCGGCATGGAAAAAACACCGTACAGGGTAGCTATGGCCTTTTCCCATTTCTTTTCTGGCTTGAAAGAAAATCCGGAAAACTGCTGGGGTGAATTAATCCCTACCCAGTCGGACGGGCTGGTTGCCGTACGCAACATTCGGTTTTATTCCATGTGTGAACATCACCTGCTGCCTTTTTTTGGCATCGTTCACATCGCGTATTATCCGGCAGAAGGCAAAATAGCCGGGTTTGGCCACTTTGCCGAAGTGGTAGACGTACTGGCCCGCAGACCGCAGCTTCAGGAACGATTTACCTATGAAATATGTAAAGCCGTTCAGGATGGACTGGGGGCCAGAGGTGCCCTGGTCATCGTCCGGGGGACTCATTTGTGCCTTTCCATGCGCAATCATCTGGGCGGCGATTCAGATATTATTACCCAGGCCGGGCTGGGATGTCTGGCCGACGGTACCGATGCAGGGCATCAGGCATGGAAACTGCTTATGGAAGGGGATGCACAGGAATGACAAGACAACATCGCACGTATCACTGGAAAGATGGCAAGACTCTTACTGTCGGGGATAAGACATTGATTATGGGCATATTGAATTATACGCCCGATTCCTTTTCGGACGGCGGGAGCTGGAATGACGTGGATAAGGCTCTTCACCATATGGAAGATATGGTAGCGGCCGGTGCCGATATCATCGACATTGGCGCCGAATCATCACGGCCGGGGTTTACCCCTATTTCGGCAGAGGAAGAGATCAGCCGACTGGAACCCATCCTGCGCCGCCTCGTATCAGACTGCCCGGTTCCCGTATCGGTCGATACCTACAAGGCCAAGACGGCACATTATGCCATGTCCTGCGGTGCCCACATCATGAATGATATATGGGGACTGCAATACGCCCCGGAACCGGGAGAAATGGCCGCCGTCGCCGCTGAATTCGACGTGCCGGTCATCGTCATGCACAATCAGGATGGGACGGAATACGGCGATATCATAGGCGATATGAAGGCTTTTTTTGCCCGCTCCGTAGCTATTGCCGACGCTGCCGGTGTCAGCCGCGATAACATTATTACTGATCCGGGAATCGGGTTTGGCAAGACGTTTGAACAGAATGTGTACGTCATGAAACATCTCCGCGAACTGACGGACCTGCCTTATCCGCTGCTTCTCGGTACGAGCCGTAAAGGGTTCATCGGACGCATCCTGGATCTTCCTGTGACGGAACGCATGGAAGGAACAGGTGCAACCTGTGTAGCCGGTGTACTCGACGGGGCGGCTATCGTCCGCGTCCATGACGTCGGACCTATAGCACGCATGTGTAAAATGGCCGATGCATTACGGCCGGAATAAGTGGATAAGGAGATTCCTATGGATAAAATAGTATTAAAAGGATTGCATTTTTATGGGTATCACGGCGTATTTCCGGAAGAAACGAGAAAGGGGCAGCCTTTTTCCGTCGATCTGATCATGGAACTGGATACAAGCGATGCCGTGCAAAGTGACAGCATCAAAGATACAGTAGATTATAGTGCCGTCTATACGACAGTACAGGAAATCGTCGAAGGCAGGCCATACAAACTGATCGAAAAAGTAGCTGCCGTTATTGCCGATACGGTACTTGATACGTATCACAGGATACAGGCGGTGGAAGTGACACTCCACAAGCCGCAGGCGCCCATTGACGGTCATTTTGATGATGTGACCTTTGTCATCAGGCGGAGCCGGTCGTGATCAGGGTCTATCTGAGCCTGGGGGCTAATCTGGGCAGACGGAAGGAAACGCTGCAGCAGGCGGTCCGTGCCATATCGGCTCTTGACGGGGTGCGTCTGGCTGCTGTATCATCCTTTTATGAAACTCCGCCCTGGGGAAAAGAGAATCAGCCGCCGTTCATCAATGCGGCAGCACTGGCAGAGACATCGCTCCCTGTCGTGGAATTTCTCCGGAAGTGTCAGGCTGTGGAAACGGCATTGGGCCGGGTACGGCACGAAAAATGGGGAGCCCGCACGATCGATATAGACCTCGTGTACAGTCCTGACGTGACCTGCCGGACCGCAGAGCTGACACTGCCCCATCCATATCTGACACAGCGGGCTTTTGTCCTCGTGCCATTGCAGGAAATTGCCCCTCATCTGACGATAGGGGGAACTGATATCGGACAACTGCTGATAAAGCTGCCCGAACGCAGGCAGATTATTAAAATAGAATAGGAGAAGATTATGGAAAAGATACTGATTGCCGATGATGAACAATTGATGAGGCAGCTGGTCATTGATTTTTTAAAACCAGAAGGCTATGAAATCGTAGAAGCTGCTGATGGAAAAGAAGCATTGGAAAAATACCGGTCAGAACATCCGGATCTGATTCTTCTCGATGTCATGATGCCTGGATACGACGGGTGGACGGTCTGCCGGGAAATCCGCCGGGAATCGACTGTACCTATTATGATGCTGACGGCGAAAGGTGAAGAAATAGACCAGCTCTTTGCCTACGATCTGGGTGTCGATGAATATATAACCAAACCTTTCAGCCCCAAAATTCTCGTAGCCAAAATAAAAGCGCTGCTGCGCCGCGTACAAGCTGAAGAAGAACAACCCCAGGCGGCTGAAGGTGTATCTATTGACCGAGATGCCCGTCAGGTCGTCATCGATGGCAAAAACGTTGATCTCAGTCCGACAGAATATAAACTGCTCAACTATCTCATGACCAATGCCGGCAAAGCGCTGAGCCGCCGCCAGATTCTCAATAAAGTCTGGAATTATGAATATTACGGCGATCTTCGCACGGTTGATACGCATATTAACAGACTGCGCATTAAACTCGGTGACAAAGGATATGTCATTAAAACCGTACGTGGTTACGGGTACCGTTACGAAGCGTCGAAATGATGAAGATATCACTGCGCAAAAAAACATGCTTTTTCCTTGCTGCCTTTACGATTTTGTCGGCGCTGCTGCTCATGCTGGCTATTGGGATAGGTTTTAAGACTTTTTATCTGGAATACAGGAAGGACACACTTATATCTATGTCCAAGGATATCGGCCGCATGTACCACGAAGCCGGGACCGATAATACAGAACAGTTCGACCGCCTTAGCCAGCAGAACAGTTCTGTCATTTATATCGTGGACAATCAGCATCTTGTGTATTCGTCCATGCCGAACCGGAAAGCTGTACTGGGAAGACCGTCATTCAAGGGACAGCAGGAATTTACTGCCCCAGGACTGAAAAGGCTCAATCCCGATGGGGAAGAGCAGCCGATGAAAGAGCCACGGCATGTCACCATCATGCGCAAACTGTTCAATGGCGAAGCCTTAAGCCAGGATGAAACTAATGAAATTTACATTGACGGCCGGGACGATCACATGCGATTCATCAGTTATGTCTATCCTGTAGACGAAGACCGTAATAGTTACGTTATTGTTTCCCAACCGCTGGAACCACTGGAAGCGACCGTTGTCGTCGTGCAGAATTTCGTTGCATTGTGCGGTATCATATGGCTGTTTGTTGCCATCATCGGTTCCATCCTGTTTACCAACGCCCTGACGAAGCCGTTGATTCATCTGAAAAAGCTGTCTGTTGCTATGGCCCATCTCGACTTTTCCCATAAATGGACGAATACGCGCAATGATGAAATCGGGGAACTGGGCCAGAGCCTGAATAATTTGTCTAATCAGCTGAATACGGCCCTTACAGAGCTCAAACAGGCAAATAGCGAACTGGAAGTACAGCTAAAAAAAGCCAATGAAGTGGAAAAGATGCGTAAAGAATTTATTTCTGCTGTGTCTCATGAGCTGAAGACGCCACTGGCCCTTATCCAGGGATATGCCGAAGGGCTGGACAGTCTCGATGTGGATGAATCGACGAGGCAGCATTACTGCAAGGTCATACACAGTGAGACGATGAAGATGGATCATCTGGTGAAGGACCTGCTCAACCTGTCACGGCTGGAAACGGGGACGTTCCGCATCGATATGACGGAGTTTGATTTCCGGGCTCTCGTAGAAGAAGCGCGCTGCCGTTTCGAAGGAGTCCTGAAGGAAAAAGAAATCCGGTTTTCGTGCTGCCTGCCTGAAGAAATGGTCGTCTATGCCGATCCGGAACGCATTGATACAGTCCTTAGCAATTTCCTTTCCAATGCTATCGACTATACGGAAAAAGGACGACGTATTATTCTTTCTGCCGTCCGTTCGGGAGACCGTTATACCATCAGTATCTACAATCAGGGAATCCAGATACCGGAGCATGACCTGAGCCGCGTCTGGGAACCGTTCTATAAAGTAGATGCCGCCAGGACCCGTAAATCCCAGCGTATTTTTGGCGGTCATGGCCTGGGTCTGGGAATCGTGGCAGCCTTATTGAAACTGCACCATGAAACGTATGGCGTGTACAATGAACCGGACGGCGTAACATTCTGGTTTACTCTGAAAGCCTGCTGATTCGTTTCATTCGGATGACTGTCGCAAAAACCGCTATGAACGGCAAATAAAGGAGGCCGCAGCAAAATGAATGGTTCATGTCATTATGCTGCGGCCTCATATTGCATTAAAACGACTTTTTTCCCAGCACGGGATGACTGCACGGCTTCAGCGTCAGATGGCCGACGAGATAGCCTGCTTCTTCCAGGGGAATATCTTCCCGGGAACCATCGTGTTCATACACGCAGAGTGGATGTTCCGTGCCGACTTCGCCACCGGGCAGATAGATGTATTCGTTATTTTCTTTATCGCCGAAGATGAACCCGGCTAATAGATGTTTCTGGGCAATCTGGCTCATGATTCTTCTCCTTTATCATCAAATGTAATTTCCAGCAGCTGGCAGTCCCGGTAATCGGCAGAGACGAGTTGCAGCAATGTCCCGTTATATCTGCGGGGGAACATGGTGTTGGGCTGCATGCCGTGGAGATGGCCGAACACGCACAGAGGAACGTGATACTTTTCCAGAAGTTCTGTAAAACCGCTGGGTCTTGTCAGATCACAGACCGGCGGGTAGTGGAGAAGCAGAATCGTGTGCTCACAATTCAGTGCTGCCGCTTCCTGCAGGCACCGTTCGACGCGGAGCAGTTCCCGGCGGTAAGGTTTGGCGTCTTTTTCTTCATGGTAGTGGATGTCGCCGGGGCAGACCCAGCCATGAGTACCGCAGACAGCGATGCGGCCTTCGTCGAGAGTGACGGTGCTGCCGTATAAGTAGTGCATGCCCTTTCCTTCATCGAGGCGGTTTAACTTGCCGGCACTTTCCCACCAGTAATCGTGATTGCCGCGGATGATATATTTCGTGCCGGGAAGTTCCCGGATTTCGTCGAGATCTTCCTGAGCTTCTTTAAGATGCATGGCCCACGATGTATCACCGGCGATGAGGACGACGTCGTCTTCATGGACACGGCTGAGCCAGTCTTCCCGGATCCGCTGCCAGTGATTGATCCAGCGGGGACCAAAGACCTCCATGGGCTTTTTAGGCGGATTGCCGGACAGATGTAAATCACCGATTGCAAATAAACGCATATATTATTTCCTTTCCGATAAAATGGTACGCAGTTTTTCTATAACCCGCTGCTGATGTCCCTTGTTGGCGACCTGGGCAATCATATATCCTACGTACAGCGGATTGGTAAGAAAACGTGGGACTATTTTGACAAAGAGCCGGCTGTCACCGGGAAAATCGTAGAAAAAGATGTTATAGCTTTCGTTGCGCCACACGAAATCGTGGATGAAGTAGTGGGCGACGAGCTGCATATAGCGAACGAACTCTGGCAGTTTTTCCTTGTTTTCAAGAATCAGGTTGACTTCATAAAAGCCGATGATGGGACGGGTTGAAAGATTGATTTCCAGACCGTCTTCTTCGATGATGGGCGTCCCCAGGAGATGGTAGAGCTTGATGTCGTCATGATAATCATAGTTTTCAAATCCGACTATCTGGGAATGGGGATGATGAATAGTTCCACCGGACATGTAACCGTGATTCCTGTAAAAAACGACGGAACGGAAGCGCCCCATTTCTTTGACCTGCTGCCACTTTTCCAGACCGAAATCGATGAGCTTTGTGGCATAATCCGGCGTATATTCACAAAATTCACCGTCGCAGTCGTCACTTTCGATGATTAGTGTCTGCCAGGAATCCTTGAGGACCGGATAGGCATTTTCCAGCCATATCATGTGTCCCCGCGTTTCCATGATGTTTTTTAAATGTGCCACATCGCAGAACGGGCAGTACGACGCGTCGCGGTGCACCGTATCCGGCTTTGTCCTGCCCAGGTCCAGATTGTATATCAATGTATGTAATGACGGATTGTGTTCCATTATGACGGACTCCTTTACTAATACCTACCGTATATTGTAGCATAGAGATACGCTTTTTCAAATACGATATATGGCAGGGGATGTGGTATAATATAAAGCACCGGAGCCAGACTGGCATTCCGGTGTGATTACATTGAAAAAACAGAGGTATGAACCGTTTATGACGATACACAACGAAACAGCCCATGACTGGCCGCAGCTGCTGCTCGGCTGGTTCCGGACTCACCGCCGTGACCTGCCCTGGCGCACTTCGCCGCGTGATCCGTATAAAGTATGGGTTTCAGAAATTATGCTGCAGCAGACGAAAGTCGAAGCCGTCCGGCCGTACTATGAAAACTGGCTGGATCATTTTCCTACGGTGGCGTCCCTGGCCAGTGCCACTCAGGAAGAAGTGCTGCGCCAATGGCAGGGGCTGGGGTATTATTCGCGGGCACGCAATCTCCATCAGGCCGTTTGTGAAGTGCAGGCCCGGTACGGCGGAAAGGTACCGGATAGGGAAAAGGATATGCTGTCACTCAAAGGAGTCGGTGCCTATACGGCCGGGGCAGTCCTCAGTATTGCCTATGGCCGGCCGGTCCCGGCTGTCGATGGCAACGTGCTCCGCATCTTTTCCCGCCTGTACCTCATAGAGGATAATATTTTATCGGCGAAAGTAAAAAAAGAAGTTACCCGCCTGGCACAGGATGTCATCCCCGACGATGCGCCGGGCGATTTCAATGAAGCGCTCATGGACCTGGGAGCTTCGATCTGCATTCCCCGTCATCCGCGCTGTCAGGAATGTCCTCTTGTTTCCTGCTGCCTTGCCCATGAAAAAGGGCGGGAGACGGAACTTCCGGTCCGCATTGTCAAAAAAGACAAGCCTGCGGTGGATATAACCGTTCTGGTCGTTTCCGACCGGCAGTCCTGGCTCATCCATCGCCGTCCGGCAAAGGGACTGCTCGCTTCTATGTGGGAATTTCCCAATGCCGTGGGAAAGGGAAATGCCGGGCTGGATGCAGCCAGAGAAGTTCTGAAAAAAGCAGGAATCCGCGCCGGCAGTGCCAGCGGGCCAGTCGGTACACTGCGTCATGTATTTTCCCACAAAGTCTGGCAGATGACGATATATACAGCCCCGTATGCAAATGGGACGCTATTGGATAAGGAGGATTGGCAGTGGCTGCCACAGGCTGGCTACACGCAGGTTCCCTGGGCCGGGCCCCATGGAAAAATCACTGCCATAGTTTAGATGAAAGGTCTTTTTTTTATTAATTTTATGGTAATCCTGTCCTGTTTTTCCGTAGCAGCAGGCGTACTATATAACTACATCGTACAAGGCGGACAGGGAAAGAAAATTGCTTTGCTCACGGCATGCTGCTCGGCGCTGGGGGCAGGGGAGTTGTATTGGTACAGCCACTGGTTCCCCGGTCTGACGGGGGGCATCCGCCTGATGGGGCTCCATATAGGAGCTTTGGCGTCAGTGAGCTGGTTCCTCACCTTTCTCCTGGCATTTCCTGTCCTGGCGGTGCTGGCGGCTGGCATCTTTTTTTACCGGCTGAAGCGGCGCGGCCGACCGGTTACACCGGCAGAAAATATGACTGCCGGGGAACATCAGGGGCCATCCATGAGCCGGCGGACATTCCTGAAAGGGATGGCCGCTGCCGTTCCCGTAGCGGCAGCAGCGACGAGCGGACTGGGAAATGTCGTGGGCGAAAGTTATCTGGCTGTGACCAAACTTCCCCTTTCCTTTCCGGACTTACCTGATTATCTGGAAGGGTACCGCATCGGACAGATTTCTGATAGCCATATTGGGCTGTTTTTCAGCCCGGAGGACTTAAAAACAGCGATGGAGCGCCTGGCAGCGGAAAAAGTCAACCGCCTGGAAATTACAGGGGATCTCATCGATGAGCTGAGCCGGCTTCCTCAGTGCCGGCAGGTCCTTATGGAGGGAGCCGCTTTGTTTCCCGATGGCATTGATTTCTGCTACGGCAACCATGAATATTACCGGGGACTGGCGGATATTACAGACATGCTGGAATCGACACCCATACGTATCGTACGCAACAGCCATTTCTGTGCCAGTCCCGGAGGGGGACGGAATCTTTCCGGCCGTTCCGGAAGGGATAACAGGCCCCTTTATATTGCCGGCACAGATTTCAGTTTTGCCCCCAGCGGCCGTCTCCACGATGAACAGCGCCGGGACTATACGCAGACAGCCTTGCAGGGAATACCAGAAGGTGCATTTACGATTCTGCTGGCACACAATTCGGCCTTCATCGATGAAGGATTCGCTCATCATATTCCTCTTACGATGTGTGGTCATACCCATGGTGCCCAGTTTGCACCTATCGGGCCTTTAGTCCAGGCCGTAGGATTTAAATATCTCCGCGGCCTGTTCCAAAAAGACGGCTGCTATGGGTATGTCAATCGCGGTACGGGCCACTGGCTGCCTTTCCGGGTCTTGTGCTCCCGGGAAGTTACCGTATATGAATTACAGAAAAAGCGGTGATTGTATGAATATAGAAAAATACAAAGTCTTTCTCACGGCAGCCCGCAAGGGAAGCTTCATCCAGGCTGCGCGGGAACTGGGATATACGCCGTCGGCGGTGACCCAGATGATGAATTCCCTGGAAAATGAATGTGGTTTCAGCCTGCTACAGCGGAGCAACAAAGGTGTTGTTCTGACCAAAGAAGGACACGCCATCCTGCCCTATGCCCGGCAGCTCGTAGAAGTGGAAGAACGGCTGGAAGAGCAGTGTGAAAATATCAAGGGCATTCATTTGGGCCGCCTGCGCATTGCCGGATTCACCAGCACGGCCTGTGCCATCATACTGCCTGTCGTCGAGCGCTTTCAGGAACGATACCCCAATATTGATGTGGACATTCTGGAAGAGAACAGTCCTAAAACGCTAGCCGAATGGGTGCGCAGCGGCGTTGCCGATATTACGATTACGACGAAACAGCCAGATTATGAAAATGAATGGATTATCCTCAATGTCAATCCTTATGTGGCTGTCCTGTCCAAACAGAACCCTTTGTCCCGGAACGAATGCATTACGGCAGAAGAAATGCAGCAGTCCCGGGTACTCATGTTCCGTTCACGCCATGGTCTGGAATCGAATGTAGCCGAGTACATGAAAAAGTATAATCTGCAGCCTCTTTCGACGTTTACGTCCAACTGCAATTATGTCATGTTGAAAAAACTGGAACAGACACCTTGTGTCAGTCTGCTTCCCGTTTATATGTGGGATTTTTATGCTCCTATGCATCCGGGACTCACAGCACGGCCGATTTCACCGTCCCTGACTTGTGATATTATCCTGACAGTGGCTTCCTTTAGTGAATGTTCTGTCCCGGCCAGGGCGTTCATTGAATGTACGAAAGAGTTCATTAAAGATAGTCTTACATGAATGGATATTTCCATTAAAGAAAATCTGTGCGTGGAAAAAGGGGCTGCAGCAAGGTGAATGCTTCTGGTTCACTTTGCTGCAGCCCCTTTTTCAGGGAGTCTCGATATAAATATATTCCTGCTAAAATCAGCATACAAGAATCCTAAAAGGGACATGTAAGAGGATTTTCGTATCCAGCTGCAGACGACGCAGGAACAGACAAAAGCTGTGCTGCAGAACACGTGCTCTTTTGTTACTTTTTATTATAAACACGAGCCGGAAAAAGGGGAAAACAGTAATTCTGTTAACGCAGTAAGAAAACGTAAAAAGAGTACAGCTGATGTGATTTCCGCTGTACTCTTGTCCGGTAGGACTACTGATGATTGCATGTATGACCATGACCGGCGTGGTGCTGATGATGACCGCCGCTGCAGGTGGCATCCGGATTATACTGCAGCCGGTCTTCCAGGAATGCCTGTACGGCTTCGTCACAGGATCCCTGAACGCCACAGTAGAAGGGGATACCAGCCTGCTGCAGGGCATTACGCGCTCCCGGTCCCATATTGCCACAGAGGAGTACGTCAGCACCGTGATCTTTGAGCCACTGGGCCAGCGGTTCGTGGCCGACACCGTTGGTGGAAATGATTTCGCTCCCCGTTACGATTTTGTCTTCTACTGTATAAAACTTGAATGCTTCTGTCCGTCCAAAATGCTGGAATACGCTGCCGTTGTCATAGGTTACGGCAATTTTGCCATTTGTCATCATATGAATTCCTCCTTAATATAACCTGACTATACTGAATCTTTCTTCTATTAAAGAGTATACATCATATAACGACATATGTCAATAATATAAACAACAAAAGTCAATAATTTAATTATCGAATGCTTTCAGCGCATCTGATGCGATATGGAGCGTGCGCAGCTGGGGTGCTTTTTTATACTGATGGCCTTCCATACGCTTAACAATATCCGCCAGGCTGGAAACGGCTTTTACGATGTACGGTCCTTTATTGAGCATGACGCATTCGGCCCGTTCACTCATGGCGGCATCGGTGATTTCAGCCCGGGACGGAATGCCTGTCTTGACAAGGTTTTCCAGAACCTGTGTAGCCCAGATGACGGGAATATGGGCAGCTTCACAAATCCAGAGTATTTCTTCCTGCAGCTCTGCCAGACGATGATATCCCGCTTCAACGGCCAGATCGCCCCGGGCAATCATGACGCCAAAGGGATTCCGGGAAGCGGCCTGGACGATGATTTCTGGCAGATTATGCACACTGTCTCTGGTCTCTATTTTTGCGATGATAGCCATGTTCCGTGCTTTATTTCCCATCCGTTTGTACAGTTCATCCTGCAACAGGAGAATATCATCGCGGCTGCGGACGAACGAATAGCCGATTGCGTCGGCATGATGGATAATGAAATCGAGATCAGTCAGATCCTTTTTCGTCAGGGGCGTAATGTCCAGTGGTGTTTTAGGGAAATTCAAGCTTTTTTTATTTTTCAGACGGAATCCCTTGGCTTTTGTCGAAATGACGCGCAGATAGGCTCCCTGAGGCGTAAGCCTGGTGACGACACAATTCAGTTTGCCATCATCGATGACGACGGAATCGCCTTCCTGAAGATGATCGAATACTTGGGGGATACTACAGGTAATGATGACATTTCCTGTATAATCGGCAGGGTAATCGGAAATTTTTCCACGGGCGAGGAAAAAGAAATCATCTGTAAAGACACGGTCGTCATCACCGGGGACTAATACCTGGGAAATGCGGACTTTCGGACCGGCCAGGTCCATGTAGATTTTACAGCGTTTCTTTGTTTCCTTTTCCGCTTTATGGATATGGTGCAGCATGGCCTGCCACATATCCCGTGTATCATGAGCGCAGTTGATGCGGGCCATGTCCATGCCTGCTTCGAGAAGATTGCGGACCAGTTTGTAGTCCGTAGCTGCTTCCGGCGGCATAGTCACCATAATATTCGTATAGGATGCATCAGGATGACTGCCAAATATCAGATTGGAATTATGAGCCAGCAGGCGGCTGCCGTGGAAAAACCATTTTGGTGCAGGATAGGCGATGAGTTCATGTTCCTGCTTGTTGCAGATTCGCCCCAATGAAGCGATGACGGCATCGAGATTCGCCATCGTACGGGCTTCGCTGCGCCCAAGTGAAGATAATCCCAATAACAGCAGCTTTTCCTGCAGGGGCCGCAGGTCGTGGCAGCGTATGGCAAGATAAAAAGCCAGATTCAGGGCACTGAAGCGGAAGGAGCTGCGCCGGATAGATGGAGAAACAGCTTGATACATTTTCATGCCCTGCTCCAAAACGTTCTGGCGAAGTTCGAACAAGGTTTGATATAGGTCATTCATTTCCTTTAGAGAAGGGGTTGATTTCATCGTATTGCCTCCTGTATACCAGAATACATGTTGTATGCAACCATAGTATACCATCGTTGCGGAGAAGGAAAGCGTTTTTACTGTAATTTTACATTGGACAGCATCATTTTATGTGACAAAAGATGCTATGGAATAAACGTTAATATGATATAATAGAAAATATTTTTAATGAAGGAGACACTAATCATGATAGTATACGTCAACAATGAAGAACGGGAACTCCACGTTTACGACCGCAGCAGCGGCGTCGATTACGCAAAAAGCGTCATTTGTTCCCAGGAGCGGCTCGATACGGGCGTGATGGGGGAATTCATCCTCTCTGAACAGGAATACGACAATTGGAAGGAAATCCTCCATATCGTGCAGGAATCGGAAGACATCCGTTATGCCATAAGAGGCATCGTAGATCCTGAAGAATTAAAAGAATACATTTTCGAAGATACACAGTACCTCGTTCACGTGCGGGAAACGGCGGAAACGGAAAATGTCTGCTTGAAAGACCTGCAGCGGGCATTAGAACAAAAAGACAAGAACTGGCTCCGGGAAAATGGGTTTATCAAAACAATAAATCATATTTAGTGCGAAAAAATCCTTGTCAGTACACACATGTTGTGATATCCTTAAACAGATATGAATTGCTTAGAGTCAGGACAAGGGAGTTTTAATGTGAAAAAATTTTTTTCCTGGTTTTTAGGTATTCTTTTTACAGTCATCGTTCTTGTAGCCGGTATCTTTGCGTATTGGTATTTTGGATCGACCAATTATCATCTGACGGGGGTTCCCGTCCTCAATTATCATCAGGTCAACAACCGCTATGAGACATGTCTCACTATGAAGCCTGAAAACTTTGAAGCACAGATGAAATATCTGCACGACAACGATTATCATTCTATTACTCAGGAACAGTTTGATGCCTATATGCGCGGGGAAGGGTCATTGCCGGACCGTCCGGTTCTGATTACCTTTGATGATGGATATGTCGATAATTACGAGTTCGCCTATCCTATCATGAAAAAATATGGATTCCGTGGCACCATTTTTCTCATCATGAATCTCATGGAAAAGCCAGGATATCTGACCTGGAATATGGTCAAGGAAATGAGCGACGACGGGATGGAATTCGGATCCCATACGATCAGCCACAAGCCTCTGACCAGTTTTGACCGCGATGGCGTACGAAAAGAATTGCAGGAATCGAAAGCCATGATTGAAGCCCGGACGGGCAAGGTTTGTAATTTCATCGCTTTCCCCGAAGGAAAGTTCAATGCTATGGTCATGGAAGAAACGAAAAATGCCGGGTATGATTATGGATTTACTGTAGAAACAGGCCGTGATTTCCCCTGGGATGACCACTACGATCTGGACCGGGTCCCCTTCTTTGAAGGTCCGGTCAGTTTCAAACATTTCCGTTTCCGTCTGACCTTTAGTGCATTCAGTGCCCTTTTGTGGAAGACCCATGCTTACTTTGCTAATATGGAAATGACAAAACCACTGGCGGAACATATCCCCCAGCCGTAACAAGGAAAATAGAAAAGACAGCTGCCCCAGGAGTATTACATTTCCTGGGGCAGTCACTTTTGGCGTAAGGAGGTAACAAGATGAAATCCTTTATGAAATTTGTATTTGTATTGACGACCGCAGTGGCCGTTTCTGTCTTCAGCCTGCCGTCCGTCAGTGCCAGTGAACAGGCGGAAGCCGTTCAGTCTCAAGATCAGACGGCAGCCGTACAGAATGCGTCATCAAAAGAGCAGGTAAAAAAGGTAAAACAGAAAAAGACAAAGAAGTCGAAAAAAAAGGCGGCTCAGGTAAGACCGGCCAGTACGGAAAAAGCCGATACGTATCAGAAAGGACAGGCATCACACGATGACAGCCTTTCTGTCTACGACCCGGAAAAGGATGCAGCACCATCGGAAGGACTGGCCATTGAGGAAACTAATTTTCATTTTACTGAACCACTCCTTGTACGGCCCAGGACAGATATGATTGTCATCCATCATGTAGGAATCCCCGATGGCGATACGTCGGCAGCGGCTATCCACCGGGCTCATCTGGCCAATGGATGGGCCGGCATCGGCTATCATTATGTCATCCGCAAAAATGGCGTTATCGAACGGGGCCGGCCTCTGGCCGTTGTGGGAGCTCATGCCTACGGGGAAAATTATCATACCGTCGGCATTAACGTGACTGGAAATTTTGACAAAGAAGTCCCGACTGATGCCCAGATGAAATCCCTTACAGAATTGGTGACGGCGCTTTGCCGTATTTATCATATCGATCCCGGCCCGGCAACGATTGTCGGTCACCGCGATGTAAACAGTACGGACTGCCCGGGCAAGAATCTCTATCGCCTTTTGCCACAGCTTCGCGATGATGTTGAACTGAACCTCTATGCTGAAAAACTGAAGGGAATCCATCTGCTGAAGCTGAAAAAATATGAAACAGAAAAACCGTAAGTGCATGTAAAAACTAAATGCACATCACCTAAATACCGGAAGTATTACGACTTTGAAAGGACTGCCTGACAGAGTCGTTCGATAGCTTCTGGTATTTTTTTGCTTTCCAGACTGGAATAATTGATCAGATACGTATGGGCTGCATCAGGACGTGGTTCATGATAATACTCGGAAAGCCCGGTCAGGTACAGTCCCTGCTCCTGAAAGCGATCCTTCAGACAGGCGTCGTCAAGAATCGTGTGAAGGCGCAGCAGGAAATGGAGCCCTGCGCTCTGTTCAATGATATCCGATTTTCCGGCGAGGGCACTGTTTTTCAGGGTACGGATAAGCAGGTCACGTTTTTTCCGGTAATACGTCCGCATGCGGTTCAGGTGTTTTTCAAAATACCCCTGGCTGATAAAGCGGGCCAGTGTATACTGTTCAAAATTCGATACCGTGCAGGAAAGAAATCCCAGAGATTCTTGGAAGGGTTGGACCAGTTCAGGAGGCAGAACCATATAACTGATACGGATGGTTGGCGTCAGCGTTTTGGAAAAAGTATTCATGTAAATGACCTTTCCTCCTGCGTCAATGCTGAACAGTGTCGGGACGGGTTTTCCTGTAAAACGGAACTCACTGTCATAATCATCTTCGATGATATAACGCCCTTCGGTTTCATTGGCCCAGCCCAGAAGCTCATAGCGCCGGGCGATGGGCATGACTCTGCCTGTAGGAAAATGGTGGGATGGACTGATATGGGCAATCGATCCGTGAAGTTTTCGCAGGGCATCGATGGAAATTCCGTTTTCGTCGAGCGGGGCGTAGCGGCATGACATGCCATTACTTTCATAAATGCGTCGTACCTTGGCATAGCCCGGATCTTCCAGACAGACAATGTGCTTTGTGCCTAGAAATCGCACAATCAGGCTGTACAGGTATTCTGTACCGGCGCCGATGACAATCTGTGCTGGCGACGCATACATGCCACGGAAATGCTGCAAATGAGTGGACACGGCCTGTCGCAAGGCAAGGCAGCCCCAGACTGGTACTGGTTCCATCAGGTGGGATTGTTCATCTGCCAGAGTGTCCCGAAGCACTTTAGTCCAGGTAGCAAAGGGAAACATATCGGCCTGAATCTGATTTGATGTAAAATCAGCAAACCAGGCAGGTGTTTTTTCTGTTTCCCGGACCGTTTTCCACACAGACCGGGGCCGTGGGAAGGCACAGGTCGTAATATCAGATACGTAATATCCCCGTTTGGGACGGGAGTAAATATAGCCTTCTGTCAGTAACTGGCCATAAGCCTTTTCTACGGTGATGGTGCTGATTCCCAGGTGAGTGGCAAAGGTCCGTTTGGACGGCAGTCGTTCGCCAAACCGTAATTTACCGCACTGAATGTCTTCACGGAGACAATGATACAAATGTTCATAGAGAAATTCTGACCTTATATTTTCAAAAGAATAGGTTAGCATAACAGGCGTCTCATCCAATCTGACCTTTTAAAATATATAAAAATTGAGTCTTTTAATAAGGTCAATTTAGATTATACTAATACCCGTAAGAAATATCAAGTTACATACGGAGGAGATAGTTATGACCAGAAAAACAAACGAACGCTATGAATTAAACAAACAGTTGGCACAAATGCTGAAAGGAGGTGTCATTATGGATGTTACAACATCGGAGCAGGCTAAAATCGCTGAAGAAGCCGGTGCCTGTGCGGTCATGGCACTGGAACGCATTCCGGCTGATATACGGGCTGCCGGTGGCGTGTCCCGCATGAGTGATCCATATATGATTAAAGGAATTCAGGATGCCGTTTCAATACCGGTCATGGCAAAATGCCGCATCGGCCATTTCGTAGAAGCCCAGATTCTGGAAGCTATAGAAATTGATTACATCGACGAAAGTGAAGTTTTGTCGCCAGCAGATAATATATATCATATCGATAAAACTAAATTTAATGTACCCTTTGTCTGCGGTGCCCGTAATCTCGGCGAAGCTTTGCGCCGCATAGCGGAAGGGGCATCTATGATCCGCACGAAAGGTGAACCGGGTACAGGCGATGTCGTGCAGGCAGTCAGCCATATGCGGCTCATCAATTCAGAAATCGCGGCCCTTACGGCTAAACGGGATGATGAACTGTATGAAGCAGCCAAATCGTTGCAGGTACCTTACCATTTAGTTAAATACGTTCACGATGAAGGCAGACTGCCTGTCGTTAATTTTGCAGCCGGCGGGATAGCGACTCCTGCTGATGCGGCACTCATGATGCAGCTCGGTGCGGAAGGTGTCTTTGTAGGGTCGGGTATATTTAAATCGGGCAATCCGGCCAAACGGGCCCGGGCTATCGTTCAGGCCGTGACAAACTATCAGAATCCGGAAATATTGGCAAAATTATCCGAAAATCTTGGAGAAGCCATGGTCGGCATCAATGAAGAAGAAATAAAAATTCTCATGGCAGAACGGGGGCAGTGATGATGAAACCCGTGACGATTGGCATACTGGCCGTTCAGGGGGCCTTTATCGAACACCGGTATATGCTGGAATCTCTGGGTGCCCGGTGTGTTGAATTGCGAAATAAAGAGAATCTGGCCATTCCACTGGATGGACTAGTCCTGCCAGGTGGGGAAAGTACCGTTCAGGGGCGTATTCTCAGGGATGAAGGCATGTTCGGAATATTACAGCAGAAAATCCGGGACGGACTGCCGGTCCTTGCCACCTGTGCCGGCCTGATTCTTCTGGCAGATCATTTGAGCAATGACCGGGCGTCTTATTTCCAGACGTTGCCGGTTACGGTGCGGCGCAATGCGTACGGACGGCAGCTCGGCAGTTTTATAACGACGGCACCGGTAAAAGGTATCGGGGACGTACGGATGAATTTTATCCGTGCCCCCTATATTGAGTCCGTTGAACCAGGAGTGGATGTGTTATCTGTTGTCGATGACCATATCGTGGCCGTAGTTTACAAAAATCAGCTGGCACTATCTTTTCATCCTGAAGTCGGTCAGGATACGCGGATCCATGAATTTTTTCTCGACAGGGTCCGGAAGAAAAAAGGATGATTATTGTTTTACCGGAAGTGGTATGATATACGACATAACAAAAGAAGGGCCGCAGCAAAATGACCAGGATAGTTCATTTTGCTGCGGCCCTTTTTTGTATTCAAAATTATTCAAACTGCTGTACCAGGTCCCGGAAGGTATCTTTATGAGACGGATACCAGTCAGTAAAGGCCTGGGAATCGGCGAGGAGACGGTCATTCAGCGCCAGAAAGAATGCCGGCAGATTTTTCGTTGTAATCGTGCCAATCTGTGTGCCCATGACACCCTGACCGATGGCATAACTGCCGCCAGCGTAGATGTCGAACGCTTCTTCCATGGCAGTGCCTGTTTTTTTGCCAGATCCGCGCAATCCCAGTATGGCCAGCTGCTGGACCGTGCAATTAGACGGACATCCGGAAAAATGACATTTTGGCAAAAGCGTCGTGTCTTTGCCACTTTCCCGTAGTACGGTGGCAATACGGACGAATGTACCGTGCGAATCGCGCAGTCCCTGCTGGCATACCGTTGCGCCGATGCAGCTGACCGACTGTTCAAACGGTGTCCGTGCCGTATCACTTACGGTAATATCCGCTATCGCCCGGGCTTCCGGGGCAGTCAGATTGATTATATATGCTGTTTCATCAGCGTTGAGCCGGATTTCGACATCATCCATAGCTGAAAGTGCCGTAAGAAGACGGGTGAATACAGTCATATCCGGCGTACCTCCCAGGGGCTTGTAGGCTACATAGTACAGGCCGGGCTGTTTTTGCTTTCCTATGCGCGGGTCAGACAATATGCGATCGTCATCACTGCCTTTTGTCGACGGTGTCTGCGGTTCAATCGTCAGTCTGTAATCTCCTTCAGAGCGGACTTTTCTGACGGCGTCCCGAACGGCCTTACGGAACGCATCTTCTCCCATGGCTTCCAGAATAAAGCGGGAACGATTGCGGCCGCGGTGGTCATAATCACCATATTTCATATAAATATCGCGGGCATAGGCAAAAATGTAGTAAGACATATCGAGGGGATCGATACCGTGGTCGATGAGAATGCCAAAGCGGGAGCCATTGACGCCGAAACCTCCGCCGGCATAGACATCGAATGTATGGTCCGGGCGGGCTACAAATCCCAGATCTTTAAACGTTGCATGACCTTCGTTGTCCAGGCCGTTTGAAAAGCTGATTTTAAATTTGCGGGGAAGGTTCAGCCTGGGCATGAGATTGATGACAAAGTGGGAAGCCGCTTCAATATAAGGGGTCATATCAAAGTATTCACCCTGTTCGACGCCGTGGAGGGGACTGGCCGTTATATTACGCGGATTATCACTGCCAGCGCCATAACAGTATATGCCGGCATTGAAGCATTCCTGATATAAAGCAAGAAGGTTTTCTTCAGATAAATGATGAATCTGGAGAGCTTCGCCTGTCGTGAAATGAATCAGGTCTAAGGGATATCGCCCGAGTATATCTTTTAAAAAGAGAATATGTTTTTTCCGGATGGCACCGCCGGAAAAGCGCAGACGCAGCATAGAACTCTGCCCGCCCCGTTCACCATAGCTTCCAAACTTGCCAGACGTGCCCTTGTATTTGGCAGGCGGCAGCTCTTTGGCATAGAAAGCATGGCAGGCTTCTTTAAACAGAGGGAAGCGGCCCTGTATTTCTGATTTCGTTTCCTGAGAAATATCGGTCATGGAAAGGCTCCTTTCGAAAAAGAAAGTGTAATACTGAACATAGTATACCAGAATCCCCGATGTGTGGATATACCATAATTTTCGATAGAAGTAGAAAGTTTTACATAGAAGCAACGGGATATATAGGAAATCTTTACAAAGGCGATTCACAATAGATGTGTTCGTGCAGAAGGAGGGGTTATATGAAGCAAGTTTTTTTCTCTTCCACGCTGATGTGGAGTGCACCTTTGCAGGATATGGCACAGGTCGTCCGGGACCATCAGCTGGCAGGGATAGAAGTATGGGCACAGCATTTTTTCTATCATCAGTACGACCGGAATGTTTATAGAGAATATGCCAGGAAATTCCAGATGAAAACTTTTGTGCACAGCTGCAGCTGGGATTTGAACCTGGCTTCACTCAATGAGGGAATACGGCAGGCTTCTGTTCAGGAAGTCATAGCTTCGCTGCATCTGGCCAGAGACCTGGAAGCTTCTGAAGTGACGGTTCATCCTGGACATATGACTATGCCATTCTGGCCCAGAACCAGCGTGGCCCTGTTTCATCAATCGCTGGAACAGATTGCCGAAGCATCTCATGTTTTAGCAATCCCCGTATCACTGGAAATTATGGAGAAGATTCCGAAAGAGTTCGTCACATCTGTTGAGGCTATGGAGAACGCAGCAGGAGATTTATTTGATGCATTTTATTATACATTGGATACGGCCCACTGTGACAGTACAGCGGAAATCCGTCGCATATTGAATGAGATGCCACGGCTGTCTAAGATACATATCAGCAACCGTCAGGGTCCCGTATATCATACGCCCCTTAGGGAAGGAGATTATGACTTCATGAAACTGCTGCCCGTTTTATACAGCCGGCAGCTGCCATTGGTCGTAGAAGGGTTTGATGCCGGTACCGGCTACACGATATTACACAAAAATCTTGATTTCTTACATGAGGAGGAACAACATGAATACATGGATAAAAAAAACCTGCGGTCTCTTACTGACCGGTGTTACGCTGTTTAGTCTTGCAGGCTGCGGAGGAAGCGGGGAACAGTCATCGGCTGCCAAAGACGACCTTAAAGGGGAAGTCGTCCTCTATACGTCCCAGCCGGAAAAAGATGCCCAGAAGCTGATAGAAGCGTTTAACAAGGAACATCCTGACGTCAAAGTCAGTGTATTCCGGTCTGGCACGGAAGAAGTCATCAGCAAAGTCATGGCAGAACAATCGGCCGGCGATATCAAAGCGGATGTGCTGCTGGTCGCCGATAATGTGACCTTTGAATCTCTGAAAAATAAAGATATGCTGGAAGCTTATGAATCGCCGGAACTGTCCGGTATTCCCAGTCAGTTCATCGATAAGGACCACATGTATACGGGAACGAAAGTCATCACGACGGGCATTATGGTCAATACGGATAAAGCCAAAGAACAGCCGGCTGCTTTTGCCGATTTGACAAAAACGGCGATGAAAGACGAAGTATCCATGCCGAGCCCGCTATATTCCGGCGCGGCTGCCTATAACCTGAGCCTGCTTACCCGGACAAACGGCCTGGGCTGGGACTGGTATAATGCCCTGAAAGCCAATGGCGTTAAAGTCGATAAGGGAAATGGTTCCGTTCAGAAAGCTGTCGTTTCTGGTGAAAAAGCTTACGGTATCGTTGCCGATTTCATGGCTAACCGGTCCCGGAAAGACGGAGCGCCTGTCACCTTCATTTATCCGTCGGAAGGATCTCCTGCCGTAACCGAACCAATCGGCCTGATAAAGAATGCCAAACATAAAAAAGCAGCCCAGGCTTTTATCGATTTCGTACTGTCTAAAAAGGGACAGGAACTGGCTGCCAGCATCGGATATACGCCGATCAAAGAAGGAGTCGCTGCTCCGGAAGGTTTGAAATCGATTACGGATATCCATGTACTGTCTGGCGACGTGACGACACTCTTTACCAACCGTGAAGCCGATAAAAAACAGTTCAGCAGCATCTTCTCATAAAGGGGGACTTCCATTGTTATCCTCAAAGATACAGCGGCCGATAGTACGACTGGTGTTCTACAGCCTTCTGTGTTTTGTCTTTGTGGCTCCGGTCCTGCGCCTCTGCGTCATGAGTTTTCATGGCGCAGATGGCTATAGTCTGGCCAATTTCATTACCTTGTTCCATGACCAGCGGACGTGGGAAGCCATAAAAAATACATTGATCATTTCCATTGCGTCGACGATTATGGCTGCCTTTGTGGGCAGTTTCCTTGCTTTTGTGTCAGCCTATACCAATATCCGTCACAAAAAGCTGCTGGAACTGCTCATTCTCATGCCGTTCATTATCCCGTCTTATATCGTGACGCTGTCCTGGTCAGGCCTTTTGCTGAAGCAAGGCCATATTAATACGTTTATGACATCACTGGGGCTTGCCCCGCTCGATTTATACAGTCTGACCGGCATATGGGTTGTCCTGGGGTTCATCAATATTCCCGTTGTCTATCTCAGCGTCGTCCACATGCTGCGCAAGATACCTGCAGAGATGGAATGGGCCTCCCGTGCCTGCGGCTTTACTATCTGGCAGACTATATGGCGCATTGACCTGCGGGAAGTCTGGCCAGCTATCGCCAGTGGCAGTTTGTTGGCATTCCTGGCTGCTATTGATAACTTTGCCGTGCCGGCCTTTCTGGGCATTTCATCGGGGATTCCCGTACTCAGTACGTACATCTACGAAAAGGCCATCAGTTTCGGACCCGATGCATTTCCCATGGCAGCCGCGTTGTCTGTCCTGTTGTCGTGTATCGCCATTGGCGGGACACTGTTGGAAAGCTGCTTTGTCCATAGCCGCAGCGCCATGGAATCCATTAAAGAAGATTTCCAGCCCCGCATCATCCTGAACGGCAGCAGACGAAAGATTTTGGAGTGGGGTGTCACGGGGCTGCTCAGCCTTCTCAACTTCGTTCCATTAGCTGATATGATTCTCAACGCGTTCTTGAAAAATTATGGCCTTGCCGTGACCTATAGTAATATATCGTTGCGTAATTTTTCCTTTGTCTTTACCAATACGGGCGTTCTTACGGCTGTCCGCAACAGCCTGATTCTGGCACTGGTCACCTGTCTGGTATGCATCGTGATCGGTACGGTCCTGGCATTCCGTCAAGTGCGTTGCCATAGTCTGGCCGCTGCAATTGCTGAAAAATGCGCAGCCCTGACCTATGCACTGCCGGGCATTGTCCTGGCTCTGGCCATGATTTTCCAGTGGACGGAACCGCTCCCCGGGGTCCGGCCCCAGCTCTATGGGACAATCTACATCCTTCTTATTGCGTACATCACGCGTTACCTGATTCTTCAGATAAAGAGCAGTAAGACTGCACTGAATGCCATTAATCCCGAACTGGAGGATGCTGTCCGTGCCAGCGGCGGTTCTATGCTGTCAGTCTGGCGCTATGTGCTGGTGCCCCTGCTGATGCGGCCTGTCCTTTCCGGTTCGTTTCTCATATTCGGCCTGTCCCTGACCGAACTAACCTTATCGTCTATTCTGGCCAGTGCCGGTACAAAGACCATCGGCCTTACGATTTTCAGTTTTCAGCAGGCCGGCGATTACAGCCTGTCGGCGGCCATGTCCACCGTCGTCGTGTTACTGCTCCTTGGCGGATATATGCTGGCCTGGGCTACATCTTTAAAAAAGAAGGAGAAAAACGTGTATGAGCTTGCATCTCGAACACATAAAACAGAAATTCGGCAGCACGCCAGTGCTTAATGATATTAATCTGGTTATCAGACCGTCAGAATTCCTTGCTATCCTCGGCCCGTCCGGTTGTGGCAAGACGACATTGCTGCGGATTATCGGCGGCTTCCTGAAACCTACCTCTGGCACAGTACGCCTCGATGGCACGGTCTATTCTGATTCATCAGTCATGGTTCCCATTGAAAACAGAGACCTTGGCATGGTGTTCCAGTCCTTTGCCCTGTGGCCACACATGACTGTGCGGGAACATGTGGAATTTCCCCTGAAGAGCCGTAAAAAAGCAGGCTGGCCGGCAGAGAAAAAAGAAGCCGCTGTCGCCCAGGCCATCCATGATATGGGACTCGATGCATTGGCCGACCGCTATCCCGGGGAACTGTCCGGTGGCCAGCGCCAGCGCGTATCCCTGGCCCGGGCTATCGTCAGCAAGCCGTCCATCCTGCTTATGGATGAACCTCTGAGTGCTCTCGATGCCGAACTTAAAATCAATATGCGCAAAGAAATCCAGGACATACACCGCCGTACGGGCGCCATTATCATATACGTCACGCACGATCAGAGCGAAGCCCTGGCGATGGCAGACCGCATTCTGGTCATGCGTTACGGCGTCATCGAACAACTGGGAACACCGGAAGAAATTTATACTCACCCGGAAAGCGAATTCGTCGCTACCTTCGTCAGCAAATGTAATCTCCTTCATGGCACCTGGCAGGGGAGTGATTTTCATGTGGCGGGACATCCTTTCGTATATCCTGATACGGGTATTGCCTGTCCTTTAAAAGAAAAAGGCCTCTATCCCGTCCGGCCGGAACAATTCCATATCACCTATGATGGGCCGGGACTGGAAGCGACCATAACGAACCGGCAGTTTCACGGCAGGGAAATACACTACGCCGTCACCTGTGGTAAAGAAGAATTCCAAGTTTTTGCCCGGTCAGGAGAAGTATTTTTCCCCGGCGAATCGGTACGGCTCGTATTTACAGCGTGAAAAGAGGAAAGCATATGAATTATTTATTTGATCTGCATACCCATACGCTGGCCAGTGGCCACGCCTATGGTTCCTTTACGGATAATATTGCTGCGGCCAGGAAACGGGGCCTCTGGGGTCTGGGGGTATCAGAACATTCCAGTTCCATGCCCGGTGCGCCGCAGCCTATCTTTTTTACCAATTTTAAAGTAATCCCTGACATCATCGATGGACTGCACGTCTTTACAGGAATGGAACTAAATATTATTGATTATGATGGACGTGTCGATATGGAAGAACGCATATTGCAGAAAGTCGATTACATCATTGCCAGTCTCCATAAAGACTGCATCCAGTCCGGATCGGTAGAGGAGAACACATCGGCACTTATCGAGGCTATGAAAAATCCCTATGTTAAAATTCTGGGGCATCCTGACGATGACCGCTTTCCTGTCGATTATGAAAGACTCGTAGAGGCGGCTTCCCACGAACATATTGCCATGGAAATCAATAATAGTTCTGCTTCGCCACGTAACGGGCGTACCGGTGCAGAAAAAAATATTCCTGTGCTGCTGAAATATTGTCAGCAGTGTCAGGTTCCTGTCATTGCCGGCAGTGACGCGCATATATGGCTCGATGTCGGAGATTTGCAGCGGTCGGACGCCTTTTTGCAAGACGCCTGTTTTCCTGAATCTCTCGTTCTGAATGCGACGAAAGAAGGCTTATTATACGTTCTCAACGATACGCCGAGACGGAAGCGGCTTGCTGCCAGCCTGTCTGAATAGATGGTGTAGTGAACACCGGGAATATAAAAAAACAAAAGAATGGGATGGAAAAGTGTAGCACCTTTTTATATTGCAACGCTTATCGAGCGGGTATATAATGAGATTTGCTTTGATGGTTTGATGTATCATTTCATTTAAAAGCAGTAATGTATGAAGAGGAGGCTTTTCTATGTCATCTAAATTAGGCACAATCTGTATTGTGCTGACAGCAATTGCCTTCGGGACCATGGAAATCTCGTTGAAAATCGCTGGCACTGCTTTTACCCCCTTTCAATTGACCTTTCTTCGTTTTCTCGTCGGTGGGCTGCTGTTGATGCCATTGGCACTGCGGGATATGAAGAAGCGCCATATCCATCTGAATCGTTCTGATATAGCTTATCTGGCTGTGCTGGGGCTGGTCAATATTTGTTTCAGCATGATTTTGTTCCAGATTGGGGTCAATATGGCCAATGCCGGTCTTGCGGCTATCGTCTTTTCCAGTAATCCTGTCTTTGTTATGATTTTTTCGTATTTTATCATTCATGAAGCATTTACCCGCAAAAAGGCAATTACCCTGGTCCTGAGTATCGTCGGTCTGATTATCGTGGCCAATCCCGTAGCCATTATCGAAAGCGGCAATTTCGGGCTGCTCGTTTCGGCTGCGGCAGCTGTTTCCTTTGCCCTCTATACGACACTTGGTAAGCTGCGTATTGCCAAATTGGGCGGCAATGTAGAAAATGCCTTCAGTTTCCTTCTGGGCTGCTTTTTCCTGTTCTTTATCCTCCTGTTTCACGGCGATCCTATCCTGGGCGGCATCAATTCCAGTACTATCTGGCCGCTCATTTATTGCTCCCTCGTCGTTACCGGTTTCGGGTACCTGTGCTTCATGAAAGCAATTGAACTGACTGGCCCTTCTAATGCATCTTTTGCCTTCTTCATTAAACCAGTCATCGCGTTGATCCTGTCGGCGATTATTCTGTCGGAACCGATTACAATGAACGCTGTCATCGGTCTGGTTCTCATCCTTCTGGGCTGTACCATGGCAGGGCCTATCGAACATCTCCTGTTCCGCCATCATGCGGTCGGTGAAATCGAAGGGCGTAAGAATCATCCGGCGTGGATACGGGAAAATGCAGAATGCCCGCTGGTCATCACTATTTCCCGGGAATTCGGCAGTGGCGGCCGCAATATAGGCAAACTCGTAGCCCGCAAGCTGGGCGTGCCCTACTATGACACGGCTATTCTCAATATGACACGGAAAGAACATCCCCAGACATTCGAAGCCTGGCGCAGGGAAAAAGACAATCATCTCGGTCCGCTCCTGGCTAAAGTCTACGATGATTACGTCCATTATTCGACAGGGTATGAATCGAAGCGGCAGGAGATGTTTAATGATGAATCCGATGTCATCCGGGAACTAACCAACGGTAAATCCTGCGTTATCGTCGGGCGGCTGGCAAACTATATCCTGCGCAAGCGTCCCAATACATTTAATGTATTTATTTCTTCTGATCCGGACTGGGCTGTGCAGCGCATCATGCTGCGCGAACACGTCGATGCCGATACGGCTATGAAAATCCGCAACCGCGTCAACAAGGAACGGCGCGACCACTGCATGTATTGTACTGATTCCTACTGGGGATATGGGGCCAATTACGATATGAGCCTGAAATCCAGCGATTACGGTGTCGTAAAGACAGCAGACCTCATCCTGGCAGCAGCACAGCATCGTCTTACCATTTCGAAGGACGAACTCAATCCTGTTACAAAGGACAATGCCCGGGATGAAAAAACAACAGCTGTGCCCGAAGCCTGATACGGTATAGGTGTTACCGGGCAGGGAAAATTTCTTTTGAAAAAGACTTGCATTATCCTGCTATATCGGGTATACTATCTTACGTCAAATAAAATATAGTTCCATCAAGAGACGGCGGAGGGACTGGCCCTGTGATGCCGCAGCAACCTTCATCTATTGAAAGGTGCTAAATCCAACAGTGTATATACTGGCAGATGGGTATACGTAGCCCCCTCTTGTCAGAGAGGGCTTTTTTTTACATACGTATCAAATGGAACTAAAAAAGTTAAGGAGGATATACAAATGGCTAAAAACCGCGAATTCTTTACTTCTGAATCCGTTACTGAAGGTCATCCTGATAAGATGGCTGACCAGATTTCCGACAGCATCCTTGATGCCATCCTGGCAAAAGACAAAAATGCCCGCGTTGCCTGCGAAACGCTGGTAACGACTGGCATGGTCCATGTCGTAGGTGAAATTTCCACTACCTGCTATGTCGATATTCCCCATATCGTCCGCGAAACAATCCGTGAAATCGGTTACACGCGGGCTAAATACGGCTTTGACTGCGATACATGCGGCATCCTCGTATCCCTTGACGAACAGTCTTCAGATATTGCTATGGGCGTCGATGAAGCTCTGGAAGCAAAAGAAGGGCAGAAGGATAAATTTGATATGATTGGTGCCGGTGACCAGGGTATGATGTTCGGCTACGCTACTAATGAAACGGACGATTACATGCCACTGCCGATTTCCCTGGCACACCGTCTGGCACGCCGCCTGGCGAAGGTCCGCAAGGATGGCACGCTGTCTTATCTCCGTCCCGATGGAAAGACACAGGTCACGGTCGAATACGATAACGGCAAGCCGGTCCGCATCGATACCATTGTCATTTCGGCACAACACAGCCCGGAAGTAACACGGGATCAGATTGAAAAAGATCTTCTCGAATACGTCATCAAGCCGGAACTTCCTGAAGGCCTGTTCGATGACAAGACAAAACTGTATATTAATCCGACGGGACGTTTCGTCATCGGCGGCCCCCAGGGTGATTCGGGCCTCACGGGACGGAAAATCATCGTCGATACGTACGGCGGCATGGCCCGTCATGGCGGCGGATGCTTCTCTGGCAAGGACCCCACAAAAGTCGACCGTTCGGCCGCTTATGCAGCCCGTTATGTAGCCAAGAATATCGTTGCCGCAGGCCTTGCTGATAAAGTCGAAATCCAGCTGGCTTATGCCATCGGCGTTGCCCGCCCTGTTTCTATCCACGTCGAAACGTTCGGTACCGGCAAGGTCGATAACGATATCATCGTCAGCCTGATCAACAAACACTTTGACCTCCGCCCGGCCGGCATCATCGAAATGCTCGACCTGCAGCGTCCGATTTACAAACAGACCGCTGCTTATGGTCACTTTGGCCGCAACGATCTGGACCTTCCCTGGGAAAAGACCGATAAGGCCGATATCCTCCGTAAAGAAGCCGGATTATAATAGGCAATCATCCTTGATGTCTGCCTGAGGAAAGTGTATGACTTCACTTTCTACAGTACTTTACGGATTGACAAATATGCTCTTTTTGAGTATAATTTCAATGTGTGCAGTAAAGCACTCCCTAACATACATTTGGAGGGAGGGATATAGAATGGCAGAAATCAAAGTTGGTAAAAATGAATCCTTGGACAGCGCACTGCGCCGTTTCAAACGTTCTTGCCAAAAAGCAGGTGTTCTTTCCGAAGTCCGGAAACGCGAACACTATGAAAAACCGAGCGTACGGAGAAAGAAAAAATCTGAAGCAGCACGGAAACGGAAGTATAGAGCATAATCGCAAAGAGTAGAAGGGTGATATCATGTCTCTGAAAGAAGAACTGCTTCAAGATATGAAAACGGCAATGAAAGCGAAAGAAGCTGGTAAGACGGCTCTTTCCGTCATACGCATGGTCCGTAATTCCATTAGAAATACGGAAATCAATGGTAAATGCGAACTGGATGATGCCGGTGTGGCAGCAGTCATTGCCAAAGAAATGAAACAGCGCAAAGAATCGCTGGCTGAATTTGAAAAAGCCGGCCGTACTGACCTGGCAGACCAGACAAAGGCTGAAATGGCCGTTCTGGAAAAGTATATGCCAAAACAGCTGACGGAAGATGAAGTTGCGCAAATCGTCCGTGACACCATTGCCGGGCAGGATGCGTCGTCTCTTAAGATGGGCGATGTCATGAAGCTCGTCATGCCGAAAGTCAAGGGCAAAGCCGACGGGAAGGTCGTTTCCCAGACCGTCAAAAAAATCTTACAAAACAAGTAGTGAATTTATCATAAATCGCTTGACAAATCCGCTGATTGATTGTAATATTTAACCATGATTTAGACAACAAAATAAGTCATGAATCAAGTCAAAGAAGACTTCAAACCAAATTTTTGGGGAGAAGTCTTTTTTATTTGTTAAGGAGGAATTGGGTATGGTAAAAGAAGATTTAGTTTATGTCATTCCTGCAGGTCAGTATGGTAAAGAAGGGGTATTGGCCCTGCTCGAACAGCATCCGGAAATCAAATTTGTATCTCTCGTAGGCGTCGATCTCGCCGGCAATGATACCGATGAAAAGATTCCTATTTCTACGTTCTTTGATGACTATGATGATTTCTTCAATGCAACGGCTTTCCAGACAGATGGTTCTTCCGTCGTCCTGCCGGGTATTGCAACGCTTTCCAATGCCCGTGTTGATATCAAGGCTGACCCCGGTGTAAACTGGTTCGTCGATTATAACGATGGCAACATCGATTATGCAACAGGCAAGCCGGTTGGTACTCTCCGTATCCCCAGCTTTCTGCGTCATGCAACGGGCTATATCGATTCCCGTTCCATTCTCCGCAACACATTGAATTATGTTAATGATGAACTTCTGGCAGTCATCAAAAAATACGGCGTCAAAGGCCTGACCATTAATACTGACGATATCGAAAAAATCGTATTTACGACGGCAACCGAACTGGAATTCTGGGTCAAGACCCCGAGCCAGGAAGTGGCAACACGCAGCCTTTCCGTTACACAGAAACTGCAGGAATCGTATTGGCAGCGTACACACGGCGTAGTCCGTACAGCTTTGGAACAGGCTGTTGAACGCCTCCGTCTCTATGGCCTCGAACCAGAAATGGGTCATAAAGAAGTCGGTGGTATCAAAGCCCAGATTGATGATTCCGGTAATCTGATTTACGTTCTCGAACAGCTCGAAATCGACTGGAAATACACAGGCGATCCCGTACAGACGGCTGATAACGAAATCCAGGCCCGTGTCATCGTCCGTGAAGTATTCCGTGAAAACGGTCTTGAAGTTACGTTCCAGGCTAAACCGATTCAGGGCGTTGCCGGCAGTGGCGAACACACCCATATCGGCATCGGTGCCATCATGAAGAACGGTAAATTCGTCAACCTCTACAATCCTGATGACATGTCCCAGGAATTCCTGTCTGCTCTCGGCTATGGTGCTATCATGGGCATCCTGAAACATTACGAAGTCATCAATCCGTTCGTTTCTTCGACAAACGATGCCCTCAATCGTCTCAAACCGGGCTTTGAAGCTCCGGTCTGCATCGTAACAGCCCTCGGTGGCGAAACACCGGCTGTACAGTCCCGTAACCGTTCGGTCCTCATCGGCCTGATCCGCAATACGATGAAACCGGCTGCTACCCGTTTCGAACTGCGTGCTCCTAACGCTTTCACTAATACTTATATTGCCATTTCCCTGTTGTATATTGCCGCTCTCGACGGTATCAAATATACCCTGTCCAGTGGCAAGACACCGGCTGAATTATGTGCCGAACTTTCGAAGAAACCGGGCGATGACGCCGATTACCTTGAAAAAGACCGTGCATACCGCAGCGAAGTCGATGTATTTGAAGCCTTTACCGATGAAGAACGGGCTGACATGTTTGGCAAGGCTCCGAAGACCGTCTGGGAAAACTTCAAAGCTCTCGACGAATATCCGGAAAAACTGGCAGAAATTACCAAAGGTGCCTTTGAAAAACGTTTCGTAGAATCGTTTAAACTGGGCGCTCTTACCCGCTGGGCTCTGGAACTCCAGTACCGCATCATCCCGGACAACCTGGAAAAGGTCATCGCATGCAAACAGCTTCATACAGAAGCCGATTCCAACCCGCTGGAAGTTGAACGCTGGAAGATCATCAACACGCTCCGTACCGAACTGGGCCGCGATACGGAAAAGAACCTGTCTATCTTCTCCAAAATCAAAAAAGCCCTGGCTGTCAAAGATTATGATACGGCTTCCGACCTGATGGTCATCATGAACGACAAGATGGATGAATTGCTGAATCTGTATTATGAATACAGCCACAATGCATTCTAATAAACGTTGCAGTCTGTGATGCAGTAATACTGTATAAAGTAAACACCTGTCTTATGGGAGAATTATCTCATAAGGCAGGTGTTTTTGCGTCGTACGGCCATTGTCTCTCAAGCGGAACAGGTATTCAGCCAAAAGAACAGAAAGTTATTTATCTAATATACGCATATTGACTGGAGAAATAAGATATTTCTATTCACAATATGTATCAATAACCTGTATTAAAGTACAGGTTATTTTTTTTTGAAATTTAGTATCCTATATGTAGATAAATAGAACTAAAAAAATAACAAAAGAATGCCCACGATGAATCATTTTGTAAAGGAGGTTGTATTATGGGTTTAATTAAAGCAGCAATGGGTGCGGCAGGTGGCGTCCTGGCCGACCAGTGGAAAGAGTTTTTCTATTGTGACAGTATGCCTGCAGACGTCCTGATGATGAAAGGGCAGAAGCGGATTAGTTCCCGTGGCCGCAGTTCCAATACGAGCGGGGAAGACAACATCATTTCTAATGGCTCGAAAATTGCCGTCAATAACGGACAGTGTATGATGATTGTCGAATCGGGCAAGGTCGTCGATCTCTGCAACGAGCCGGGCGAGTATATTTATGATAAATCTACGGAGCCATCTATTTTTACAGGTGATCTCAAGCAGGGACTCAAAGACATGTGGGGACAGATGAAGGAACGATTTACCTTTGGTGGCGATACGGGGAAAGATCAGCGTGTCTACTATTTCAACATGAAAGAACTGGTCGGTAATAAATACGGTACGCCCCAGGAAGTTCCTTTCAAGATGAAAGATCCCGATACGGGGCAGATTCTTCTGATTCGTCTGCGTTGTTTTGGCGAATATAGTTATCATATCGTCGATCCCGTCCTGTTCTATACGAATATAGCGAGCAATGTCGACGACAGGTATGAACGCAGCCAGATTGACAGCCAGTTGAAATCGGAACTGCTCAATGCGCTGCAGCCGGCTTTCGCCAGGCTGAGCGCCCAGAGGATTGACTACGTCGAACTGCCGGGACGGACGTTTGAAATCGCCGATGCCCTGAATGAGGTCCTGTCCAAACGATGGCGGGAACTGCGCGGTCTGGAAATCGTATCCTTTGGCATCAACAGTATCAAAGCTAATGAAGAAGATGAAGCGAAAATCCAGAAAGTACAGATGGGTAAGACGCTGTCAGATCCGTCCCTGGCCATGGGAGCTATGGCTGATGCCACCAGCGATTCCATGCGTATGGCCGCCCAGAATGAAGGTGCCGGCGGTGCAGCTTTTGGTTTCATGAACATGAGTATGGCCGGCAATGCCGGTGCCGGCATGTATCAGCAGATGGCTCAGCAGCAGGAGCTGATGAACCGGCGGCAACGACTGATGGACCCGCAGCAGTTCGAAGCGGAACGGGTCGTAGCTGCGCAGGCAGGCGGAGCGATGGCGGCCGGTACGGCAGGCAGCTGGACCTGCCCGCAATGCGGCACGGCGAACCAGGGCAAGTTCTGCCTCAACTGCGGAACGAAGAAACCGGAACCTAAACCGGCTGAAGGTATGTGGGACTGTGGCTGTGGACAGAAAGGCAATACGGGAAAATTCTGTGAAAATTGTGGCAAGCCCCGTCCGGAACAGAAAAAAGATGCCGATGGATGGACCTGCCCGCAGTGCGGCGCTGTCAATCAGGGCAAGTTCTGTATGGAATGCGGTACGAAAAAGCCGGCTGATGCCCCTCTTTTCAAATGCGATAAATGTGGCTGGCAGCCGCCGGATCCCCATCATCCGCCAAAATTCTGCCCTCAGTGCGGCGATCCTTTTGATGACAACGATAAACAGTGACGTATGAAATGAGGTGAGATTATGGCTAATACCTCTGTGGGATATACATGCCCCAATTGTGGAGGGCCTCTGGAATTTGCTCCTGGTACCGCCAAGGTAACCTGTCCGTATTGTGATACGGAATTCGAAGTTGCCAAAATCGAAGAATTGTTTGCAAAGCAAGAAAAGATGGCGGCAGAAGCCCAGGCTGCAAAGGAAGCTAAATGGGATACGGCAAATGCCGGCAGTGAATGGAGCGAAGACGAAGCGGCCCAACTGCAGATTTTCACTTGTTCGTCCTGTGGTGCTGAAATCGTCAGTGATAGCAATACAATGGCGACAGAATGCTGTTATTGTGGCAATCCTACCATGCTGCCCAGTCGTTTCTCGGGGATGCTCAAGCCGGACTTTGTCATCCCCTTTACAAAGACAAAAGAAGATGCCATAGCAGCATTAAATGCGTTTTATAAGGGAAAGCGGCTCCTGCCAAAAGCTTTTACGGCCCATAACCGCGTAGAAGCCATCCAGCCCATGTACGTGCCCTTCTGGCTCTTTGATTCCGAAGTGACGGCGTCGGCTGAATTCAAGGCAGAGACTGATACGGTCTATGAAACGAAAGACGAACGCATCACTGAGACCAGCGTCTACCGCTGCGACCGCAAGGGGACTATGCGCTTCCAGCGTATCCCCGTCGATGGCAGCCAGAAGATGGATGACACGTACATGGAAAGCATCGAACCTTACGATTATGATGGCATGAAAGATTTCAGCAGTGTCTACCTGACGGGATGCCTTGCCGATAAATACGATGTCGATGCTGAAGCAGCCGTACCCCGGGCAGATGAACGGGTCCGCCAGAGCGCCATCGGTGTCCTCGAAGATACCGTCGAAGGGTATGACCGGGTAGAACTCAAAGAAGATGTCATCAGCAAAGATAAAGGAGCTGTGTCCTACGCCATGGCGCCGGTGTGGATTTTGACGACGCGTTACCAGGACCAGCCGTATACCTTCATGATGAACGGCCAGACCGGCAAGATGATCGGCAGCCTGCCCTATGACAAGCAGAAAGCTAATCTGTACTGGGCCGGCAGCTCTCTGATCTTGACAGTGATTTTTTACTTCATCGCCAAGTTGTTCGTATAAGGAGGGATAGTCATGAAAGGATATGTAACGAAATGTATGCTGTTCCTTGTCTGCCTGTTCTTCCTGACGATGAACGCCCTGGCTGCCAATCCGTCCAGCCTGGCTGACGGGGCTCAGCTCTTAAAGGGAAGTGAACGCATTGCCGTGTTAAATGAAATCGGCAATGTCGAAAAGAAATATGGCGTGCGCCTGGCTGTCGTCACGGTCGCCTCGACGAAGCAAGTGAAAATCGGTGACTATGCCAATCAGATTCTGGACAGCACCTATAAGGACGGAAAGAATGGCAATATGGTCCTGGTCCTGGCCATGGATACACGCGATTACTACATCGCTACAGATAAGACCATGCGCCAGCGCATCACGGATAAAGGCGGCATACCGGCACTGGAAGAACAATTCCTGCCTCTGCTGAAAGAAAAGAAATATGCCGATGCTTTCAAAGCGTATGCGTCGGAGTCTGGTGAACTGCTGGCTTATTATGAAGCCAATGGCAAGGCCTACGATCCTCATGACCAGTTCAGTGTTACGGCCCTGGCCATCGCCCTGGTCCTCGGTATCGGCGGTGGCTTCCTCATCCGGCGCTATCTCATTAGTACCATGAGCAATGTCGCCCCGGCCCTGGCGGCTTCGGCCTACCTTGATGAAGACAGTTTCGACCTCGTAGAGAAGGACGATACCTTCCTGTTCATGAACGTGTCCCGCGTAGCCAAAGCCAAAAAAGAAGAACGCCACGATAGCACCGACAGCAGTCACGGTGGCGGAGGAGGGAAGTTTTAAACAGGTGTATAAGGAGAGCTCGTTATGAGATATGAGAAAAAAATACTGCTCATGCTGATGGCGGCCTGCCTGATTGGAACCAGTGCCTTAGCCTGTGAAGAAGGGTATCGCCGGGCCGTGCGCCTGGATTCTGATGAAGCGCAGCAGATTCACGTTTTTACGCAATACTGGGATACCATTTATCCCAGGGACGGGAACCCCTTAAAGAAATTTGCTGTCACCGACCTAGACGGCGACGGCCTGCTGGAAATCCTGACGCAGGACCAGAAGGGAAAAACCGTTCCCGTCGTCCATGAAGTGAACCCGCAGCGCCAGGGTCTGACCTTGAAGAGCAAGCAATGGTATTACCGGCACATCTTCCAGCATAACATCGCCTGGTTCACCATGCATCCTGAAACGGCAGCCGGCCCCTGGGTAGGCCGTACGGAAATCGTCGAATGGATGCTCCAGGAC
>OCTW013375603.1_pt1 | contig 91480 bp, 46 predicted proteins | sample 1539671 | NCBI WGS metagenome assembly OCTW01 (sample SAMN02144230, study PRJEB22623) | gut metagenome | biome: sheep rumen | host: Ovis aries | place: New Zealand | reverse complement strand
CCGCTTATACGAATACTTGCGGATGAAGAGGGCGGCAGGCACGGCCATCGTGGCATAGCCGCCATAGAAGGCAAACTGTATCATCGAGGCCTTCGCTGCCGACAGTTCCATCACCGTCTGGAAGGCCGCCACCATCGGGTTGGTGATATCGTTGGCAAAGCCCCACAGTGCAAAGAGCGACGTGATGAGGATAAAGGTCAGGAGGTACTTACGCGGTACCAGAGGTTTCTGTTGTTCCATATCAGTTGATAATCGTTATTTTTTCTTATCCGACATATCGATGGTTGTCGATTGTGCTGCAAAGATACACATTATTCCGCTAATCCCTATACAAAAAGGCAGGAATTCATCGGATATGGTCAACTTTTTGGTGATATTTCGGCCTATACCTGCGCTTTGGTGGTAAGATACCGACATTTTATGGCACATTTCACTAACAACCTCTCTGCGATGAATAGCATAGCCACGAATGCGGATGCTAAAAATACATGAATCATTTGGCAGTTTCAGAGAATCTGTGTATCTTTGCAGCGCTAAAAAGACAAGATATGTGGAATAGACCTTGGTCAATGAAAGAGGGTTTCCTCATCGGAGGAGGCCTGATCGTAGCGGGTCTGGCACTGCAGCAGTGCGTCGGGCAAGTCGTATGGGATGCTTTTGCCTGGCCGGTTAACGGCATCGTACTGGCCGGCTTCATCGCATTGGTAACGGTCATCTACCTGCTGAGGAAGAAAGTGTACGGCTGTCAGTTCATCGGCACCTATCAGGCGGCCATCCCGGCACTTACTTACGCCGTGATACTGACGATTATCATGGGACTGACACGACAGGAGACGAACGGAACGTGGCTGAACGACATGCTGTCATTCTGGCCGTTCGTGCTCATCTATGTGTATATGGCCATCATCCTGGGACAGGTCATCCTGCGCCGTGCGCTGCATCTCACCAACTGGAAGCGCGACATCCCCTTCATGCTGAACCACCTGGGACTCTTCCTTGCCATGACAACGGCCTCCCTGGGCAATGCCGACATGCAACGGCTGAAGATGATCACGGCTATAGGAGAGCCAGAGTGGCGGGCACTGACAACGAATGGCACCGTGAAGGAGATGCCGTTGAAGATTGAACTGAAGAAGTTCATCATGGAGACCTACGACGACGGCTCACCCAAGCGCTTTGCCTCTCTGATAGGAATCAAGACAGAGAGTGGGAAGAACATCGAGACAACTGTCGACGTGAACAAACCCTATGAGATAGAGGGGTGGAAGATCTATCAGTACGGCTACGACACGGCCATGGGTGCCAAGAGCGAGATCTCTATCCTCGAACTTGTGAGCGACCCGTGGTTGCCCCTCGTCTATACTGGCATCTACATGATGCTCGGCGGTGCCCTCTGTATGTTTATTTTCGGGAGGGGAGTGAGAAGGAGAGAGAAACAGTAAGAAGATAAAGGACTATACTTATGACTTGGGAAGAGTTTATTTATTTTGCCGTCCTGTCAGTGTTGCTATGGGCCATAGGAGCCATTGCCGCATGGAAGGGGAAGACTGTTGTGGCATACTCGTCGACAACAATAGGACTATTAGTGTTCTTCAGCTTTATCGTGGCGATGTGGATTTCGCTGGAACGCCCTCCGCTGAGGACGATGGGAGAGACGCGCTTGTGGTATTCGTTCTTCCTGCCGCTGGCAGGACTGATGGTGTATTCACGCTGGAAGTACAAGTGGATCCTCACCTTCTCGACCATTCTGTCACTGGTGTTCATCTGCGTGAACCTCTTCAAGCCCGAGATTCACTCTAAGACGCTGATGCCGGCTTTACAGAGTCCGTGGTTTGCACCTCATGTGATTGTCTATATGTTCGCCTATGCCCTCTTAGGTGCTGCCACAGTGATGGCCCTCTATCTGCTGTTCTTCAAACGTACGGCCGCGACGGATGAGGAGTACGCCATCACCGACAACCTCGTCTATACAGGCCTGGCCTTTATGACCTTTGGCATGCTCTTTGGTGCCCTCTGGGCGAAAGAGGCATGGGGACACTACTGGTCGTGGGATCCGAAGGAGACATGGGCTGCCATCACCTGGTTCGCGTACCTTATTTATATACATTACCGTCAGCTGCCAGGGCACAACCCCCGACTGGCACTCAGTGTGCTGCTCGTCTCATTCATTCTGTTGCAGATGTGCTGGTGGGGCATCAACTACCTACCTTCGGCTCAAGGGACCTCGGTACACACCTACAACTCGTAATAGCGAATTAATATCCGCCACGACTATTACTTAATAGACGGGTAGCGTCAGCAGCTGCATCATCAGCGTCTGCGCCATTCTGGCCTGTCCCACATCATTGGGATGCAGACGGTCGTTCTCCGTATTGTGGAAGTACGGTGCCATCTCGTCCATCAGCGGATAGAGTCCGCAGAGGGCGTTCAGGTCGATCACCGGCACCGCCCAGAGGTTACCAGCCTCCTTCACCGACTCGACATAGGCATCGATATACTCGCCGCACTGGTTCGTATAGTCCTCCCTTGGCTGCCAATTCTTCTCGTTGGCATAGAACTCCGCCCGGTGTATGGGTGTCAGTAGCACGATCTGCTTCTGCGGATACATCCGCTTCACACAGTCCAGTGCCTTGTTGATACGTCCCCGGTAGGTCGAGTCGCTCATCACCGGATAGCGGTGTCTGCGGTCTACCATGTGCTTCGGCTCATGGATGCCCGCCATCACCTTCTCCGGCCGTTCGGTGAACCACTCTCCGATAGGCACACCGGCATTATAGTCATTCGTGCCGATAAAGATCAGGATGGCATCCACCGAGTCGCCGTGCTCCTCCTGTAGCTTCTGCGCCTGACGGGGGATATCGTTCCACTGCCGTCCACTCACGCCGTAGACATAAGGTGTGATACCGAGCCAGTCTTGCAGGAATCCCCAGTATTTCTTTTTCGACCCATTGTTCCTCGGGTCTGTGATTGAGTCACCGAAATACGCCACCCGCTTTCCCTGCCAGGGGTGCTGCCAGCACCTCTGCTGCTGGCAGTCTTTCTGACAGTCCTTCTCACAGTCCATCACTTGTGCCATGCCTGACACGGTCATCAGCGTCACAAGCGACACTATAATCGTTCTTTTCATTCTCATGTTTTCAGTCTACATCTTTACTTATTGTGCCATCGCACCAATCACCACATTTGTATTGCCAGTGACCTCAGCATTGTTGCCACCGCCATAGACATTACCGCGAATGTCGGCACCAACGACAGGCTTGTAGTACACGGTGAGGGCATCAGCGATGACCGTCGTTTCAGGCTCTACCGGCTCTACCTTTGTGTAGGCATAAGGACTTTCAGCAGTACCTTCTCCAGAGCGGGTGTAGTAGCCAGTCACATCAGTTACGCCAGCGATGATATTGTTTAATTGCTCATACTCCTGCGTGCCGATGTTCACATACGTTTTACCAATCACTGAAGCAGCGTTGCCGCCACCGAAGACATTACCGATGACACCCATCTTGCCATCTGCAGAACGGGCATAGAGGGTGACCTTCGAGCCGTCTGCCAGCGTTCTGGTCTCTCCGTCATACGCTCTGCCACCCTCGACCACATTGATGTTCACCATGGGATTGCCTGTCACGGTAGCATTGGCTCCGAAGCCGCCACCATAGATATTACCGATGCTGGTGAAGGCACGCACATTGAGTCGCGGCGACTGGTAATTGGGATTGTTTTCTGTGTACCTCGCCGGAACAGTATACGGTGCTTCATTACCGCCACCATAGAGTCCGCCGATGATAATCGGTGTACCGCACTCGGGATTCTCCTCGATGTTCACCTCGATGTACCCCTCAATAGTACCACCCGACTTGTTACCGCCAAACACACGCTCGAATTTGCCGCTGGTCAGCGTCAGGCTCACGTCGTTACCCACGTTAGCTTTCTCTGCACCGGCATAGATGGCTCCAATCCAGTCGTTGGGCATACAACTCAAGCATATCTCGGCACCACCGTACATGTCGGCACTCTTTCCGCCACCATAGATCTCCTGAACAGTCAGACTGCTGCAGCAACCATCCCCGCCGTCGTTGGTAACGTTCGTCACGTCGGAACCGCCGCGAATGTCACCCTTGGTATTCGAGCCGCCATAGACGTTGTTAACGGTTCCCGCCATCAGCTGGACGACGGCCTTGCCACTATCCTCCAGACCGTATGACGTTGTTCCGTCAGAGCGGTAACCGACGTTTGCACCTGGATTATAATCAGGATCTGCTGGATCTGAGCTACCGGCACCATAACCGCCACCAAATACATTGTCGATAATATAAGTACCCTTGACCAACACATTTGTACCAGGTGTGGAAGCGCCATAGCCACCGCCATAGACATCCTTGATGCTGGTCAGGTCACAACCTTCGATAATGACCTCAGTGCTCTGCTTCGTATCCTCAGGCACATAGTCAGCACTCTTACCGCCACCAAAGACCGCAGCCACATCATAGGTCGTTCTGTTGGCCACAGGTGTTTCAGAGTCCTTCACACTATTTGCGCTGTCTGCCGTCTTGAATACATGCACCTTGACGTGTCCCTTTGGCGTACCGTTCACGTTGTTACAGCCGAAGATATAACCCTTTACGACACAGTTGTCACTGGCAATCGTCTCATTCAGTTTCACCTCAACATCACCATAGACAAGTGCTGCTGTGTTGGCATCTCCTAATCCACCGCCATAGACGGTGCCGTTGATGGTACCGTTATGCAGATTGACAGCAGTGGTATAACTTGCTGAAGTCTTGCCTTCTGCCCAAGTGTTAGTAGAGGTTTCCCAGTTGCCTTTGTTTGTGTTAGCCAAAGAACCGCCGCCATAGACATCTTCAGTCACCGTGCCGCCGTTCATGTTGACTTCCACGCTACCTAAGGTGATACCTCTCTCGCCGCCACCAAAGACAGAGCCATTGACAATAGCATCTCCGGCGATGGTCACAACGGGGTGACTGGTCAAGGCCAGCGTCTCAAGGAAGTCAAGGTAATCAGTCTCATCTGGATAATATCTCCAAATGAATGGAGACGTCTCATCATTGTTATAATGATCCCACAATTCTTCATTCTCTGGTGCGTTTGAAAGAAGTTGCATACTCTTACGATCAGCAGTTACGATATGCGCAGGATTGACACCCTTGCAGGCACCAAAGACGTTATGCCCCGTACCATCGGCTCCAATCTTAGCATGGTCTTGGATCGTGACGGTACAAGTTCCACCGCTATCTGGATGTTTCGGCAGTCCACCAACGACAGTGAACCGTCCCACCGAGGCTATCTCGCCACCGCCATAGACACTATGTCCGACCTGTGCTATGCCCTGAACGGTGACATAAGTGTCGCCACGCACCAGTGCCGAGTAGCCATGTGTCTTGATACCTGCACCGGCACCGAAGACGTTGCCAATGATATTGGGCTTGCTTCCAGTCCCAGTTTCATTTGCTGTCCCTATCGTCACCGTCGCATCTTTTTCCACACGACCTACCTGACCACCGCCGTAGACGGTACCATTGATTGTGCCGTCGGTGATGGTGACATTCGTCTTGTATGCAATGGCTTTCTCACACCACCAGGTATCTTCAAGGCCCTTACCTGCTCCAAACACATTACCGTTAGCGTATGTACCGTCGTCACCTGGCTCAACACCGGTACCTATCGTACCGCCTTTGACAGTCACATTACAAACGCCGGTGTTGTTCCAATTGTAAGTTTCGCCAGGATTAGCCTCGTCGGTCCATTTATAATTGTAATCGGCGTTCTTGACAATGGTACCTACATCACCCAGCTGACCGCCGCCATAGACGTTACCTTTCACCGTGCCAGCATTGACGTTGACAGTGGTGTTTCCTCTTACCCGTCCGGCTTCAGCAAATGTCGCAAGGCCAAGACCGCCGCCAAAGACGTTGCCACCGGCAGATTCCGTACCAATCTCGCCACCTGCTATCGTGACAGAGGTATTGTGCTGAACGAAACCACTCTCACTACCGCCATAGACATTGCCATTAACTTGGCCTCCCTCGACTGCCACGACAGACTGTGTGGTCAATCCCAGTGTCTCAAGGAATGTCAGGTATTTGTCCTCTGTGTCGAAATACTCCCATATAATGTTATTCGTAGAAGGACCAAAGTATTCCCAGTAAGTATTCTTTCTTGCATAATCGTTCATCATGCGTTTAGGCATGTGAGCATCAATATCGTAGGAAGTAGTATGATAATCAGAGGCTGCTGCGCCTTGAGGTTTGGTATAATCCAGATTCTCAGGCACCTTTCCTTTACCGCCACCGAAGATGCTACCTGTAATCTCGGCATCGCCCTTAATGGTGACATAACATATTCCCAAACCGTCATCTACCAGAGAATATGGCATTCCTACCGACAATCCTGGGTGCTCAGTCTGATTGTCATCAGTTACAAGATAATACTTGCCCACTGCTGCAATCTGACCGCCACCATAGACGTTATGTCCTACCTGGGCTGAACTCTGAACGGTAACATACGTGTTGCCGCGAACCAGCGCAGAGTAGCCATGTGTCTTGACGCCGGCTCCTCCACCGAACACGCTGCCTTCGACAACGGGTGTGGATGTTCCTGAATCGGGGCCTATCTTCACCTCAGCATCAGTCTCCACACGTCCAACCTCGCCGCCGCCATATACATTACCTTTCACCCTACCTGCATTGATATTGACATTCGCTTTGTACACAATGGCTTTCTCACACCAGAAAGTATCCTGAAGGCCCTTACCAGCACCGAACACATTACCGTTAGCATAAGTGCCATCATCACTCATCGCAACACCAGACCCAATCGTACCACCAGCAATCGTGACATTACAAACACCCGTATTGTTATACGGATTGCCCCAAGTAAACGTCCTCATGTCATCAGAAACAGTGTATTTACCGACTGCACCTAACTCACCGCCACCATAGACATTACCGTATATGGTACCATCGGTAATATTGAGTGTGGTGGTTCCCTTCACGAGTCCGGCTTCGGCAAAAGTAGCAAGACCTTTTCCGCCACCGAAGATATTACCATCTGAGTACGTGACATCGTCGCCTGAGATTGTCTGCGTTCCAATCACACTGCTGCCCTGAGTATTTACTTGAGTATGATTCTGCACGAAGCCACTCTCGCTACCGCCATAGACGTTCTTCTTGACCTGAGCACTTCCGTCGATGGTCACAACGGTATTGCTGGCTAAGGCCAACGTCTGGAGGAACTTCAGGTAATCTGCCTCTGTCTTATAATATTTCCAGACGAGACTTTCGTCTTTCTGACCGTATTCATCGACATAATAATCCCAAGTATCTTTTTCGTCCCCACTTGGTTTATTTACAGCGTTCACCATGCTCTTGAAATTCTTATAGTCAGCTTGATTATAAGCAGGCGTGATACCCTGACCGGCACCAAAGACATTACCTGTAATTTCAGCTTTGTCTTGGACGGTGACGGTACATAATCCACCTCCTGTCGTCTCAGAAGGTAAATCATGCTCAATTTTATATTTGCCTACCGTCGCAATCTGGCCGCCACCATAGACACTGCCGCCAACTTTGGTCTTACCCTGGACAGTGACAGTACTGTTGCCACGTACCAAAGCCGCATAGCCATGTGTATGTACGCCCCTGCCAGCTCCGAACACATTACCCTTGATAACGGGTTCACCTGTTCCATCCTCGAGTCCTATCGTTACGTTCGTATTCGCTTCCACACGGCCAATCTCACCGCCGCCATAGACAGAACCTTCCACTGTACCGTTACCGATGATGACATTCGTACTGCCGGAGCCACTGTCTTCAACTCCAACCATTGCTTTCGCGCACTTGAACGAATCAGCCTTACCCTTACCACCGCCGAACACATTGCCGGTAATCGTGGCAGCATTACGGGTTAACGTTTCTTCAACCTCCCTGTAATCTCCATCATTATCCTTTACCAGATTTACCCATTTGCCAGTACCAATCTCAACATACGTGTCACCAACGATATCGGCCATATTACCGCCGCCGTAGATATTGCCGATAGTTCCAGTTTCAAGGATACCGTCACCATTCTCAGCAATTCCCTTACCGACATAGACGACGTTATTATCAGCATCCTTGTGTTCACCGACAAACGGGTCTTCTTCCGTATCCTTCACATAGTGAGCGAGAATCTTGCCCGGCTCCATGTTGACATTGATGTGCGGACTACCCACAAGCTTGGCCTGATAGCCGCCACCGAAGATATTGCCTATATAGGTGGCAGAAATCACATTGATACGTGGATCCTTGTGAGGTGTTGCCAGTGCGCCTTCATCGCCTTTCTTGAGTGGGATACGCTGCGTATGAGTCTTTGTCTGACCGTCTGTATCAATATATTCCACGTCGGCTGTCTTGTAAGAGCCATCCTCGTTCTTTTCATATCCATAGACCGAGTAAGGTGCCAGGAAGCCACCGGCATACAGTTCGCCGATACGGATTGGTTCGCAGCCACCCTCCTCGATGGTGATGGTAATCGAGCCATTGACAGCACCACTGGTGTTGTTTCCGCCGAACACGCGCTCCAACGACGAGCCGTTGGTGATTCTCAGGTTGATGTCGCCATTGACATCAGCATCCCTGGCACCGCCGAACATCTCCTTGACACCCTTGGCACAGTCTGCCAGCATGTCGGTCTCGGCATCGCTCCATGCGTTCTTTCCACCACCGTAAGACTGCTCCACTTGCATGTCGCAATCATCAAACGCAGCAGAATAGCGTGACGAGAGCTTCGCCCTGACATTACCTAACGAGTTACTGCCGCCGTAGGAGACGTGGATGTATCCACCCTTGACCTCCAACTTTGCGATACCCGAACCGTATTGTATGTCAGCAGCGGCTAATCTCGCCTCTTTATTCTCTTCACCTCCTGCATAGAGGGCATTCTCAACTGCTTTGTAGGGGTCGGCCTGTGTTCCTGCTCCCTGACCATCTCCCTTAGGATAGGTTGCATAGGTATAATAGCCCACGTTTGCACCGGGATTCTTATACCAGACGGTTTCTCCATGCTCTTCCAGGGAATAGTCGTCAGCGCCATTACCGCCGCCGAACACCTCATAGATCTCGTAGGCACGTCTGATTTCCACGGATGAGGCAGGAACAGGAGCCGCATTACCTCCACCATACACATATTTAATACTGGTCAGCCTACAGCCGTCAACCACCACCTCTGGATAGGCAGCATCCACCTTTGCCTGGTTGGTTGCATAGTCTAACAGGGCATCAGCCGGTATAAATTCAGCTAAGTTACCACCGCCATAGACAGCCTGAACATCGTAGGTTCCTGTATTCAGTTCCGCTTTATCAGCAAGAGTTTGTTCTCCGCTCTTTTGTGTGGCATACACAAACACCTTGACCTTTCCCTTCGGCGTGCCGTTCAGGTTGTTACAGCCGAAGACGCGATTGACGACACAGCCCTTCTTACTTTCATCAGCCTCACCGCCATCATTGTTGTTGTTCAGTTCCACCAACACGTCGCCATACACCATGGCCTCAACGGCAGTAACAGCAGGATTAGTACCTTTGGCTGCTACTGCCTTCCTGCCCAGACCACCACCGTAGGCATCGCCATTAATGGTTCCGCCAAGCAGGCTGACGATAGTTGTGCTACTGGCAGAGGTCTTGCCTTCTGCCCAGGTACTGGTAGTCAAATCCCAGTTAGCGGTCTGCGTATGTGCCAGGGCGCCACCACCATAGACATCCTTGGCTACGGCACCGCCTGTCATAGAAACATTCACGTCTTGCTTGACATTACCAGTTTCACCGCCGCCATATACACTACCCCAGATCTGACCACCATTGATCTTCACTGCAGTCGCAATGGAGTTTGCCAGGTTAGAGCCTACAATAGTGATGCCTTCCTTACCACGGGCTGCACCAAAGACATTACCACCATTTTTACCTGAGACACCAACGATGGCATTACCAGCAATAGTAACCGAGGTATTGGTAGCCGAACCTAAGGCACCGGCGCCATAGACATTGTGTACAACTTGTCCACCATCAATCGTGACATTTGTAGTACCAAGCACGATTCCTGCCAATGGGTTGAAATTCTCTTTCGTTGTACCCGTTGTACCCGGATAGGTATCCTCACCGCAACCTCCACCGTAGACATTACCGCGCAGACGGTAATTGGGGCCGCCAAAAGAATCATCGGCTGTGACACCAATAGTACCATTATGAATATCAACCTGAGTATTATAAAATACGTGTCCATTTTCACCACTACCATAGACAGAACCATAGACAATAGGGCTCATGCCTTCACCGCCAATCACAACCTTCGTATTATGAACCCATGCCAGATGGTCATTAGGATCGACTCCATCTGTACCTGGCGTACCCACATCGCCTCGTGACGATCCAAACACCATGCCGTTTTCATCACCATTAGTACCGATTGTACCACCATAGACATAAACCTCGGCTGTACCGGTATTCGCTTGAGTAGTTCCATCGGCTGCTCGTTCCCAAGCAGTCGGCATCTTTGAAACCGCAGCAGTCTGATTAGGAACATAAGTTGCATCACCGTATGTGATGGTACCCACCGAACCGTAGGCACCACCACCATATATATTATGGTATATCTTCGGCTCACCGTTAGAGCCAGGATTGACCGTCACCTTGGTATTTCCCTTGATTAGTCCGGCATCGGCTACAGTCGTATTACCTTTACCACCACCAAAGACATTTCCTATCTTGGCTCCGCCTTTTGCTGTCACACCGTCACCTACCTCTCCGCCACTAATCGCAATCGTAGCATTGCCCTCTACGACGGCTACCTCTCCACCGCCATAGACGCTACCTTTCACCTTACCACCCGTCATGGTGATAAAGGTTTGTTTAGCCAGACCGAATTGCAGGTCGTTTCTCGTACTTCCTTTAGAGCCGCCGAACACATCACCGATAGTATAATCGGATGTTGCCAACTTACCATCACTTGCCGTAGCGCCAATAGTACCACCCGAGATATTGATTCTGATGACGCCATGATTCAAGTCTGTTAAGTCACCCTGCATCTTACCATATTTATCTTTATCAGTGGCATCAGCAAAGAACGTTCCTACAGATGCCAGTCGTCCGCCACCAAAGACAGTTCCGAGAATGGTACCGTTGTAGATATTGACATCCACATTACCGCCAACCACACCAGCAGTCAGGGCCGTCTCACTGAAACCACGGCCACCGCCGAAGATATTTCCATCTACTCCAGAGGTTCCCGTAGTACCAATTATCAGGCCGTTTTGGGCTGTGAACGCCTCACTCTCGTCGGATGTATCGCCATCGCCGTTGAGGTCGATTTTTACGGTGCCACCGATGTTCGTTTCGACATTACCTAAGACGTGACCATCCTCACCACCACCGAAGGTAGATCCATAGATACGGGCATTACCAGAGATATTGACCTGTGTGCTGGCAACATTCGTCCAAGTGTTGAAGTTGATACGCTGGTCACCCTTACCTGCACCAAAGACATAACAAGTGACGGGATGAGCCTTTGCCTGATCCACAGTTCGAGGCACACCTACAGTACCGCCAACCATATTGATGGTACAACTGCCTGTCACATCGGTCTGCTCGTTACCTCCATAGACGCTGGTCAGAATATGTCCACCCGTGATATCCACCACGGTGTTACCTCCTACAGAACCAGCCGCACGAAGCCATAGGCCCTTAGAATATCCCAAGTTAATTTGATCTTGTGATAACTCCGGTCCTTCATCATACGGGTAGTAGCCTCTACCACCGCCGAATACGTTGCCATAGAAAGTATGACCGTCGGAAGCAGGATTTGGTTTTGTAGTACCTGTCTGATAATCATATATATCATAAGGTTTATAAGGTGATTCAAACGGCCAGTGTGCACATTCTTTCAGAGAATGACTATCATCAGATCCGTCATAAGCCCATTCTTCAGTAGTATAAGGTTTATTTACGCCATCACCATTACCAACCTGACCACCCGCAATAGTCACATGCGTATTGGCCTGTACATAACCGTTCTCACTACCACCATATACAGAACCCTTGACGAAGGCATTTCCATCAATAATCACATTTGTGTTGGAGGCTAAGCCCAGAGACCGAATAAACTTTAGGTAAGCGGCTTCATAATTAAGTCCATCCGTTCCCGGTACATAGGTATTATCATAAGTCACCTTACCACCTGTTTGCATACTCCAAGGAGTACCTGTAACTCCTTCATAAGGCAGAATGCCCTTACCCGCACCAAAGACGTGACCTGAGTCATCGGGCTTTCCACTTTCAGTAACCATCTGCATGTTGTTTGGTCCGATTTCTGCATAGCCTTGGATAGTGACAGTACACTTTCCACCCCATAGTGGATTCTTCGGTAATCCATCAACAACTTCATATTTACCCACTGAAGCCATCTCGCCGCCGCCATAGACACTTTGTCCGATCTTGGCATCGGCCTGAACAGTAACCCTACTGTCACCACGAACAAGACCTGAGTAGCCATGAGTATTCGTACCCTTACCGGCACCGAACACACTACCATTGATAACAGGCGATTTGGTGGTTCCTCCTGTTCCTGCTCCTAATCCAATGACAACTTCTGTGTGGAATTCCACTCGGCCAATCTCACCGCCGCCATAGACAGAACCATTCACCGAACCATTACCAATACGGACATGCGTTCCATAATTAGCATAATCAGGGTCATCATTATTTGTTTCGCTATTCGTATCATTTATGCCGACCATTGCTTCCTCGCAATAGAATGCACGATCACCACTTTCTCTTGCTTCACCCTTACCACCACCGTACACATTACCAGCGATGGCAACGCCTGCAGTACCTGGGGTAACGCTTTGCCATGATGTTGTAGTACCGCTGGTAACCTCTTTGGCACAGATATTCACCTCTGTACTACCCGTGACATCGGCCAAATTACCGCCACCATATACATTGCCAGTGATATTGGCACCTTCGACAGTTGGCAGACTTTCATCAACATCAGTAGTATTGGGATCATCAACTATAGACGTCAACTTCACCGTTTCTTCAGTACCAATATTAACAGTCGCACTACCATCAACTGTAGCCAAATTACCACCACCGAACACATTGCCGATAGTGCCGATAGCACCTTTTTTATGAGCAGGATAAGGCAGGCTGTTGGGTTGGGTACTACCAGCCGCTAAGTCATTATCATCCGCATGGCTTCCTTTCACCACATTAATACTAACTGTAGGATCTGCAACCATAAGAGCCTCATAACCACCGCCATAGATGGCTCCGATACTGGTGAATGAACGGACATTCAATTGAGGATTGCTATAAGGTTTATTCTCTGGTTTTGCCTTTTCTTCATCTGACAATCCAGCATACCATGTGTCATATTGTGCCTTTGTTCTGGGAGTGTTATCATTATTATATCCATAAATCGAGTACCCAGCCTGGTAACCACCACCATAGAGTTCACCTATAATAATAGGTGTAGCACAAGTTCCTGTCTCCTCAATGTTCACTGTGATGGATCCCTTTATCTTACCACTGGTCTTATTACCTCCGAACACACGCTCAAACTTACCGCTGGTAATCGTGAGACCAACACTTCCGCCGACATCAGCAGCCTGAGCACCGGCATAAATTTCCTTAATCCAATCATCAGGCTGACAACCCAATATAATATTGGTTCCGCCCGTCATTTGGGCATTCTTTCCTCCACCATAGATCTGCTCTACTTTCAAAGGACAGCTAGTATTGCCATTGTCACTGACGTTTACATTTGTACCGCCTGTTACATCACCCTTTGTATTACTGCCACCGTATGCCTCATGAATAGTACCACCTTCAAGAAGTACTGTCGTGATTCCATTGACATTCGCACCTGGATTGTAGTCAGCAGCCGCAGGATCATCACTTCCTGCGCCATAACCACCACCGAATACTGTACCAATCTCATAAGCACCATTTACTTCCACATTGGTAGCAGGCACATCAGCACCATAACCGCCACCATATACCTCTTTAATACTTACATTACAGGTCTCGATAAACACCTTGGCAGTCTTTCCCGATGTTGAATATGCAGCCCTATTACCGCCACCAAATACAGCAGCGAGATCGTATGTCGTATTTGTTTTCCCAGGTGAGCGTACATTAGATCCTGTGCCAACGGTCTTATAGATATGCACCTCAGCATTACCACCTGGTGATCCCATGGTATTGTTACAGCCAAAGATCCTACCAACCACAACACAAGAACCAAACGCTGATTCATCATTAATATCGATACCCTCATATCCATTCAGGTCAACTCTGATATTACCATTCACTGCTGCACCTATTGCTGGGATAGCAGGCTCATAGCCAGGTTGTCCCTCTGTGCCGACAGCAGCTTTAGCTGCCTGTCCAAGACCACCTCCGAACACATTACCATTAACAGTTCCCTTAAAGAGATTCACCAAGGTGGTATATGTTGTTGCGTCACTGGTATTCTTGGGGGTATTTACATCACCTAAGGCACCACCACCATACACATTACCCCAAATGGTAACAGACGTATTGCCTGTATAGTCCTTAGAGCCAACATTTACGGTCACATTGCCATCAACTCTTGTCGCCTGACCGAGACCACCGCCAAACACCATATTGGGAATTGGATCCGTATCACCCAAGGTGGTTCCGACAGTACCACCAAAGAGGTTTAGTTCTGCACCATCATGCATCTCGCCATTGGCATCACAACCACCATATAGGCCACCAGCAACCACATCACCATACAATGTCACCGTAGACTTACCATAGACGTGTGCCGTTGTGTTTGAATTGCCCTGACCACCACCGAACACAGCACCTGTTACGTTACCCTTACAAAGTGTAACAGCTGTTGTCTTTCCTTCAGTAAGGCTGAGCGTTGTACCGCTCTTTGTAGCATTCACTGCTCCCAATGCACTACCGCCATAGACACTGCCGCCAATAGCTATATCACCACCGATAAATGTTGTCGTAGTTCCTTCAGTCTTCTGACCACCAACATTTACCACAACGTTTCCCGTCACCGTCGTTGCCGCACCAAAGCCGCCACCATAGACGCTGTTGGTTATATTGGCACCTCCTACGGTAATACCAGTTCTTGGTTCTGTTTCACCTGATACCATTGATACATAATCAATGGTTTTAGCAGTACCGATATTGACTTCAACATCACCTATCACGTCAGCACCGTAGCCACCGCCATAGACAACGCGAATGGCACCAATGGCATCCTTCGTATGAGTAGGTATCGCCACACCATCTAAAGAAGTAATATCCTGATTCTGGGCATCTTTAGGATAGCCGTTAACAGTTGCAGCCTGTTCACCTACAACCTCATTGATGTTTACATGAACGTTTCCTGTCACATCTGCAGAATAACCGCCACCATAAACTTCACCGATACTTGTAAACGATTTTATGTTGAGGGTGGGGCCATTCTCTCCTGTTGGTGCCGTATAGGCTGCCAGATTACCACCTCCATAAAGTTGGCCAATAACAATTGGTGTACACCCGGTTTCCTCGATATTTAAAGTGATTGTACCATTAATACTGCCGGCTTCATTATTGCCACCAAATACTTTGTTAAAGGTACCATTTGTTATCGTCAGAACCACATTATTGTTTACAGTAGCAGCCCGGGCACCGCCATAGACTGTACCAACTCCAGGAATACAGCCTAACTGCAGCTCGGCCCGTCCGTCCATAGGAGCAGCCTTACCACCACCATATGCCTCATCAACAGTGAAACAGTCCTCCTCGGAAGTCTTTTCAAGCATCGCCACAGCCACCATACGCACATTTCCCTTGGCGTTACTACCACCATAGACTGCATGTATGTTACCACCACCAATGTTCACCTGAGCCTTGCCAAAGCCATAAGCCATTGTCTCTCGCTCTTCTGGGGTGTCATAATCTTCAGAATCAGCATCATAGGCTTCGAACCCCACATTAGCACCAGGATTAATCAGCCAACTGACGTCAGATCCGCTTGTTCTCTTAATCTTGTCGTTACCATTACCGCCGCCAAAGACCTCATCGATTTCGAATGCGCCGTTAATCGTGACCTGGGTGGATGGCGTCGATGCGGCGTTACCACCGCCATAGACTTGTTTGATACTGGTAAGATCACATCCATCGATAATAACATTGGTATGGACGTAATTTTCTGCCGTCTCCTCTCCTGATATTGTCGGTTCGTAGGCAGCCTCGTTACCACCGCCATAGACAGCTGCTATCTCATACTCGCCAGCTTTATGAACTCCACCATCAAGGCGAACAGTCTTATGAACATGAACAGTAACAGTCTTCAGTGGAGAGCCGTTTAGGTTATTACAACCAAACACACGACCAGTCTTCGGAACCTGTACAGTTGTAGTTGCTTCACCCGTCCCTTCTTGATATGTATCGAACTCCTGAGTAAATGCCGTGCCGTTCACATTCACCAACACGTCACCATACACAAGGGCTTCCTTATCTTCAGTGCCGCCATTGACACCCGCTTTCTCACCAAGACCACCACCATAGGCATTACCAATGGTTCCGCCAGTCAGATTGACTGTCGTGGGATAGACGTCCTTTCCGTCTTCTTGTGTAATGGTATAAATAGACGAATTGGTGTTAGCCTTTGCACCGCCGCCATAGACATCATTCACAACAGTACCCGCCTTGATGTTCACGGTCACTCTTCCCTTTACCTCGGCCAGATTACCGCCGCCAAAGACATTACCCATGACATGGACACCTGTACCAGTACTTGACTGCGTATCTTCTGCCAAAGCATGACTACCCGTCAGCGACATCATCGCTGCCACGAACACTGCCCGAAGGGCTTTCCCTAATGTATGGTTCATATCTTGTGTCATTATCTTGTTCTTATTCCTTATTCCGTCTTCCGTCTTATACTACAGAGGAATTTTCCCCTTTATGTTCATTTTCCAACAAAAATTCATCTACGATATAGAGATCACCATAGAGGTAAAGCCCTGTGGACTTGTCGTGTAGATCGGCACATGTTTGGCTCTCATAGAACATCTGTAAAGCCTTTACAGGCTCTATGTCCAAGCGTTTCGCTAACTCCACAGAGATGGCCCCTATGCGATTGCTCATAATAATCTCCTGTATGACAGGTGACTTAACCGGATCGTTAGATATCGTCTGTTCCATCGAAAATGAGATATTTATCAGTTAATTCCTGAGACAGGAAGCACATCTGATTGTTCGGCCGATGTTCTGACAAACGACGCAAGGCCGTTTCCTCTTCCATCAGTCCTGCCATATAGAGGTTGACAGTATCAACCACGCGGTCGTTTGCCACGCCGCCTTCAATATAATCATAATTACTGGCCACATCCAGCCCACGACGACTGACCACGATGAACTCCAACCAGTCTTTATCGTATGCCTCAAATACCTTACAGCGACCCTCGGCCAGAATTCCCTCGCGATTCAGACGGTATCGGTTTAGAACAGGATCTTTACCTCTTTTATCGGCCACCAGACGAGCCCAACTTATAGCTTGCTGAGAAATATTGGTCACATAAAAGCCTTGGCCAAAGTCCAGATTACGGCGGCCCGCCTTGCAGTTCGGATGCTCAACGATTTCCGTTCCCCCATGATAGACGATTATCTCCTTCATCTCCTGCCCTCCCATTCTGTTAGGCACTCAGCAATGTCCTTTGCAATATTCTCACGACTTTCGCTATGAAGAGTTTCATAGTGAGGAATGATATAGTGTTCTATCAGTCCTACATGCTTCATTCGCTGATACACTTCTTTATAAGATGTGTTCAGCAAACGTGCCGTAGCCTCAATGCATGTAGCCACAAAGGCCATTATTACCTGCGTCTTTGATATTTCAATAACATTCTTCATTGATTCACTCTTTGCCATATCTTGATCTTATTCTTTATTCCGTCTTCCGTCTTACATCACAGGGGGGCTGTCCCCGTGTGTTTAATTACCAGAGCCACTGCCGGAACCCTCACCTGTGCCTTCTCCTGAGCTACTACCACTACCGGAAGTCGGTAGTTCCTTCAGAATATTCACCTCTGTGCTGCCTTCTACGAGGCCCTTATCGCCGCCACCATAGACATTACCTAGTACTTGGGTTTTTCCCGCTAATGTGACAGTGACTTTGTGGTCAGTACCTGTGACATAGCTCGATTCACCGCCGCCGAAGACGTTGCCAGAGACTGTAGAACCTTTATCGCTGCTGCCATCGATGGTGAGGGTGACATTGCCATTCACCGAGCCAAGGTTGGACTTGCTCAGATTTACGGTGGTAAAGAGTTTTTGTGTGCCTGTATTAATTGCCGTTTCTGTAGAATTGACAGTGCTGGCTTGTTCCCAAGTATAGGGCAATGTGGTAGGGAGTACCGCATCCAAATAGGCTCCGAGGTTTCCATCGTAGTAAGGCTCTGTTTGGAAACTATTATTCATCACAGCAACAGTAGGAAGTGTTGCAGAGTAGCCTGCACCAAATGCACTACCTTCTACTTTACAATTCGTGAGTGTCGACTTTACATTACCATCTACTTTGCCAAGACTACCGCCACCATAGAAGTTACCAATACATCCTTCGAAAAGATCGAGACTTCCAAGCGGACTTTTAGCAATGGTGCAACCAGTGAGTTTTGATGTGACATCATATGTGGTGGCCAGCGAGAAGCTGACATAATCAACAAACAGGCGGCATACGTTAGTAGTATTGCCAGACATTGGCAGGAACTGATAATCAATTCGTGTTTCTACACCATTGTATGCAGCGTCATATTTCTTTGTGTATTGTTTGGAAACCCAGTCGTTCCAGTCGATATTAATTTTACTATTCTGATTTGCAGGATATCTACGGTTATATGAATTACCACCATAGCCGGCACCAAAGAAGGTGCGGAAAGTGCAATTGGTGGCATTTGTAACCACTTTCTTATCACTATTCATGTTGCCAAACTTGGGACCACCACAGAACTGGTCTACACGACTATTAGAGATGACGGTAAAGATGTCTCCCTCAGCGATATGGGCGGCATTGGTTCCACCAGCATAAAACTCATCGATATCGGCATTGTCTATCTGCCAAATAATATTACCCTTACCTCCGCCACCAATTGTGCCAATACCCTGCATACCCGTTCCTGCCACCTTGCCGAAGTGACCGCCATTGATGTAGCATTCTGCATTGTCATCATAATTGGCATTGGGGGTGTTATATAAACCTGTCAGATAGAACTCGTTAAAGTCGCCACCTGTTACCGAAATGGGGGGATGGGGACTGACAAACTCATCCTGCGTTTTATCCTGATGGACGCCAATATGAAATTCCTTGAACCACACATTGCCTCCAACGTGATAGTAGGTTACCGTTTTTCCTTCTTTATGAGTTGTTTCAGTTCCTCCAACAGTCACCCATTGTTCAATCACACCGCCCTGCAAAATCATTGGACTTTCCACCCTATCCTTTTTATCATACTCGAACTGCGTGAATCGGAAAAGGGATGTGTTGGTTGACTCAAACCAACCGAGTGGCTGCAGAATACCAAAATTATAAGTACCAGTACCACCATTCGACTTCTGTGCCATACCAAGACCTATAATATTTATGAAGTCAACCCTGACAGGGTGTAAGCGAACACGGCTATCAAAACGCAAAATATACGAATAGTCAGGTTCGTTGTCCTTATCTAAGTCAATAGACATGATGGTAAATGGCTTATTACTTTCAGTAGAAGAAACACTGGTACTATGAACATTGCCCACAAGCACAATAGCATTATCGTAAACGGTGCCAGAAGGGGCCAATGCATTTACTGCATTACCCATGGAAGTGTAAACAACCTGGCCATTTTGGTCATCACGAGTACAAGTAACAAGATTATACTTTTTGTCGTTTTCAAAGCGTTGTCCGCCACCAATGGTTGTAACGTTAGCAGCTCCACCCATACCCTGATTGTACACGACATCAGGGTATGCGTCGGAGACATAGACACACTTGGCCCAGTGAGGCTTAATCGTAATAGATGTTACCCCCTCAGGAACATCAAAGTAAGCACCTTGATTGAAGATACGCCCACTATTTGCATAATTATCCTTCTCTGTGCTTTTGCGATCTGCGAAGTTATATGGGGTGGTAAGCGTAATATCGCCTGCCTCATTTACACTTGCACTTGCATCAGAAGAATCGTCAGAAAAACCATGTGTGCCACCAGAAACAGATACCTCCCAGCCGGTCACTACTTTATTGTTGGTGTAGTTCCCGGTTCCTACATCGTTAAAATAAGGCAGTTGTACTTTATGGTAATTAAAGTTAAAGTGGTTCGGATCTTTGTCTGTGATAGGCAATGTCAATGAGGTCGTTGTAATACCTTCGCCACTAAGAGTTACAGAAAGCGTTTTTGTGGTTTCTGGCGTCTCAGGAGCAGTAGACTTCGTATAATCAATAGCAGAAGAATTGTCAGAAGACGTAGTAGCTGAATTGTTGTTAACAACAGAAGGATAATAACCCTGTTTCTTCAGAATGGGATATGGCGTGCTGCTACCAATCTGTGAAGGTTCCAACACCCATTTCATCATTTCATCCTTATTGTTGCGACTGCCTGTGGCCCACCAAGCTGCTAATTCTCGATTACTGTTGAGCATGTTGCGGAAGAATTCAAACCGTTGCAAGAATCGTGTCTCAGCTGCCAGTGCGCAATTATATACATCTATATGTCTGTTTTGAACATAAGAAGCACCTGCCCAGAAATAATTGAAGTTGCTCACACCATTAGCATCACTTCTGTTTGTTATAATCTTGCCATTATAGATTGGAGCCTTAGACGATCCACCAGTAATATCGCCATAGAACATACAGTTCATCACCATAGTACGTGCATCGTTGGATTTGGTCTCGAAGTTGTTATAGCCCACGATGCCTCCCACACGGTTGCCACCCGTAATTTTAGCATAGCTGAAGCAGTTTATGACGCGGGCAGAGCCGTCTAGCAGCCCCACCAGTCCGCCGCAACAGCCCACTGAACTATTAGCAGTGCTGGTTGACGTGCTACTCACACTGCCGCTGAGGATACCCACGTTGTATATGCGGCTGCCACCATTGGCCACACAGGCAATAGCACCCACCTGTCCGTCCTGACTGATATTTGCATCTGAGATATTTAAGTTGCACACCGTGCCGTTGGTCAGTGTATTAAACAGCGGTGCCGTAAGGCCGCTGATGGTCTTATTGTTGCAGTCGAGGATACCACTAAAAGTTGTTACTCCGGGGGCGGTGTACGACACATCTGCTGTCAGTCGATAGGCTCCACCGCTGCTGGTGATTTCCGACAGAGAGGAAATGTCTGTGAACTCCACCGTGCCATTGCCAAGGATAGTAAAGCCCAGCGTCTTCTTTTCTGACCATTTGTAGGGTTTCGTCGCAGAATTCTCATCTTCCTCTCCCCCTCTGAGCTGTAACTGTACGGTACCAGAGGCAGTAGATATCGGTAGGGAACTGACGTTGAAAGTGAAATTCTTATTGTTTACAATAGTTTTTACGTAACCACCGTCGCCTGTTGTCCAGTTCGTATGGTCGATATAATCGTCAAGACCTATCACCGTCCAGATGTAGTTGACTTTGTTGGTGTTGTAACTGCCGCTGACCACCAGCCCTCGCTGGCCGTTGCCTTCCTTTGGCGACTCCTTGATATATTTGCCGTACCAACCATCGGTAGATGTGAATTTAACATTGCCAATAGCATCGGTACTGGCAGGGCCGCTGAAGGTAAAGTCGTTCCTCACGCGATATTCTGCCTCGTACTTGTATATGCACCACTTGGAGTTATCGTTCGATTTGAAGGGACGTATAACATTGTCAGTCTTGTAGTCTGTGATGTTAAGGCTGGCATAAAGATCAGCGGCTATTCCGTCACTCTTGTAAATAGCGAACAACTTGCTATAGGGAATAATAAAGTAGCACGTGCTATAGTCTGTGGTGCTGGTTTTATAGAGTCGGAACTTATACTGGCTAAGTGTAGCGTCGGTGGGCAACGTAGTGGCTCCCACACGCAGCTCGCCAATACTTTCCGAAGTGCTCTTCGGCTCGTAGAAATATAGATAGCGCCCAGTGCTTGTATTCTTGAACATGCAGAAGCCGGCATCGTCGGTGGTAATCTTCCAACTTATTTCCAGGTTACGACCAGAGCCATCATTAAGGGGGTCTGAGAGCACTGAGGTGTTTCCCGTTCCACCCTTGCCGTTAGCCTTCACAGGGGAGTTCTCGCTGATGCCATCATCGTAGGGATAGCAATAGTCATCGCCGCCCTTGATGCTGAAAAACAGATAATCCATGTCAGCGGTCGGTGTAAATGCCTTCTGCTGGATGGTGAACTTCCTATTGTTCATCGACGATGGATTGGGGTGTAAACCAAGTGCTTTTGGGTCAGCAGGCAGTACATTGTAGGTGGCAGTAACAGCGACGTCGCCGCTGGCCTTCATGTTATAGATAATGCCATCGTTTGTGATATTCCAGTCTGTACCCTTATTGCTACCACCGCTGACGTAGCTGTAGGTGGCATAGACTCTCCGCTCCTTGTTGTTTTCCGACACTGTTTTGCCAGCATCGTTGACGAAACTGTAGTTGAACTTCTGTGTGAAGTAGCCACGGAGATAGGTGATGAGTTGTGGCGACTGCAGGGTGAGGTCTGCAGTTGTCGGGCCAGACCAGCTCTCCTCGGTCAAAGTGATTGGGCAAGCATTGTAGTAGCCGCTCGGTGATGTGGCAAGTTTGATAGTTTTATTGTCATAGCAGAGGTACAGGTCATTGGTGCCGTCATTTATCTTTACGTGTTTTTTTGTCTGACCATCGATATCCTCCAGCGTCCACTGCGTAACGGGGTCAATGGAGAGATACAGCGTACTGTTGTTGGCCACGTTCAGGTAGAAGTAGTTGTTCTTCAGGTAACCGTCGGATGTGATTACCCATAGCGAACTGCCGTCGTTGCTAAAGATATTGCCATAGTAGAAAGTGGCATGGTTAGTCAAGCTGACGCTGGCCTCTCCGTTCACACGAAGATAGCCATTACCGTTGCAATGTAAAGCATAATAAGTATGGGTAACATCTCTGTTTCCTTTTGATCCATTTGAAGCGAAAGTCGCGCTCTTCACCCAAAGGGCAAGCTTGGAGTCGATGGTGGCGGTATAGGTGCGCTTCGAGGCTTCGTCTTTAAAGTCTTCGCTTTTGATATCGAGTTTGGTAGAGGCTTTCACGGTGCGGGTTTGACTGATGTCGGCGGGGGCGACGGTATAGACCTCGAGACCATTCTCAGCCAGCCTGTAGCCTTTGTCGGGGGTCACAGCGAGGAACAACTTCGTCGTGCCGTCTTTCTGGTCTTCCTGAGAGATAATGACAGTACCGCCCGTCAGTTCTTTCTGGCCGAGGGTGACCTTGCCGTCCTTATCAGGCTGCAGTTCCGTGCCGTTTACTCCGAACAATACTTTTACTTCTGCCCGAGCGCCCAGGCTGACCATCAGCAGCAGGGCGATGGCAAAAAACCTCATCATTGTCTTATTCATGTATGTTGTCATATATTCTTGCTTCATTTGTCTTGAATCCGTTGAATCCGTGTAATCCGTTGTCGCTTATCTTCATTCGTAAAATTCGTAGTCCTTTATAGTTGGCCAAGGATGACGTTCTTGTCGATTCCCATCAGTTCGAAGGCATCAAATATCTGACCTTCGAACAGCACGCCCTCTACCGGCGGCTGGTTCGTGCGGACGAAGAAGTCGATCTTCTGCTGTTGGTTGACCAATGTCTGCTCTATCTGGCTGAAACGTTTCTGTTCATTTTGTACGTGTGCTTCAAGACGAGCATCCATACGCTGTTCCATCTGTTGTAGTTGCAGATTAATGGTATATCCTCGAAGTAAATACTCCTTTATTATCTTATTTGCCCACTGACGGAACTTTGTGCCCCGCTGGGATTTCACACGATATCCAACAGAAATAATTACGTCTAAGTTGTAGAATTTTGTGCGATATCTTTTTCCGTCGGATGCAGTTAGTAAGGATTCCTTACGTACTGACGATTCCTCCAACTCATCTTCTTTGAAAATGTTGCCAATATGCAAAGTTATATTATTCCTTGTTGTCTGGAACAACTCCGCCATCTGCTGTTGCGTCAGCCAGACGGTATCATCCTCCAGTCGCACCTCGAGGCGTACGGTCTCGTCGGGCTGGTAGAGAATAATCTCTCCCTGCTGCGGTCCGTCGTGCTGCGTGGTGTGTATATCGTGTGTCATATATTCTTGCTTCATATATCGAACTTCATTCTTTTCAATTTTACAGGATTCATTCGCATGTCCCAAATATGCTCACAATGTGTCAGACACCTTGTGCGCTTCAAGCAGAAGCAAAGCCTTTTCTCGCCAAACTACCTTAGCCATGGATATTTGTTTTCTATGCGAGAATGAAATTCAACAGGAGTAACCCATTTAGACGGATCACTACGTTCAGAATCTGCCTCATCAAGCGCAAGTTCCAGTTCGTCCAATGTTCTTGCATAGCCAAAATCCTTACCTTTGAAATCATAGTCCGTATCCATGTCATATCCTGCGTCAATGTCTCTCTGTACAGTTCCAGCGTCAATGTGAACTTTGCCGCTTCTCTCACTTAATCACGACCTTGACGCCACCATTGATGTAGACACCTTTCTGCGAGGGCTTGCCGCTGAGGCGGCGGCCGTCGAGGGTGTACCAGGCATCAGGGCGCTGAGAGGCGAATGTGACGGGGGCATCGATGGCCGTGGTGCCGGTGCCGTCGATGACGAGCATCGAACGGGTCTTGACGAGCTGCTCCTTTGCCGGCTGCAGGTAGATGCCGCCAGCGGGGATGGTGCCAGCCTGAGAGAGGTAGAACACGTCGTTGTAGAGCAGGTAGACCTCTCCCAATCCGACCGGCTGTCCGCCCTCGGGGGCCACCTGGAGCGAGTATGTGGTGCCGCCTGTCTGTTTCTTCACGGTGATGTCGCCGTCCTGGTCTGTGGCCTTGGCGGTGATGAAGTCACTGTCGTCGAGGCCCTTGCTGAAGAGCAGCACGGGCACACCAGCCGGGATGACCTTCACCTCGTCGAGCACCACCCTGCTGCCGTCAACGCCAGTGACGGTGTAGGCCGTCAGCATGGAGGGCACCTGCAGGGCCTCGCTGCTGACGAAGGTGTCGTAGTCGTTGTTCGTGCCGAAGGCGACGCCCGTCATCTGGGTGCCGCCAGTGCTGGTGATGGTGGCCTGGCCCCAGTCGTCGGAGGCTTTGTATTCATTATAGAGTTGTCCTGCGACATCAACGGTCACCTCCTTCGAGAGGGTGTTCCGGCCGAGGCCCACAATCTTCGAGCCCTTCAGGGTGATGGTCCTGAGGCTGCCGAGGCCTGCGAGCAGACCGTCGCCCAGATCCTGCACATCCTCGCCGACTGTCAGCGAGACGATCTGATCCTTGAACGCCTCCCAGGGAGCGGTCTCTCCGAGGGTGGCGGCGCCCTCACCGTCGAGTGTCAGCGACGTGTTCTCGGCCTCGCCTGTCACCTCCCAACTCACGTCCGAGCCGTCTATCTTTCCAGAAGTGACGGGCTTGTCCACCTCGTGGAAGTCGGCCTTCGCGATCCAGGCGCCGAGGCCTTCGGGCACGGTGAAGCTATACTCGCGCTGGGCGGTGAGGTCGTCGACATCGTCTTTCTGTTCCTCGCCGTCAGCGACCACCAGCGTCAGCGCCAGCGGCTTCTGGTCGATGGCCGGTGCCGTGCTTTCTCCCTCAGTACGGGTTGCCAGCGAGGGGTCTCTGGCCGGGATCACCTCGATGTCTTTCTTGGCGATATAATAGTCGGTGGCAGGCGTCACCGTGATGACCACCGTCTGTCCGCTCGACTTCTCTTCGTTGACGACAATCGTGCCACCTGTGTAGCCGTCCGTTCCCGTGACCACCACTTTCGGGGCCTCCTGAGCATTCTGAACTGCCTGAGGCTCCTTTACCTCTTGCGACTCCTGACCATTTTGGGTCTCCTGGGCCTTCACGCCCATGCTCATCACCACCATCAGCAGCATGAGCAACAGTGCTTTAACATTCTTCATATCTTTACGTCTTTTTAATTAATTCATCAAGTTATCGCGAACATCTTATATAATACCATGCAAAAGTAACATTTTTTTTCTTTATACACAAGAGATTTATCGAAAAAAATCTTAAAAAGGGGTTTTTGACGGCATATTTTCCGTAACTTTGCAGAAAAATCTATAAAATTGCACCTGTTATGCCAAGAAAGAAAAGCGGATTCCCGTATGAGGTCCACCCCACGCCGATGAAGGGGAAGGACGGCCGGAACATCGTCTACGCCAGACCCGCCAGAGGGTACAAGCTCGACATCAAGGCCCTCGACAAATACTGCAGTGAGAACTATCAGACCAGGGACGGCGAACTGGAGTTTGTGCTCAGTCAGTTCCTGAAGGGTGCCGCCGAACTGATGGCGAGGGGCTACCGGGTGGAGACGCCCATCGGCTCGTTCGTGCCCAAGCTGGGACTGCGGCGGGAGATCACCGATGCCGACGAGGTGGAGAACAGCGACGTGATGCTGGTGGGCGTAGACTACAATCCGGGGAAGATATGGAACAAAGCCATCGAGGGGTGGCTCTACGACGGATTCCTGCGTGTCGACAACCCCAACGTGCAGCAGTTGATGCAGGACACGGAGCGCCTGGAGCAAGCCTTGAGGGAGTGTCTGAAACAGGACTACGTCACCGCCAGGTCGTTTGCCCGCCACGCCAACCTGACGCTATACTCGGCCCGCAAGCAGTTGGAGGCCTGGACGAAGGGAGAAAACCCGAAACTGATGAAGTCGAAAATAGGCAAGACGGATATCTATACAGAGATTTAACCGTGCTATTTTGCTGCCCCTTCTGCCCCTTTTAGAGATTTCTTCCTGAAACACAACCAATTAGCAGGGGCAGCATCACCTATTTTTGCTACCCCTCTGCTGCCCCTTCTGCCCCTTTGCACAAGAGGGTCATGAGCGCAGGCTTAGGTAGTAGCCCAGCACACCATTATTCTTGAACTTCCGCCAGCGCAGTTTCTTGGCAGACTCGCTGATATCCCGCAGGGAGGGCAGATCCTGTGACTTCAAATGACATGACAATTCCTTCTGGATGGCAGTCGTCGTCCAAAAATACTCACGCGTGTGCTGGGAGACCGGCTCGAAGTACTGTCCGAGTATCATCTCCGGCGCCGACTCCTGCTGATAGCGCCGGTTGTGCTGCTGGATCTCCCGCTCGTCGTCGCTGGTGAACCAGTAAAGGCAGTCCGGACTGCGCAGTTCGCTCACGGCCTGGGCATACATCTGTTTGTAGGGGATGGTGCCGCCCATGTCGACCTTGCCCGTCACCTCGACGCAGAGGTAGCGGCGCGTGCCGTCGCCCGAGGGCAGGGGCATGGGGTCGTTGGTGGTGGCAATAAACGAGCAGAGGCGCGGCGTCATCGTGTACTGGTCCGACCGCATCTTCCGCACCTGCACCTCCTTCTCCGTCAGCAGCCGCTTGATCTTCGCCTGCTCGCGGGGCGTCTTCGCGTCATACTCGTCGATGTTCACCAGCCACATGCGCCCCAGCACGCGCTCCACCTGCTCGGCATTGTCCATCTTGATGTCCTTCATGTAGTACTCGCGCATCGAGGGCGGCAGGATATGGTTGCAGAACTGCGTCTTCAGGTAGCCCTGCTCGCCGATGAGCAGCGGCACCATCGAGTTGCCGTAGTCGCGGTTCAGGTCGAGGGCCTGGGCCACCATCGCTAAGAGCCAGCGGTGGAAGTACTGGGGCCAGCGGGCGTAGTCCGTGGGCAGGCGCCGCGCGAAGTCCTCGATATAGTCGGCCTTGCCGTCCCAGGGGCCGCAGGCGGCGAGGAACTCGTGGATGGGGTTGTAGTCGGCCACGTGGGCGCTCTCCACATAGGTGCGAATGTCGCTCATCCAACTCTCGCCGCCCTCCTTCATCTCCTCGACGACAAGGCTGCGCAAGTCCCTGTCCGTCAGCGGCTTCCACTGCTGGTAGCGCAGGTCGTTGGGGCGGAACTCGGTCACCCGCTTCACCACATTGTAGCGCAGTTCGTAGCGACGGCTGAGGAAGTCCTCTATCGAGCGCATGATGCGCTCCTTCTCGTTCATCTGCGAAACGGGCACTCCTTTGTAAGGTTTTTTATAGGCATTGCGGAACGTCTTCCGGATCAGGTCCGTGCCGAGCGGCCTGAAACGGGCGTTCCAGCCGGCACGCACCACGCAGCCCTCCTCCGCGAGGCAGGCCTTCGCACAGTAGTCGGCCAGCGCCTGCAGACAGGCCTTCATGTTCTCAGGCTGGTCGTCGAGGGCCTTCGACAGGCAGGCCTGGAACTCCAGGTCGATCCTGTCCCGCTCGTCGGAGTCGGGATACCACACGACCGTCCCGTCGTCGTCGGCCTTCGTGCCCGCGTAGACACCCAGCGGGTCGCGGGCCTCGCGCACCACGGGCATCGGCAGCGCCTCGGGATTGTAGTAGAGTTGCGGGTCGTAACTCATCCGGCAGCCGCGCGTGAGCGACTGCTCTCCCACGAGCAGGTCGCACATCGCCAGCGAGGTGTATAGTCTGGCCGCGTTCTCATGAGCCTCCCGCAGGAATCCGAGATAGTCGTCTTTGTCAATGTTTTTAGCATCTTTCAGGTCACAGCGTACCACCACCTTCAGCGTCACCCCGCTGACACCCGCGAAGGCCAGCAGCGTGTAGGGTATCTGACTGACGCGCCGGCGCAGTTCGCCGATCTGCCCCGCACCCTGCGGACAGGGCACGTTCAGCATCAGCAGCCCCGTCAGCGCGTTGGGCTTGTCGAAGCCGTCGCGCCCGAAGGTGGCGCTGAACACGAGGTACGGCAGGCGGTCGCTGTCGATCAGGTGGTATCGCGGCGCACCTTGTTCGATGGCGAGCCTCGACCTCAGCGCAACGGCTGCGACACGGTCGGCGGCCTCCTTCGTCCTGGGCGAGCGCATGCGCTCCACGATGGCGTCGAGGTCTGTGGTGACAGGGACCCCGAAGGCCCCCGCCTTGGTCTTGATTTTCGTAATCTTCATAGTCGTTTTGAGTTGTTTTCTATCAGCCTGCAAAGGTACACATTAGCGCGCAAATAACCAAATATTTCGTGGATTATTCACGGACAAAATATACGCATCACCATAAATCTGGCAGGCCAGCACCATTGTCGATGCCTCCTAATGTTGTTGCTGATGCCTCCTAACATTGTTGCTGATACCTCCTAACAGGGACGGAAATGCCTGTTTATAGGGGTTTACAGGCATCTTCAAAGGGATTTTCCCCTATCCTTACTATCGTTTGCCTATACTCAAACGATCGTTCGCCTATACTCAAACAATCGTTCGCCTATAGGCAAACGATAGAACTCAAAATTTCGAGGGGCAGCACGGGGCAGCAGAGGGGCAGCAAAATTGGCATATACTGCCCCTGCTATATATTTAAAAATCAGTTGCTTAGCCTTAAAAGGGGTAGTAGGGGTAGCAAAAAAAGCATAATAAAACTTGCGCAGAGCACTTTTTAACATGGTTCCTTAACCATCTAAAAAGAAGTAGCAGCAAGAAAAAAATGAATAGAAGTTTTGGAGTTTCACCATTTTTTCGTAATTTTGTCCCCAGTAATAACAATGACAGCATGAAGACTTCTCCGATTCTGAAGCCCCTGACGGATGCCTCGGCGTGCCTGCAAGCCCTTGTTGCCCAAGCAACAGGCAGGAAGCGCAGGGGAATCTGTGGTGCCTTCATAGCGACGGCCGTGCTGTCGCTGCTACTGACCCTACTGGCATCGTGCTCAGAGAAGGAGGTGTACAGGATAGGCGTGTCGCAATGCGCCGAAGGCCGATGGCGCGAGAAGGTGAACAACGAGATGCTGGCCGCCCAGCACCTGTACGACAAGGATGTCAAGGTGATCATAGCCAGCGCCCACGACGACACGGACCTGCAGATCAGGCAGATCGACAGTCTGGCAGCCTCGGGCATCGACCTGCTGGTGGTGGCCCCCAACGAAGAAGCCCCTGTCTCGGCCGCCATTGAGCGCGTCAGACAGAAAGGGATTCCCGTGATATGCTTCGACCGCCATGTGGCTGGCGACAACTACACCGCCTTCATCGGAGGCAGCAACTGGGAGGCAGGCCATGCAGTGGGCGTGAACGCCGCCGACGTGGCCAGGGGCCTGGCCACCCGCGGTTACAGGCCGCTGATACTCGAGGTGACGGCCCTGATGAGCAGTTCGCCCGCCAAGGAGCGCCACAAAGGCTTCGCCGAGGCCATGGAGGGGCACGGCGAACTGGACTACATCTGGCGTGAGAGCGACTGGAGTTCGGAGGGCACCTACCGCATCGTGAAAGACCAGATAGACAAGGGGCCGCTGCCCGACATCGTGTTCTGCCACAACGACGGCATGGCCACAGGAGCCTACAAGGCGGTGGTGGAGACAGGCACACAGGACAAGGTCAAGATCATGGGCATCGACGGCATGCCTGACGAAGGACTCGACTACGTGCAGTTCGGCCACCAGTTGGCCAGTTACGTCTATCCGACGGGAGGCTCGGAGATCGTCAGACTGGCGCTCGACATCCTGGAAGGCAGGCCATACAAGAAGATGAACCATCTGGAAGGCATCCTCGTGGTGCGTGAGAACGCATGGCCCATCGCCACCACGACCAGGGAACTGATGAGGCAGCAGAAAGGCCTGGTGACCATCCAGGACAAACTGGAGAACTCGCTGGTGCTCTACGACACCCAGCGGAAGGTGCTCATCGGCAGCATCGTATGTATCGCCGTGCTGGTAGTGGCCATCATCATGATCCTGCTGGCCTGGCGGCAGTCCAGGAAGAACCTGCGCCACCGCCAGAGCATGAACGAGGAGCAGACACTCTTCTACACCGATGCCAGCAACCGCCGGCTGCATGAGATCTTCGTCAGGCCGGCAGACGACACACCGGCACCCAAGAGCCAGGACATGCTCTTCGCCGAGCAACTCAACGATGCCATCCGCAAGAACATGTCGAACCCCAATCTGAAGATGGACGAACTGGGCGAAGAGATAGGCCTGAGTCGCGTACAACTATACAGAAAGGTGAAGGCCATCACCGGACAGACCCCTGTGGAACTGCTGCGGCAGATGCGCCTGCAACAGGCCTACGCCCTGCTGACCTCCACCACCAAGACCGTCGCAGAGATCGCATACGAGGTGGGCTTCGGCACCCCGGGATATTTCTCTTCCTGCTTCAAGAAACAGTTCGGCAAGTATCCCACAGACCTCAGGGCGGAGTAGGGTTTGGTTTACGGTTTACAGTTTACGGTTTACAGATGATTACACTTGCGGATGACACTCGCCTACAGTCATTTCAACTGTAAACTGTAAACCGTAAACCGTAAACCATAAACCATAAACCGTAAACCGTAAACTGTAAACAAAACAAGAAAACATTTTTGACATAATAGTCAACGATTGTTTCATGTAACATTTTTGATAGTCCCTGAACGATTTTTATTATACCCATACCTTATATTTTAGTACCTTTGCAACAGTTTTAATTCACAAGAGTACTAACAATTCTAAGATCAACAATGGGACAACTAAAGAAATTATTTCTAAGTTTGCTGGCTCTCCTTACAAGTACTATAATGTACGCGCAAGGCGAGATCAGTGGTACCGTCGTCGACGCTTCGGGTGAGACGGTCATCGGTGCCACAGTGATGGAGAAAGGGACCTCGAACGGTACGATTACCGACTTCGACGGCAACTTCTCCCTGAAAGTGAACGAGGGCACGATCCTCGTTATCTCTTACATCGGCTACCAGACACAGGAGGTACCGGCCCAGCAGGGCATGAAGGTGACGCTGAAGGACGATGCCGAGGTGCTGCAGGAGGTGGTGGTGACAGGCTATACCACCCAGCGCAAGGCCGACCTGACGGGTGCCATCTCAACAGTCAGTGTCGACGAGATGGCCAAGCAGAACGAGAACAACCCGATGAAGGCCCTCCAGGGCCGGGTGCCAGGCATGAACATCTCTGCCGACGGTAACCCCTCAGGAGCAGCCACGGTACGCATCCGTGGTGTCGGAACCCTGAACGACAACGACCCGCTCTACATCATCGACGGCGTGCCCACCAAGGCCGGCATGCACGAACTCAACGGCAATGACATCGAGTCGATCCAGGTGCTGAAGGATGCTGCCTCGGCCAGCATCTACGGTTCGCGGGCTGCCAACGGTGTGATCATCATCACCACCAAGAAAGGCAAGGACGGCAAGGTGAAGGTGAACTTCGACGGAAGTATCGCCTCGTCATTCTATACCAACAAGATCGAGACCATGAACGCCAGCCAGTGGGGCCAGGCTTACTGGCAGGCCAGCGTGAACGACGGACAGAACCCCAGCAACAACAACCTGGGCTATAACTACGACTGGAGTTACGACGCCAACGGCCACCCTGTGCTGAACAAGATGACGATGAACATGTTCCTCGACGAGAACGGTACAGTCCGCGCCGGCGACACCGACTGGTTCGACGAGATCACACGCACAGGTATCGTCCAGCAGTATAATGTGTCCGTCAGCAACGGCTCCGAGAAAGGCAGTTCGTTCTTCTCGTTAGGCTACTACGACAACCAGGGCACTATCAAGGACAGTTACTTCAACCGACTCTCCGCCCGTGCCAATGCTGACTACAAACTACTGGACAACATCGTGACGATCGGCGAGAACTTCACCATCAACCGCACCAAGGGTGTCGATGCCCCCGGCGGTGTGCTTGAACACGCGCTGGAGTTCAACCCCAACTTCCCCATCTATGCCGAGAACGGCAAATACGCCCAGGCCCTGGGAGCCTACTCAGAGCGCGAGAATCCGCTGAGCATGATCGACAATGCGAAGGACAACGAATACACCCAGTGGCGTATGTTCGGCGACGTACACCTGAGCGTGACGCCGTTCAAGAACTTCATGATCCGCACCACCCTGGGTATGGACTACACCCAGAAGGAGCAGCGCTTCTTCACCTACCCCATCGCCAACGGTAAGGTGATGCGCACCGACACGGCCGTCGAAGGCAAGCAGGAGCACACCATGCGCTGGATGTGGAACGCCATCGCCACCTACAACCTGGAAATAGGCAAGCACCGCGGTGATGCCATGATCGGTACTGAGGTGAACCGTCAGGACTATAAGATGAACAGTGCCAAGCGTTACGAACTGGCCATCCTGAACACCGACTACATGTGGCCTTCGGCAGGTGCCGGCCGCCAGTTGGCCGAGGGTTTCGGCGACGGCTTCTCACTCGTGTCGTACTTCGGCAAGGTGAATTACAACTACGACGACAAGTACCTGGCCTCGTTCACGATCCGTCGCGACGGGTCGAGCCGGTTCGGTACCAACAACCAGTATGGTACTTTCCCCTCCGTCAGTGCCGGATGGCGCATCTCGCAGGAGAAGTTCATGGAGAGCACCAAGGGCTGGCTCGACAACCTGAAACTGCGCTACTCATGGGGACAGACCGGTAACCAGGAGATCTCCAACACTGCCCGTTACACGCTCTATAAGTCTGTCGTATCCACAGGTCTCTGGGGCAGCGGACAGGCTGGTTCCTCCTACGACATCGCCGGAACGAACGGCGGCTATGACCTGCTGAACGGCTACGTCCGCAACCAGCGAGGCAACGACGACATCAAGTGGGAGACCACCACGCAGCATAACATCGGTATCGACTTCGCCCTTCTCGGAAACGAGGTCTACGGAAGTTTCGACTGGTTCAACAAGAAGACCACCGACATCCTGCTCTTCATGGAGGGCATCGGTGCCATGGGTGAGGGCTCCGGCCGGTGGATCAACGCCGGTGAGGTGAAGAACAACGGCTGGGAACTGAGCATCGGCTACCGCCACAGTCTGGAGAACGGCTTCTCGTGGGACATCAACGGCAACCTGAGTAAATACACGAACGAGATCACGAAGTTGCCAGAGACGGTTGCCGCCAACGGCAAGTACGGCGGCAACGGCATCAAGAGCGTTGTCGGCCACCCCATGTTCTCGCAGGTAGGCTACATCTACGACGGCATCTTCAAGAGTCAGGAGGAGATAGACAACCACGCCGTGCAGGAAGGAGCCGGCCTGGGGCGCATCCGCTATAAGGACCTGAACGGCGACGGCATCATCACCGAGGCCGACCAGGACTGGATCTATGACCCCACCCCCGCCTTTACCTGGGGACTCAACATCTATCTGCAGTACAAGAACTGGGACATGACGATGTTCTGGCAAGGCGTGCAGGGTGTCGACGTAGACTGTCGCGGCTATAAGTCACAGACCGACTTCTGGGCCAACTCTGCCATCAACGTGCCCTATCTGAACAAGGGCGTCCGTGTGCTGGATGCCTGGAGCCCGGCCAACCCCGGCAGCGACATACCCGCGCTCACCACCTCGGACACCAACAACGAGGGACGCGTGTCTTCCTACTTCATCGAGAACGGGTCGTATGCCAAGTTGCGTACCATCCAACTGGGTTACAACATGCCGAAGCAACTGACAGACAAGTTGCACCTGGACCGCATACGCCTCTATGCCTCAGCCCAGAACCTGCTGACCATCAAGAGCGGCAAGTTCACCGGTGCCGATCCTGAGAACCCGGGATTCAACTATCCTATCCCTCTCAACCTTACTTTCGGACTCAACGTCTCATTCTAATTGATAACTGAAACAGATAATTGATACATATGATGACTAATATATATAATAAGGTAGCGGTGAGACTTTCCTCTTTCCTCTTTCCACTTTCCACCTTCCTCTTCATATCCTGCTCAAACTTCCTTGACGAGCAAGTGCCGCAGGCAACACTGACCCAGGACGAGGTGAAGAACGCCGAATATATCGACAACGTGCTGATCTCGGCTTATGCCGGACTGGTGACCATCGAGGACATGAACGCCTCGTTCTCGCTCTGGAACTATGACGTCCGCTCTGACGATGCCTACGTGGGCGGTTCAGACTTCTCCGACGGTGAACCCTTCCACCGCTTAGAGAAGAGTACGGGTGTGATGACTACTGACTGGCCCTTCAGTTCGATCTGGACCAAGATGTATAACTATCTGTCGCGTGTATCGCTGTCGCTCGATATTCTGTCGAGTGCCGACCAGGAGAATGCCACCATCCGGCAGCGTACGGCCGAGATGAAGTTCCTGCGCGCTTACGGCCACTTCCAACTGAAGCGCCTGTTCAAGAAGATCCCGTTCGTGAACAAGCCTAACATGGAGGAAGAGGATTATAACAACCTCTCGAACACCGAATATACCAACGATGAGGGCTGGCAGCAGATCATCAACGACCTGGAGGATGCCTACGCCGTACTGCCTGTGACGCAGGCAGACAAGGGCCGTCCCACAAAGGCCGCCTGTGCCGCTTTCCTGGCCAAGGTGTATCTCTATAAGGCCTATCGTCAGGACGATGCCAACACCAACCAGGTGACGGGTATCAACGATGCCGACCTGCAGAAAGTGGTGGAATATACGAATGCCTCTCTCTACAACGGCTACGGCCTGGAATCAGACCTGCACAACAATTTCCGTCCTGAAGAGCAGTACGAGAACGGCAAGGAGAGCCTGTGGGCCATCCAGTACTCCAGGAACGACGGAACCGTGTACGGCAACCTGAACTTCTCAAACCGTCTGATTGTACCCTGTATCCCCAAGGTCCACGACTCTGGCTGCGATTTCTACAAGCCGTCGCACAATCTGGTGGATGCTTACCGTACCAACAGCGACGGACTGCCTATGCTCGACAACTTTGCCGATGTAGACTATGTCGTGGGCAGCAGCCAGACCGTCGATCCCCGTCTGTTCGTCACAGTAGGCGTGCCCGGCACTCCCTATATGTTCAACACCGGCTTCATGATAGCAGAGAGCAATGCCTGGAGCCGTTCGGGCGGTACCTTCGGATACTTCGTATCGCTGAAGCAGAACGTAGACCCTGCCCTGACCGACAGTTACCTGTATCTGTGCGACTCGCAGTGGGCCAGTTCGATGAACCGGATTGTCTTCCGCTATGCCGACGTGCTGCTGATGCGTGCCGAGGCGCTGGCACAGTTGGGACAGACTGCTGAAGCCATCGCCTTGGTGAACCAGGTGCGCGAACGTGCCGCCGGTATGGCTACCAACAGTATCGTATCGAACTATCCCAATAAATATGGTGTCCACTATGCAGTGGGCAAGTACAGCGGCACGTATTCCAAGGAAGAAGCGATGAAGATCGTGAAGATGGAGCGCCGGCTGGAACTGGCTATGGAGAGTGAGCGCTTCTTCGACCTGGTACGCTGGGGTGATGCCGCTACGGTGCTCAACAAGTACTATACGACGGAGAGTGAGAAGATGAACTTCCTGAGCGGATCGCAGTTTACGGCCAACAAGAACGAGTATCTGCCCGTGCCTTACGAGCAGATGGCCGCCTCAAACGGACACTACACGCAGAACTGCGGACAGTGGTAACGTTTTAACTTTCGCACATGCGAAAAGTTGATAGGAGTAAATAGGAGTTAGCGGTAGTTAGCGCCCAAGGCGCGGGAGTTAACGGACAAATGTTCCCTACGCCCTGAACCCTACCCGATAAGGTAACGTCCGATAACTCCCATTAACTCCCGATAACTCCCGATAACTCCAAAAAAAATAACTCTAAAAAAATAAAAATATATGAAACTCCAACATTATATCAACTGCCTCTTCACGTTCGTGGCCCTCGGCCTTGCATCGTGTTCCGACGACCATACGGGCAGCATCGACGTGAGCGGATCATGCCTCGTGGAGAAGTTCGTGCTCAACGGACAGTATGAGGCCACTATCAGCACAGAGAAACGACTGGTGAAGGTGAAGGTGCCTGCCGACTTTGACCAGAAGAGCAACATGGAGATCACCAGCCTGACGGTCTCGCCCGGTGCCCAGACCAACATGAAGGTGGGCGACCGCATTAACTTCGACGGAGACCGGACCCTGCATATCGCCAACGGCGACCTGGTGATGGACTATCAGGTCAGCGTGCGCAATGACGAGGCACTGATGTCACTCTTCATCCTGGAAGGAGTGAAAGGTGCCATCAACCAGCAGGATAAGACGATCACGGTCAGCGTGATGGCCAACAGCGGCATAGACCTGAGCAATGCCGCCTTCGAGGTGGAGTGCAGTGAGGATGCCACCTGCAGTCCTGCCAGCGGTACTAAGGCCAACTTCACGGAACCTTTCCAGATCACCCTGACCGACAACACCGCCACCACAGTCTATACAGTGTACGTCACACTGATAGCCGACCCAGTAGCCATCTTCGTGGGCGAGGCAGAGAACATCGAACTGCTGAACGATGAGGAGAAGGCTGCAGCCAAGTGGCTCACGGGTAACATAGAGAGTGCCGCCTACGCCTCATGGAGCGACATCGCCAGCGGGAACATCTCACTCGACAAGTGCAGACTGATATTCTTCCACCGTCACTGCTCTTCATACGGCAACTACAACGGTTTTGCCGAGGCAGAGAGCGGCGCGATGACGGCACTGCCGAAGATGAAGGAACTCTGGCAGCGCGGCGTGGGCTTCGTGCTGGGACGTTCGGCCGTCAACTATGCCATCGCCCTGGGTGCCATGCCTGAGGATGCCTACCCCAACAATGTGTGGGGTGGCGGAGGCGGCGAAGGCTCCGACCTGATGGGTGAAGACCCCTGGCACTTCTATGCCTACGACATCACTCACCCGCTGTGGAACGGGTTGAAGACCTATCCCGGTGCCGCCGACAATGCCGTCTACACACTGGATAACGGATATACGATCTGCAACACCACGTCGCAGTACGGATTCTGGGATACCTACCAGGGCGGTAAGGATGCCTTCGAGGCCAAGACCGGCGGACGTGCTCTCGGTGGCGACAACAGCGTGTCGTCGTGGGAACTGAAGGGCGCCGGCGGTGAGTTCGGCAAGGGTGGTATCATCTGCCTCGGCTCAGGCCTCTTCGACTGGAACTCTCCCACGCCTTACACATCGAACTATCACGACAACATGGGCCAGATAATACTCAATGCATTTGATTATCTTACCAAATAAAAATCAAAAGAAATATGAAGACAAAGATATATTCAGTATTCGCACTCATGCTGTCAGCCTCTGCGCTGACGGCATGCAGCGACGAAACGTTCAGCGGCGACCCCGCTAAGGACTGGAACGGCACGACCACATTCTTCGCCCCGACAGACGACCAGGGCTTCGGCACGTATTACACACCGGCTGTAGGACGCATCGGCGACCCCATGCCATTCTTTGACCAGAAGGCCGGCGACTTCAAGGTGCTCTATCTGCAGGAGTTCATCAACAACATGACCTTCCGCTTCCACCCCATCTGGGCTGTCACCACCAAGGACGGAGCCAACTACGAGTCGCTGGGCGAGATCCTGCCCTTCGGCAGCAACGACTATCAGCAGGATGCTGCCATCGGTACTGGCTGCGCCTATGAGAAAGACGGCACCTATTATATCTATTATACCGGTCACAACGGGAACTGCAGAAACCGTGAAGTAGTGATGCGCGCCACATCGACCGACTTCAAGACCTGGACTAAAGACGACCTCTGGACGCTCAATGGCCCGGACTACGGCTACTCTGCCAATGACTTCCGCGATCCGCAGATCTTCATGGCCGACGACAACCTCTACCACATGGTCATCTCCACCTATCCTGTCAATGGCGGCGACCCCGTCTTTGCAGAATTCAAGTCAGGCGACATGAACAACTGGGAGCACGTAGGCCACTTCAGGATGATCTGGGACCGTATGCTCGAATGTCCCGACATCTTCAAGATGGGCAACTACTGGTATATGGTCTACAGCGAGAGTTTCCGCACCAGTTGGAGCCGCAAGGTGAAGTACATGGTGGCCCCGACCTATGAGGAACTGAAGAACTGTTTCAACGACGGTCCCAAATGGCCTGCCGACGGTCATGAGGGCGTACTCGACAGCCGGGCTTTCTATGCCGGCAAGACAGCCTCTGACGGCACGGACCGTTACATCTGGGGATGGTGCCCATTCCGTTCGGGTGCAGACATCCACGAGAAGAATATCAACGTAGGAGCCGGCGACGGTAACGAGCCCAACTGGAGCGGAGCACTGGTATGCCACAAACTGATCCAGCACGCCGACGGCACACTGACGCTTGGTGCCGTTCCGGCATTGGCAGCGAAATACAGCACGGCTGTCAACGCTACAGTCATGGAATCGAATGGATACAACAACGGCACACTCAGTGGCGACGGGGCCTACGCCCTCTACAGCAGACTGGCGACGGCCAACCATATCTCGCTGACCGTGAAGACCAGCAACAACTGGGATAAGTTCGGCATCTCCTTCGTCCGCGGTACAGACTCCGACAGGTATTACACCATGGTTGTCAATCCTGAGGATGAAAACCACCGGAAGGTGAACTTCGAGCAGGAGGGTGCTGCCGGCAAGGGATTCATCGAGGGCATCGACGGCTACTGGTTCGAGCGCCCGGCAGACAACACATACAACATCGACATCTATACCGACAACTCGGTCCTGACGATGTATATCAATGATGTCTGTGCCTATACCCAGCGTATCTACGGCATCCAGAAGAACTGCTGGAGCATCAACAACTACGGTGGCACCATCACCGTGAGCGACGTGAAGGTCAGCCAGCAATAACAACCATCACTATCACTGCGAGAAGTGGCCGCCGAACAGATATTCGGCGGCCACTTCATATAAGTACTTTGAAAGCATCAGGAAGTTCTACGCTGTCGGCACTGACAAATATTACATCCAGTCAGCCTTTACACTCGATGATGAAGAAAAGCGGCAGCAAGAACTCAACTCGCTCCTGAGGATTGACGACAGTTTCAGAAAGGTTGTCATCGTTGGCAGCGATATTGCTGAGTATACCGACGACAAGGGCATCCGCTTCATGGGCCTGTTCCAGTTCCTGCAGTCAGGCTTGTAGCAGTTACAAACAAGATACAACAAGGGGCTGGCATTACTGCCAGCTCCGTAGCGACTTCTATCTGCAGAACAAATAAAAGACTTTCTTAATGACTATTAAGGATTTTTATCATGAGGACAATGTCTAAGGCATTTACGACGCCATCGTTATTTACGTCTGCAGCACTCTTGTCAAATGTCCCCGTTGATGTCGGATTGCCCATGATGTCATTCTTCACGTCAACTATATCCTGATCGTCCACTTTATCGTCACCATTGGCATCGTAAATCTTCACACCCTCGATTGGCGCTCGTTCTGCATTGACAATCTCGCCGTTTGTCTCATCAATCAAGAGTGTAACTATACTAACATTCTTCTTTGACTGAATATTGTCTGGTAGCTTGAAACAGTAGGTATATTTGTATGTCTCCCCTTCCTTAATGATAGAGGGGACACTACCCTCGACACCATTAATTCCCCCAACAATGGAACGTGCTACATTATTATAGAGCATTTTCACTTGAGGCTCTTTATGAACCCAACCATCCAAGTAATCCGAATCGTCGTGAGCAGCTGACGGATTAGAATAATCATAATTGGATTGCATATACGGGCCCACGTTGTCTTCTATGACAACATATGCAATCTTATATGCAGAGCCATCCGAATCGGTGAATCCAAACAAACATTCTGTTGTCACCGCTACAGAAGAACTGTCATCCGCCGCAAAAGTAGCTGAAGGAAGTATCTTGGCTTCAGACAATAGGTTTTGCCGTTCAAATGTCTCCATAACTTGGTTGTAATGCATCCCTTCAGTGATATAGATACGATTTACTAAACCATTTGGCAGCATGATGAATTTGTCAATAACAGATTCATAGTTCTCAGTATTCATTTCACCATAATTATGTATATAGATTGGTATGAAATTGTCTGGATAATCTTCTAACAGATGGTCAGTAATTGCATACCCCCTTACACATGAACCACACTCTGATGAAGTACCTTCCTCCATCACAACCTTTCGTGGGAATACCGTCTTGGCTGCTATAAAACGGACAGAGCCCGAACTGTTGAATGCCACATCATCAGAATGGTCATTAACGCTGGTGATGGTGTAGTTGAAACGATGGTTTTTACCGTCGAGCTGAGAAGAGACATCAAACGTAATAGTCTCAGACTGATCATTAACAAGTGATGTTTGGAAAGTCTTTTCACCTTTGACATTACCGTCAATATCCCATGCCACCGTATAATTGTGGACCGTCTTCGGAGAACGGTTTGTCACCTTGGCTTTGAAAGTATATTGGCCACCACCTTTACTTGTCACCGAGGCTTTGTTTATAGCCAGGTCGTTAAGTGGGTCTTCGCCAGAGGAAGAGACATAGAACTTTAAACCGATTGGACGATAGAAGTATTCCTCAGCAAGATTTTCCCATACCCCAGGACTCATCTCATTACTTGTATCTGTACCCATGACCCGATGCCAATATCCCTCGTTTGTCAGGTCCTCATTAACAACGGGGTAAGCACATGTCATATGTTGAGCATTAGCTCCCCATCCTATATAGAGTGTATCTCCTGTGATGGTATATGGCTCAGACAAGAAAACGTCAAACCATGTCCATGTCCTTCCACTTTCTATTCCTGTAACAGCTTGTTTAACGATATAATCTGTTCCTGGTGATGAAATAAACACATAGTCAGCTGTAAACCCAGGATTAAAACGAATCAAATTAATCGTCTTCCCGACAAATGGTGCAAGCATGTCAGGAAGAAAACGAATGGCAAATTCATTATTATTATTTCCACTATCATATACCCTACTAAATGGAGAAAATTCTGAACCCGCACAGTAACCACATTCAATAGACTGCTCTGTTGGCAACTGCTGGTCTTCCACTATGTTCCAGCCCTTCCATCCGCCTGCCTCGTAGTTAGCCTTTGCACCTTGGGGCACATGAATCGTCACATGAGAGTTAACGGGAAAAAAACCGTCTATGGCACTCAGGCCTAGTTCGGGCGCAAAAGGAGATGCGAAATAGATGTCAGTCAGTGCAGTAATCCATTCTTCAGGATAACCGAAAGACATCTGATATTCGAAGGAGTTGGGATTCTTGAACCTAATAGTCTTGATGGTAGAGGATGCGGAAACTTGACTGACATAAACAACAGATTTAGGTAACTCTATAGATTCCAATTTTTGGCATCCTTCGACCCCACTATCCATGAAAGTCACTCCTTCACGCAGTTCAAGCCTGATAAGGTTCTTACAACTGTTTAAGCCATGAAACCTCGTCATTGATGTTGACAATGATGTCAAGTTCGGACAATTGTCGAAGGCCTCATACTCCGCATCATACACATGATACTGAACGCCATTATACTCAACATCATCAGGTATATAGACGTCCCCCGAAGGTTTATGTTTCTTCTCATTCATCACAGTAGCAAGCCTTAAAGAATTCACCGTCTTGAGGCAATAGGTAAGTCCGTCGATGGTTACAACAACCTCTTCCGTCAGCCTTTCGTCCATACTCATTGGGAATGTACGCATTCTCATCCGCTCGTCATCAAGTGTTATCTCCAGATAGTTTTCAGAAGCATTAGCATCAGTCTGCCAACTTTCACTCTCAGAGTGACGCCAGACAGCCATTATGCGGTAGGTGCCGTTGGCTGTATTCTCAAGGTTAAAAGTGGCGTTATATTGATAGGTCTCGCCAACAGAGAAATCATGATTCTCCCAACTTAATATTTTCTGGAAAGTCTCATTGCTGTAAAGTGCAAGGCCTATCTGCATGGTTTCCTGTTCTGATAGGTCACTCACCAATGTACAACCAACCTGATTGTCAATAATATTCCCATCATCTCCTCTTGGCGTAAATTTAGTATTGGTCGATGAGACGGACTTTACAACGACCATAGGCCGATTATTATTCGTTGGAGGGCATATTCCTATAGTAGCCCCCTGATCCGAACCATAAGTTCCTGCACTGGTGTTCAATCCTGTCAAAAGGAAATAGCCATCTTCATCTCCATTCCATCCCCAATTCACATAGAAACGCCCTGAGTCATATCCATGGAGGACAAATGCATGACCTACATCTGCGTAGCCATCATAAAGAACAGGACGGTGCTCTGCAAGTTCTTGATAAAGCAGATCCTCCCACTCGGACTCATCATAATTAGCATGCTTTACATAATGTGTAGCCTGAGAATACCCAAACACATTTACAAGAGCCTCCTGAACCGCTGGAGGTTGAGCGCTTGAGTACCATGGTGTATAGTCTGTTAATATAGACTGACCACAATAGCGCATCAAGCGTGCTATATAATCATTTGTCATATTGTCCCAGTCAAACTGGACAGGATTAAGGTCTTCCAAATCGATACCCATTCCTGTCGTATACCAAGGCACGCTGGCCGTCGGTTCTTTTGGCCAGCGGCAATAGTTAACAACTTGAGCCATTGCCGTTGCCACACATCCCGTAGGGCAACGTTCTCCATTGTATTCAGGACACATAGCATTATATGGTGAATCCTGTCCCCAAGTGGTAGTTACAAATGGGGCAATGGGGGCTTTAACAGTACTTGCTCGACTTCTCGCAGGTTGACTATTACATGTCGCAATGTTTTTTGCCATCTCCTCATAAAGGCCCAACAACCATTTCAAGCCACATGGCACTGACTCCTCATCAATCTTTCCATGGTCTGAATAACCCAATATCTCCGGCATTCTGTCATCTCCAGATACTATTACGAAACCATTTTTGTCCTCTGCATTAAAAATATAAAAAGCATCACTCCCAGATCCAGAGCTGGAACGGGATTGGCTCTTCGTTTCAACAAACTGTTTGCCTGGCATGAATTGCCTTGCAATCTGCAAAGCCTCCTGCCTTGACACTTGCTCCGCTTTCATGGTAAACATACCTGCAAGGAGCATCAATGATGTGAGAAACAATTTCTTCATAACTATCCAGTATATCATTAAAAACAGCCTCTGTCTTTGTTTATTTCCGTTTCAAGGCATCGCGCCAGGTGCCCTTGAGGAACACTGGCGGACGAGTTTTGATTTGCCGCTGGGCCTTAGAACCGCCAGGCCTATCTCCTCTTGAACTAGCACGGCTTGCATTAGTAAGTGCATCGACGAACTGCTGGCGTCCAGCACCGTCGAAGGCCACGAAGGTCTCATAGTCATACGTCCAACCGTCGCCCTCCGACTCCTGCATCACCCGCTTATAGATAGCCTCGCGGCTCGGTGCGTTGAACGGCATATCGTTGTATCGCATCATACTGTTCTCACTAGGACGGTAGGCGCCAAACTGGTAGAGATTGCTGCCTTCATAGACACCAATCTTTTCGCCGACGTAGCGGGGATCATTGATGAACTTCGACCACTTCACTTCAGATGGATCAGAACTCCAATCGACATTTGCACCCCAGCCGAGGGTTATCCATTTGCTCTCCATCTCTGCCTTATTTTCTTCAGGGAGCGTCTGACTTTCATTTCCCTGCTCCACATATTCATCTAAGAGCTTTCCTATGCCGTGTCCGCCTGCCTCATGATTAAGTACATTGGTTATACCATCCATAGCAAAGCAGACGTATGAATTGTCCTCCATCATCATGCAATAGCTTCGTCCACCACTTGCTTGATTGTAAACCACATTGACATACATCGGGCGCCCTTCTTTCAGGTTAGGAACTTTGGAGGCATATTCCAAAGCCTTGGAAATGTCCTCGTCAATAGCATGATGAACATTTGCTCCAAAGAATTCTGCATTAGGCGATATGGCCTTCACGGCATATACATTAAAACGGTCGCACAGTGAAGTATATGGCTCAAATGCAAAAAACTGCTCCAAAGCCTCAGACATTCGTTGGTCAAACGTTCCATCATCCATCGCCTGATCGGTAAATCCTTCACCAATAAATACCAAGTCAACACCCTGCCCCATCGTTGCTTCCTGCAAGGTGGTTACCTCGCCATCACGGGAATAGTCTGTGGAGGTATAGAAATTATAGTCTATTGGTCCAAGATGCTCTTCTAAATAAGAGAAGAGATTATCCCGATATAAAGTATTTCTCATATCACCACCTTTGTCATCCATGAGGCTCGTAAAGACAATATTGCCATTTTGGTCAACTAAATGTACTTCTGGGGTAAGGCCAGATACAATGAGATTATAAGTCGTTTCATTCTCCCAACAATTCTTCCAAGGAATATTATGATCTTTCATATAGTCAACCAACCCATCATTTTGCTGAGAATGAAATCCGATAATCTCCAAACCTTTATCCTTATATTGGTTGTATGCAGGTATTAGCATTTGGTTAAATAATTCAGACCAAGGACACCACCATCCCCATACATAAAGAAGAGTGTATTTGTTGTTTTTATATGTTTCGGCCAAATCTAACACACTACCATCGATGAGTTTTATTTCACCTACTGGTGCAGGGATTTTCAGGTCAGAAAAATCCATTTTACCATCTTGAATGAGTACCTCTGGCCAAAACTCGCTAAATAGTTCGTGCTTTGCAATACTTTCTGGAACTTTGCCGCTAAAGTGATTGTCACTTATCGAGAAACGAAACTCTGTAGGCCTCTCCTTTTGTTTATCTGCTAATTCAAGAATTAATTGTTCAGGCAGCGGACCTTCAAACTCATTGTTATTCAAGAATAGATAGCGGAGATGGGGAAATTTGCTCATAAAAGCAGGAATAGTTCCAGATAGTCCACAATAATTCAAACGGATAACTTCTAAATCTACCATACGTGCTAAAGAAGATGGAATAGTTCCAGAAATTCCCCGATTCATATATTCCGAAAAATGTAATTCACGTAATGGTCCAACTCTTAAAAGACTCTCATGGATATTCCCTTTTAAGCCATTATCTGATAAATTCAACAATCCTACACGTGTATCTGTATCCATCCACACACCATACCATTCACTAATTGGTTTGTCTGTACACCAGTTGTCATTATTAATCCAGTTATCACCATCCATTGCATAATAAAAATCTGTCAAGGCTTTGCGAACTGCACCAATCTCCTCTTCTTTAGACAGAAATTTTACACTTTCCACATCTTCCACCTGGAACACTTCTTCTTCGTGATCAGCATAACTGTAATGTTCCTTTTCATTTAATTTATATATCCAATGATTGAAAGACCACACAATTTTCCCGTCTTTAACCACGGGCCTGAAACTTCCTGCACAATCAGAAAAATAGTATGAAAGACTATCACCTGTAGTCTGTTTGATGCTGATACGCTGGCCGGCATAAGAATCCGTCTCATCTCCCGAAACTAAAGAAGGTGGCAGAAAGGTGTTGCCAGAATACTCACGTGTAAGGATGCGCTTTACTTCTTGACGCCTTACAAAAGTCTGTTCAGAAGATGTTGCGATATTTAGGACATCTGTTTCGTATCGCAGAATCGGATAGTCTTTGGTAATGGGAATCGTATAGACAGTACCATCCCTCATTTCGACGACCATCTCGAAGTCGGCATCCTCACCATTCACTAACTGACCAGCAAGCGCTTCGATGTCTTTGTCATCTACCGTGCCGTCATGATTCGCATCAGCAGCTTCAAGGTTGAAATGCTCAGAAGCCTGTCCTCTACGATAGTTTATCAAATCCACAAGGTCAGCCACATCCACCTTGCCGTCACCATTCACGTCGCCAGCTCCTGCCAGCAATCCGAGCGGCAAGAGACAAATAGCCAATAAGGTCAGTAATATTTTCTTCATATAAATATAATAGTATTCTAAGAATCAATCAACATCGTCCTATCTTACAGGAATGCTACTTTGATTCGCGGTCGCAGTAGGCATAGAGCATCTTGACTGCCATCGACTTGCCGAAGCGTCGGCAGCGGATGACGCAACTGAACCGATGCTCGGAATTGAGCGTACTTTTCACCACGCCTATCAGCTCCGACTTGTCGACGTACTCTCCATTACGGGCAGACTGGAACCCTGCATTTCCTATATTAATAATAATCCCATTGCTCTGTTCACGTTTTGGCTTCAGCGGACGATCAGTTTCCTGGTGTAGACCTTGTTGGCATTGCCCTGGACGATGTAGACACCACCGACAGCGGCCTGCGTCTCGACGGTCTCACCGGCCTTGACGGCGAACGAGGCCACCTTGATGCCGGCAGGCGTGTAGATGCTCACCTCGGCAGTATGGTTCAGCGACGACTCCACGATGATCGTGCGCTTCTTGGCGTATATCTTCAATGTGCCGTCGAGGCCATTCGACGGATCACCCTGCTGGCTGATACCTGTGCCGCTGTCGCTGCCAAAGACGATGTGCTCCACGACATCCGAGCCCACGGTACGGGTTCCGCCATAAGCCTTTGTGAAGTACGGTCTGAAGGCACCGACCACAGCATCGGTGGTGCTCTTGTCGAAACTGCTACCCTCACCGTTGAGCACGTAGCCGGCAGCCGCCGACAGTGTGGTGTTCAGGTAGTTCGGCACGAAATTGTAGCCATTGGCCGTGGCGCTCTTCAGTTCACCGTCGCTGACGGCTACGAAGGCTCCCGTCGCCGAGGCGAAGGTGACGGTCTGAGCGTCGAGCGCACCAAGGTCTCCCTTATGGGTGTACTGCGGCACGAACTGTCCGCTGAGGTCGAACTCATAGTAACGGCTGCCTGGGAATCCCACGATATAAGCCGTACCCGCAGCATTGTAAGGATAGCCGCTGTAGACATGCTCGTCCTGATAGTACGTCTTCTGATACTCGTCGGTGTTCTTATCCAGATAGGTGTCGTAACTATAGTAGTAGTCCCAGAGGAACGTGTTCGTGTAATACTTCTTTGCCGTGCCGGCAGCCGGCTTGTTGAAGTTTGCCACGAAGGTGCTGGCATCGGTGCTCGATACCGCACCGCCCTTGAACTCGCGCAGCCAGTACTCATGGCCTGTGGTGCTGCCGTCGTAGAAGTGGCTGATCTCACCCTTCGTCTGGGTGGTCACCAGCTCGGCGCTGAACGGCAGGCTCACTGCCTCCCACCCACTCTTCTCGTCGACATAGTTATCCGGCGTACGCTGGTACCACATACGGTTCTCTGCGCCGAAGGTGTAAGCTATCGGTGCATTGAAGTCCTGACGGTCTACGAGGAAGTGGTCGCGGTCGGTGACATAGGCGTTGCCCGTAGCCACAACCAGATGACCCTTGACACCCATGACGTCAGCAGGCTTCACGGCACCGACCCTGCGGTAGAGCGACTCGTCGATGTCGGCAGTCGTCTCGTCGTCGGCCTCCTCCACGCAGGCAATGTCGTCGAGGTAGTTGTCGAGCACGTCGTACGTGGCCTGGTTCGTCTGCTGGTCAGGCGAGTAGACGAGCAGGTTCTGCGTCAGGTCGACATTGTGGAAGCCCGTCAGACCTGCCTCGTCGAGCAACGGCGGGAAGAAGTGTGAAGAGCCGTCGCTGTTGGCAACGAGTCCCTTCTTGTAGCCCTTCGTCACATCGTTGTAGCCCGTGAAGTCAATGGCCGTCAGGTCCTTATGGGCGACGGTGGCAGGATCTTCAAACTTCGAGGTAGCGAAGATGGCATACGGGTTGAAGTGAACCTTCTGCATCACGCTGTTCTTGAAGTATGCCGGTGCACGGTAGACACGGTTGCCCGACTCAGAGGTCACCAGACGTGTATCGCTCTTCGCGATAGTCGACGGCACATCCTGATGGTTGTAGCCCTCAACATGACCGTAGTTCAGCGTCTGTCCGAAGAACAGATAGTCATCCGGCCACAACGGATAGTAGTGCTTCACAATATCCTCTGCCTGCTCATCGATGTACTCCCGCTGGTTCACGCCCTCGGGGATGACACCGTCGGCATAGTAGAAGTCACCATCGGCATAACGGTCCTCAACGTAGGTGAACTTCGTGAAGTCGGTACCGTACTTGCCGTCCTTCTTCACAAACGACGTCGTGGCACTGCCATCGGCGGCATCGACAGCGGTTTCCTCGACAAAGTAGCTGTATGACTGTGGCGTCGTGCCGAAGTCGGTGCTGTTGTGGTCGTAATACCTCTTATATAAATAATAGCCGTTCAGGTTGTAGGCCACCTCGCCATTGTAGAAGGCCTTCTCCGGCATCTTCTGTGCATCGCCGGCAGCGAAGGCGTTCGTCTCGGGATAGTAACTATTGAACAGCTGCTTGCTGCCATCGACAGCCGACGGGTTGCCGAAGACGGCCTTCACACCTTCAGCAGGCGTGCCGGTAGTCTTCACCCAGCAGTTGGCCACGTAGCCGTCGCCAGTATCTGCCACACCGGCAGAGGTGAACGAGCCCATGACGCCAAGGTTATAGACCGATCCACAGAGGCGTCCGAACAATGAGTTCGTCATGCCGCTGAGGTAGTATCCCTCACCGTGGAGCGTACCCTCGAAGCAGCCGTTGTCCGCATTGTCAGACACCGCTGCTATCGGCGTCCATGCCGAGCCGCTGTGGTCGATGTTCGTATGGAGGAAGAACTCCAGGCCCTTGGCATCCTTCACACGGTCATCCATCAGCGAGTGGCCATTCAGACTGCCATCGGCGGTGACGACACCATTGGTGACGCCTGTCGACGTACTGTTGAGACGACTCAGGTCGTAGAGATCCTTCAGCAGGTCGAGACCGTTCTGGCTGTCGGCCGTCTCCTGACCGTTCTCGTCGACCACCTTGTAGTCGTTGAGATAGATCTTCGGTGCACGGTCTACATCCTTATGATCGATGAAGTAGTGGTTCTGCTTGTCGTCCATCACCTTCTTCAGGTCGTGGTAGTTGGCCACGGAGAACTGTACCGGGTTCGAGTAGGTCTTGCCCAGATAGGTCTGCGCATAGTAGGCCACCCAGTAGTTGTTCTGATACCAGTACATCGGGGTATTGTTGTTCTGGTAGGGCTGTCCGTTGACATGCAGCTCAGCATCATCCTCATTCGTGAAGATCTCCCATCCCGAACTGGTGATCTCGAAAGCACCCGGCGTGACGGTCGGGATCTTCAGACCCACGGTGGTACCAGGTATCACGGTAGACGGCTTGCTCAGCGGTCCTATCTCAGGCACACCACTCTCGAAGTTGATGTGGATATTGACGATATGACGCTCACTGACAGGCGTGATATTGTTACCCGTCTCGTCGCTCTCCTCATACTCATAGAGGTAGATGACGGTGATGATCTTCTCCTTCTGGAGGTTGTAGATGTCCGACTGGCGGGCGACATAGAGCGTGGTGGTCTCCTCTGGCGACATGCCATGGATGACGAAGCCCGCCTGTTTGTTCACCAGCGTCTGATACGTGGCTTCATTGATGAGGACACCCGTCGGCACCACATCGCCTATGCCATAGGTAGAGACGGTGGAGCCGCTCTTGATGCCCAGGGTGGTGACAGGCTTGCCTTCGCCATTCTCATTGATGGTGTAGGCCTCACGGCAATAGTAGAGGTGGAGAGCCTCGCCAGTTTCAGAGACATCACTCTCCTTGATCACTATCGGGTCGATGTTGTACCTCTTCTTGTCAGCACTCAATGAGCTGTACACCTTCGAGTCGATCACTTGTCCGACGGTATAGGGGATATCACCGCTGATGAATGCCTCCTTAACCACGTAATACGTGCCGGGATCCTGGATGATGACAGGAGCCCAGTGGATGCGCTCGTTAGGAATATCCTCGAAGGCAGCCCGCTTGAGTCGGTTGTCATAGCCGCGGCGTACCGTCACCGACTTTCCTTTCTCATCGATATAGGTAAGGTCGTTGACACCGTCGCCACCAGTGTACTCCGCCTCATAGTCGACGGGCTGGGCTGGAGAGTAGAGCTTCGGAGTGAGCGTTGTGCTGCCGGTATACTGCGGGGTGGTCGACGACATGGAGCTGCCCGGCATGTAGCCGTCGTACTGCACCTTGTTGCCGTAGCCGCCACCATAGGTCGGATCGATGAAGAGGTCGAGTCCGTCATAGTTATAACGGAACTTCGTGCGGTCTTCGTCAGTCAGCGAACACCATGCCTTCAGGGCACTGTACGACTTGCCGGCCTCGAAGAAGGAACCGCCATAGAGGCCTTCCTCTGAGCAGTAGTAGGCATCGTCGAGATAGTTCTTCAGATACTTGTCCAGCTCGGCATCAGTCCACGTCGTGTTGGCAGCCTTCAAGGTCTGCTTCAAGCTATTCACCTCGGCGACAGACAACAAGCTGCCAGCAAAGACAGGATCGCCACTTGGCATCTCCAGCGTGGTAGTACATACCGTCGCCTTCGAAAGGCTTGCAGACAAGGCAGACCACTGAGCAGCCGTATAGGCAGACTGGACCACAGGCGTTCCCGGATAGAGATGCTGCTCGGTGCCGGTCTTGTTCGAGGTGGTCAGCTCCTTGGTAACGACGTAAGCCTCTTCAACCACGGCCTGGTCGTCACGACCAGTGACGAGCGTGGCAGGATAGTCATCGACGACATGCTTGGCGATGATCTCACCATGATTGTATTTACGCTGGCCATAGACACCGCCCGACAACGGCGTGTAGGTAGGACCGACGATATAGTTTTGCTTCTCTTCATCGCTCAGTGCGTTGTAGGCATCTAAGCTGATGGTCTTACCAGTACCGCCATCTACCTTGGTGTAATAGTCGCTCCAAACGGATGGGTTGTTCACATCGTAGGTAAGCACATAACCCGTGTCGTGACCGATGTTGTTAGCCGGGCGGAACACGAAATCAAACGCCACATCCTTACCCTGCTCGACATGATAGACAGCAGGAACAGCCTCGGCGTCGTCCTCATCGACCACCTCCTTCGGTGCCGTGTTTCTCAGCTTCTCGTAATCCGACGGCAACAGGATAGTGCCCTCCGGATAGGTGGTATCGCCGATCTTACACTCGGCAATCGTGGTATATACCTCATCCACGAAGCGTGACTGGTCGACGGCCGAGAGCGACTGGTAGGTCCAGTAGTCGATAGGATCGCCAGCCTTGTAGGTGATGTCGTTGATGATGACACTGCCCTCATTGCCAAGGGGTGCTCCCTCATTATTATAATAAGCATAGCGGTTGGGCTGGACCTCGCGCAGCGTCATCCTGCCGTGCGAGGCAGCAGAGATGGTGAGCGGGATGTTCACCGTCTCGGCATAAGCGTTGGCAGAGCCGGTATAGGCAGAGATATACTGGTCGTAGACGTAGACAGAGCCCTTGATATACCAGTAGTGGGCCTCCGAATAGGGCGAATTGGTCTTGACGTAGGCATTGATGTTAGGATAGCAGTCGTCGACAATCTGCTTGGTGTTGTGGACGAAGTTACCCGATGTCTCCGCCTCTCTGAGATCAGACTCACTACTATCAGTATATGTGAATCGCTTATAGGTACGGGCCGTAAGGTTGTAGGGAGACAGGTTCACTTTCTCCCAATCCCTGTGCCAGGACTTGATACCGTGCTGGTTACGGGCATAGACATAGCCGCCACCAAGACCGGTCTTCACGTCGATGAGGTCGAGTTCGACAACGCCGGTGATGAGCCCCCACTCGGTCTTGCCAGACTTTTCACTCTCCTCGCGGATAATTTCCAGATAGACGCCCGATGCCAGGCAGACCTTGTTAGGACTGGTGGCATTGTTGCGGTTGGACTTGCCTGCATGGTTTATCTTCCAATCATAGTAGGTGGTGGTGCCATCCGCCTGGTTGTTGGGATTGGCACTGTTGGTGGTACGGATAGATGAGTAGCCTGAACCAGAGACATCCTCATGGGTGAAGAACACGTCGCTGGTGAGGTTACCCAGGTAGTTCACGACACTGTAGATACCGAAGTAGTTTCCGTGGGTGGTATCATCGCCATCAATCGAAGACTTCTGCTGATTAAGCGACAGTTCTCCCACACGGTTGATGGTATAGCGTGTGTAGTCGGCCTTCTCCGGCACACGGTCGCGGGCACCCTGGAGCACGATACGACTACCCCAGATGGCTGCCATGTCGCAACGCTGGATGGTGTTCAGCAGACGACCGGCGTAGATAGAGCAGAAGCCGAGCTCATCAAAGTAAGCCATGTTGGGCGTGCCATCTTCGCCGATGAACTCCGTGTCCTCGAAAAGGTCTTTAAACTCGTCGGAGGTCACACGCCATCCGGCACTATGAGACTCATTGTACTTATCCTTGACAGTCATGCCCTCCTTCACACGGTAGTTCAGTACGAAGTAGGCGCGCTCACGGTCGCTCATGCTGTTGTAGGTCTCCTTGGTGATGGTCTCATCAGTGCTGTAGTAGTCGGTACCATAGTTACTAACATGCAGCTCGCGCCAACCATCGACGAACGTCAGGTTACCATCACCGTAAAGGCCACCCACATGCTCTGTGCCGAGAGTGATGAGGTCGCGGTTGTAGACATCGCGCAGGGCTGCCGTCACATTTCCAAAGACGGTAGAGGTGCTGGCCGACACCTGGTCGCTACCCGTGGTGATATTTCCACCAGCGAAGACAGCATTATGGATGGTGACACCCGACTCATAATCGATGAGATTCCATCGGCTGTCATGGTTCTTATCCTGTAACAGGTTCAGGTAGTCTGTGGGCACATACTCTCCCTGCCGGAATGTCTTGTCGCCGAGGGAGATGCCGCTTGCGGAGGTCACCAGGGCGTAGGGCTCCACGACGACATTACAGTCGAGACTCAGCTCACACTTGTCACGGTCGGCCTCATTAGGATACCACGTCTTATAGTAATAGCCGCCGCCAGTGACAGGCAATCCCTTGGACAGCTCTGATATGGCCTGCGAGCCGCGGTCTCCATGCTTCACGCCCGTACCACTATAAACCAGTCCTACGTTACCGCCACCAAAGACGTTGCCATAGCCCTTCGCCACATTGGCCACTGTTCCCACTTCACCGCCACGGATACGGACATCGGTGCTGCCGAAGACGAAACCCTTCGAACTGAGGTCCATGGTATTCTTCTCCTCGGCCGTCATATAGCCCTCCCCGCCCCAGTTGTCGAAGCCGCGGCCACCGCCGAACACGTCACGCATGACATGACCATTATAGAGAATCACCTGGGTTGCACCAGGCATATAGATCTGGGCTTTACCATTGCTGTGCAGTCCTTCGGGCGCACCTGCCAGAACCGTGCCACGCCCTACAGGGCCGATCTCACCGCCGCCATACAGTCCGCCGCGGACGGTGCCGCCCCACATCACTACATTGGTGGAGTCGACATAACTGTTGGCCACATAGCCGCCACCAAACACGTTACCGCCCTCGTCGAGCTGGTTGTCGCCAACCTCGACATCGTCGAGTTCCTCAACATACTCACCGTTCACATAACGGTAACCGATATAGCCATTGTTGACCGTGACGTTGGCCGTGCCGAAGATGGCACCGCCTTCACCACCGCCATAGACATTGCGGGTAACGGCTGGAACGCCATTAAAGAAGCTGCTGCCGCCGACATCGCCGATGACGACATTCGCCTCACCGAAGATATCGTTGGCATTATTGGCGATGTCGCTGATGAGTCCGTCGTGCCGACCCACATGACCACGCCAGCCGCCGCCATAGACATTACGCACCGTGCCACCTTTTATATAGATATTGGTACTGGCCTTGAAGGTCTTAGCATCGTGTGTATCCGACACAGAACCGCTGGTACCGGAGCCATAGATATCCTTCATCACCGTACCGCCCAGGAGAGCCACATAGGTAGAGCCGGTCACTGCGGCCGTACTACCATAGCCACCACCATAGACGTAGTTGGTCACGGTGGCACCCTCGTTGATGATGACGTTGGTATTGTACTTATAGGTCGGGTTAGCCCTGACATCAAGCTCTGCCCTCCTCACCAAGTCATTGTCAAGGTTGGTTAGGGTGTTACCGAAATAGTTATCCCCGTAGTGGTAGTAGTCGCCAAAGTTCCAGGCTGTCGCTACCGGGTTCCACTCCATATACTTATCGATACTGCCGGCACTCTGCACCGTTCCCTGCTGACCACCGCCATAGACCTCATAGACCATGGCGCCCCGCTCGAGGTTGATCTCGGTGTATTCTGCCCAGGTGTTCGGGCCGAAGCCGGCACCATAGACCGTTCCCATATAGCCTTTCGCCTTGTCAGACCACACCTCTGAGGAGACGTTCACCTTGGCATAGACAGTGCGGCGCACACTGTTGTTGCCACCATAGACGGTCGACACCAAAGCATCGGAACTGCGGTAGTTCACATTGCTCTCATAGACATCACACGGATTATTGACGATATTACCATAGGCTCCACCGAATATCTTGTCCAGATGGATGGTCGAGCCAACAGGTACGTTGACCATGGTACGACGGGTGACGCCCTCGTTGAAGCTACCGCCATAGGCTGCGCTGATCTGTCCGCGGACAAGATCGACAACAGCAGTGGCATTGTCGGGGTTAGCCTTTGCCTCAGTAGGCGTGAAGGCCATGCCCAGACCATCGTAGGCACCAGCGCCAAAGACCTCGGTGCCACGGAAGTTGTCCATGCCCTGCGGGATGTCAATAAGCACATAACTGCGATTCTGCATCTTATCGCCGTCGCGGTCGCCGGTATAGCCCTGTCCGGCACCGAACACCTTCTTGATGACATTGCTATTATGACGGAACGGGCGGATGTTGACGAAGGCATTGTCCATGTGCGGCTTCTTCTCGCCGACACGACGGCTATAAGCAGCGTTGCTATAGTCGTAGTCGCCGTAACAACCACCAAAGATATTCTCCACACGCCCCTGATTGTACTCCATATAGGCGGAGGCCGTCAGGACATCGGGAGTGGCGTTGGAAGCACTATAGCCATACACCTTCGGCAGAGCCACGTCGCTGACTTGGCTGACGAAGCTTTTGCTACCAAGAACATGCCCACCGAGGTCGTTACCGCCATAGACATGGTCACGAATCCATGGGAAGCCTGTCACGGTACGACCAGCCTTGTCAGTCCAACTGCCCACATAGGTCTCGGTGTGTCCGAGGATATCGGCATTGCATGCACCGGCAAAGGAGTTGAAGATTCGACCGTTGCCGAGGTGGATGTGGGTGCTGCCGTAGACAAGTCCCTCGAAACCACCGCCATAGATGAACTCAGCCTCAGCCATCTCCTCACTGTCGCCCTCAGCATCCCTTGCCACGCCAGCGACAGCTCCGTTCAAATTGATGTAGGTGCTGTACTTCGTATCATAGTCAGCCGTGTTGGTATCGCTCGGATTGCCGACAGGTCCCAGCTCACCGCCGCCGAATATTTGGAAGGTATAGCCGCCGTTGAGGTTGATGGTGGTGGTACCCCATATCTCGGAGGACTTACCATAGCCACCGCCGAAGACATTGAGTGCGGCACCCAGCACGTCCATACCCTGCTCGTCGAGGATGACACCGGAGTTACGTTTGGTAATCGTATACTGGTATTCCTCACCATTGACACTATTATGGTAGAGCTTGGCCTCGCCCTCGTCCTTCTCCACCTGGTCGAAGATGGCGAAGTCGCCCTGGCGGTCTACCAGTGACTTGTTCAGGTTGATGATCACATTGCCGTTCACATGACCCGACTCATAGCAGCCACCATAGACGTTGCCCCCCTTCAAGCGACGGTTCTTGTCGTTAACAGAAGACGTGCCGCCACTGGGCAGGTCTGTCGGCGCATCGACAGGGGTATCTCCGATGTAAGTGTTCCACACCAGACCCTGGGTCAGATCGTCGGGATTCTTCCACCGCTTAGGCTGGACCTTCAGTCCGGCAAAGGTAAGTTTCAACTTATCTCCGTTAGCGTCAGGACTGCCAAGAAGTCCCCCCTTAAAGGCGGCATTGAATTCAGTGGCATCAACATCGGCCTTGTTACAGCCACCCACCACCTTATTATATATAATAACATTATCGTCGAGCAATATGTCGGTCAGTCCGTCGGTCATCATGCTTCCGACATTGCCGCCGAAGTAGAAGGAGCCAAACTGACTAGAGTAGTGTTCATAGTCATAGGGGGCTCCATTGGCTTTGGACTCGAAGAGCACACCAGGCATCAACTTCATGGCACAGCCCTCCATGTACTTGGCAAAGAGGCTGGCATCCGTCAGGTCTATCGAATTGAACTTAGAGCCAGCAATCGTCGTGTTGGCAAAGGTGCGCAGCACGCCCTCGCCGATGTCGTTCGCATCGTCAGCAACATTGCTCTTCACCATGTTTTCACCATTGTTGCCGAGGAACACCTTGTCTACCGTCACATACGAGCCAATCTTGACATGTGCCTGACGGTTGGGGATGTCTGTGAGCTTCTGGAGCGAGGCGCTGTTACCACCTACATAGACGGCACCCTCCACAAAAACGGGCTCCGCCTCTGTACCCCTAAGCAGGATTGATACCTGTTCAGCATTGGGACGATGATTGTTAAGGGCCTCTACGGAGTTATCGCCCGGATCATAATAATAGTCGCGATAATAGTCATGGTCTTTTAGTGCCGCATTGTCGGTATAGGGGTACGAGCCGTTGCCACCGCCATAGACATCGCCGTGGATGGTGGTGAAGATGCCGACAGTATTACCGCCATAGACATTTCCTGAGATATCGTTACCGCCATAGACATTGGTGATATTTCCACCAAGGATACGAGTACGGGCAGAGAAGCCTGCAGGGATGTTGTTCGGATTGGGATTCAGTTTGATGTCAGCATTAGGCACATCAGTCCCATCGGCATACAACGGACGGACATCTGCCTTTCGGCAACCGCCATAGACATTGTGGACCATGATCTCCGAACCTTTGTCAATCTGAAGCACCAGGCCTTCGGGACTTGTCATGTCTCCCTCGTTGCCACCACTATAGAGGTTCTCGATATTACCTTTCAGCAGGTGCCAGGTGGGGCGGATCTTCATCTCAGCTTTGTTGTTTCCACCGAAGACACGGGAGAAATGATAGAGATCCCGCTCTACGACATCCCCGAGAACGGCTATACCCATAGTCTTAAGGCGTTCCAAGTCACGCAACTTGTTTTCTGCCGTGCCGCTGGCACTGGCAGGAATAGATGTCGTCACACCAGCGCCATTGTCGATACAAATATCCGTGGCCTCGGTCACTGTCGCGTTGTTGCCGCCACCATAGACGTAGGCGATGGTACCGCCTCTCAACTCCAGGTAGGTTTTGACTAGGTTGGGCGCACTCTTGCCGGCAAACTCCTCTTTTGTATAGTCGTAGTCACCATTACCGCCGCCGAAGAGCTGTCCGATGAAAATGCCGTAAGGTTTTGTGGTGGTCGTCGTAGCAGCATCACCCTCACCTGTCGTCGCGGTCTGGGTTCGTTCGGGTGTCGTCAGCACATAGGCATTATATGTGTTTTCATTTGTGATACCGTAGTCCGCCGCATGTGTCAACTCTGTAGGCACGGTCGTCTGTAATGTCTCCGACGAGCCGATGGTGCCGGAGATATCGTTACCGCCAAACACACGGTTGATGAGGATGTCGCCACTCATATGCTCACCGTCGATATTGACGAAAGCAGAGCCTTTAACGTCAGCCTGACGGGCACCGCCATAGACCTCGCCTTGGATTTCACCGGCACGGACGACAACCTTCGTTTGTCCTTCCGTGGCACCGGCATTGCCACCGCCATAGACATTACCGCCGATGGTGATCTGCGCAAAAACATTGAACATTGAACATGGGGCACTGAACAATGCAATGCACAATAGCAACCGCTTCAATGCCGTCTGTCTGTCTATCTTATGTAAAATCCCTTTTATCATAGTTAAACGTCCAATCTTCAGTTATCAATCTTTATGCCCGGATTATCGAGTTCATCCTCGGAGAGCTGGTAGAGATATGTAGGCTCTACGGTCAGGCTGACCGTCGTCCGTTTGCCACGTGTTAGCGTCGTCAAAGCCGTCAGTCCTGTCAGACTGTTCGCCGACACACAGTTCTCTCGCACACGCGTACCTTTTATATTATATACATCATAAATGCAAACTAATGAAAGACCTTTAGCAATCAACTTGCTTTCATCCGGCGCAAAGAATCCCTGGAACACCGTACCATCGACAGCGATTTCCTTGCCAGTAGGATTGTCAGCATCAGCCGTAAAGTCATAGAGCACTCCTGACGAGTGTCCGTCAGCCAATGCCCTGGTGGTATAGGTGATATCCCCGATGGGACTGGCATCGGTGGTGTTGGCAGTCAACGGCACCGTCACACTCGTCAGCTCGTAAGCCGACAGCAGCTCCAGCTTCTTGATCTTGATACGGCGCAGCTCGCTGTAGGCTGTGCCCAGGCTTATCTTGAAATCGATACGAGAGAAGATATGGTCGAGCAACAGACTGACGTAGTTGGACGACGCATTCCTCACGAAGTAGAACTGTCCTCTCTCAGGTGTCTCTGCCGTTTCTGCCATGGTGGCCCCATGCCTCATGCCAACCACGACGCAAAGGTCGCTTCCCGAGGCCGCACCGACATTTGTCAGGGTGAGCACCGCCCCATTCTTATAGGAGGTTGCACCGCTGGGATAGCTGATGGACGCCTTGGCAGCTGAAGCCGGTGAATAGCCATAGATACAGTTATACTGTTCTTTCAGGCCAATGGTTGAGGACCACTGGGGAGTAGCGTTAGGGTCAAACACGAACTGTCCCTCTCGACTCAGGGTAATAGCCTGATCATCAGTGCCAGACATCAGGAATATATGTACAGGGGCATGGGTGGTATAAGCGGTGGCAGCATCATAGACTTGATCGTCGGCCAAGGCCCGGGTGACGGATGCCACCCACAACCGACTCTCGCCTGCACCGGGCGAGGGCGTGGGATTAGAACCAGGAACAGGCACATCACCTGGATCAACAGCCTGGTCGGAATCCTTTGAACAGGCTGTGAGCAGCAGAGCTGCCAGGAGGAATAGCCAATATCTGTACTTCATCTTTATCATTACCAATTATGTATATCATGATCCGGCGTCCCAGGCACGTCTTCCCAGTCCACCACCTTGACGGTGTTGACCTCAAGTTTAGATGAACCTAAGTAATAGGCGTAGACGATCCATGTCTGATTACGCCGGAAGTCACCGTTTGCCATAGAGAAAGAAGCGGACAGCTGCTTGTCGTTGTTAAAGCGGAAGGAGATGGTGCCAGACAGCCGTTTGTCACTCTCAGGCAGATAGACAGGCCCAAACTCTGTCAGTTCACCATTCTGGATGCCTTCATTGATGAGAGTCTCATAGTCATCATCCGCCATGCTACTGCTATAAGCATACTTGGTGGGATCGGTGTTCTGAATAATCGGATTCACCCGGTCGCCAGCCACCAACAGCACCTCCTCGTTAAAGGCAGAGCCCTCGACCCAATAGTTAGGATGGTCGCCATCGAGGAAGAAGCGCTCCTTGGAATACAACAGGTCTTTGTTCAGTTTGATACCATCGACAAGGACCCGTTCCACGCCTTCCTCTTCCAGAGAAGAGAACACGAAACGGATCTTTGATACGGTACGCACCAGCGTCAGGTTCGCATCGTTGATATGAAGGACGTTGTTCCTATCGACAACACTCTTGCCACGGGCCACACCCGACATGGGAACACCTCTGCCGACAGGAATCGTGGTAACAGCCTGATAGGGAGATTTTGTATAGCTGAAGAAGTGACCACCATCAAAGGCAGCCTTATTCAGGTCTGCACTATTGTTGATAGGCTCGAGATAGTTTGTACCATTGTTATCAATCACGTTAGCCATCACATAGATGTCTACCGGTTCTGGCCGCTCAGCGAAGCTCCTGTCGGCAAGGGCGATACTATACGAGGCACTCTTGTTCTCGTTCAAGCCTTGCAGCTCCTCTTCTTTCCTTAGCGTGAGACTGGCCACCAACTTTGTCGGGTCGCTGCTTCGGAACACCCATATCTGCAAGTTGTAAATCTTTGCCTCCGGTTCTGTAGGAACAATCTCGCTACGTGTTATTGCCGGTTGTTCCGGTGCATAGACATAGATATTGAGCTTTGGCTCATCCACAGTCTCGTCGCTGCTGCAGGCCATAAATAGCAACAGCACCGGCAGCAAGAGCAGGGCGCCAGACAACAACCATCTATATCTCTTTTGTATCTTCATCTCTATTTATTTCTGAAGCTCCACCGTAGTGGGGCGAATCGTCTCCCAATTAACAACCTTCACACCTATCTCCATCCGAGGTGCTAAGAGGTCGGGCATAACGTTATAAGCACCCTTGAAGCTCTCCACTTGAACATCGAACGTCGTCGTGAAATCCTGAGTGAACACACGGTTCTTACTATCTGGCGACGTATTAGTACCCATTGCCGGATTCACCTCGCCTAACAGGTAGAACTTCGTACCAGGGTAGACGATGCCGTCGTGTCCCATAAACTTCTTGTCGCTCCGATTCTCGAACTCAAGGACCACCCTCACGTTCTTCTTCTCATACGTCTGCAATACAAGTGTGTTGGCCGTGCCAGTATCACCAGAACTGCTCAGACAGTAATAGCCTGCCGTACCGGCAGACTTGTCCGTCTTCACCTGCGGGTCATAGACAAAGAGCATTTTGTCGGTCATCTTCTCCGACTCTGTCTCTCCTTCCGGCCAGGACTGGACTGTCTCCGGCCTGAAGTCGAAGCCCACAGGATACTGCCCGCCCACAATAACTGCCGTCAGAGGATAATAGTTATCGGCAAAGCTCACTATATCACCATTGGCATCAAGAAAGGGGGCGGCCACAACCTGCTTCAGTCTGACACTCAGCTGTGCCACACCATACTGGACAGGCGACACCATCGCAGCCGACTTTGTGGCGGAGGTAATCACCGTCCCAGCCTTATAATTACCGAGCACCTCGCTCCATGTTGTCGCATTCTGATAAACCGTTTTGTCCACATCTTCGCTGGAGGTCTTGATGGTACTATTGCCGTAATAACAGAGTTCTGCAGGGTAGGCAAAGTGGTCGAGGCTCGTAATGGATGTCTCGACAGATGTCTGGGTATGTGACTCGAAAGCCTTTCCGTTCCACTTCAAGGCAGCGGCGCCATCAGGCAGTCCTATCACCGCAGGATAGCCAGTCAGTTCGGTTCCATTCCAGTTTGTCAGCGTCACCTTGCCCTGATCGTCGACGGAAGCACCGGCTTGGATATTATTACGGATAGCGGCAGCCACTGCTGTAGCTGCGGCATCGGCAGTCTCCTGCTTGCCTGCCTCCCGGTATAGTTCTTCGACAAAGGCCCTGACACAGGCAGACGAACCACCAATGACTGCATTGTTCCTATTATCATCCTGATGGATGAAATCCTTATAGAGTGCTTTCAGCTTCGGATCCTCGGAAACAGACCATCCTGTCGTGCTTGCGATAGCAGTGAGATAGTCTGCCAAAGCCTGTGCCCTGCTATGAACATCCGTAGTTTGCAGAATCTGTTCTGGGCTGAACTGGATTTGAGCTGGGCTGCTGACATCCATATAGTTTGTAACAGTAGAACCGTAATAGGTCTTGTCGGTAGCAGGAATGGCATCCACCCCCACTTTGACGGAGTTAGCACCACGGGCATAGAACAGCACAGAAGTTGTGCCTGACCAGAAAGGGCAATCAGGATAATAGTAATAAGCCGAAGGTGTGAGAGCTGAAGGCTTGCCAGACACCCGTCCGGATTCGTCACCGCCAGCGACATCATAGACAAATGGGAGGTTTTCACTTCCGATTAATCCCGTTACTTTAAAAGGTATAATACGTACCTCTTTTAAGCCTCGATAGCAGTCTGGAGTCGTCTGAACAACGCTATCAGCCATACGGGTCATGCTCTTTGAAGCGGTGGGCATGGAGAAGGCGAGATTCACGGCAACAGGCATGTCGCTGGCATCATTATCCACCAACTCGTCATGGTCGGCACACCCCGTAAAGACTGCCAACATCACGATTATTGCTATGAATACCTCTTTCTTCATTTCTTACATTTGACTTTTTTCTCTCACCTCCTAAAGCGGCACATGATGATGCCCTGCCTCATTCCAGTCGAGGGTAACGCTAACGCCCACATTCTGGTCGTCAGGCTCAAGTCCACCATTGGCATAGACACGGGCTCGGATAATCTTCAGTTGTCCAGCACGGAGCGGCTTCCTAACGCCGAGAATACTCTCTGTCACCTTTCCGTCAGGGAGGGTCACATACACTCTAAACTGCCATAAAGCCCTGTCAGCATCGAGAGACACGAAAGGTGCTTCCGTCTCGATGATATTCCGAGTGGCTACTGCCGACAACTCTTGCGACGGGAAGTTCACGGTACAAAAACACAACTGACCGTCACTACCAGTCTCGATTCTGTCAGTCTTCACGATAGGAGGATTGGCAGCATATACATAAGTACTGTCAGCTATATTAAAATGTGAGGCAAACCCCGTAGACACCACTTTAATACCACTAAATGAGGCTGCGCTGGTGTCGAGAACCAAGGCTGCAGCACAGTTCGCCATGTAGAGATGTATGAAAAACGTCTTACTGGCTCCACCCGACAACTGCATCGGCTGACGAGCCGTGAAGAGCCCCGTCTTGTGAGTGACGACGGTGTCTGTAGCCGCCTGACGGAACGAGGCTTGATGGCATCTCTCCGTCCCCTCATACGAGACAGACTTATTATCCTCCACGTTAGCAACTGCCGTGTGCATATAATAACGACGAGGCAGATAGAGTTTATAACTCAACTCGTTGGCATCCATGATATGCCGCTCATGGTGCAGCTGGGCTGAATCGCCCTGTGTATCATAGAACGAGAGGTCTAAATCATGGGCATAGTCGGTAAAGACAGGAGCGAGATAGTCACGAAGTGCCTTCAACAGATTGGCATCAGCCTTTCTGTCGAGCTCATTCTGAAGCTCGATAGACATATTGGTCACCAAGTGCAGGTCGTAGTCCAGTTCCAGCTCTTCGCCACAATCGCTCAGATCATCGTCAATCACTGAGCAACCAGAGACCATCACTGCGACAGCTACCCCGAAGGCTATGACTATGCTCCAACGTCTCATATCACTCAATTACCACGTTAAAGTTCAGTCCAGCCTTCCACTCCAAGTCTACGGAGAGTCCGAAGAGCATCTGTGTCGAGCGGAGATCAGGAATGGTCGAATAGGCTCTCTGAAGGGCTGTCGTGCCAATCGTAAAAGTGGCTGTGGTGACAGCATCACGAATAAACACGCGATCCTTGCCATAGCCAGTATCACCATACTCGAAACTTGTCTGCTTGGCCCAGTCCACAGGATCCAATGATGTCGAGGTCGGGTCGAGTTCACCTATCAGGTAGAACTTCTGACCAGCCTTAATGAAGCCGCTCAAACCATAGAAATCCTGATCGGTAGTCAACTCCAAGGCGACGTATACCTTGGACTGAGTCTCACCAAGGTTAAAGTTGTCAAGCACAAGTGTATAGCTTGTCACCTGCTTGTCATTATCTGTTGCCGGCAATGAATTGGCCGTACCCGGATCGACAAAAGGATCATAAATCACTTTATTAAAGGAAGTCGTCTTGGGGAGATACTCAAACTGAGCGACATCAGGTTGTCCGCCGATAAGGATTCCCGACACAGAGAACGAGATGGCATTCTCGCCGCTACCGCTGAACACATTGTCAGATTCAGTGCCATTGATGGCCATGGCATTATCGGAGAAGGTGTTCTCAGCATTTCGCTTAATGATGGCCTTTAATTGAGAAACGCCATAGGTGATGTTCTCTTTCATAGCCACAGCACGAGTAGAAGGTGAAACTGGATTATTGTTCCAGCTACTGTTTGTCCAGTTATCTGCCTTCGCCCACTCTGCCGCCGATGTTGGATAAGATGCAGCCTCCTTAGACACAGATGATTGCCAAAGGCTGGAGTTACAGTAATAGGCCAACTCCGCTGGATAGGTCACATCACTATATTTTACTGCCACACTCGACAAAGTTGCGTCACCATTCTTATATACAAACTCTCCCGTAGCCTTATTGAAATCCAAGGCCGCACAGCCATCAGGAACACCAAGGACATGCGGATAACCCGTCACCGTCACAGAAGTTCCTGCCTTATAGCTGTCCCCCCAGCTATAGGAAGCGGGAGTGCCAGAAACGGTCACCTCGAAATTTTCGGCTATCTTCTTCAAGATTGCCTCCGACAAAGCTTTGGCTGTAGCATTACCGGTATTGGTATAAATTTCATTGATAACAACAAACAGGTCACCGACCATATTCTTGATGGCTGTTGCCGATCCCTGACGTACATCTTCTCCTTTACTCTGACTGACAAACTTATCATAGGTCTGACCGAGAGAAGCCAGATCACCTACCGCCGAAGTGTTGGTCGTAGACCACTTCACCGCCTCGGGTGTGGTTATCTCTACACCGACGATGCCATTCAGGATACCCAGCAAAGTTGCCTGCGGCGCTGTGAAGTCTGAGCCATTCTCAATCCGGTTAGCCAAGTTGAAGGAAATATCATTCACACCAATAATAGTACTTGAATAGTTCTTTTCCAACTTCCCGTAATAGCCAGGCTTTCCGCTCTTGGACTGGTCGTTAGCCGTGCCATAGAACAGGAAATTCTTCGTCCCCGTAGGGATGTGAAGGGAGTAGACCTTACTAGAGTTTGGCGTTCCTGCAGCATGAGAAGGCAGCGGCTTCTCATATTCATCCAAGGGAATAGAACGACCGGCCTCGATCGTGCTGCTTGCACCGGGAGCACTGTCGAAACAGAACAAATACATGTCGTTAATACCCTGGAAAGCACCATTACCTACCACCTCACTCGACTGGCGAGTCCGTTCCTGTGGTTGTGTCACGTTAATGACGAACTCCGTCTTGACACTTCCCGACTCGGGGTCGTAGTCAGGATTGGCAGCCACCTCTTCTTCAGAGGAACATCCCGAAAAAACTGCGCCCATGAGTGCCATCACACCCATCATGGCATACTTGAAACGATTCTTCATATTTGGAAAACTTTCATATTATTTCTCAATTAATGATGTAAACCACGTTAATCCCTAACTGGGGCAAGAGAAAGATACGATTATCGTTACCGAGGAACGATCCACAGACAGGACAATCGTACTCTTTGAACCACGCATAACCAACAGCTACCCCCGCCTCAGCCTCAACATACCAGTTTCGTGAGAGAATCCACGAGTAACCATATTTTCCTCCAAGAGCAATTAGGTCACCTTGAAGACGACGGTCTTGCACCGACTTGTACAATCCAAAGGGTATCTTTGTATTACCGACGTTAAAATGACTGTAAATCAGGTCGGCCTCTAGATATTGGGCACGACGGACTGTTTCAACAGAGTCACGTTTCAGGCTAAAATATTTCCTTGTAAAAGGGCTCACCAGCACATGACGCCACTTCTTATTCTTCTCTTTGTCGATATCCCAGGCATTCAGACCGACATTGACGCCAACACTCCAAACAGAGTCAAGACCTACCTCCATACCAATGTTTGGTGTCAAAGTGGCATCATAGAGGATATTATTTCGAAGGGCAACTTGATGTTGTCCATAAGCGAATTGACTTGTAAAAACGCACAAGACCGCAAACGCTAAGCACCTTATCCAAATAAATATTTTCAAAACTATTAATGATTAATCAACCACAAAAATACACATTATATATTAACCTTACAAGTTTTTGTCCTATAGACACCCATCGTTTAACCTAATTTAACCTAAATACAAGATATTGATTCGTTTTTTTAGCCATTTGGTATAGCAATTCTTTCCTAAAAGCATCCTTCAAGTATTTGGTAGTTCGGAATAAAAACCGTACCTTTGCAGCCGCTTAACAAATAGTTAGGTTTTAAAAGTTTTACAACATCATGTACAAACCAACATTCAACAAGCGCCAGGTGCTCGTGTTCCGTCAGTTCGGGAACAAGGGCTACTCGCTGTTCAGTTGTCTAGGTAAGGAGGTGATATGCAGCGTGCTCTCGGTAGCCACGCTGACTTACGCCTCCGCTGAGAGTGTCTCGACTCAACCAGTCGTGACAGACTCTACAACCATGACAACTGCACGTGAGATGATGCTCGAGGAGGTCAGTGTGACCGGTTCGAGGGCGCCCCTGACCAAGAGTCAGGCTGCGAAAATGGTAACTGTACTGGACCGCCAGGCCATTGCCCTGGCGCCAGTACAAAGTATTAACGACTTATTGAAGTATGCTGTCGGCGTAGACGTCAGGCAACGAGGAGCCGTCGGTGCCCAGACAGACATCTCCATCCGGGGCGGTACCTCTGAGCAGATCATCCTCTTACTCAACGGCATCAACATCTGCGACCCACAGACAGGACATAATGCGATGGACCTGCCTGTCGACCTCAACGACATCGTCCGCATTGAGGTTCTTGAGGGGCCAGCCGGTCGGATTTATGGCACCTCGTCACTGGTCGGCGCCATCAACATCGTGACAGACCATGGCAGAAGGAGGAACGACTCGTCACTCCAGATACAGGCAGAAGGCGGCTCCTATGGCTATGCACATGTAGGAATGAGGTTCTCTCCCTCTTCAAGTCGTACAACGCAGTCCACGAGCCACTCGGTATCGGCTAACTACAGCCGCAGTGACGGTTGGAGCCGTTCGAAAAGTGGCACACTGAACACAGATTTCAAGGGCGGTAAGGGATTCTATCAGGGCCAGTACGAAGACGAATACCTGAAACTATGCTGGCACGCCGGCATCGCTGACAAAGGATGGGGATCAAGCACCTTCTACGCCTCTCCGAAATGGCAGGCTGACGACCAGTACGAACATACGACTAAATTTTACACTGCCATACAAGGCGAAAGCAAGCGCGGACAGCTGCACCTTAGTGGCAGTATCTATTGGAACCAGAACCGAGACCGCTATGAGGGTTACCGAGGACAAGCGGAAAAGATGAAATTCAACTATAACCGCACGGATGTGTACGGTGTCAGTCTTAGCAGTTACTTCGACTGGAAAACGAGCAATCCAGAGCACATCATGAACAGGACGGCCTTCGGTGCAGAGGTACGAAATGAGGATCTCGTCAGTGGGAACCTTGGCGAGCCACTTTCGCAGACACATCATATCAGTGGCACCGACCGCGACTACACACTTGGTATAAACCGGACGAACATCAGCGGATACCTGGAGCACAATATTCTTCTAAATAATCTGACAATATCAGCTGGTTTTGTGGCTGTAAAAAACACATGGAGCAATATGAACATGTCGATCTATCCCGGTGTAGACATCAGTTATCGACCACACCCAAGATGGACCCTCCATGCAAGCTACAACACCTCACTCCGCATGCCGTCATTTACAGAGATGTATTACAAACTTCAGGGCTACAGTGCCGACCCCCACTTGAAACCGGAGGAGATGAGTGCGCTAGAGGCAGGGTTCACATTCCACTATACCCCCTTCACCTTTCAATCTACCTTCTGGCATCATCATGGGAGGAACATGGTCGACTGGATTATGGATACCAGTAAAGGCAGCGAGGCTGTATGGGAGAGTGTTAACCACGCCACGGTTAACAGCATCGGAATCGAGGCCTTGGCCAAGCTTGATATTCGCCACTCACAACTATCTGTCAGTTATAGTTATATCAATCAAGACAAGGAGCAGGAGGGAGGTATCGTATCACAATATGCCCTCGAATACCTACGGCATAAACTTGTGGCCAGCGCCCGTCTGCCTATCATAAAGCACCTGAGCCTTGGCCTAGATTGCCGTTGGCAAGACCGCGTGGGTAGCTATACCGACTTTAGCAATCAGGTCTGCGCCTACAAGCCATACGCCATTGTAGACACCCGACTGACATGGCAAGAAACGAAATGGAAGGTATACGTAGAGGCGAACAACCTCTTCGACACCAGCTACCATGACTACGGACTTGTAGAACAGCCCGGCAGATGGATTATCGCCGGAGCAAGCATATATCTATAGTTTACTGTTTATAGTTTATTGTTTACTGTTTATAGTTTATAGTTGATTACCTTGCAAGCCATAAGACAATTGCATAATAGCTTATGCTGCCTAAAAAAGTATTCAGCTATAAACTATAAACTGTGAACTATAAACAAAAATAATTAATTTTTCAGCTTAAAGGAGTTCTCGATGCTGGAAATCTCATCCTGGAATGTCTTGTCAATCTTCAGCCGCTGCTCGATGGCATTACAGCTATGAATGACTGTAGAATGGTCGCGGTTTCCAATGAGCTGTCCAATACGGCCAGCAGGCATCTTGGTGTACTTCTGAGCCAGATACATCGACACCTGACGCACCTGCACCAGACTACGCTTACGGCTCTTACTGAAGACCGAGCGCTGCTCGACATTATAGTGACTGCAAACCTTATCCAAGATGTCATCAACAGTCAGCGGATGATTATCCACCTTGACAGCACGCTTGATGATACGCTCAGCCAGTCGCATGTCAATATTGCTGTTGTAGACGATGGAATAAGCCATCAGCGAGTTCACCACACCTTCCAGATCGCGTACACTGCCATTGGCAGTCTGGGCAATATAATCGATGACGTCTTCAGGAATCTTCAGGCCATCACGACGACATTTGGCATGGAGAATGTCGACGCACAACTGTACATTCGGCTTCTCCAACTCTGCAATCAGACCACAAGCAAAGCGAGTGAGCAGACGGTCTTTCATTCCTTCAAGATCAACAGGCGGTCGGTCACTGGCAAGGATAATCTGCCGTCCCATACGGAACAGATGATTAAAGATATGGAAAAAAGTATCCAATGTCTTTGGCGAGTTCATCCACTCCTGTATATCATCGACTATCAGCACATCTATCGACTGATAGAAATTAATGAAGTCATTTGTCGTATTGTGGCGCACTGAGTCAGTGAATTGCACCTGGAACAGACGAGCGGACACATAAAGAACCCGTTTCTGCGGATAAGTCTCCTTACAACGCACCCCGATGGCATTGATCAGATGCGTCTTTCCACAACCAGAAGGTCCGTAGATGAAGAAAGGATTGAATGTGGTCTTGCCCGGATGCTCAGCAATAGAAAGTCCCACTGTCCGAGGCAGTTTGTTGGAATCGCCCTCTATGAAGTTCTGGAAGGTCTTCTTCGCATCAAGCTGCGGATTCAACTGTTGTGGGGTAGCGGCATCAAGTGTCGTGGGAGCCTTGTTTGATCCCCTTGGCATCTGAATCTCTGAAGGGCCTTCACTCTCGACAGTCGTCGTCACATTATGCTGCGCCTTGACCGTCACGATACGATAGTTCAATTTCACATCCGTACCGAAGACACGAGCGAGTACTTTACTTAACAGTCCTACGTAATACTGCTCCAAGTACTCGTAAACATACGGACTTGGAACTTGCACCAAAAGCACATGCTCCGTCTCGGAGTACGACTCAAAGACGATTGGCGCAAACCACGTTTTATACTGCTGCTCAGAAACATTGGCCTCAATCAGACGGAGGCATTCTTCCCACAGCGCCTTGTGACTGTTACTCATTCGGCGTTTACTTTTTTTATTAAACTCTACTCATACAAGACTTAGGCTTGTGTTTATAATTGTGATGCAAAGGTCGCATTTTTTTTTGAATTATGCAAATCCCAAGAAAGAGTTAACGTGTGTACAAAATCTCGTAACTCTCTATAAATTGAGGGGTTAGCTTGTTTCACGCATTATTCATACAAGGTAAAGACTTGCGAATTAGCAATAGTCTGACTTTCAACACATTACAGTGCAAGTTCAATAAATCATGTATATTATTTACATCGGCAATAACCAGCCAAAGGCCTAAGGAGGCAAAGGGTTTCAGGGCATATCCTTAACAATAGTCCTTAGGCCGTCTCTATTTAGACAATTTCTATTTTACTTATCTTTTCTGCCAAAAACCGAGAAATGGACGTAACGTTTTGGATGCTGTTTGAGATCGATCATCAGAGAGTCAGCATGCATCATCGTAGCATTCAAATTGTTATAGAGTTCCGCATCACGCATCAGCAATCCAAGAGTACCGTCATTACTATTCAGCTTGGCAGTCATCTGCTCCACATTGCGCAAGGTATTATCCACCTTTTGCATAGTAGCAGCAAGGTTCATCTCGTTCAGACTACGGGTCAAAGTATTGGCATTGGCCAACACGCCACCAGCATTTTCCAGCATCTGCGGCATCTGTTTGTTCAAGCTGGCTGTCAGACGGCTTAACTCGTTTGAGGTATTTGTCAAGCTACCCGTAATGTGATCAATGTTGTGTAAGGAGTTGGCGATGGCAGGGTCAGCCAGAAGGGCATTGACACTGACGAGGATGGAGTCAAGCTTCGGCAGCAGTGACTGCACCTGCGGGATAATCTCCGCGGCCTTGGCCATTGCTCCCAGCTCTTGTCCGCCAGAGAGTGTATCGCCAGGGGTGATAATGCCTGCTGCACGGTCACCAAGCTTCAGTTCCAACTTGATATTCCCTAAGAGGTCACTGACGATATCGGCAGTGGTTCCTTTGGGCATGCGCATCTCATTGTTGATACCCACAACGGCAACGATATCATCCCGACCCTCATAGTCGTAGATGATATTCTCGACCACTCCCACACGATAGCCATTGGCATAGACGGGGCTGGAGACAGACAGGCCACTAATATCTTTGAATTTCACGTAATAGTTGCTATCCGCAGAGAACGACAATCCCTTAAGGAACTTCAAACCATAGAAAAGCACAATGACCCCGACAATCGCAACGAGTGCTATCTGTATTTCCTTATTATACTTTTTCATATTCTAAATTCACTTATCTATTCTTTTTAAACTCGCTGATGGCCTTGTTTATATCCATTCGAGTCCCATTCTTAAAGGCGATAACGAATGCCTGAGGGAACTTATCGGATATCTCACGGCGAAGTCGGTTGACCTTGTTATAATCCGTAGACTCGCCGACAGTATATTTATACAGACCATTCTCCTGATAATGATCTACGTCGGAGAGTCCTTTGAAACGGGCATCTCCTACTTTAATAAAGGCGGAACCGGCAATAATCTGCACTTTGAAGACAGGCTTGTCATCCGACTGAGGTTTAGCAACTGGGATACTGTCAGCCTCCACCAGCGCCTGAGGCTCTGGCTTGAGTTCAGAAGCCTCCTCTGGCCGGGGTTCAGACTTAGCTTCGGCCTTCACCTCCGACTGAGGCTCAAGTTTTTCATCAGACTTCACCATAAGCTGAGGTTCCGGCTTGGCTTCTTCTTTCACTTTAGGTTGAGGTTCAGACTTGGCTTCTGCCTTCACCTTAGGTAGGGATTCTGATTTAACTTCTGCCTTCACCCTTGTCCGAGACTCTACTCTTTCCGATTCTCTGGTATCCGGCTCGGACTGAAAAGAGAAGGTTCTGCTCCCCCCATGGTGCTTGCGATAGGCCAGGAAAGCATTGAACAGACCTCGTGCATACTTCCCCTCAGCGGCTCTGGAATTCATGAAGGTTTCTTCGTCGCGGGTAGAGATGAAACCACACTCCACCAGACAACCCGGCATCGACGACAGTCGGAGTACGGCCAGATTATCCTGCTGGGCTCCCAAATTCTGCCGTCCCGTAGCCTGACACACATACCGTTGCATGTACTTAGCCAGTTCCACACTGTTCTCCATGTTCTTGTCCTGAATGAACTCAAACATAATATTGCTCTCTGGAGAGTTCGGGTCGTAGCCCTGATAGGTCTGCTTATAGTCTTTCTCCAACAGAATAACGGCATTCTCCCGCTTTGCCACTTCCAAGTTCTCCAACACACCTGTCTTCTTACCTGTGCGTTTACTCGTCCCCAAGGTGTAGGTCTGGAATCCACGGGCCACCTTCCCTTTGGGTAGCGCATTGATATGTATGGAGATAAAGAGGTCGGCCTTGTTCTTGTTGGCGATCTCGGCACGCCGGTAGAGCTCTACGAAGGTATCAGTCTTACGGGTATAGATGACTTTCACGTCGGGACAGTTCTGTTCGACCATCCGCCCGAAAGCCAGAGCATATTTCAGCGTCAAGTCTTTCTCCTTCACCTTACCCTGTCCGATGGCACCAGTATCACGGCCACCATGCCCCGCATCGATGACCAATGTGAAATTGGTCTTGGCCGCCCAACTGATAGAAGGCAGGATGGCCATAAGGCAAAAGAGCGAAACACACTTTACCCAATTCTCCACCTTATTTATAATATATATGTAGTTCACTTCATTATAACTTTTTCAATCCTTTCACCTTTCCCAATGCATTTCGACCCCGGCACCGTCACAGTCGGCTCCCATCGGTGGATTCTGTTTCAGTAGTTCCAGGTCGATAGCCGTCACTGCCGGGAACGCCTCTGCAACGGCCTTGACGACACGCCCTGCCACATGCTCCAGCAACTGCGACGGGATGGCCATCTCTCGCTTTGCAATATCGAAGAGTGCCGCATAACTGAGGGTGTCGTCCACCTCATCGCTCTCTATCGCCCTGCCTATCGGATAGGCCACCCGCAGGCTGAGGAGGAAGTCAGCCCCCACTCCCCGCTCCTGGGGCAGCACGCCATGGAAGGCATGGAACCTGACGTTCCGCAAGGTGATATAGCCGACAGTCAAGGTCATGCCTGTTCCGAATTATCATCTGCCGTGATGTCAGCACTGTCCTCGTCGTGAACACCGGGGATATACTTCTTCAGGGCGCGCTCCACGCCAGTCTTCCAGGTGTTGATGCTCTCATCTTTCAGAGAGAGAGATCCCACCAGGCGCACCACATGCTCCAGAGGCATACGGTAACGGAGTACACCGGAGATCAGCTTAGCATAGTTCCAATACTCAGGGTTGAACTTCTCCGAGAGGCCTTCCACCGTCGTCTTGTAACCACGTTTGTTCTCGAACTGGAAGTCATAGCGTTTCGTCCCATCGGAATTCACCTGCTTGATAATCTTACCTTTTGTCACGGTTTTGGGAAGCACAATACCTTCCTCGTCATCCTGTAGACCTGTGAAGATCTCATAGGGGTAACCGTCGAGCAAGCCTACAAGCGCCACCCATTTCTCTTTGTTGTTCTGGAAGCGCACGACATCACACTCCAATTGCTGCGGGCGGATCTCCGTCACGTCCGGACGACGATACATCACCGTGTCTGTGAGGGCATTGTCTACCAGCACGGCAAACTTCTCCGCATCCTCCTGTGGCAAGGCCTTCATACCCTGTTCCAGCAAATTGGCGATCTTCTCCTCAGTGAGCTCGCTCCCTGTCTTGGCGGCTACAGACACCAGTGCACTGGCAATATGTCTGAGCATCTCTTTTTTCGATTCTGACTGCATAACAAGCTACTTTACTGGGCGCAAAGTTACAAATATCTTTTTTATTTTGGATAACTTTACGCGTTTTTTTAAGGAAAAGTATACCGTTTAGGAAAACTTTCACTACCTTTGCGCCATAATTTGTACTAATATGAAGACATTATCCACCAGAAAGACCATCCGCAAGTATGCGGAAAAAGACGTAAGTGAGGAACTGCTGAACCGGCTGATGGACGAGGCTGCACGTACCCAGACGATGGGTAACCTGCAACTTTACTCCGTCATCGTCACCCGTTCGAAGGAGATGAAGGACCGCCTGTCGCCCTGTCATTTCAACCAGCCGATGGTAAAGGAGGCACCCGTGGTGCTGACCATCTGCGCCGACTTCAACCGCACCAGCACCTGGGCCCGCTGCCGCAAGGCAGAACCAGGCTACGACAACTTCCTGTCATTCATCAACGCCGCCACCGATGCCCTGCTTTATACCCAGACGCTCTGCAACCTCATGGACGAAGAGGGCCTTGGTTACTGCTACCTCGGCACGACCGTCTACCAGCCACAGCAGATAATCGACATCCTGCAATTGCCAAGACTCGTGATGCCCGTGGCCACCCTCACCGTCGGCTGGCCTGCCGAGGAGCCTCCCCTCTCCGACCGCCTGCCCCTGGAAAGTTTCGTCCATCAAGAGACCTACAACGACTACATGGGTCAGGACATCGACACCTATTATAAATATAAAGAAGAACTCGAAGAGAACCGCCATTTCGTGGAGGTCAACCACAAGGAGACGCTCGCTCAGATCTTTACTGACATCCGCTATACCCGCAAGGACAACGAGGCGATGTCGGAAGAACTTATCAAAGTCCTCGTCCGACAAGGCTTCTTGCCACAAACGATACTTATGGGACGTTTTTAGCTTATGACTTTATATTGTTTACGGTTTACAGTTTACAGATGAATACTTCTATAGGCAGCAATCGGGGCGTGCAAGGTAATCAGCTGTAAACTGTAAACCGTAAACTGTAAACAATATCACTCAACCACAATTGGCTTGTACTTCGGCACAAGCGCCTTCATGATACACCAGCCGATGAGGTAAGCCACGGCACAGATGCAGAACACCACCATATAGGCAGCAGGCTTGCCCTCGAAGCCGAAGAAGGTGAAGTTGGCACCCTGGGCGGCAGCCCAGTCGAAGAACTTACCCGAGCCCAAGTTGATCGACATCGATCCGATACCGCCAGCCATCGTTCCAAGACCTACAATCGTACCGATGGTTGACTTCGGAAACATATCACCAATGGTCGAGAAGAGGTTGGCACTCCAGGCCTGATGGCCAGCGCCGAGCAGACCTATCAAGATGGCCGGCCACCAGGCGCTGTAGGCACCGAGGGGCTGGGCAAACAGTCCGAGCACGGGGAAGCAGGCAAAGATCAGCATGGCGCGCATACGTCCCAGATACGGATTCATGCCTTTCTTGTCGACAAAATACGTAGGCAGATAGCCGCCACCGATAGAGAGTATGGTCACGATAGCATAGAGCGTGAAGATCAGCGCAATACCCATCGCCGAGTCGGAGGTGTAGCCATACTGGTCGCTGAAGTAGGCGGGTGCCCAGAACAGGAAGAACCACCATACGCCGTCGGTCATAAACTTACCCACGAGGAACGACCAGGTCTGCTTGTACTTGAAGCAGTCGAAGAACGGGATGGTCTTCTCCTCCTTCACAGCATTGCGGTCCTGCACATCAGCCAGGTCATTGTCTTGTTCGATATAGTTCAGTTCAGCCTGATTGACGCGCTTGTTCTGACGCGGCTTCTCATAGAGCCACATCCACAGGCCCATCCAGATGAAGCCGAGGGCACCGATGATGATGAACGCCATCTCCCATCCCCAGGCACGAGCCAGCAGGGGAATGGTGGCAGGAGCGGCCAGGGCACCGACAGAGGCGCCGCTGTTGAAGATAGAGGTAGAGAATGCACGGTCTTTCTTCGGGAAATACTCTGCCGTGGCCTTGATGGCGGCAGGGAAGTTGCCAGCCTCACCGACGGCGAGGATCAGACGGCAACTCAGGAAGAGCCATACAGAGATGGTGGCGATGGCCACGGCGGCATCGCTGCCTGCCTCCACCATGCGCAGGGCCTCGATGGAATCGTAGCCCTCGATGGTCATAGCCACCCAGCCACAGCCGGCATGGAGCACGGCCCCCAGCGACCACACGAAGATGGCGATGAGGTAGCCCTTCTTGGTGCCCATCCAGTCGATGAACTTACCTGCAAAGAGGTTGGCGATGGCATAGAAGAGCGAGAACAGACCGGTGATCGTACCGTAGTCGCCATCGGTCCAGTGGAACTCGGGGGCGATGAAGTCCTTCCATGTTAATGACAGAACCTGGCGGTCCATATAGTTAATCGTGGTTGCCAGGAAGAGCAACGCACAGATGACCCATCGGAAGTTGGACATCTTTGTAGTTTGTACGGGAGTCATGGGATAATTACGATTTAACTATTCAACTATTTACGGTTTACTACTTCAGATCTATCACGGGAATATTATCCTTGTCGTTGTAGTTCAGGTTCTCGCCAGCCATACCCCAGATGAAGGTATAATAATAGGTGGCCGACGCGCAGTGGATGCTCCACTCGGGCGACATGATGGCCTGCTCGTTGTGCAGCCACACCACGCGACTCTCTTGAGGCTCGCCCATGACGTGGCAGACGGTCTGCGACTCGGGCACGTTGAAATAGTAGTAAGCCTCGATACGACGGCCATGGGTGTGAGGAGGCATCGTGTTCCACACGCTACCCTCCTGCAACTGTGTCAGTCCCATCTGCAACTGGCACGGGCCTTCCTCCAGAGCTGTGTTCACGATCAACTGATTGATGGTGCGCAGGTTGCTCTCGGCCTTTGTGCCCAGGGGCTTCTCCTTGGTGCCGATGATGACGGCTTTCAGGCTCTGCACCTTGCCGTTCTTACGTCCGTCGAGCGTCACCCACTGCGTCTTGTAGTGGTGGTGGGCCGTGGCGGAGTTCAGATAGAACTTAGCCGGCTTCTGAGGATCCTTGGAACGGAAGACAACTTCCTTGTTCGAGTCGATATCGCCGCCATTCTTGTCCTTGCCGAGCCAGCCGCGACCCACGTAGAGGGCCTCGCTATAGCCCAGGGGATATTCTTGTCCGTCGACAATCACCACACCGTCGCCGCCAGTGTTGATGATGCCCAACTCACGGTTTCGCATGAAGTAGTCGGCACGTAACTCTGGGAAGGTCTCCAGTTTCAGATCCTTGGTGACAGGCATGGCACCGCCGAAGATGAAGCGGTCGTACATCGAATAAGTCAGGTTGATCTCGTCTGCCGCCATCACCTTCTCCATCACGAAGCGGTCGCGCAGGGTCTGCGTGTCGTAGTGCTTCACGTCGTCGGGATGACATGCTTTCTGAAAACTCACGTTCTGCTGGCCGAAGCCACTGGTCAGACTACTCATAAGCAATAAAGTCAAAATTGTTTTCTTGTTCATAATATATACTTTTTATTCCTTGATTTTTCAAGATCTGACGACTACTCCTTGGCGGCTTTCTCCTCGGCAACGATGCGACGACGATTGACGAAGACCATGCCGAGGGTGATGAGCGTCAGAATGCCCATGCCCACCCACTGGAGGTTGTTCACACACTTGTAGATGACCCAGCCGAAGAGCGACGAGGCGAAGTCGAGCGCGCCAGCCTCAAAGCCCTCAGGAATCTTGGCGGCGGGGTCGCCCGTCTGGGCAAACACCGTGGCCGCGGCCTGGGTGAAGGCGGGTGCCATGTCGGTGACGAAATACAGTCCTACGGCCAAAGCTACCAGTCCGATGATGAAGGTCTTCACCACGTTACCCTTCGTGAAGGGCAGCACCATGGGGAACAGGTAGAACATGCCTGCCAGCGAGGCCAGGGGCAGGAACTGGTTGCCAGGCAGGACGACGGCCAGGCCCAGGGCCACAGGAATCAGCAAGAGGCTCACCACGAGCGTCGTGGGATGGCCGATGACGACTGCGGGCGACATGCCGATATACACCTTCTTGCCATTGAACTTCCGCTTCACCACCTCCTGCGTCTTCTCTGCCACAGGCTTCAGACCCTCAATAAATAAGGAGGTGATACGGGGGATGAGTTCCATCACGGCTCCCATTGTAACGCCAAGGAAGAGGATCTTCTTAATATCCAACTGTGCCAGAACGCCGATCAGCGCACCGACGATCACACCCAGCACCAGCGGCTCGCCGAGCACACCAAACTTCTTCTTCAGTCCCTCGGCATCAATGTTCAGTTTCTCAAAGCCGGGAATCATATCCAGTGCCTTGCCGATGAGCAGGGCGAAGGGCACGAAGCTCTGGCAGAACGGCTGCGGGATCGAGATGCCCTCCCACTCCGGATAGTACTCCTTGAACTTGTCGGCCGTCAGGTCGGCCATCACCAGCGTCACGATATAGCAGACGATGGCAGCGAAATAGCCCCACATCAGGCTCTCGCCCATCACGAAGTAGGCCACGGCACCGATGAAGGCGAAGTGCCAGTAGTTCCACAGGTCGATATTCACCGTCCGGGTACACTTGGTGACGACCAGCAGGAAGTTCACACCCAGGCAGATGGGAATGATCAGGGCACCGACAGCCGTGTTATAGGCGACGGCGGCGGCAGCGGGCCAGCCCATGTCGAACACCTTCAACTGAAGGTCGTAGAGCCGCGATATCTCACTCAGCGGACCGCCGAAGTTCGTCGTCAGCAGGGCCGTCACGATGCCCAGTCCCACGAATCCGACACCCACATAGAGGCCCGACTTGAGCGACTTACCGAACTTCAGGCCGATGCACAGGCCGATGATGGTAAAGAGGATAGGCATCATCACCGATGCACCCAGACTGATAATGTAACTGAATACTTGTTCCATTTGTTCTAATATCGATATTAAAATTTGTTTTAGCGCTTATCGACTGCAAAGATACAAATAAAATAGGAAATACGAAACAACTATCGCCATCTTTTTTACGTTATCGTTTGCAAAACAGAAAGAACGAAAGATAATTATCGCCAAAATGTTTGGTTATTACGATGGAAATCAGTAACTTTGCCGACGTTCTAAACTAAATGTATGAAGAAATCAACTATTTTAGCATTACTGATCATGGCATCAGCCACGGCCCTGGCCATCACGCCCTGGAAGAAGGGTGCTTTCGAGACAGGCCAGTACCGTAACCTTCTGGTCGAGATGGGCTACAGCCAGGCCCAGGTCGACGCCAAGTTGAAGGAAGTATTCAACGATGTGTTCCGCGGACCCAACAAGGTCTACTTCGAAGTAGGCGACACCCTGGGCTATGTCTCCGACATCAAGAACCACGACGCCCGCACCGAAGGCATGTCCTACGGTATGATGATCGCCGTGCAGTTCGGCGAGAAGGACATCTTCGACCGCCTCTGGCGATGGAGCAAGAAGTACATGCAGCACCAGGACGGCAACCGCAAGGGATACTTCGCATGGAGTTGCAAGACTGACGGCACCCGCAACGCCGAGGGAGCCGCCTCTGACGGCGAACTCTACTTCATCACCGCCCTCCTCTTCGCCTCGAACCGCTGGGGCAACGACACAGGCATCGACTACAAGGCCGAGGCCCGGCATATCCTCGACAGCATCCAGCCCAAGGAGTACGAGCCCGAGCCCCGACAGGGCGGATTCCCCGGCTTCGGCCCCCAGCAGGCCGGTCCGCAGAAGATGTACCTCATAGACCCCGAGACCCAACTCATCACCTTCACCCCCGACGGCTTCGGCCAGCGATTCACCGACCCCAGTTACCACATCCCCGCCTTCTACGAGGTCTGGGCGAAGTGGGCCGATGACGGGCGCTCAGACTACTGGCTGGAGTGCGCCAGAAAGAGTCGCGAATACCTCCACAAGGCCATTAACCCGCAGACGGGCCTGAACCCTGACATGAGCCAGTATGACGGCAGCGAGATGCAGGCACCCCGCTTCCCCGGCATGCCGCAGCGCCCCCAGGGCGCCCCGCGCCGCAACGGCAGCAACAACTTCCGCTACGACTCCTGGCGAGTGCCTATGAACATCACCCTCGACTACGAGTGGAGTTGCGCCGACGGAGAGTGGCAGCGGCAGTATGGCGAGACCATCCAGAACTTCTTCTACTCGCAGGGTATCGACACCTTCGTAGACCAGTACCGTACTGATGGCACGCTGCCCGAGGGCGACGAGATACTACAGGCCGGCGGCTTCCGCAAACTGCGCCACAGCATCGGCCTCGTTGCCACCACCGCCGCGGCCTCGATGCTCTGCAGCCACGATAAGAGCAAGGAGTTTGTCGACGCTCTCTGGAACGCCAGACACGAGCCTTTCGAGGACGGTTACTTCGATGCTTACTACGACGGGCTGCTGCGCCTCTTCGCCTTCATGCACCTCAGCGGCAACTATCGCATTATCGGCCGATAGCCTGAAGGCCGGCCGCACTATCCATCCCCGCTGCTCCCTGCGAGTGGCGGGGATGGCTTTTGATGTAAAGGAATCTGCCAAGCCTCTGCATCAGTCATATCTTGCTTATTTCAAGGAGATTATCTCCTTCTCAGGCAACACGAAACCGGCGGTGTCGACTGAGTCGACACCGCCGGTCCTATGCAACGAGGCAACATCCAAGTGTCCTAATCCTAATCCTGGAAGTAGACCCGCTTGACGCGGTTGCTCACGGCCGTGAGCACCTCGTAAGGGATGGTGTCAATCTCGTCGCTGAGCACGGTGACGGGCAGGTGCTCGCCGAAGATTTCCACCGGGTCGCCCTCCTGGCAGGGGACATCGGTCACGTCGATCATTGCCACGTCCATGCAAATATTGCCCACGTACTCAGCCTTCTGCCCACGGACCAGACAGTAGCCGTGGCGGTTTCCGAGGTGACGGTTCAGGCCGTCGGCGTAACCGATAGGTATGGCAGCAATCACGGAGTCGCGCTCTATCTTGCCCTTACGGCTGTAACCGACGGTGTCGCCAGCGGGAACATGGCGCAGTTGCAGGATCGTCGTCTTCAGCGTGGATACGGTGTGGAGAATGCGGTTGTCACGGGGATCGACGCCGTAGAGGCCAAGTCCGAGGCGACACATGTCCATCTGGCGCTCAGGGAAGTGCTCGATGCCGGCCGAGTTGTCCATGTGGCGCAGGATCTTATGGCTGTAGGCCGACTGTAGTCTCTGGCTCCCCTGTTCGAAGAGTTCGAACTGACGGGCCGAGAAGGCATCGAAGTCGTCGCTGTCGGAGCCTACGAAGTGGCTGAACACGGACCGCGGGATGATGGCGTTCTGGTGCTTTAGGCGGTCGATGACCTCGTCGATGTCGTGGATGGGGTCGAAGCCCAGACGGTGCATGCCCGTATCGAGTTTGATGTGGACGGGCCAGCCGGTGATGCCTTCCTTGCGGGCTGCTTTGATGAGGGCATCCATCAGACGGAAGGAGTAGACTTCGGGCTCGAGGTCGTAGTCGAACATCGTCTTGAACGCCGTCATCTCGGGATTCATGATCATTATATTGGCGGTGATGCCGGCCTTGCGGAGCGTGACCCCCTCATCGGCCACGGCCACGGCAAGGTAGTCTACGCGGTGATCCTGAAGCGTCTTGGCAATCTCCACGGCCCCTGCCCCATAGGCGTCGGCCTTGATCATGCACACCATCTTGGTCTCGGGTTTCAAGAAAGAGCGGTAGTAGTTCAGGTTCTCCACGACGGCATTGAGGTTCACCTCGAGGATGGTCTCGTGAACCTTCTGTTCCAACTGTTCTGTGATGCGGTCGAAGCCGAATGGACGGGCTCCCTTAAGGAGTATCAGTTCGTTGCGAAGGTTGGCAATGGCTTTCGAGGCGAGGAAATGGTCGACGTCGGCGTAGAACTGCTTGTCAGCGACCTTGATCCTGTCGGCCTGGGCCGTGAGTTCCGGGCCAATGCCGATGAACTTGCTGACACCTCGCTTCAGGCAGAGGTCGGACACCTGGGCATAGAGCGCCTCCGGAGAGGTGCCTGTCTGAAAGATGTCGCTGAGCACAAGCGTCTTGTCCAGGCCCTTCCTTACCGACGAATCCTCGCGCCGCTGCATGAAGTCGAGGGCGATGTCGAGGGAGTTGATGTCGCTGTTGTAGGAGTCGTTGATGAGGATGCAGCCGCGCTGGCCCTGCTTCACCTCGAGTCGCATGGCGACGGGTTCGAGGCGGGGCATCCGCTCTGCCAGTTGTGCCGGCGTCAGCCCCAGGTGCAGGGCCACAGCCGCACAGGTGATGGAGTTCTCGATGCTGGCTTCGTCGATAAAGGGTATCGAATAGCAGTTCTCCTCGTCCTGCCAGACATAGGTAATCCTCGTCGAGGGCGGAACTGAGGCTGTACTCTTGACGAAGAAGGCCACGTTCTCGTCACACTGCGACCAGGCGATCTTCTCGCCCTTGTACTGCATCCGGCGGATGCAACGACTCACGATGTCGTTGTCGGAACAGTAGACCATCGCCTCGGTGTCGTGCATCAGTTCCAACTTCTCCATGCACTTCTCCTCCATCGATCGGAAGTTCTCCTGATGGGCGGAGCCTAAGGACGTGAGCACGCCGATGGTAGGCTGGATGATGTCACGCAGGGCATACATCTCACCGGGCTGACTGATGCCAGCCTCGAAGATTCCCACCTCGGTCTGCTCGTTCAGCAGCCATACGGAGAGGGGCACGCCGATCTGCGAGTTGTAACTACGGGGTGAGCGCACAATCTTCTGCGACGGCAAGAGCAGCTGGTAGAGCCACTCCTTAACCATCGTCTTACCGTTGGAGCCCGTGATGCCGATGATGGGGATATCGAACTCATCGCGATGGCGCTCGGCCAGTCGCTGCAGGGCGGCCAGCGGCGAGGGCACCACGAGGAAGTTGGCATCGGGCATCGTCTCGACACCGGAAGGGATGTTCTCGAGGATTCCCTTGGCATCGACGACGAAGTTACGCACACCCCGGCGATACAAATCGGTAATATAGCGGTGACCGTTGTTCCTGGCAGACGTCAGGGCGAAGAACAAGGTCTCCTCCGGAAAACAAAGGGAGCGGCTGTCTGTGAGCAGCCATCCTATCTGGGCATCGGCGCTACCGATACGTCGCGCCCCGATGAGTGTTGTGATCTTTTCAATCGAATAACTTTTCATATGGTAACATTATTTTAGGATATTTTTCCTGAAGGGCACGGAGACGGCTGCGGGTGTTATCCAGGAAGCGGATATACTCTGGCGAGTCGGGATGGAAGGGGGTGTGCCCAAGAGCCTGCTTCACCGGACGCCACTCGTCGAGGAAGCCCTTGGCTTCAGCAGAGAAATAAGAATCTACGAGCCGCTCCCAGATGTAATCGACAGCCTGGCCCGAGGGATGCAGCATGTCGGGGGCATAGAAGCGGTAGTCACGGAGTTCGTCGTTCAGAATCTCATAGGCAGGGAAATAAGCCATCTGGCTGGCATGACCAGTGTTTCTTGACTGATCAGCCTGACCTGTTTCCTCCGCCAGCCTCCCGGCTAAGAGACGATCCACTGCCAGCAACAGTGTCGCCTTGGAGAGTTGCGAGCCGTGATAGCCGTACTTACGGTAGCGGATGGGGCTGACGGTAAGGACGATGCGGATGTCTGGGTTTGCCTGACGTAGGAGCGTGACGGCCTTCATCAGACAGGCGGCACAGGCATCGACGGAGAGTTCTTCCTCCTGAAACAGCGCTGCGGGCCGCTTCTGGCAGTTCTCAACAATCTCGCCCGTCTCTTTCAGACGATACACATGGTTCGTGCCGAGGGTAAGGAAGGCCGTTGAATAGCTTAAGGTTCTTTCTGAGGGAGACGCCCCTTCGGACCGGGCCAACAGTCTCTCGATCGTATGGACGATGCTGGCAGGATTGTACATGGTGCCATAGGGATTGACGGTGACGGGGAAGCCCTCTTCACGGAAACGCATCCCGATGCTGTCGGCAAAGCACGAACCCACAAAGAGCATCTGCTCGCAGGGCTCTATCCTGAACCCAGGGTCAGCAATGTCTACAACCGTCCTGAACTCCATACTGTGACAACTACTCTTCACTTTTTACCTCTCCGGCTTATCAACTCCTGCTGATCTGAAGGCCCGTCGTAGAGAGGGTCATGTCCACGAAACGAGCATTCCGGTTTATCTTATTCTCTGTCAGTATCTGTTTGATGCGCGCCGCAGCCTCCGGGTCCTTGGCTATCATATAGAGATAGCCGCCACCGCCCGCACCGGGCAGCTTATAACCTAAGCAGAGGTCATCAATAAGGGCTGTCTGTTTAGCCACAGCGACGGGGTTCGTACCACTGTCGAGAGCTTGGTTCTGCTGCCAGGTCTTACGCATCAGCAGGCCCATCCTTCGGAAGTCATTCTGCTGGATGGCCTCGTACATCTCCATCGTGTGGGCCTTCATCTCGCGAAGCAGGCGCAACTCAGCATTGTCGTTGAGGAACATCCTGCGGACAATCTCTGCCAGTATCTGCTTGGCCGTCCGGGTGATGCCTGTATAATATAATAGGTGACAAGGGCGATACTCTGGCTGTGTCCACAGGTCGTTGGGCAGCCATCTCACCAGCGGTGTCTGTTCAAAGCCGCGTCCTGTCTGCAGAAGTTTGACGCCCCCCAGCACACCGCCGAACTGGTCCTGCCAACCCCCACCCGTGGTAAGCATCTGCTCCAGCATCAGCGTGCGATGACCTATCTCGTTCTTGTCCCATCCCAGGCCGCAGAAATCGTTGAGTGCGCCCAGCACCGTGGCAGCCAGGATGCTGCTCGTGCCGAGTCCGCTACCGGCGGGGATGGCCGAGAGAAGCGTCAACTCAATGCCCGAGCCAAAAGCCTCCAGTTGCTGCTGTAGGGATATAGAGCCGGGATTACCTGATACTCCTGACGATCCAAAGCCGGCAAGCACGAGACCTGCCTTGGGAATGGAGAAGGGGGAGCCAACATGCATGAAGTCCATCAACTGCTCTGCTGTCTCTACCACCTCCACGGCACCGAGGTCGATGCTCCGTAATACGATACGAGGCTCTTTCGATGGACGGACATAAACCTGCAGGGGCGGCTGGCCATTGAGTTCGATAGCCAGGTTGATGACGTTGCCGCCCTCCATCAGACAATAAGGCGGAGTATCCGTCCAGCCCCCTGCGATATCGATCCTGACAGGAGAGCGTCCCCACACGATCTGGTCGTCGGCCACCTGTCGACGGGGGAGCCGGCACTCTCCACTCCACGACAGCAGCCCGTCGCGAAGCAAGGCAAACGCCCGACGATGATCTCCGCGGAACATGGCGTCGTGGATACGGGTCATCAGCGGGGCCTCTTCTGGCAAGGGGGGAGGCAGGGGAATCTGTTCCTTGCTGAACTGCTCTGCAGCATCTGCAAGGTCGAGTTGATAGAACACGCTGTGACTCCAGTTCTTTGCCAGCGCACTCCAGTTCTGTTTGCGGAAGGTACACCTCTGGTCGAAGAGTCGCTGCAGGTTGGCACGTTCGGCGACTTCATTACTGTTCAAGGGTTCATCGATACGATAGCGTCTAATCTCGTAGTCATGGTCTCCTACCGGCACTACATCGATGCATTCGCCTGGGGCGAGACTCATCTCCCAGTCGTTCTCCGGCACGCCAGTAATGACATGGTCGTGGGTGAGATGCCATCGTCGCCCGACATGGCTGTTCTCTATCCAGATATTATTGTTCTCTACGGTGAAAGGGATCTCTGTCACCGCATTTTGGACGAAGATGCTGGGGTGAGGCTTCCTGTCGATATGCATAATCTCCCGTTGATCGTTCACAAGGTTCTGAAGCCTCAACGTCGAGGAGATCATCTCTTTGGAGGTGCCGAAATGATAGAACTCGCCACCAGCCAAAGGGAGAATGGCCACCTTCAGCCGTCTCAACTCATCGTCGACGAGGGTGGGATCGGTACCCAGGGCACAGCCGAACTCGGAATAGAGATCGTATTCTTTGAAGTCAGTCTGGCTGGTCGAGCCGGGATTTCCGGACATACTGCGCTGCATGAGCAGAGCCACTGCCTTGTCTGAGAGGAGCCATACGCCGATGTCGGTCAGATAGAAATGATCTCTCTGCAGTTCGGCAAGGGTCTGTACCGAAGGTTTCTGGAGCATCATCTTCAATACCGAAGGCGAACGGCGGTCGCTGACGAATACACCATGGTTTCTGGCCACCGATGCGTCGAGCCATAAGCCATAGCACACGACATCAGCCTCTGGAATGGGTTGTAGCGGCTGAGTGGCTCTGACGAGCACATCGCCACTGACCACCATCGTATGGATATTGTCTGGTGCCATCGCCATCATCTTCTCATACAACGGCAACTGCACGCTCATCAGGTCCTGCGAGAGCCGCTGTCCTCGTTCCCAACGGAACACAGGCAGGGGCATCAGCACCTTTCCTGACACGGCATAACTGGGCAATCGCTTGCTCTGTCCACCGGCATGTATCAGGATGCGCTTTTCCTTTGGAAGCCAATCGTTGACACTCGCCACATTCTCAGCACGACAGGCCTCCTGCAGCAACCAAGCGGTTCCACCGCCACTTCCAAGACGATGACCAACGGGGTCGCAGGTACAGAAATACTCATCTCTGGAGAGCCCGGTCACCTGATGAAACACCTCTACCAGATTGGGTGGCAATGACAGCAGTTTTTTCAATTTTAAGATTTGAGTTTTGAGATTTGAGATTTATCCTTACGCCGGCGATATTCGATAAGGGCAGCCCCAAACAGCACGCCAACCAGAAGGGCATACGACATATAGGCAACGGTCTCTGTAGCCTTCACCGACTTTGGCTTGAAGGTGAGAACGACCTCGTGCTTGCCCGGCTTCACGTTCAGGGCCCTGAGGATATAGTCCACCCGGCCCAGTTCGGCAGGCTCTCCGTCAACGGTAGCCGTCCATCCGGGATAGTAGATTTCAGAGAATACCACGACACCGCCCTTGCCCGACTGGCACTCGTATTTCAGCTCGTTAGGTTCGTAGGCCTTCAGGGTGACGATGCTGAGCGTGTCCTGAACAACGGTCTCACCCAGTTGCTCCTTGAACTTCACATCAGCCACAGCCTCGTGACGCAGGTCTATCTGGCCCACACCGTCAATCTCCTCATTGGCATTGTTCACATACCGTATCTTATCTACCAGCCAGGCATTGCCCAGTGCGAAGGTATTCTGCAGAGGAACGGTCTGACCGCCCTGCAGGGGCAGGATGAAGTACTTCGCATTAAGCATGTTCAGTACGGGCCAGATGCTGTCGCCATTGATCTTTGTCATGTCACCGCCATTCTCTGATACGGCACGGAATGCCTGCTGCATCTCGGGCGATATATACTGCTCGATCATCTCCTGATAGCGGCGCAACTTAGCAGCGTGGTAGCCGCCGATGGACTTATGGTAGTAACTCGTCTCATTCTCATTGAAGGTGTTCGTAGCCATGTTAAGTACACGATAGTCGAGTGTTTTGTCCTGCAGGATGTGCTCGTCGGTCTGACTCATCGGCTGCGGAGCCTCTCGCTCTGACTTCGGCACGAACATCGCATCGTTCAGGTAACGCTTGTTCACCGTCCACAGGTCTGTCAGACAGAGCACCAGTATGATGCCGACGGCGTACTCCTTCTTCAGTTTGCCAAATGCTACTGCCAGCAGCACGCCCGTACCCGTCAGAATGATATAGAATGAACGCAGGGCATCACTGGTGAACATTGCCTGACGCATCTCTGTCAGACTGCTCATCAGGGGTGTCAGATGTTCTGCAGGAATACCCTTCAGGGCCTGCATCTCGCTGGTGGAGATGAAGCTGTCGAAGAACATCGAAGGCATCAGCGAGAACAGCAGGGCGACAACGCCCGTCAACAGGAATGAGATACCCACATACTTCATCCTCGGCTTCATCAGTTCCGGTTTGTCAAACAACTCCTTCAGCGCCAGCATCGCCAGCAGGGGGATGGTGAACTCGGCGATGACGAGTATCGAGGCCACCGTGCGGAACTTGGCGTACATCGGCACGTAGTCGATGAAGAAGTCCGTCAGGCCCATAAAGTTCTTACCCCACGAGAGCATGATACTCAGCACGGTGGCAGCCAACAGGGCCCACTTCATGGGGCCCTTCACGATGAACAGTCCCAGGATGAAAAGCGTCAGCACGAAGGCTCCCACGTAGACTGGGCCCGACGTACCGGGCTGTTCGCCCCAGTACTGGCCAATCTGATTGTAGATGTCGATATAGTTGCTATCCGCATGCCTCATGGCCGTCTCGTTCTCACTCAGGGGCACCGATGCGCCGCCCTTGGTGTTGGGTACGAGCAGCGTCCACGTCTCACCGATACCATAACTCCACTGCGTGATATAGTCGCGCTCCAGACCGCTGCTGGTCTGGTTGGCCGTGTTTTTCTTAACCAGTTCACTTTTGCCGCGCATGGTCTCCTGACTGTACTGCCATGTGTGATAAAGGTTCGACAAGTTCAGGCAGACGGCTATCAGGCCGGCCGCGATGCACACCCCCGTGGCCTTCACGAAGTGCATGATCTGCTTCTCCCGGATGGCCTGTACCAGCCAGCCGATGATCAGGAAGAGGATGATGAATAGATAGTAGTAGGTCATCTGCACGTGGTTGGCATTGATCTCGAAGGCTCCGAAGATGGCAGCCACGATGAAGCCCCACAGATATTTCCCTCTGTAGGCCAGCACGATACCGGCTATCATCGGGGGCAGATAAGCCAGTGCCCATACCTTCCAGATGTGCCCCGCTGCAATGATGATGAGGAAGTAGGTGGAGAAGGTCCAGATGATGGAGCCCAGCACGGCCAGATGCTGACGGAAGTCGAAGGCGCGCAGCAAGATGTAGAAGCCCAGCAGGTAGGCAAACACGTACCACACGTTCTCTGGCAGCCACAAATGGTAGGCATTGGTCAGCACCGTCAGGTTGTAGGTGGAGTTGTATGAGGGCGACATCTGATACGTAGGCATGCCCGAGAAGAGGGCATTGGTCCACCGGGTACGTTCTCCTGTGCGCTGATAGTACTCCATGGCCTCCTGGCCGGCACCGCGCCCGGCTGACGCATCATGGCGATAGAGGATACGCCCCTCGATGTCAGCAGGGAAGAAATAGGCGAATGCCAGTACGGCAAACAACAGGACTGCCAGTACGTCGGGCAGCCACTTTTTCAATTCATTCATAGCACTTGCAAGTTTTCTTATTTTGGATGCAAAGGTACAACTTTTTTGGCACGGATTGCACGGATTACACGGATTTTTTATAATTTTGCAGCGAATTATGGAAGAAAACATTATTACCAGCCCGCAAAACCAACGCATCAAGCATGTCGTGGCCCTGCAGCAGAAATCCTCACTCCGGCGTGAGGAGGGCCTCTTCGTGGTGGAGGGCCAGCGCGAGATAGAGCACTGTATGGCAAGCGGATATGAGGTGGTAGAAGTGTTTACAGTTGACGGTTTACGGTTTACAGGTGATTCCCCTGTAACGAGAGTCTCACCACAAGTATATGAAAAGATGGCCTATAGGGGGAGTACTGAGGGCATGATCGCCATCGTCAAGGCCAAGGACCATAGCATTTCATCTGTAAACCGTAAACTGTTATCTGTAAACAATCCCTTAGTGGTTGTGCTGGAGAGCGTCGAGAAGCCTGGCAACCTCGGAGCCATCCTGCGCAGTGCGGATGCGGCCAATGTTGATGCCGTGATTGTGTGTGACCCGCTGACAGACCTCTATAATCCCAACCTCATCCGCGCCAGTATCGGAGCCATATTCACTGTCCCGACAGCCGTCTGTACATCAGAGGAGTGCATCGCCTTCCTCAAGGAACGGAAGATAAAGATCCTCACGGCGCAGTTGCAGGACTCGTATGAGTATTACAACTACGACATGCGACAGGCCACAGCCATTGTGATGGGCACCGAATCGACTGGTCTCACCCAACAGTGGCGCGAGGCTGCCGACGCCCATATCCGTATTCCGATGCTGGGTCGCCTCGACTCCCTGAACGTCAGTGTCAGCGCCGCCATTCTCATGTACGAAGCCGTAAGACAAAGAAAAAAAATAAATAAGGTATAATATGAAAATAGGAATGATTGTAGCAATGGACAAGGAGTACAAGCAACTCCGTCCATTATTCCCAGAAGACAAACTGATTCTGCAGAAGAGCGGCATCGCCACCGTCAATGCCGCCATACAGACTGTAGAGATGATCCGCCAGTACAAACCCGACTGTATCATCTCCAGCGGTTGTGCCGGTGGCAATGGCGATGATATCAACCTACAGGACGTAGTGGTGAGTTCTGAACTTACTTATCACGACGTGTATTGTGGCAAAGCCATTGACGACACCACCGTCTATGGTCAGGTGCAAGGACTGCCGGTCCGCTACCAGGCCGATCCCTATCTATTAGAGAAAGCCAAACTGACTGGAGCCAAGCCCGGACTGATCGTCACTGGCGACTGGTTTGTCGACAGTAAGGAGAAGATGCGCGAGATTATCGGCCACTTCCCCGAGGCAAAGGCCGTCGATATGGAGAGTTGCGCCATCGCTCAGGTGTGCTATATATATAAGGTGCCGTTCATTTCCTTCCGCGTCATCAGCGACATCCCCCTTCGCGACACCGATGCCTCGATGTATCACAACTTCTGGGAAACCGTCGCCGAGAACTCCTTCCATGTCACCAAGACATTCATCGAGAGCTTATGATTTTAAGAAAAATATGGAAGTCATACAAAGTTTCACCATCGACCACACCCGTCTGAAGCCGGGTATCTATGTTTCTCGTGAGGACGAGGGCTTCACCACCTTCGACCTGCGTATCACCGAACCCAACAAGGAGCCCGCCGTAGCCCCTGCCGCCATGCACAGTCTGGAGCACCTGATGGCCACCTGGTTCCGCAACTCCGAGGCAAAGGACGATGTCGTCTACGTAGGTCCCATGGGCTGTCTCACGGGCATGTATATCATCATGAAAGATCACGGTCCTTCAGCCGAAGGCCAGAAGTCAGGCACTTATACCGTCGACGCCATGCGCCACCTCACCATCGAGTGCCTCCAGTGGATCCTCACGCAGGACGAGGTGCCCGCCACACGTCCTGAGGCCTGCGGCAACTACCTGCTCCACGACCTGCCCATGTGCAAGTGGGAGGCCGCCCGCTATCTCGACCGTCTGCAGAACGATTTCCACAG